>Ga0209577_10007211_pt1 | contig 10235 bp, 8 predicted proteins | sample GraSoiAngelo_109_FD_185874 | JGI IMG/M metagenome (GOLD analysis project Ga0209577, IMG submission 185874) | Grasslands soil microbial communities from the Angelo Coastal Reserve, California, USA - 14_0903_12_20cm (SPAdes) (version 2) | ecosystem: Environmental > Terrestrial > Soil > Grasslands ...
GACCAGCTACGGCGCATACGTTCCAGATCTGCCGGGCTGCGTCGCCGTGGCGGAGACGCGGCGGGAGGTGCTGAAGCTCATTAGAGAAGGCATCACTCTGCACATCGAAGCCCTGCGTGAAGCCCGCGAACCTGTTCCTCCACCGGTCTCGAAGAGCCAAGCGGTCAAGGTACGCGCTGCCTAACAATCGGGCGGCCCGTGATGCCTGACTGGTTCAGCGCCGCGGGCGCATGGAAACAGTGTGCGCCCGCGGCGCTAGGTAGCCCGCGTCGTGCGGCCGCTCAAGCACCTCGGTGTCGTTTCGGGACGGGGAAGTCCCTTACATTCGTTAGGCGGCAGCCGAGGGCGCGTCAGATTCCGCAACGGACCATCCGTGCGTAAGCAGTATTACTTCCGAACCTCCAGCCGCGGCCTTCTGGCATGGGATGTCGACCGCCTTGTCCAGCTCTCAACCACGTTGCCGCGCAAGCAAGTGGAGCTCAGCCAGCTTCGCGAGCTCGATGAGGTCTGGCCCGACAACGGCGATCGCCCCACCTGGCGCGCAATAGTCGAGCACATGAAGCTCATTGATGAGGCCGACCTGTCGTTCCCGATCATCCTCTCCTCTAACGGGGCCATCATGGACGGCAGGCATCGGGTGGCCAAGGCTCTACGAGAGGGTCGCAAGGAGATCACAGCGGTGCAGTTTGAGCACGACCCTGACCCGGATCACGTGGGGCTCGCAGCCGAGGACTTACCCTACTGAGGGGGGCTGCCGCAGCGCAGATGAAGGACGCTGAGTGTGAACGCTTGGCGCAAGCATTGTGGGAGCATGTGCTACATGCCGCCTAAACATCGCTGGAGCGGGCTGTGACGCCCGGGCTGCTTGCGCTCCGAACGCGCGGAAGACAGTGTGCGCGTTCGTCGCGCTGGATGCCGCCTTGGGCTGTCGCTCAGCTTCACCGTTAGCATGCCGCGGGACACGTTGACGTCTAATTTTACCGTAGCTACACTCCGTAGATGCGGTATACGTGGGACGAGGCGAAGCGTATTGCCAACCTCCACGACCACGGTATCGACTTCGTGGATGCGGAGAAGGTATTCGCAAGCCTGACGTTTACGTACGAGGATGATCGCTTCCCTTATGGAGAGCGCAGATTCGTCACTCTCGGGCTACTGGCAGCAATACCGGTTTCCATTGTTCACACGGAGGGCGATGACAATATCCACGTGATCTCATTTCGAAAAGCCACCAGATATGAAACCGAACTCCTCTTCTCGCAGATCAAAGACGAACTACCGCCGGCTCCGAAACCTCGCCGACAGAGACGTTCGCGTGACCGCCGAACACCCGGAGGCGGACCTGAAACACATCGCAAAGGGCATCGTCCGACGCGGCCTAAAGGTCGTCGGACCTAAGGAGCTAGTGTCACTTCGCATCGATGCGGATGTGCTGAAGTGGTTTAAGGCCAGCGGAGCCGGTTACCAGACTAGGATCAATGCGGTCCTTCGCGCATACAAGGATGCTGCTGCAGGCTAACAACATTGAAGGGGCCCTCAAACCATGGCTAAAGCATATTGGATTACCGTGTACCGCTCGATACGCGACCAGGAGGCCTTCGCGGCATATGCCAGGCTCGCCGGCCCTGCACTTCAGGCGGCAGGGGGCCGTTTCCTCGCGCGCGGGCTCCCTGCGCGCGTCTATGAAAGCGGGCTCGATCAGCGCGCCGTCCTCCTCGAGTTTGATAGCGTCGCGCAGGCCATCGCGGCGCATGACAGTCCCGGCTATCAGCAGGCGCTCCGCGCACTCGGTAACGCTGCCGATCGTGATATGCGCATCGTCGCGGGCGTCGAATGACGGGCCGAGCGCCGCAGGGACGGCGCCCGGCGCACGCACCGCGGGGAACGCGCGCGCCCGGCAAGTAGTAGGCTGTCCGCATGGCTCACGACCTCGTTTGCTGGAAGTGCGGCGCGGCGCTCGCGGCGCTGAGCCTCCCGCTGCGGCGGCTCGATGAGTGCCCGCGGTGTCACGCCGAGCTGCACGTCTGCCGCATGTGCGCCGACTACGACACGAGCGTCGCCAAGCACTGCCGCGAGCCGACCGCGGAGGAAGTGAGCGACAAGACGCAGGCGAACTTCTGCGACTTCTTCAAGCCGCGCGCCGGGGCCTATACGCCTCCCGACACCGCCGCGATGGACAAGGCGCGGGCGGAGCTCGAGAAGCTCTTCGGCAAGCGCTGACCGTGCACGCTTCGTCGCGCAGATACGCCGCCGTGCCGCAGCGCCCGGCCCGTTCGGGCTAGACTCGCCTCACAATCCGCCCATTCGGCGTGCCGCTGGCGGCACGCGTAGGGAGTCGCTTTCATGCTCGCTCGCTCGCCCCGCGGCCGCCGTCCGCCCTCCTTCGCCGTGGTCGTGGCCTGCGCCATGCTGCCGGCGTGCGCCGCGGCGGCGGCGCCGACCTCGGCAGAGGGCGAGAAGGCGCTGCACGCCTGGGAGGGTGGCGATTCCCCGGCCGCACTGGAGGCGTGGGTGCAGGAACACCTGCGCCGCGCCGATGCGGACGTGGCGCGCGTGCTCGGGGTGAAGGGCGCGCGGAGCGTCGCGAATACGTTGCGTCCCTACGACGATGCGGTCAACGAGCTGCTGCTCGCCGTCTCGCAGTCGAGCGTGATCTATGGCGTCGGAGCGACCCGTGAGCTGCGCGACAAGGCGCAATCGCTCACGCAGACCGCGAATGCCGCCTACACGGCGCTGAATCTCAACCAGGGAGTCTACCGGGCGCTCGCCGCGCTGCCGTCACCCGCGGATGGCGCCACCCGGCACTATCTCGAGCACAGCCTGCTCGAGTACCGCCTGGCCGGGGTGGACCGGGACGAGGCGACGCGGGCGAAGATCAAGGCGCTGCAGGACAAGATCACCGCGCTCGGTCTCACCTTCGAGCGCGCGGTGCACGATGACGTGCGCACGACGGTGGCCGACAAGGCACAGCTCGAGGGCCTGCCCCCGGACTACCTCGCGAGTCATCCCGCCGACCCCGAGGGACACGTGAAGATCACGACCGACCCGCCGGACGGCTGGCCGGCGCAGAGGTTCTCGAACAGCGCGGAACTGCGCCACACGCTCTTCCTCGCGGCCAACTCGGTCGGCTATCCGGCCAATACCGAGACCCTGCGGGCACTGCTCGCGACGCGCGCGGAGCTGGCGCAGCTCCTCGGCTACAGGACCTGGGCGGACTTTGCGATGGCGGACCAGATGATCGGCTCGCCCGCGAAGCTCGCGGAGTATCTCGCCGGAATCGATGCGGCCTCGCGCGAGCCGGGCGCGCGCGAGGATGCGGCGCTGCTGTCTTTCGCGCGCGAGCGCGACCCGTCGATCCAGAAGATCTCGTACGCGGACCTGCGCTACTGGCAGGAGCAGTACCGGCGCGCCCGATTCAACTTCGACTCGCAGAGCGTGCGGCCGTATTTCCCCTACGCCGGGGTCGAGCGCGGGGTGATCACGACCGCTTCGAGGCTCTTTCACATCGACATCCGGCCGGTGAGCGGCGTGCGCACCTGGCATCCGTCGGTCACCACCTACGACGTCTACGACGGCCCCGTGAGGCTCGGCCGCATCTACCTGGACATGCATCCGCGCGAGGGCAAGGACAAGTGGTTCTCCACCCAGCCGCTCGCCTACGGCGTGCACGGCCGCCAGCTCCCCGAGGCCGTGCTGGTGTGCAACTTCACCGGCGGCACGACCGTTGACCCGGGGCTCATGCAGTACGGCGACGTCGTGGTGTTCCTGCACGAGTTCGGTCATCTCATGCATCACGTCATCGGCGGGCAGAACGCCTTCGCCGGCGAGGGCGCCTTCCTGATCGAGGGGGATTTCGTCGAGGCGCCTTCGCAGATGCTCGAGGAGTTCTTCCACGACTACGGCGTGCTCTCGTCCTTCGCCCGCCACTACCAGACCGGCGAGGTGCTGCCGCGGGAGCTGTTCGCACGCATGAACCGCGCCGACGCCTACGGTCGCGCGAGCGGCCAGCAGCGCCAGCTCATGTACACCTCGGTGTCGCTCGACTTCCACACGCTCACCCCCGCGACGCTCGACTTCGACGCCGCCTACCGCCGGGACTTCGAGCGCTTCAACAGCGCCGCCTTCATACCGGGGGATCACTTCTGGGCGAGCTTCACCCACCTGAACGGCTACAGCTCGAACTACTACACCTACGTGCTCGACAAGGTGATCGCGCTGGATTTCTTCGCGCAGTTCGATGCGCGGAATCTGCTCGGCGGCCCGGCCGGCATGCGCTACCGGCAGGCGGTGCTCGCGCCCGGCTCGACCAGGCCGGCGGCCGAGCTGGCGCGCGACTTCCTCGGTCGCGAGCCGACCCTGGACGCCTACCGGCGCTGGATGCTGGCGGAGTTCGACGCGGAGGCTAAGCCTTCTTCAGCCGCTCGCTGAGGCGCTCGAGCAGCTTCGTGAACGGCGAGTTCTTCTGCACCTCGACGCGCAGGTGCCGCACGCCGGTGTCGTTGATCGTCGCGCCCCTGCCGTCGTCGATGGTGAGCTCGCTGGCGCCGAGAATCTCGAGCGTCTCCTCGAGCGTCTGCGGGCCGCGGCGCTCGCGCGCGCCAACCTTGCCGCCGCGCGCGCGTGCCCGGGGGCTCGCTGTGGGCGATGATCCCGGGCGCACCGGGCGGCCGGGCACCCTGGGCGGACCCTTGGGCGAGTGCGTAGCGGCCGCAGCCGGCTTCCCCTGCCGCAGAGCCGATACCGCGCGCTTGGCCGTATCGTCGTCCATGAGCTTGAACTCTTCCTCCGGCCGTGAGCGCGCCGCCGACGTAGCGGCGAGGCCCCCGGACTTGAAGTCCTGATCGCTCGCGCGCGCCTTCTCCTGCGGGCTCACCGGCACCACGGCGACCGAGGCGAACTCGGAGCGCACGTAATGGGCGACCTGCTTGGCCGAGATCGCGTCGCTGAAGAAGCCGAGACGCAGTCCGTACCACTTGCGTCCGTCGCGGCTTCCCTCGACCGTATACAGGGTATAGGCGTTGAAGATCGCGAGCGGCGGCACCTTGCCGAGGTCGGCCGGCTGCACCGACCACTGCAGCTGCACCGCGAAGGACACCGGCGCGTTGTTGACGAGGGCCTCCTTCAGTGCGAGGCGCGTGCCGGTATCGTCGGGCTTCAGCATCGGGATACTGCGGTGCGAGACGTCCGCCGGGTCGGGCTCGCTGCCCTCGGGGCCGCGGGCTTCCAGCATCCGGAGCACCTGGGTGTCGCTCAGAGAGTCGCCCCCGGCCGGGATTGCCCGCGGCGGCGGCGGCGCACGCATCACACGTGTCTCGCCGGTCGGGCTGCTGTCGGCGAGCGCGGCGAGCACTTCGCGCACGTTCGAGTCCTCGAAGGCTCCTTGCGCGCCCCTGCTCGTGGTCCATGAGGCCCCGGAGGCCTGGGTGGCGGGAGCGCGGCCCGGAACGGGCGCTAGCGCGCGGACCGCCGGCGGCGCAGACGCGCGTGCGGCGGCAGGCTTCGCATTCGGAGCGAAAGCGGCCGGCCTCGCCACCGAAGGAGCCACAAGGCGTGCCGCAGCACGCAGCGCTTCACGGGGGGCAGCGTGCACGACGGGTACGCTGGCGGGGTTCGGCATCGTCGGCGGCGCGGCAGCCGCGGCGCGTCGCGCAGAGGGCGGCGCGGGGGGTACTGAGACGACGGGAGCGCGCCGCGGCGGCGGCGCCATCCACGGCTGAGGGCCGGCGGCGTGGCGGGCCTGAGCGGCGGCCGCGGCCGTGGCCCGCTCGCGGAGCTTGCGCCCCGGGGCCTCGCCGGCCCATGCGCCGGGGTAGATCTCGCGCACCACGCTCAGCCATTCCTCGGCCTCGGCGAGAGTCGAGAAATAGCCCATGTGAAGCCGGAAGCGCTCGCGGCCTTCCTCGAAGCGGCGGCTGACGACGAATGTGAAGCGCTTGAGCTCGGGCAGATCGGTCTGCGCGAGCGCCATCGGCGTCGTGGATGAGCAGAGGTTGAGGACGAACGGCACCGCGCCCGGTGCGGGTGTCGCGGCGTTCAATGCTCCGGCATCCGTGCGAGACGAAGCGAAGGTGGTCATTGCTGTCATACACTTCCCCGGACCGAGAGAGACCACACCGGTCGGCAGGGACTGCGCTATCGCGCAATGGCTGGATTGCGAGCGTTTGCGCTCGGAAGCGCGAACGTGGCAGCCCCGCCGTCCTAGGAACCGTCCTTTAGACCGGTGGCTTTGCGTCCCCGCCTTTCGACGGGTTTGCCTTTATCACTCAGGGGCCAGTGTCAAAGCCTCGCGGATGGCAGTCAAGTCCCGATTGTGTGCCGCCGCTCGCAGGTGCGGCTAATACCTAAGCACTTCGGAGCGGCTGCAGCTTGATCCGCAGCTGTATCTCAAATCTTATGTCTCACGGCGGCGGCGCGCTCCGATCCCAGAAGCGTCCCGCGCTCACGAGATGCCGCGCATAGAAGCCGCGGCTCAGGTCGCCGTAGGCGACCGCCTGCCCGGCGCGCGGGGCGTGGACGAAGCGCCCGCCGCCGGCGTAGACCCCGACGTGGTCGATGCCGCGCCGGCGGATGCGAAAAAATACCAGGTCCCCCGGGGCGAGCGCCGCGAGCGGCACAGGGTGCGCCGCGCGCTGCTGCTCGGCCGCGGTGCGGGGAATGACCAGGCCCGCGCGCTCGTGAACGTAGCGCGCCAGTCCGCTGCAGTCGAAGCCGGCCGCGTCGGCGCCGCCGAACTGGTACGGAGCGCCGACCAGGGACGCCGCGAACCGTGCGATCACGGCCCCGTCCCGTGGAGGGACGGCGGGCGCCGTAGCGGGCAGGCTCCTGCACCCGTAAGCCAGCAGTGCAATGAGCGCAGCAGCCGCCGCGGCCGATCCGGGCGACCGGTGCTGCCGGCGGCTACCGGGCTCGAGCCGCAGGGTGCGACTGCGTTGCAGCCTGAGCGTGCGATGCGCCGAGGCGCGCCAGTGCCCCGATGCCTTCATGGGTATAGCGTTGCACGCCACGGCGACCGCTGCGAGCGGCGCCGAGCATGGCGGCACCCACGGTTTGCGGCCGGGCTGCGGCAAGGCGAAAAGCACTGTTGCGGGAGCGCACGGCGACGTCGCCGCGCCCCGACACGCCGACATCCCGGAACGCGTCCCCGGCACCGCGAGGGGGCGCTTGCGGGTGTTACCATTTCTCACGGCGCGTCGTGCGCCGACGGTGGCTGCGCCGGTGAGAGCTCTGAAGAGGCTGCCCCTGATCGTCGCTGCGGCGCTGCTGACGCCGGCGGCGGCGCTCGCCGTCGCGGAGCTCGTCGTCACCGACGCCGACCGCCTGGCCGTCTATCGGGAATTCCGCACGGCCTTCGACGCACACCGTTATTCGGACGCGTTGCCGCTCGCCACGAAGCTGGTCGAGCTCACCGAGGAGCAGTTCGGCGCGAGCGATCGCGCGCTGGTCAATCCGCTCTGCAATCTCGGCACCACGCAGTACCGTCTGGGCGACTACAAGCATGCCGAGGACAGCTACGTGCGCAGCGTGAAGATCGCCGCGGATACGGGCGGTAACGGCGACCGGCTGCTGCTGCGCCCGCTGCACGGGCTCGGCGCGACCTACTACGCCACCCGGCAGTTCGAGGATGCGAGCGTCACGCTGCAGCGCGCGCTCGACCTGAGCCGAAATCTCGACGGACTGCTGAACCCCGGACAGTTGACGATCCTCGACCCCCTCATTGGAAGCCTGGTGAGTCTCGAGCGCCACAGCGAGGCGGATCGCGAGTTCCAGTACGCGGTGCGGGTCGCCGAGAGCGCCTGGGGAAGCACCGACCCGCGCGTCGTCCGCCCGGTGGATCGCTATGCGCACTGGCTCGAGCACATGGGCCGCTACCCTTCGGCCCGGGCCCAGTACGCCCGTGCGCTCACCGTGGGGGAGGGCGCCGGTACCCGGGCCGCGCGGCTCGTGATCGAGCCGCTGCTCGGCATCGCCCGGACCTACCGCCTCGAGGCGACCAATGGCAACGAGGAGGAAGGGGCGCAGTACGTGGATCCCTTCGCGCAGTCGGGCTTCGGCATGACGAGCGATCGCGGCCCGCGAGGACTCAACCCCGACGGAGAGAAGGCGCTGCTGCTCGCGCTGCAGACGATCGACAGGATGCGCCCGGTCGACCACCAGGTGCGAGGCAAGACACTGATGGAGCTCGGCGACTGGTATCTGTGCGCGGACCAGACCGACAAGAGCCTCGCGCGGTATCGCGAAGCGTGGAAGGAGCTCGAGCAGGCCGGCTCGACCGCACCGCTCGACGAGCCCCGCCAGCTCGCGTACCGGGCGCCGGCCTCCTCGGTCACGCGCTCACCGCTCGCCGAGCGCACCAACGCCGAGGAGCACTCGGTGGAGGCGACCTTCACCGTGACGCGCGACGGACACACCACCAACGTGATCACCAACAGCAGCGATGCCTCGACGGGGCAGCAGAGACTGGTGCTGGTCGCGGTGAAGCGAGCCCGTTACGCGCCACGCCTCCTGAACGGTGAGCCGGCGGAGACCCAGGGCGTAACGCTGATCGAGAAGCTCCTCACCAAGAAGCCGCGGCAGTCGTAGCCTGAGGTCCCCGCCGTCGCGGCAAGCGCGATTTCGTGGGGCAGGGTCAGCCGCCGGCCTTCGGGCCCGGCGGAACAGGCGGCGGGTTCGGCGCCGCCGGGGCCGGCGCGCCGGCAGGAGCTGCGCCCGACGGCGAGCGAGCCGGTGGCGGCGCCGCGTCCGCGCCGTCTGCGCTCTCCTCGATGGGCACCGCCTCGATCTGCAGGTTATCGGCCGTGGCCGCACCCGACTGGACGCTCAGCGGCTCGTCGCGCGCCAGCTGCTGTCCCGGGGGCTGCTGCGGGAACTGCACCAGGAACTTCGCCGCCGCATCCCGCATGGCCGCGAGCGTGGCGCGCTCGAGCGGCCCGCCGCTCGACATGCCCTTGGCGAGGGCGCTGCCGTAACCGGTGAGGGTGAAGGTGTCGAGCTTGTCGCCCTGCGGGGTGTAGAGGTTGATGCGGTAGCGGATGGTGACGGCGTAATAGCGCCCGCCGGTATCGCGGTCGGTCACGAAGGAATACTGATCGATCAGCGGCTCGAAGACCGCCTTGAGTCCGGTGGCGGCGCGCGCCGCGGCGAGGTCCGTGAACTCCTCCACGTGCCGGAAGGAGTCCTTGAAGACATCGCGCAGCAGCCGTACGTGGCCAGGCCCCAGCGCGACGTGCCACTCGACGCCCCAGCGTGTCTCCTTGTGAAGGTAATTGCGCAGCTCGTTCGGGAGCACGAGCCCCACGGAAGCCGGCAGCGGCTGCAGCAGCGGCCGGGGCAGAGCCGGATCGGGCTTGATCGCGACGCCGCCGCAGGCGGCCAGCGCGCCGAGCGCGAGCGCGGCGGCCGCCAGACGCGCGCGACCTAATGCCTCATGCCGACGAACGTGCCGCCGTTCTGCTCGCATATCAATCTCATTAGGGCGGAAAAGCGGATATTTGTAAACGGCGGCATGTCCGGTCCCTCGGGAAAACCGATGGCGTGGATGCGAATCGGCCGCCGGCCATCGGGCCCCGGCTTGTTGGCGCTGCCGATCGAGTCGAGCGCCTCCTGGATGGAATCGCCGGTGAACTCATCTCCGAGCACGAAGACCGCCACGCGCTTGTCGGGCGCCCAGTAGCGGCGCACGGCTTCCTCCATGCCGGGCACGGGATTGGACTGACTGAAGGCGCGCCACTTCCTGGCGCGCTCGCGGATGTCCTTGCGCTGCTCGGGCGTGTCGGCGAGCCAGCGGCCGCGGGTGCCCTCGTACATGTAGGTTCCCTGGTCGTTCATGACCTGCAGGCCCTGCACGTGCGGGTACAGGCTGAGGAGCTCCTCCACGACGCCGAGGTTCACCTCCCAGTGATTGCTGGTCATGCTGGAGGACGTGTCGATGATGAAGATGACGTATTCGCTGTCGAGCGGAATGCCGCCGATGTCCGCCGTGCGCGGGCTCTGGGCGCGCTGCGCGATCAGGCGCTGCATCTCCTCGGTGAGGGCCTCCTGCCCGGCCACGAGCTGGCGCTCGATGATGTTGGTCACCGCGGCATCCTCGCGGCTGCCGGCGTAGCGGCCGCGGATGCGGCTGAGATCGCCGGCGAGGCTCGAGAGCTTGCCGCGCTCGCGCTCGAGGGTCTCGCGACTCCCCACGAGCTCGCGGTTGAGCTCATCGGTCTGCCCGCGGATTATGTTCAACTGCTCCT
>Ga0209577_10007214_pt1 | contig 10233 bp, 10 predicted proteins | sample GraSoiAngelo_109_FD_185874 | JGI IMG/M metagenome (GOLD analysis project Ga0209577, IMG submission 185874) | Grasslands soil microbial communities from the Angelo Coastal Reserve, California, USA - 14_0903_12_20cm (SPAdes) (version 2) | ecosystem: Environmental > Terrestrial > Soil > Grasslands...
GTGCCGGACGCCTTCAAGTGGGCGCGTCCAGCGCCAGTCCTGTACACCGTAGCGGAATTTGATCTCTTGCTCGCCTCGGGTGCGTCCTTCCTCGCCCACGTCCTCCGGGAGGGCAGGATCCTCTTCGACCGGCACGGCGCGATGCGAAGTGCATTCGCCGCCCAGGCACACACCCCCCTGGATCTCGAACCGGAACTCACCTTCCAGCTCGGGCGCCTGCACTCATTCGAGGACACCTCGCAGTTCAATGGTGAGTTTCTTTTCTGCCTAGCGCACCTTTACGCAATCGGCAAGGCGATCGTGATGATCGTGCTCGAGAAACGCGGCAGGCCTGAATACAACAAGGATCGCGCTTTCCGGGCACTCGCGCGGAGATATCCACAACTGCGACATGACATCCAGCGGGTGGCTGAACTGAAGCCCTTTTACTTGCAGGTGGCGCGGGGCCGGGAGGCTCGTTTCCCTTTCTCTCACCGGCACGCTGGCGACAAAGTCCCTGCCGTTATCTCGGCGATTCGGAACATAGCGACGGCATCGTGACGACGTCGTCAGCTGCTCCAGGCGGCGGTTCCGGTTCGCCAATTGCCCTCTCGCTATTCGACCGGGTCTCTGATTATGCTGAGGCCCTGGAGACAGGGACGGCCGACATCGGCAAACCCCTCACCGACGCTACACCTATCGTCGTTTTCTGCCAGAATTTCTTCGCCCAGCTCTTCCAGAACGTGCTCAACGCTCCAATCCGCTCCATCGACGCCCGTGCCAAGGAGCAAGCGGCGACCATCCGTCAACAGAAGTCGGATGACGCCTCGGCGCCGCTTCGCCGGTTGCTAGCTGTGTTCGAAGAGCTATGCGATGAATGGCAGGACGTACGTGGACTGAGCTATGTTTGGTACCGACACCGGGCACTCGACGAATTCCATGCGACCCTTCTGCCGGATCTGTTCGAAGCGATCACGAGCTGGGCGAATGCCGTTGACCATCAAGATTTGGCTCAGCGATCTGCCCTCGCAGAGGCGGCATACAAGAAGGGACTGATGGCGCTGAGCGCCAGGCTGGCGAAGGCATGAACGGAGACGAGCAAAGGGAGATGTTGCGCCTGGTCGAGCTGGAGTATGCACGGACGACCAAATTCATCGAGGGATCCGTAGGGATCACTACCAGCGTCCGGGGCTGGGCGATCACAGTGTGGGCCGCCCTTATCGGCGTTTCATTCACTCAGCGACTATGGGCCCTCGCTCTTCTTGCCGCAATAACGATCCTATCCTTCGCGGTCGTCGACGCGTACCAGTCGTCGCTGTACGCGCAGGCTCTACTTCGGGCGCGCACCCTGGAACGGATCACAGCCAAGCACTTTGACGCCCTGGCCCGAGGGAAGGACAATCCACGGTTCATCGCCGAGGCGGACGCCGCGCTCGCCAGTAACAAATATGGGTTCTACTCCAACTTGCAGGCTTTCCGCTGGCGAGACCTCTTCCACCTCCGATATCGCATCTTCCTGGTTGCATACGGCACCCTGGCGCTCGTCGCAGTCATCTGCGCCCTTCTCGTCCTCGTGATTCCGGCACCGACAATACCGACACCGTCGCCTACCGCAAGCTCTTCAGCCGGTCCTTAATCGGCACGAGAGCCTCGCGCCGCGATGGCGCGAGGCTCTCCGCTTCTCAGGCTCAGCCGTCAGGCGGCGATCTGAACGTTGGTCGCCCGCGGACCCTTGGCGCTCGGCTCGGTCACGAAGCTGACCTTGACGCCGGCATCCAGCCGGTCGAAGTCGGCCGTGCCGCTGCGGTGGAAGAAGTACTCATTGCCGTCCTCGGCGGCGATGAAACCGAACCCACGCTCGGCGACGAGCTTCTTGATGGTTCCAGACATTGATGTGGACCTCCTTTCTCGAACGTACTGCCTCGCGCTGACGAGGCCTGTTCGAGCGTGGCCCACGGCGAGCGCATCCCGGTGGATGCAACGACAACTATACCCCAACCGGCGTCGGGCGAAACCTGAGTGCCGGGACAGGGACTCGAACCCTGACGCCCTCACGGGCAGGCGATTTTAAGTCGCCGACGTCTACCTGTTCCGCCATCCCGGCGCGAAGCCATTGTAGGGTGCCCGCCTCATGAAGCACCCCCACCCTGACCCTCCCCCGTGAAGGGGGAGGATAAGCGCACCCGACGCAAGCCCTCCCCCATCCAGGGGGAGGGGAGATTGGGACAGCCTTAGCGGCTCTGCTCGCCTACGGTGATGCTCAGCTCCTTGAGCTCGCCGGCGCGGACGATGCGCACCTTCTGGGTCGAGCCGACCTGGAGCCGCCGGAGGCTGGTGTAGAGGGCATCGAGGTCGGTGGTGGAGGTGCCGTCGATCCCGATCAGGGTGTCACCCTGCATCAGGCCGGCCTGGTCCGCGGGGCTCTTGGGCTCGACCGCCAGGACCAGGAGGCCACTCTCCTGGTTGGCCTTGCCGCGAACCGCCTCCGGAAGGGGCACCGGCTGGGTGCCGATCCCGAGGTAGGGACGCTTGACCCGGCCGCCCGAGAGGAGGCTGCCGGCGACCCGCTCGGCCACGTCCATGGCGATCGCGCGCCCGTCGCCCCGGCCGAAGACCCAGCTGTTCATGCCCACGACCCGGCCCTCGACGTCGACCAGCGGACCCCCCGAGAAGCCGGGATAGAGCGGCGCGTTGGTCTGGATCAGGTGCTCAATCTCGCTGCCGCGCCAGCCTCGCGAAGAAGAGGATATGGAGCTGATCGTGCCGAAGGTGGCCTTCAGGCCGGTGGGGCGGCCGATGGCGAGCACGACCTGGCCGATCTTGAGGTCGGCCACCCTGGCCCGCGGGGCGGCCGGGGCGGAGAGTCCCGGGACGCGCAGGAGGGCAAGGTCGGTCGCCCGGTCGCGTCCCACGAGCGTCGCCTTCGAGCTGTTCTCGCCGGCCACGACCTGGATCTCCTCCTCCTGCTCGACCACGTGGTTGGCGGTCAGCACCAGCTCCTTGTCCCAGACGATGCCGGTCCCCGCGCGGCCCCGACGGGCGTCGACGCGAACGACGAACGGGCTGGCCCTGTCGACCAGCGACTCGATGTCTTTCGAAAGCTCGGCCAGCGCACTCATGCGAACGCTCCTTTGGTGAGGGTTGATTCTGCGATCGCTTCCACGGTACGGCGCGGGCGCCGCCCTTGCCTTCACCCGAACGGCCAGGGTCCGGCCTGGACGTTCGGCCAGGTCGATCCTCAGCGAACTACGGTTACGCCCGCGGCCGCGGCTTCCCCTGGAGGCGACGCCTAGCGACGGCCGTCGTCGATCAGATCGCGCAGAGAAAGCCCCTTCAGGCGGATCCCACGGCGCGCTTGGCGCAGCGACGCCACCACATCGAGCAAGATCCGGCGGCGCTGAGCCTTCGCCTGCTCGTCCGGGACGGTCGCGCCTGTTTTACGACGCCTTGCCATTACTGGAAGGGTCAGGCGCGCCAGGGCGTGGCTTCGATCGCCGTCACCTTGCCCTTGCTGCGCATCGCCAGCTGCAGCGCCGCCTGGTGCGCTCTCTCTTCTGACCCGGCGGGGAGCGGCTCCAGCTCGGAGGCCTCGCCGTAGCGATGGCGCAGCGCCTGGCGGATCAGGTGGTCGGTGAACCAGGGGTTCTTGGGCAGGACCGGTCCGTGCATGTAGGTGCAGTAGACCTGGCGGTAGATAGCGCCCTCGGTGCCGTCCTCCCCGTTGTTGCCGCCGCCGGCGAGGACCCGGCCCAACGGCCCGACGCTCTGGCCCCGGTAGGTCCGGCCGCTGTGGTTCTCGAAGCCGACCAGCGACTGCCGAGAGCCCTGGGCGAACTCACACTCGACCGCGATGTGGTTCATGAAGCGGATCGGACCGGCCTCGGTATAGACGTCCAGGGCGCCGATGCCCTCGAACCGCGGGCCGCGCGACGGCTGGTAGTAGTGCCCGAGAAGCTGATAGCCGGCGCAGACCGCGAGCACCGCCACGTCCGATTCGACCGCGGCCCGCAGGCTCTCCGCCTTGGGACCCAGGTCGCGGGCGGCGACGTCCATCTCCTTGTCCTGCCCGCCATGGAACAGGATGAGATCGAACTGGGTGAAATCGGGCGTCTCGTCCACACCGATCTCAGTCACCTCCGTGCCTATCCCCCTCCACTGGCTCCGGCGCTGGAGGGCGAAGAGGTTGCCCCGGTCGCCGGCGACGCTGAGGAGCGAGGAGTAGAGGTGGCCGATACGAATCGAGGTGTTCATTCTTGCCAGAACGGCCGAACCCAGCCGCGGGTTTCCATAATTTTACGCAGCTCCCTGGTCGGGGTGTAGCTGGCCAGGATGTAGAGCGTCTCGCCCGGCGGGGTTCGGGCCAGCGCGGCATCGAGCGCCGGGGCCAGGCCGGGTATCACCTCGATCCTGTCCTCGCTGACGCCCGCGTACTTGTAGCGCATGGCGACCTCCTCCGCCTTGGACCCGCTGGCGACCATCCAGGGGATCAGCGGAGCGACCTCCTCCAGGTCGACGTCCCAGAGCCAGGCGAAATCCTCGCCGTCGACCACCGTGTTGCTCTCGGCCGCCAGGATGGCCTTGGGTCCGGGGCGCTGGAGGATGGTGCGCAGGGTGGTGTTGTAGGAGATCGGGTTCTTGACGAAGCTGAGCAGCACCTGGCGGTCGCCGGCCGCGATCGGCTCCAGCCGTCCGAAGGCCGGGCGGAGCGAGGACATGGCCGCCGGTATCCCCTCGGCCGGCAGCCCGAGGGCCTGCGCGGCCGCCACCGCCGCGGCCGCGTTGTAGACGTTGTGCAGCCCGGGGAGGCCGAGGTCGAAGCGGAGCTCGCCATAGGGTGTCTGGAGCGTGACCCCCGTCCCCTCCAGCCCGAGGCGCACACCGGTGACGGCGACGCCGAGCGGCTGCCGGGCGTACCCGCAGTTGGGACAGCGGAAGTCGCCCAGGTGCGAGATGTAGACCTTGGCGTAGTCGAGGTCGTGCTGGCAGCGCACGCAGCGCACGGTATCGGCGGCGTGCTCGGGAACGGCAGTGCCCACCTCCGCCGTCCGCAGCCCGAAGAGGAGCCAGCGGCTGGCGTCGGCGGCGAAGCTGGCCACCATCGGATCGTCGCCGTTGAGGATGGCGGTCGCCGTCTCGGGCAGGGCCCGGATGGATCGCTCCAGCGCGCCCGCTACCGAGTACAGCTCGCCGTAGCGATCGAGCTGGTCACGAAAGAGGTTGGTCACCAGGATCATGTCGGGCTGGATCTCGGCCGCAGCCGCGGCCACCGTCGCCTCGTCGACTTCGAATAGAAGGAGGTCGGCTCGCATCTCGCCCCGCAGGTTGGCGCCGGCGACGGCCACCGTGGTCACTCCCTGGAGCAGGTTGGAGCCGGTGCGGTTCTGGACCACGCCCTTGCCGCCGGCGGCCGCGATGGCGGCGAGCATCCGGCAGGTAGTGGTCTTGCCGTTGCTGCCGGTGACGATCACCTTGGCGGCGCGGGTCCGCCCGATCACCTTGCGCAGGACCAGGGGATCGATGCGGCGCGCGACCATGCCCGGCAGGCTGGTGCCGCCGCCCATGCGCAGGGCGCGGGCAGTGCGACCGGCGAGCTTGCCGCTGGAGAGCGCCAGCGTGAGACGTGCGGAGGCGATCGGCCCCATGGCTTGCTTCATCGTACCCATCAGGTGCCGCGACCCTCGCGCCGGAGCACCGAGAGGAGCACCGTCAGCTCGGAGCTTCCCAGCAGCCGCTCCACCAGCAGGTAGACGGCGCCGCCCGCCAGGATGGCCGCTGTCCCGGCGACCACGTGGCGGAGGCTGCTGCCGGTGCTGAACCCGGCGATGGCGAGGTAAACGGCGCCCGCCGCCCCCACCATCGGAATCGACCCCGCCACGGCACGAGCGGCGCTCCTACCCACCTCGCCCAGCCGCGGGTTGCCGAGGCGGCGCAGCAGGAGGCTGCCCAGGAGCAGCGCGTTGAGCGTGGCCGCGATCGACGTTCCCAGCGCCAGGCCCCCCTGGGCCAGCAGCCGCACCAGGAAGACGTTGGTCAGGAGGTTTACCGCGATCACCAGCGCCGACACCTTGAGCGGGGTCATGACGTCCTGCAGCGCGTAGAAGCCGCGCACCAGCAGCGCCGTCGCGGCCTGGAACATGATGCCGATGCTGAAGAAGGCCAGGGCGACGGCCGTCTCCCGGGTCGAGCCCCGGTCGAAACGGCCTCTCTGAAAGAGGATGGCGACGATCGGCAGTCCGAAGACGGCCAGGGCGAACGAGGCCGGGACCAGGGTGAAGAGGTTGAGTCGCAGCGAGAGCAGGAGCCGGTCGCGCAGGCGGTCGATGGCGTTGAGCGCCGCGTCGCGGGAGAGGAAGGGGAAGAGCACGTAGGCGAGCGCGGAGGAGAAGGTGCCGAGAGGTACCTGGGCGATCGTGTCCGCGTACTTCAGCGCCGCCACCCTGCCGTGGGGCAGGGAGGTGGCAAGCGTGGTGTCGACGAACAGGTTGATCTGGGCCGCGGCCAGGCCGAGCGCGATCGGGAACATCAGCCGCCCCACCTTGCGCACTCCGGGGTCGCTCCAGCCGAAGGCGGCGTGGGGGCGCCAGCCGGTGCGCCAGAGAGACGGGACCTGTACGGCCAGGAAGAGGATCGCGCCCACGACCACACCCCAGGCCAGCGCCTCGACTCCGACACGGGGGGCGAAGAAGGCCGCCGCCACGATGATCGACAGGTTGTAGACGAGCGCCGCGGGCGACTGTCCAAGGAAGCGCTGATGCGCGGTCAGGATCCCGACCACCAGCCCGCCCGCCCCGAGCAGGATCGGCTGCAGGAGCAGGATTCGGGTCAGCTTCACGATCAGGTCGTGGTCGGCGGGCCCGTAGCCGTAGGCGGTCAGGTTTACGAAGAGGGGCGCGCCCAGCCAGAGCAGCGCCGCCCCGGCGGTCAGGATCAGGATCCCGGAGTTGAGCACGCGCTCCGCGATCTCGCGGGCCCGGCTCGCCTCCCCCAGCGCCAGGCGCTCTGAAAGCACCGGGATGAAGGCGGAGCTGATGGCGCCGGCCAGGAGCAGGTTGAAGAGCAGGTCCGGCACCCGGAAGGCGACCTGGTAGTCGTCGAGGTGCTGGGAGGTGCCGAACGTGTTCGCGATCACCAGGTCGCGGGCGTAGCCCAGGATACGGCTGAGGACGAAGACGGCCAGGATCAGCGTAGCGGCCGAGACGATGCGCCGCCGCTGCGATGACACCGCTGGCATTCTAACCAGCGCTCGATCGCCGTTAGCATGGAGGCCGTGCAGACCCCTTCGCGTTCGCTGATCCATGCCCGAGGGCTGGTCAAGCGGTTCGGCAGTTTCACCGCCGTCGACGGCATCGACTTCGACGTCGAGCCGGGCGAGGCTTTCGGCTTCCTCGGACCCAACGGGGCAGGCAAGACCTCGACCATGCGCATGATCGGCTGCGTCTCGCCGGTTTCGGGCGGCAGCCTGCGCGTCCTGGGGATGGACCCTGCCGTCGACGGCGCTCGGATCCGGGCCCGGCTGGGCGTGGTCCCACAGGCCGACACCCTGGACCTCGAGATCAGCGTCGAGGACAACCTCTTCATCTACGGCCGCTTCTTCGGCCTGTCCAGGGCGCGGGCGCGGCAGCGCGCTCGCGAGCTGCTGGAATTCGTCCAGCTGACGGACCGGGCCAGAGACGACGTCGAGCCCCTGTCGGGCGGGATGAAGCGCCGGCTGGTGATCGCCCGCGGGCTGGTCAACGAGCCGGACCTGCTGCTCCTCGACGAGCCGACCACCGGGCTCGATCCGCAGGCCCGCCATCTGGTCTGGGATCGTCTCTACCGGCTCAAGCAGCGTGGAGTGTCTCAGGTGCTGACCACGCACTACATGGACGAGGCCGAGCAGCTCTGCGATCGCCTGGTGGTCATGGACAAGGGCAGGATCGTGGCGGCTGGATCGCCCCGCGAGCTGATCGACCGCTATTCCACCCGCGAAGTCCTCGAGCTGCGCTTCCCGGCGGACGCGCGGATCAGCCTGGACGGACTGCCGGATGGGCTCGCCGAGCGGGTCGAGGTCCTCCCCGACCGGGTACTGCTCTACACCGCGGACGGCGAGGCGGCGATCGCGGGGGTGCACCAGCGTGGCCTGGTCCCGGTCAGCTCGCTGATCCGCCGCAGCACGCTGGAAGACGTATTCCTGCGCCTCACCGGCCGGAGCCTGGTCGATTGAGCCTGGGTGGTGCCGCCGTCGTCCTGGAGCGAGATCTCCTCAACTATCGACGCACCTGGCGGGGATCGTTGATCGTCTCCTTCATCTCGCCGGTGCTCTTCCTCGCCGCCATGGGCCTGGGGCTGGGCAGCCTGATCAGCCACGGCCAGCACCGCCTGGTCGAGGGCGTGCCCTACCTCGACTACCTGGCGCCGGGACTCCTGGCCGCGACCGCGATGCAGACCGCCGCCCTGGAAAGCATGTACCCGATCCTGGCCAAGATGATGTGGGACAAGATCTACGACTCGATCCTGGCCACGCCGGTGCAGGTTCGCGAGGTCTTCCTGGGGGAGATCGCCTGGCTCGTGGTGCGTGTCGCCATCGTGACCGTCGCCTTCTTCGCGGTCATGGTCCTGTTCTCAGCCGTCCATTCGCCCCTCGGCCTGCTCGCCGTCCCGCTGACGATCCTGACCGGCCTGGCCTTCGGCGCGCCGTTCTTCGCCTACACCGCCAACCAGCGCAACGACACCGGCTTCGCGGCCCTCAACCGCTTCGTCGTTATCCCGCTCTTCCTGCTGGCCGGCACCTTCTTTCCCATCGCCAACCTGCCTCTGGTCTTCCAGGTCTTCGCCTGGGTCACGCCGCTGGCCCACGGGGTGGCGCTGGTCCGTGCGGCGACGCTCGCCTCCCCGATCGCGCCGCTGGCCGCCGCTGTCCATCTCACCGTCCTCCTCGGCTACAGCGGGGTGGGCATCGGCCTGGGGTTGCGCGGCTTCGAGCGGAGGCTACGGGAGTGATGGCGGTGGGGCGAGGCCTGCGGTCGCTGCCTCTTCCATCAGGCTTCGGGGCCGCGCATCTGATCGAACGCAACCTGCGCCACCACCGGCGCCACTGGATCATCATGCTTTCCGGCTTCTTCGAGCCGCTCGTCTACCTGCTCGGGATCGGCTACGGAGTCGGCTCGCTCGTGCCGGGCATCCATCTGTCCGGCGGCCGCACCGTGACCTACGCGGTGTTCGTCGCCCCGGCGATGATGGCCTCGGCCGCCATGAACGGAGCTGTCTACGAAACCTCCCACAACTTCTTCTACAAGCTGCGGCACCAGAAGATCTACGACGCCGCGCTCAGCACTCCGCTGGGGGTCGGCGACGTGGCCCTCGGTGAGATCGGCTGGGCTTTGATCCGCGGCTCGATCTATGCCCTGGGCTTCGTCGTCATCATGACCGTGCTCGGGCTGGCGGCCTCGCCCTGGGTCGTGCTCGCGCTGCCCGCCGCCGTCCTGCTCGGCTTCACCTTCGCCAGCGTGGGAGTCGCGACCACGACCTTCGTCCGCAACTGGCAGGACTTCGACCTGGTTCAGCTCTTCCTTCTACCGCTCTTCCTCTTCTCCGCCACCTTCACGCCACTCAGCCTCTACCCGCCGGCACTGCAGGTGATCATCGAGCTGACCCCGCTCTACCACGGCGTCGACCTGATCCGGGGGTTGAGCACCGGGATCCTCGGGCCCGGCCTGCTCGTCGACGTCCTCTACCTTGCCCTGCTGTCAACGATCGCGCTCGTGATCGCGGGCGCGCGCCTGCGCTTCCTCCTCCTCAAGTAGGCGTTCGAGGGTTGCCGGCAACGCCTTCAGGTCCGGAAGTGTCGCCGCCGCGACACCCGCCTCCTCGCGCTCGTCCAGGCGGTTGATCCAGACCGCCGGGATGCCCAGGCGATGCGCTGGCCCGATGTCGTGGAAGAAACTCTGGGCCACGTGGACCTGCGACGCCGGGCAGTACAGCTCGCGAAAGCGCAGGAAGTGAGCCGGAGCCGGCTTGTACGCGCCCACGTCCTGGGCGGTCACGATGGCGTCGATGGCAACCGGAAGCCTTCGCCGGGTCGCCGCGAACAGATCGGAGTCGATGTTGGAGAGGACCGCGAGCCGCCAGCCGCGCTCGCGCAAGGCGGACAGCGCGGGCTCGACGTCGGGGAAGACCGGCCAATCGGGCAGGCTCTCGGGCAGCGACCTCTCGGCGCCGGCCCCCAGCCGGACGCCGGCTTCCGTGGCGGCGCGACGGAGCGACTCGCTGAGGACC
>Ga0209577_10007215_pt1 | contig 10233 bp, 7 predicted proteins | sample GraSoiAngelo_109_FD_185874 | JGI IMG/M metagenome (GOLD analysis project Ga0209577, IMG submission 185874) | Grasslands soil microbial communities from the Angelo Coastal Reserve, California, USA - 14_0903_12_20cm (SPAdes) (version 2) | ecosystem: Environmental > Terrestrial > Soil > Grasslands ...
GGCGTTCGCGGTAGCAGTCTTCGCAGCTGCGGTGCTGCGGACGTCGGCACGAACCCACGCGCCGGTCGCGACGGACGCGGTCATCGATATTCCGCCCATTCCCGGCGACGTCGCGCGCGCGCTCACCTTCGGCTTCCGTCCGCTGCTCGCCGACTTCACCCTGCTACAGGCCATCCAGGTGCTGCCGTTGCGCCATGGAGACATGCCGCCGGAGATCGCGGCGCCCATCGACCGGCAGCTGTTCCGGTTGCTCGAGTATTCCGTTGAAATCGATCCGAAGTTCTCCGGCGCCTATCGCTTCGCGGCAGCGGCGCTGCCCCACGAGAGCGGAGACGGCAAGGTCTACGGCGTCCTGAACGCGATCCAGATCCTGGAGAAGGGACTGCGAGAGTGTCCCGACGAATGGCAGATGGGCTTCTTGCTCGGGTTTCTGCAGTCCTACTACCTGCACGATTTTCCCGCCGCAGCGCGCAGCTTTGCGGCGGCCGCGGACCTGCCGCGCGCTCCGGCCTTCGTCGGGCTTCTGGCGACGCGGCTCGCGGCGCAGGCGGGGGATCTGCAGATCGCGACCGCGCTCGCGGAGGCGATGCTGGCGCACGCGAACGAAGAGGCGACGCGCAAGGAGTGGCAGGACCGCGTCGACGCGCTTCACATGGAGCGCGACCTGCGCGCGATCGAGGAAGCGGCGCAACGCTACCGCGAGGAGAAGGGCGTGCTGCCGCGCTCGGTGCATGCGCTCGTCGCCGCCGGCTTCCTTCCGCTGACACCGCCCGAGCCTCATGGCGGACGGTACGTCCTCGAGGCCGACGGGACCGCCCGATCGACGGCCGGCGAACGCCTGCGCGCATACGGCCTCGAAACCAGATTCGAGATCCACTGATGAGCGCCGTCCTCGCCATCGCCGGGAACACCGTCCGCGAGCTGGTCCGCGGCAAGCTCCTCTACAACCTGCTGCTGTTCGCGGCCCTCTTCGTCGCCGGGTCGCTGCTGGTCGCGCAGCTCACCGTCGGCAACTGGATGCGCATCATCCTCGACATGGGGCTGGGGGCGATGGAGGTGGCCGGCGTTCTCCTCGCCATCGTGATCGGCGTCGGCATCGTGGCCGGAGAAGTACAGCGCAAGACGATCCTCCCCACGCTCGCGAAGCCGGTGTCGCGCTGGAAGTTCTGCGTGGGCCGTTATGCCGGGCTGGTGTTGCTCCTGATGGTGAACGCCGCCGTCATCCTCGTGGTCCTGGGCCTGGTCCTGCGCCTCGCCGGCTACTCGCTGGGCCGGACCACGCTCGAGGCGGTGGCCCTCCTCTGCGTGGAGTTCGCGGTGCTCGCCTCCGTGGCCGTCCTGTTCGCGAGCTTCTCCACGCCGATCCTCGCCGGCTCTTACGCCTTCGCGTTCTTCTTCATCGGCCACCTGCTGCCCGACCTGCGGGTGTTCGCGGAGAAGTCGCAGAGCGTGGTGGGGAGGAACGTGGCGCGAGGCTTCTACTTGCTCCTGCCCGATCTGGAGCTGTTGAACCTGAAATCACAAGCCTCCAATGCGCTTCCCGTCGCGGCGGCTTACGTCTGGCGCGCGGCCGGCTATGGAATCGCATACTCGGCGGTGGTGCTGGCGGTGGCCATCTTGATCTTCTCCCGGCGCGACTTGACTTAGTGTTACGCGTCGGAGTCGTCGGAGTCGTCTTCCGGCTGCCCCGAGAGCTTCTTCACCCGGTGCCGGAATTGGCGGAACGTGAGCCCCAGCCGGGATGCGGCGTCCTTCTTCACCCCGCCCGCTTCCGTCAGCGCCCTGTCGATCAGCTCCCGCTCGATCCGGGCCAGGTACTCCTCGAGCGCGAATCCCTCCGGGAGCGGTCCTTCCGGTGAGAGGGCGTGCGCGCCGTTGCCGCGCAGGACCGGCGGAAGAGCGTCGACGGTCACCTCGTCGCCGTTGGAGAGCGCCACCGCGCGCTCGATCAGGTTCTCCAGCTCGCGGACGTTGCCGGGGAACCAGTATTCGGAGAGACGCCGCTTCGCATCGGCGGAAAGGTGGGGCAGCGGCCGGCCATGCTCGGCGGCGAAGCGCCGGAGGAAGTGATCGGCGAGCGGGAGCACGTCCTCGCGACGCTCCCGCAGCGGCGGCACGCGCACCTGCACGACGTTGAGCCGGTAGTAGAGGTCCTCGCGGAAGCGACCGGCCCGGACTTCCGCGGCCAGATCGCGATTGGTCGCCGCGACCAGCCGCACGTCGACGTCGACGTCGGCCGTGTCGCCGACGGGCCGGATGCGCCGCTCCTGGATGGCGCGCAGGAGCTTCACTTGCAGGCTGAGCGGCAGCTCGCCGATCTCGTCGAGGAACAGCGTACCGTCCTGCGCCGCCTGGAAGAGCCCCTGCTTCGCCCCCTGCGCGCCGGTAAAAGCGCCCTTCGCGTGCCCGAACAGCTCCGACTCGATCAAACCTTCCGGAATCGCGCCGCAGTTCACCGGCACGAACGGCGCCGAGGCGCGCGGGCTGCGCGCGTGCACGGCGCGCGCGACCAGCTCCTTGCCCACGCCGCTCTCGCCGGTGATGAGGACCGTGGTGCGGGCGACGGCCACCTTCTCCACGACCTCGAAGACCTGGTGCATGGCGCCGCTGCGCGCCACCATCGATTCGAACCTGCCGCGGGCCGAGAGCTGCTCGCGCAGGAGCTGGTTGTCCTGGGCGAGGATGCGGCCGCGCCGCGCCAGCTCGCGCTTGTGCACCGCCGCCTTGACCAGCGCGATCAGCTCGGAGGCGAGGGTCGGCGATTTTTCCACGTACCCGTACGCGCCCAGCTCCAGCGCCTGCCGGCGCAGGTCGTCGCTGCCGAACGCGGTCATGAGGATCACCTCTGCCTCGCCTTGGGCATCCTTTACCTTGCGCAGGACTTTCAGCCCGTCCTGCCCCGTCCGCATGCGCAGATCGGTGATCACCACGTCGAATTCGAAGTCGGCGAGCGCCCGCTCCACGCCGGGGAAGTCGGGCGCGACCTCCACCGCGTGACCGGCCTTGGCGAGCCGGGCCTCCAGCATCACCCGCATCGACTGCTCGTCGTCGACCACCAGCAGGCGCGCCATGCGTCAGCCCACCGCCCCGGCTTGTTGAAGCGACGGCGGCGCGATCGGCAGCGCAACCCGGAAGGTGGTGCCTTTCCCCACCTCACTGACTACCGAGAGGTGGCCGCTGTGCGCCTCGACGATGCGATGCACGATCGCGAGCCCGAGGCCCGTGCCGCGCTCCTTGGTGGTGAAGAACGGGTCGAAGATCTGCTCCAGGTCCCCCTCGGCGATACCGTGTCCGGTATCGGCGACCTCGAGGATGCCTTCTCCCGCCTGGCGCGAGAACCGGACCTCGACGCGCCCTCCCGGCGGAGTCGCGTCGGCCGCGTTCCCGAGCAGGTTCCAGAGCACCTGGCGAAGCTGCCCGGGATCGGCGCGCACGAAGACCGGCTCTCCGGCGCGCGCCACCAGCTCGATGCCGCGCTCGGCCACCTCCTGGCGGAACAGCTCTACCGTCTCGGTCATCGCCCGCGACCCGTCCAGGGCCTCGAACGCCGGAGAGATCGGTTTGGCGAAGGAGAGGAACTCGCGGACCAAGGCCTCCAGCCGCTCCGCCTCGCTGCGCACGACGCTCATCAGCTGGCGCTCCTGCTCGTCGAGGCCCGGAGATGCTCCGAGCACCTCGATCGATCCGCACATCGACGCGAGCGGATTGCGGATCTCGTGCGCCAGGCCCGCGGCCAGGCCGCCCACTACCGCGAGGCGGTCGGCGCGACGCACCGCCTCCTCCATCTGGCGTAGATCGGTCAGATCCTGGAAGAGGATCACCTGCCCGCCCACGCCGCCCGCGAGCGGCGCTGTCGCGTAACCGAGGGTCCGCTCCCGGCCGTCGTGGGCCCGCAGACGCACCTCCGGCCTCCCCCGCTCGCGCGGGCGGCTTATGGAGCCGGCGAGCTCGGGCAGCAGCGTACTCAGCGGACGTCCACGCGCGGCCCGGTCCGGGAGACCGGTCAGGTGTTCGGCGGCGGGATTCAGGTAGGTGATCCGTCCGTCCTCGCCGAGCGTGATGATGCCACTGGCGATGGAGCGCACCACCGCGGAGTAGATGGCCTCCAGCGCTTCCAGCCGCGTCTCGCTGCGCAGCAGCTGGCTGCGGGCGCCCTGCAGCTGCTCGGCGAGCAGCGAGGAAAGGCCGCCGACCAGCATGAACGCGGAGAGGTTCGCGGCCATCACCACCGCCAGCTTTCCGGGCGCCAGCGGAGCGCGTTCCAACTCGCTGGCGGCAGGCACGACGATCCCGGCCTGCATGCTCCACGCCAGCACGCAGAACGCGATGCAGGATGCCGCTGCTCCCAGCGCCGCTCCGCGGCGGCCGAGGCCGATGGCGCCGCTGACGACGGCGAGCGGATAGAGGATGGTGAAGATGCTCTCGGCGCCGCCCGTCAGATAGACGAGCCCGGTCGCGGCGATCACGTCCGCGGCGATCTGGCCATGCGCGACCCATCCGAGATGCTGGCCTGTGCGCAGCAGGAACGTCCCGACCAGCGAGGCGGAGTAGATCAGGGCGACGATGGTGAAGAGCAGCGCCTCCACCGTGCGCGGAAACGGATCGTGGCGGAGCGTGGACCAGGCAGTGGCTCCGAGCAGCGCGGTCCCTACCGCGAGACGGACGCCCGTGAGCAGGACCAGCTTGCCGTAGAGCCCGCCCTCGGGGCGCTCGCCGAGCGGCGAATAGACGCCCGCTTCCGCCATGGCCCTACTTGACCGCGCCGGCGATCGAGAAGATGGGGAGGTACATGGCGACGAGGAAGCCGCCCACCACGCCGCCGAGAAAGACCATCATCACGGGCTCGATCAGGCTGGTGAGCGCGGCGACCGCGGCGTCCACTTCGTCGTCGTAGAAGTCGGCGATCTTGCTGAGCATCTGATCCATCGCGCCGGTGGCCTCGCCGACGCCGATCATCTGCACCACCATCGGCGGGAACACCTTGGTCTCGGACAGCGGCTTGCCTTCGGCGATTTTCTCCTTGGTGTATCGGATGGCCTTTTCCACCACGGCGTTGCCGGCGGTCTTCGCCACCACTTCGAGCGCGTCGAGGATGGGAACGCCGGAGCTGATCATGGTGCCGAGGGTCCGGGTGAAGCGCGCCACTGCCACCTTGCGGACCAGCTGCCCGAAGATCGGCGTGCGGATGACGAACGAATCCCACTGCACGCGGCCGCGCGGCCAGCTGATCCAGGCGCGGAAGGCGATCACCGCCGCGATGATGAAGGCGACGAGATACCCGATATAGTTCTGCAGCCATTTGGAGAGATCGATGACGATCTGCGTGGGCGTCGGCATCGCGCCACCGAAGTCCTTGAACATCTTCTCGAACGTCGGGGTGACGAAGAGCAGCAGCACCACCGTGACGCCGACGGCGACGATGAGCACCACGCTCGGGTACACCATCGCGCCCTTCACCTTGCTCTTCAGCTTCTCGTTCTTCTCGATGTACTGCGCGAGGCGGTTGAGGATGGTGTCGAGGATACCGCCGATCTCGCCGGCCGCGACCAGCTGGACGTAGAGGGTATCGAACACCTTGGGGTGGTCGCCGAGAGCGTCGGCGAGCGTCGAGCCCGACTCCACCTTCGTCTTCACCTTCACCAACACTTCGCGAAACGCCATGTTGTCGAGCTGCCCCGAGAGGATGTCGAGGCACTGCACCAGCGGTAGACCGGCGTCGATCATGGTCGCGAACTGCCGGGTGAAGATGACCAGGTCCTTCTGGGAGATGCCGCCCAGCCCCGGGATCTTGAGCGAGATCTGGATGGGCTTCTTCTTGATCTTCACGTTCGTCAGCGCCATCGCCCGCAGGCGCTGCTGTACGGAGGCCTCGTCGGCGGCCTCGACCTCGCCCCTCTTCACCTCGCCGGTCTTGGTCTTTCCTTCCCAGACCCAGATCGGCAGCTTCGGGGCCGCGCTGGCCTTCGGGGCCGTTTTCGCTGCTGTGGCGGGTGCCGTGGCCATTGCAGTCTCCTCTTACCGGGCTTGGACGGGCCGGTTGACGCCGGGTTTGACGCCCGAGGCGAGCATGGTGCGCAGCTCCTCGGGGTCCGAGCTGCGCCCGAGCCCTTCCTCGAGCGTGATCAGGCCCCGCTGGATGAGCGACGCGAGCGACTGGTTGAAGGTCTGCATGCCGAACTTCGACTGGCCGACCTGCATCTGCGAGTAGATCTGGTGAATCTTGTCCTCCCGGATCAGGTTCCGGATGGCGGCGTTCGGGACCATCACCTCGATGGCCAGCACGCGTCCCGGGCCGCTCGCCTTGGAGATCAGGTTCTGCGTCACCACCCCCTCGAGCACGAAGGAGAGCTGGGCGCGGATCTGCGGCTGCTGGTAGGGCGGGAACACGTCCAGGATGCGGTTGATGGTCTGGACGCAGGAGTTGGTGTGCAGCGTCCCGAAGGCGAGGTGGCCGGTCTCGGAGATCACCAGGGCGGCCTCGATGGTCTCGAGATCGCGCATCTCGCCCACCAGCACCACGTCGGGATCCTGCCGCAGGATGTACTTGAGCGCCTTCTTGAAGCTGTGCGTATCCGCCCCGACCTCGCGCTGGTTCACCACGCAGTTCTTGTGCGGGTGCAGGTACTCGATCGGGTCCTCGACGGTGACGATGTGCTCGTGCCGCTCGGTGTTGATCTTGTCGATGATCGACGCCAGCGTCGTGCTCTTGCCCGAGCCGGTCGGGCCGGTCACCAGCACCAGCCCGCGGGGCTTCTTCGCCAGCTCCGAGATGATGGGGGGCAGTCCCAGCTCCTGGAAAGTGAAGATCTTGAAGGGGATGGTGCGGAACGCGGCAGCCACCGCGCCGCGCTGCAGGAAGATGTTGGCGCGAAACCGGGAGAGGCCCTTCACGCCGAAGGAGAGGTCGAGCTCGTTCTCCTCTTCGAACTTGTGCTTCTGCGCGTCGGCGAGGATCGAGTAGCAGAGCTGCTTGGTCTCCACCGGGGTGAGCGGAGGAGTCTTGAGCGGCACCAGGTTGCCGTCGATGCGGAGCTGCGGAGGCGAGCCGGTGGTGATGTGGAGGTCGGAAGCTCCCTTCTCCACCATCGCCTTCAGAAGCTGATGCAGATTGGGCAAATGGTTCCCCTCGTTACCGCATCGTGTCGGGCGCGGTGTTCCCGACGACTTCCTCGATGCTCGTCATCCCGCTCTTCAGCTTCGCGATTCCCGCCATGCGCAGGGTCTGCATGCCGAGGCGGATCGCCTCCGCTTTCAGCTCGGCAGTGGAGGCGCCGTTGATCACCAGCTCCTTGACGCTGTCCCACAGGGGCATCACCTCGTAGAGCGCGACGCGGCCCTTGTAACCGCGGTCGTTGCAGGTGCGGCAGCCGCCCGGCTCGAACACCTGGAAGCTGCCGGCCTCGTCGGGCTGCACGCCGATGTCGAGCAATGCCTGCTGCGGCACGTCCACCGGCTTCTTGCACTCCTGGCAGAGCTTGCGGGCGAGACGCTGGGCGAGGATGAGGTTCACCGCGCTCGTCACCAGGAACGGTTCGATGCCCATGTTGAGCAGACGCGAGACGGTACCCGGCGCGTCGTTCGTGTGCAGAGTCGAGAGCACCAGGTGCCCGGTGAGCGCCGCCTTGATGCCGATCTCCGCGGTCTCGAAGTCGCGGATCTCGCCCACCATGATGATGTCGGGGTCCTGGCGGAGGAAGCTGCGCAGGGCGGCCGCGAAGTTCAGGCCGATGTCCTCATGCATCTGCACCTGGTTGATGCCAGCGAAGTTGAATTCCACCGGATCTTCGGCGGTGCTGATGTTGTCGGTGGTTTTGTTCAGCTCGGAAAGGGCCGAGTAGAGCGTGGTGGTCTTGCCGGATCCGGTGGGGCCGGTGACCAGCACCATCCCATAGGGGCGATCGATGGCCTCCTTGAAGGCCTTGAGCGGGTCCGGATCGAACCCGAGCTTGGTCATGTCGAGCTGCAGATTGGATTTGTCGAGGAGGCGGAGCACCACCTTCTCGCCGAACAGGGTCGGGCAGACGGAGACGCGGAAGTCCATCTCGCGCCCCTTGCCCAGCTTGAGCTTGATGCGGCCGTCTTGCGGCAGGCGGCGCTCGGCGATGTCCAGCTCCGCCATGATCTTGAGGCGGGAGATGATCGCCAGCTTCAGCTTGATGGGCGGCTTCATCACCTCGTAGAGCACGCCGTCCACGCGGTAGCGGACGCGGAAGTCCGTCTCGTACGGCTCGACGTGGATGTCGGAGGCGCCCTTCTTGATCGCGTCCAGCAGGATGAGGTTGACCAGCTTGACCACGGGCGCGTCGGAGGCGCTCTTCTCCAGGTCGCTGAGGTCGGTGACGCCGCCCTGGTCATGCTCGACGGAGATGTCGCCCTCGTCGAACCCCTCCATCACCTCTTCGTAGGAGGGGCCCTTCTCCGTGTAGTACTTCTCCAGCGACTCCTTGATGGCCTGCTCGCTGGCGACGACGACCTCGACGTTGTAGCCGGTGAGGAACTTGATGTCGTCGATGGCGAAGATGTTGGAGGGGTCGCTCATCGCCAGGATCAGCGAGGCGCCGGCGCGGTTGACCGGAATGCACTGGTGCTTCTCGGCGACTTCCTTGGGGACGAGCTTCACCACCTCGCCGTCGATGTCGAATTCTTTCAGGTTGATGGAAGGAACGCCGTACTGTTTCGAAAGAAAATTGGTGAGCTCGGACTCTTCGATGAAGCCGAGCTTCGTGAGGTGGTAACCGATCCGGCCGCCGGCCTTCTTCTGCTCGTCCTGCGCCCTCTGCAACTGCTGCAGAGAGATGAGGTTCTCGCGGACCAGAAGCTCGCCGAGACGTCCTGCCATGCCTTGTACCCCTCGCTGTTGAGGGGTTCGAGTATAGGCGCACGCTCGCCGGCAAAGCGAGAAAGCAGGCGAACTCCTTGGGGGATTTTCGGGTCCGAAGTGCGCCGCAATGCTACACGCCCAGCAGCCGTCGGGCCTGTATGACGTCCTGCGTTATCTGCGCCTTCAGCGCCTCGACTCCCGGGAACCGGCGCTCCTCGCGCAGCCGGTGCACGAACTCGACGCGCATGCGCCGATCATAGATGTCTTGCGCGAAGTCGAGGAGGTGGACTTCCAGCGACAGCGGTGGTTGCCCGGCCGCGCCCGCCAGTGCGACATCGGCGCGAAACGTAGGATTGAGGCCGAGATTTGCAGCCCCGCCGATCGGCGGACCGTCGGGAAGCAAGCGCGCGCGCACGGCGTACACGCCGACCGCCGGAAGAAGCTCGTTGGTGGTACGGATGTTCGCGGTGGGCCAGCCGAGTTTGCGCCCGCGGCCCGCGCCCCGCACCACGTCGCCGTCCAGGTCGAATGGCCGGCCGAGCAGCATGCTCGCCGCGTCCACCCGGCCCTCGAGCACGAACTCGCGCACCTTCGTGCTCGAGCAGACGAGCCCGTTGACCGCGACCGGCGGAACGACGTGCAGCCGCACTCCGCGTTCGGCGAGGGAGACACGCAACGTCTCCACGATTCCCGCGCGCGCCTTCCCGTACGTGAAGTCGTGTCCGACCACTACCTCGGCGATGCCGGTGCCGACGACCATCTCCACGAACGAGATGGGAGGGGTGGCGGCGAACGCCGCGTCGAAGGGCTGCTCGACCAGATCCGAGATGCCGCAGCCGGCGATCAACTCCAGCTTGCGCGGCTTCCCGCAGATCAGCGGGGGCGCGTACCGCGGGGCGAGCAAGCGCGCGGGATGGGGCTCGAACGTCAACGCGCTTGCCGGACCCTGGGCGTTGCGGCGTACCGCGGCGAACAGAGCCTGATGGCCGAGATGAACGCCGTCGAAGTTTCCGACGGCCATCGCGCCGCCTTTGAGGACTCCCGTCGCTGCCGCAAGGCCGGGGTGGATTCGCATCGCCGGAGGTCGCGGGCTCATGGCGGATGTCCCCGCCGGGTGCGGCGAACGCGCGCCGCGGCGCGCTGGACGTCCGCCGTCGTGCGCGCACCGGCGTTGGCCGCTTGCCTGAGCGCCTCGGAGCCGAACGCGTCGGGCAGCAAGGATCCGACCTCCGTGGTCACGCTTCGCCCTCTGCTCGCCGCATAGATGACCGGCGTCCGTGGTGCGGAGAATTCCGCGAGCACCTGACGGCAACCGCCGCAGGGAGCGGCGGGCTGGTCCTCGCCGGCCACGACGGCGACGGCGTCGATGTGGCGATGCCCGGCGGCGACCGCCATCGCCACCGCATTGCGCT
>Ga0209577_10007216_pt1 | contig 10233 bp, 9 predicted proteins | sample GraSoiAngelo_109_FD_185874 | JGI IMG/M metagenome (GOLD analysis project Ga0209577, IMG submission 185874) | Grasslands soil microbial communities from the Angelo Coastal Reserve, California, USA - 14_0903_12_20cm (SPAdes) (version 2) | ecosystem: Environmental > Terrestrial > Soil > Grasslands ...
TCCTTCCACCTTTTCGCCCACTGACCTCTGAAGCCACCGCCCATGCATCCAGTTGATCACCGTCTGCCGGTTCCACAATTTGTCGACCCCGCGAGTGCACCGCCATCAGCGATCGTCCTCCTGCTCGTGGCCGAGCAGCAGGTCCTTGAGCACGCGCCGAGCTTGGAACGCGATCGCGACCTGCGGCGCAGTGACCAGGAGCCGCAGTTGGGCGATCTCGCGCGGCTCGAGCCGCGCGACGACCCGGGCGATGCTGCGCTGCAGGAGCTCGAGATGCGGCGCCCCTCGCAGCTCCTGCTTGAGCTGGTCCAGCAGTCGTTCCGTTTCACCGATGCGCTCCTTCACGTGCGCCAGGGCGCGCTCGACCCAGGACACCACGCTGGACTCCTGCCGGTCCGGCGCGTCCCGTCCGGCGAGCGCGGCGGCGCGGCGCTGCGTTTCGGCGAGCGCCCGCCCATAGGCGGCGGCCCGGCGCGCCTCCAGGCGTGCGGGCGCGTCGTCGGGCCTGACGCCGAGCCCCAGGGCCCGCGGCCGATCGACGGTCCGGAGCGCGCCAAAACGCTCCGGTTCGGCGGTGAGCCATTCCGCCGCGCGCTCCGGCCCGACTTGAGCGACGGCGTTCCGGAACTGCTCCCGCGCGGCTGGCGGATCGCGATAGACCCTGGCCAGCGCACGGTCGAAGTCCTTCTCCGCTGCCTGCACCGCCGTGATCGCGTGGTCGAGGTTGGACCGCCGGGCCTGTGCGGCATAGAGCTCCTTCGTCGCCCGGTCCCGCTCGTGCTCGAGCGCCGCCACGCGCTCGTACTCGGCCAGGGCCCCCTGGAGCTGGGCCACGTCGCGGCTCGGGGGCTCCCGGCGGGCCTGCTCCGCTTCCCGGCCCGGATAGGGCGCGCGGAAGCGCTCCTCCAGCCGGCGGAGGGAGAGGTCGCGCGCCACGCGCGACGCCTTGACCTGGTGCGTGCCGTCCGTGATGACGAGCCCTTGGCCCTTCCGCTCCAGGCGGAGGCCATGGGCGGCAAGCCGCTCCTCGAGCTCGCTCCAGGACTTGGCGGCGCGGAGCTCGGGCAGGTGTGCCCGGACGCGGTCAGGCAGGGCAGGCTCGCCCGTACGCTCCGCTTGTCGGCGCTCCCCGCTCGTGAGGAGAGCGGGCTCGGGGGGCTCCTGCCCGTCGAGCTGATAGAGCCGGCCTGCCACCTCGCGGAGCCCGAGCTGGCGCTCGAGTTCCCGCAACGTGCGCTCGATCCTGGGGCGATCCTGCCAGCGCTCCCACGCCACGCCCGTCTCCGGATGCACGCGGTTCACCATGAGGTGCACATGGGGATGCGCCCGGTCTTGGTGGGCCACCATCAGGGCTTGGTGCTCCGCCAAGCCCTGATCCCGAAGGACGCGGTCGGCCACGGCCTGCATCTGGGCGGGGGTGACGGGATCGTTCGGGTCGAAGTTGATGGTGAGGTGATAGACGGGCACGTCGACCCGCGGGTTCGCGTCGGCGGTGGCCTGCATGAGCACGGCGGCGAGTTCGGGGTCGTCGAGCCCCAAGTTCCGGCCCGCCGTCCAGGCCACGCGCTCGGTCTCCGCTCCCGAGCGACCACGCAAGAGGTAGTGGGCGAGGGCGGCGAAGCGCCGACCGGAGGACGTCGTGGCGATCATTGGGTGGATCCTCCCTTCTGGCGACGGCCGTGCACGATGTGCCGGACGAGGGCTTGGTGGCGTTCCAGGGCCGCGCTCGTCTGCGCGGCGAGGGCGGCGTCCTGGCTGGCCTGGGCGACGCGCGCGAGCCGGTCGAGGCATCGGCCGATGCGGGCGAGTTCACGGAGGAGGGGCTGGGCCGCCGCGTGGGACCGGGCTCTTGGTGCCGCGCCGAGCGCGGTCTCACGGATGAAGCGGGCCGGGGTGAGGCCCGAGCGCCGAGCGCACTCGGTGATCTGGTGGAGCTCCTCGGGGTGGAAGCGAATGAGCTTCGTGGCGGTCCGGCGGTCGACCATGGCCCTCTTGGGATGGGCGGGAAGCGCTGAGACACGACCCTCTTTGTGGACAAGTACTTCCAGTTGCGGCGGACGGTTCTGAGCCGCTCGTAACGAGGTACCTCTTCCTACTTACAAGTACCTCGCAATTCGGCAGACCGTTCTGGCGTCTTCTTCACGAGATGTCCCCCTCTACTTACAAGTAGTCCCGGATGGGGCCCAGCGTGTCAGCGTCGACGGCCCGCAGGGCTCACTGACTCAGGTACTCCGGGATTCGGCCCGGCGTCTCATCGGGGCGGTCGCGACACACACCCCTCCATAAGGGAATAGTCCCGAATGACCCCGACCGTGCCCGCGGGGATTCGGCCCGGGTCTCAGCGGTGGTCGCGACACACACCCCTCTACAAGTAAAGAGGCCCGAATGGGCTGAGCGTGCCCGTGGGGTTAGGGGCTTGGTCGCCCTTGAGCGCGCGGCAGCGCGCGAATGGGCTCGTGAGGAGCGATTCGGTGCCGCGCACCAGCGCGTGCACCGATATCGCTCCTCTTGCTTGCACACCGAAGAACGCTGCCAAGAGTAGTGCAGCGTGGAAATCCGCCTCATAGTGTGGAAATCCAGCTCAGCGGGGCGGCCTCGCCGTCCGCAGCCCGGCGGACGTGCTTCCGTGATGAGCCTCTCCCAGACGCTCCATGCGGCGTCTTAGGCTGCGGGCGTCTTAGGTTGCGAGCCTTGCAGCGTTTGGGCGGGTGGAAACACACGAGGCCGGGAGCCCGGCTGAATGCACTGAGAAGACGTTACGCCGAACCCGCCGCCGCGCCGCGAAGACCTTAGATTGAGTTCTACGACAACTGTCGGACCGCTAACCAGCAGCCCAATGTATAGGAGGCGGCGCCTGTCGAGCGCCGCCGCGACGTTGCTCGGAGGTATTGCGCTTGAAGGCGTCCGTTATGCGCATCCTGACGATCGTGGGAGTGTTGGTGATGTTCCTCGTCATATCCGCTATGGGGCATTATGCCAGGTGGGTGCGGTATCGGCCCCCTGATGACGGGCTCATCCACCCCGAAAGGCCACGCCCGACCCGGCTCCAGTGGGCTCTGTTAGCCGTTAGCGGTACTGCTGCGGGCGTTTTCTGGTACGTCCTGCTTGACGAGGGGCATGGAGGCGACCAAGTGTGGCCAGTCTACGTGGCCGCTGGTGCTTCTCTCTTTTTCGGGTTCGTCTGGATCGGCCTCATGGTGCGCCTGTGGCCTCTCTGATGGCGCCGCCTAACATCAAGCGCTTGAAGCTGGCGGGCGGTGATCGCTCTAAAGGAAGCGGTGTTGTGCCCTGGCGGGCACGAACTAACGTTCAACATCGATGCGCCCTGTGGGCGAGTCGCCCGCAACTAAGCGCGATAGGCAGATGCGCCGCTCGACTCCGCCGCCTACATTGGCCCGATGCTGCGTTTCGTGTGGGATCGTGACAAGGCGGCCGCGAACCTCCTGAAGCACGGGCTCGACTTTCACGAAGCCGCCACGGCCTTCGGTGATCCCCTCTCGATCACGATCGCCGATTCTGAGCACTCAGTGCGCGAGGAGCGGTGGCTCCTCGTCGGTCAGAGCGCGGCGGGGCGTCTCGTGGTAGTTGCGCATACAGAACGGGGTGATGAGATTCGCATTATCAACGCCCGACCGGCAACGCGCCGTGAGCGCCAGACCTATGAAGAAGACCAATAAGCCTTCCGATTCAGGCGACGAGATCCGTCCCGAGTACGACTTTAGTGGCGGGGTACGCGGTAAGTACGCCCAACGCTTTCGGGAAGGTACGAACATCGTTGTCCTGGATCCCGACGTCGCTGCGGAGTTCAAGGACTCTCAGGCGGTCAACGCCGCCCTACGCACGCTCCTCAAGACCCGAGCCAAGCGGTAGGAAGCGGCGCCCTGCTTGATATCAACTTTGAAGTGCAACACGAAGCGTCATCGCGCATAGAATCGACTACACCGCAGGGTCACGATGTTGACTGAGCCGGTGCACCCTGAACCGCACCCTGGGTAACGGGATTTCAGGGCACTACCGCGTACGGGCGCGGAAACTCTGTCGCGCGATCTCGATCCTCCCTGGGCACTTACGGAGTGGGCGGGTCTTCGGGGGACTGGGGAGGCTCGCCTCCAAAACCGGGGGTTGCAGGTTCGAGTCCTGTCGGGCCCGTGCGACTGTTCACCTCCAGAGTTCCAATCAGAATGTAAGGTAGGTTGGGCCTCCCAAACCGCCGTTGCTGCCCCCGATTGTCGCAACCGGCGTGGCGTTCCCCGTCGCGTTGGCGGTGAACACCATGATGGCGTTCCCACTGGCGACGTACACACGGCCGGCCGCGTCCTCGGCGATCCCGAGCAGCGAGTCGCCGAGTCCCGTATTGGCGCCCGCGATGGTGGCCGCGGGCGCGAACTTGCCCGTTGCGTCTGGAGTGTAGACCCAGATCTTGCCAGCTGGGTACACGCCGTCAGCGACGTAGACCTTCCCTCCGGCATCCACGGCAATGCCCTGCGGATATTGCAGTCCGTTAGGAAAGCTGCCCGCGATCATGGCAATCGGCGTCGCGTTTCCCGTCGCGCCTGCAGCATAGACGGTGACGCTTACGTAGTTCCCGTTCGAGCCCTTGTTCGCGACGTAGGTCCGGCCCCCAGCGTCCACGGCGATGCCCGTTGGGAAGACGAGGCGCGTGTTGCCACCCACGATCGTGCGGATCGGGGCAACGTTGCCGGTTGCGCCCGGTCCATAGACGGTGATGCTGTTCGGCCAGTTAGCCACGTAGAGGTTGCCCGCGGCGTCCAAGGCGAGCCCGTTCGGATCGTTCAAACCAGTGTTGGCGCCGGCGAGCGTGCGGAGGGGGGCCGCATTCCCGTTCGCCCCCGGCGCATAGACGGTGATGGTGCTCGGCAGAATGTTTGCCACGTAAACGTTGCCTGCGCTGTCCCGGGTGATACCGAGCGGGGTATTCAAGCCCGTCTTGCACCCCGTGATCATCCGGGTCAGGGTAGCGTGGCCGCTTGCCGGTGCCGCGTAGACCATGATGGCATTGGTTGGAATGTGGGCCGCCACATAGACGTGTCCCTCGGGATCCAGGGTGAGTCCGAGGGGGCCCTGCGGCGGTCCGATCCCCGTGTTGCAGCCCGCGATTATTCGGGTCGGGATCGCGTTTCCACTTGCCCCGGGGGCGTAGACAATGACCTCGGCAACGTTTGCGAGATAGTCGGCGTTGGTGACGTAGAGGTTGCCCGCGGCGTCGAGCGCGATCTCGGTCGGGCCGGTGAGCGCCGTGTTGTTGCCGGTGATCGTGTGCGTCGGCGTGGCGTTCCCGTCTGCACCCGCGGCGTAGACCGCGATATTGGCGCGGCAGGGGTTGGCAACGTAAAGGTCGCCCGCCGCATCCAGCCCCATCCCCTCCGGGCAGTCCAGGCCTGTGTTGCCGCCAGCGATCGTGCGGATGGGGGTCGCGCTACCGTTCGCTCCCGCCGCGTAGATCGTGATGGTGCCAGCGCCGGCCCAGGTACTGGAAACGTAAAGGTTGTCCGCAGTGTCTAGCGCGATGCCCTGGACGTAGGAGGCACTCCCGATGGTGCGGATTGGAAGCGCGTTCCCGCTCGCCCCGGGCGTGTAGACGGTAACGCTGAAGGTGTTTGCGACGTAGAGGTTGCTTGCCCGATCCACCGCGATCCCAATCGGGTTGGCGATACCCGTGCTGTCCCCCGCGATCGTGCGGATTGGAGTGGCGTCGTCGCTCGCCCCCGGCGCGTAGACCGTGACGCTCGTCCCGACGGCGCCAACGGATGAGTTGGTGACGTACAGGTTCCCTCCGGCGTCATGGGCAAGGAGGGCTGCATCAAAGCGAAGGGCGGTGCTGCCCCCCGCGATCGTTCGCGTCGGGATCACGTCCCCGCTCGCCCCGGCGGCGTAAACCAGGATCCCTGGAACGCTGCTGGCGTTGGCGACGTACAGCGGCGAACTGCCGCCAAGAGGCGGGCCAGTCGGTCCCTCGCTGGTTGAGCAAGCTGCTCCGACGACGAACGGCACGAGCGTCAGGCAACGCGGCACAACGAGAGAGGGTATTGGCCAATCGCGCATCGACCGTTCCGCCCCTGCCGACTCCAATCTGTCTCACCACCGCCGCCCAGAGTCGGTGCGGGGTGCGGTGATGGGCTCGCAACGACGGGCACCGCTCAAGGGATGCGCGATCAACGGATGCATGCGGGCCCGGCCGTCTAAGGCCCGTCTCCGAGTGACGATGGAGCGCAACAACCGAGCCAAGGGCGCTCGTTCACGCTCCCGGAGGCAATGTTGCACGCAGGCCACGCTTACCGCCACTCGGCCATGGTCGCCTGGCCAGCGGGAGTCCTGCCATGATCCTCTGGTCACGGAGCCCTTGCTACCGTGGTGCCAACAGTGGTATCAACGGGGACGTTGCTGGCCGTTGGTGGCCGTCGCTCGGGTCGCGGAAGTCCATGAAACTGCGACGACCGGCGTTGACCACCGCCGGTCGTCTCCGAGCGACAGTCCAGCGCTCTGATTCGCGCCGGAGGTACGAGGCTCGGCGATTGTCAAAATAGATCAAGGGCCGATCATGGCACACGTGAACCGCGACGTCGCATACTATGTCCAATTCGGGCTCCTCACCATTCTTATCTGCGGGTATTTCGCGTTCACTGTACTGGACGGACGGATCGTACTCCTCGGCGTCGGCTTCGCTTTGTTCGCCCTGGCTGCTGGCATCGCTATGAAGCTCGGGCAGAGCACAACGTCGGGCCGTGAGATGATCATCGTGGCGCTCGTCGCGTCTCTCGCCTTCTTCCTGCCTCTATCGGGTTCGCCGCCCATCGAAGCGGGCGCTGGTCTCGCGGCGGGCATCGGGCTCCTGGCAACCGAAGGACTGTGGGCGCTTCACCGGTATCCCGCGGTGTCTGAGGCCAGTGCAGGTAGCGCGTTTGCCAATGTGCGTCGAGCCGTTGGCCTCGGCCTCAAGATCGCCCTGGGCTTCTCCCTGCTCGCGGGCGCTATCATGGCCATAGGAGCAGCCTCGAGTACCTCTGCACGATCCGAGATTGCCACGCTGGCGCCCTTTGTCTTTTCATCCTACTTCGTCGGAGCTATCGCAGCTGGCACGCTTGTCGGGGTGCTCCGTCCGCTCGCGACCTGGCCACTCGGCGTGATGCTTACTGGCATCGTAGGAGCTGTGCTGGTCTACGGCGCGGTCGCGCCCGTCGTGGCCGTGAGCGAACAGCTTGAAGGCAAGCTACCCCCTACGATCTCCGAGATGGTCGAGATCGCACTCATGTGCGGCTTCTTCGCGGGTCCGCCTGCAGCCGTGGCGTTCAAATGGTCCGACGCCCGCGGGCGGTGGCGGGGGGCCTAGCCCGAATGCCCATCTTCGGCCGAGAGAAGGCGGTGCCCAGACGACCTCTGGGTCGACACACCACCCGCTAACAACGCGGGATGGCGCCGATGGAGCCTGGCCGGAGCGGTCATCGGTCCCACCACAAATCCCACCACTTTCGGTTCGTGATCGGGTAGGTTCATTCCGTCTTGTTCCGGTCTGCAGGCCTGGAAGTGCCCATTTTCCGTGATCTGCCGTCAACGGCCGTTTTGGGCGACTCGCTCTTAATCAGTGCGCGGTCCCGATGGCGCGCCACTTGGTCGGGCGCGGTAGATGGTAGGTGGAGGCGCCGCCGAGGCGCTGGTGCATGACGCTGGACGAGGGGCGGGCCCGTGCTCAGGTTGACCCTCACTCGGATGCCGACTCGGGAGAGATCGTGCCGCCTGGGGCAACCTGACGTGACTTTTCGGGAGAGCCGTGGGCCTACCGGCATCGGCGCAGTGAGCATCCCGCCCACTGTTTCGATGACGGCGCCCGCCGGCGGAACGGTGGATGAGCTTGAGCCCTGCAACACGATGGGCTAGGCTTAACAAAGCCTTGGCCCCGGAGCGCCCCATGAAGCAACCTCGCCCGTTGACTCACGTCGCCCTCTCGCTGGGCGTCATCGCGCTGTTGGCATCCCCAGACACCGCGTCCGCCCAAACCTTCTACGGTCTCTCCGCCGGCCTGAACTACTCCGGGCCGGCGCCGGCCGGGGACAGCTTCACGCAGGGCTTCGCCGTCCAGGCTTCGGTAGGTCGACAGGTCGTCCCAGGTCTCAGCGTGCGGCTCGATGCCTTCACCAGTCGGTTCGATGACAGCCGGCCTACCCTGGCCTGCCCCTGCCCGACGTCCAGTCCCGGGTGCTGCGCCGGTTTCGCCAAGCCAGTGGGGGTCGCAGGACTCATGGCGAACGGCTTGATGAACCTGCAACCCCCGGTAGCGGGCGTCGGGATGTACCTGATCGTGGGCGCGGGCGCCGACTACCTCTACCAGCACCCCAGCGCCGGGGGCGCGGTCCGGCCCGATCTGTCGGTTGGTGGGGGCGTCACCGTGCGAATGACCAACCGGTCGCGACTGTTCCTGGAGGCGCGCTACCACGACCTGCTCGGCTCGCCGAGCTCCCCGACCTGGCTCGTGCCGGTTACCTTCGGTATCCGGTTCTGACACGCGCGGAGTGAGCCACGCTTCTAGCCTTCTTGGTGGTCCTCTCGGGGTTCATTGGCATCGCAGGCGGTATCCACCTGTATCGTCAAGGCGATCACGACTGGTGGCTCGTGTGGGTCCTCATGTGCGGGTCGGTATCAGTTAGGAAACCGGTTGACCCAAGACGAAAAGGGCAGATGGACTTCGCAGGCCTCTACCCTACGACAACACGGAACTACCAATCCAGTTCGTAGAACGCGTACCAGTTGGCCCGCAGTGGCTTGAATACGTACGCGTAGTGTCGGTTGGGGTTCTGCCGTGCTTCTGAGTCCAGAGCATCCCTCGGCAAGTCTGCAGTCGGCGTGAGCGGCGTGTTCGAGTAGACGTAACCAGCGCTCGAGCCCCCAACGCACAATCCCCGGACGCGAGCTACGAAGAAGATTGCTCCCGGGAAATCCTCCGTACGTACGATGCCTTCCCGTAATGTCAGGTTCGTGAACAGACCCCGATACTCGTTCCAGCGCGCCTCGCTGAAGCCGATGGCCGCGCGTGGCCATTTGGAAATACTGTCAAGCCAAGTGAAGTCGGGGGCGATTCGGATAACGTGCCTGTCCTCTTCCGCCATCTTGCGCAGCCTGTCAAGCAACTCGCCATCACGAGTGAACGTCGCCTGCAGTTTCGGGTCGTCGAGGGCGTTGACGTCATTAGGCGTCGGCCTTGATGCCTGTGCCAATGCGAGGATGGACTCCGAGTCCAGACCGGCCGCCCTCCCGGTCGCAGCAAAGTTGAACCGAGTAGCATCGCGATACTTGAACGCCCGCTGTTTGTAATCCCACTCGCCGTACTTCCTCCACTTCTGATACAGAGCAGAGGGAATCGGTACAGGCAGCCATGCGGGGACAGCCGCTAAGTCGGCTGCACTGACCGGCCGGGTCGGCTGGGGCGCTGAGCGTGGTCGATCTGGGGCTCGATTCGAGTCCGGGCGCTGCGCTGTGAGCGAGCCCGCGAGGATCGAAAGCAGGCACAGGGCGGGCTGCGCGCGCATACCTAATCTCCTACACCGAACCGAAGGTCCATAGTACTACTTGGGCGCCGCCTCCGCGAACCGTTCGGCGAAGCGAGTTGGGTAACGGTGAGCGGCCGGGGTCGCGCGGTACCGGCGGGCAAAAATGCGGGCAGTTTTAGCGGGATGCGCGCGGACGCCGATGGATGTAAACGGACACGACGCGGGCCGGAAGTATCGTCGGAAGCGGAAGTTGCGGGATTGGGGCAGACTCGGACGGAACTCGGCGGACACGCACCGAGCTCGTTAAGAGTCAGTTGCTCTGCCAGTTGAGCTATCGGCCCTAACTACGGGAACTACGTCGCGGAGAACCGTCACGGAAGAACGTCACGGAACACCGTGATCGCGCGAGCACGACTTCTCACGCCTGTCCGTGACGTATTTCCGTGACGTCTTTCCGTGACGTCGTTCCCTTGACGTCTCTATCGTATTCTGCCCCCAAGGAGAATCGAACTCCTGTTCCCACCTTGAAAGAGTGGTGTCCTGACCGTTAGACGATGGGGGCGAACGATCCTGCTTGACGTCTTTGTTCGACGTCTTTTTTCTTGAATAGCGGTAACGGGATTCGAACCCGTGTTTGAGCCTTGAGAGGGCTCCGTCCTAGTCCCCTAGACGATACCGCCACGGCGCGGAAAATATCGCCAGCCGCCCGCTCCACACGCAACCCGACGGTTGA
>Ga0209577_10007217_pt1 | contig 10233 bp, 9 predicted proteins | sample GraSoiAngelo_109_FD_185874 | JGI IMG/M metagenome (GOLD analysis project Ga0209577, IMG submission 185874) | Grasslands soil microbial communities from the Angelo Coastal Reserve, California, USA - 14_0903_12_20cm (SPAdes) (version 2) | ecosystem: Environmental > Terrestrial > Soil > Grasslands ...
AGCCGCGAGAACCGTTGCGGCGGATTCGGAAGGCTCGACGCCTGTCTCCGTCGCCGCTTAGCCGGAAAGATGTCACGCGCGGTGAATACAACCGCATCATCGACATCCTGAACGAGCGCGCCGTCATCCTGAACGACTTCCGAGACGCGATCAACGAGTTGAAGCGCGCGAACGATGTTCAGTTCAAGCGCGTCGCTCAAGTACAAGCAGACTTGGATGTGATCAAACAGGCGTGGAACCGCATGAAGATGCTTGTATAGGCTGCGCTACGAAGGCCTCGCCGGACGCGTGCCGTTGTACGCCTCCTCGAGGAGCTGACGCACGCCTTCGTACTCCACCGGTCGCGGGTTCTCGTAGGGATTCTCGGTAGCCAGCCGCGCGGCGCGATCGAGGTCTTTTTGCCGCATGCCGATTTCGCTGAGCGACGATGGTGCGCCGAGCCGGATCGCCAGGTCGTAAATGCCCTGCGCCGCATCGGGCGCGTCCAGCTCCCCGGCGATTCGGCGCATCGCCTCGGGCGCCGCATCGCGATTGAACGCCGTCGCGTGCGGCAGGACGACGGCGTGCACCTCGGCGTGCGGCAGATTGAACGACCCGCCGAGCGTGTGGCACAGCCTGTGATGGATGCCCATGGTCGCCTCGTTCAGCGCGCTGCCCGCGAGCCAGGCGCCTTTGAGCGCATGGCTGCGGGCATCGAGGTTTGCGGGCGCTTCAACGACGATCGGCAGGGAGCGCGCGAGCGCACGGATGCCCAGAGCTGCGAAATGCGATCTAACGCGGTGCAGATCGCGCGTGTACAACGCTTCCACGCAATGCGCCATCGCGTTCAGGCCTGAGGTTGCGGAAACACGCGGCGGCAGGCTCACGGTGAGCGTCGGATCGTAGACGACGGTCTTCGGCAGCACGCGCAGGTCGCGGCCGGTTTTCTTTACGCCCCCATCTGTCAGTCCGTAGATCGACGTCATCTCCGACCCCGAGTACGTCGTCGGGATCGCCACGATCGGCAACCCGGTCTCGAGCGCGATCGCCTTGGCGAGTCCGATCGTCGAGCCGCCGCCGACGGCGATCAGCGAGTCTGCGTTGAGTCGGGCGGCCGACTCGCGGCCCGCCCGAACGGTTTCGATCGGCACGTGCATGACCGCTTCGGCATACACGCCGGCCGCCAGGCTGCGGAGGACCGTCGCCGCCTCGTCGGCGATCCGCCGCTTACCGGGAGTCGCGAGCACGAGCGCCCGCTCTGCGCCCAGCCGCCGAACTTCATCGCTGAGGCGATCGAGCGAGCCGACGCCGAAGACGACGCGGACCGACCGCCACTGGAGCACGAATGCGCCCACGACGTCACACCGTACGCGCGGTTCGCGACGGTGTCAATCACGTCGAACGTCAACCGCATCGAGCATGGACCTCCGAGGTGATATTGCAGTTGATCACTGCCGTCGAAACGGTATAGGCTCGGCCCGCCATGCGCCCCCTTCTCGCGGCGGCGTCTATCGCCATCGCGATCGTGCTCACGCCGCTCGACGCGCGAGCGCAGGTGGATCTCACCGGCAGCTGGGGACCGCGGTACCACGAGGATTTTCTCGAGCGCATTCCCGGGCCGGATCTGGTCGACTATCTCGGACTGCCGATCAACGAAGCGGCGCGCCAGTGGGCGCTGAGCTGGGACCCGTCGCGGCTCACGCTCTTCGAGCATCAATGTCAGGTGCACGTGGCGCCGTACATCTACCGCGGTCCGCTGCAGCTGCGGATTTGGGAAGAGCGCGATCCGAAGACCGAAGCGCTCGTCGCGATCAAGAACTACATCAGCACGTACGAGCAGACGCGAACGATCTGGATGGACGGGCGTCCGCATCCGCCCGAGTACGCCGCTCACACCTGGGAAGGCTTCTCCACTGGCCGGTGGGAAGGCGACATGCTCACGGTGGCGACGACGCATATCAAACAGGGATGGATCCGGCGCAACGGGCTGCCCGAGAGCGACCGCGCCACGCTGACCGAGCACTTCGTTCGCCATGGTGAATATCTCACGCACATCAGCATCGTCATCGACCCCGTGTACCTCACCGAACCGCTGATCAAGACGCAGAACTTCGTGTTGAACACGCGCGTGCTGCCGCCGCAGGCGTGGTTGTGGCCGTGCGTCGCGGTCGTCGAGGTGGCGAACCATCCGCTCGGCGAGATGCAGGTGGAAGTGCCGCATTACCTGCCCGGAAAGAATCCGTTCGCCGAAGAGTTCGCGCGGCGGTTCGGGATTCCGCTCGATGCGGTTCTGGGCGGCGCCGAAACGATGTATCCGGAATACGCGCTGAAGCTGCGCGCGCTGCCGCGGCCCGGTACTGCGCCCAAGTAACCTCTCCGGCGCTCGTAGTTCGCTGAAACGGAGGGTTCGACATGCGTGAGAACGTGACCCTGCGCTCGACGAGTTGGCTGTTCGTGATCGGCATCTCCCTCCTGTGCGCCGTGCCCGGCGCCACACGCGTCGAAGCGCAGGCCGTCAGAGCCGCCATTCTCGGAACGGTACGAGACGGCACGGGCGCGGCGCTGCCCGGCGTCACGATTGACGCGCGGAACACCGGAACCGGCGTGTCGCAGTCGGTCACGACCAACGGCCAGGGACGGTTCAACCTGCCGGACCTGCCGCTCGGCACCTACGACGTGCAGGCGTCGCTCGCGGGATTTCAGAGCGTGGTTCACAAGGGATTGACGCTGACCGTCGGCAGCCAGAATGTCGTCGACTTCGCGCTGCCGCTCGGCCAGGTTGCGGAAACGGTCCTGGTCACCGGCGAGAGCCCGATCGTCGACACGACGTCGGCGGCATTCGCGACGACGATTTCCCAGAAGCAGATCGCGGATTTGCCGCTGAACGGACGCAACTACGCGCAGCTGATCACGCTGTCGCCCGGCGTCACGACGGTGCAGTTTCAGGGCTCGTTGTTCGGCCGCCAGCAGGTGTATTCGGTCGCCGGCGGACGACCTGAAGGCCAGGCGTTTCTCCTCGACAGCACGAACGTCGCGAATTTCTGGAATCGCGCCGCCGGATCGGGGGTGCTCGGCACCACGCTCGGCGTCGAGGCGATCGCCGAATTCCAGACGCTGACCAACACCTACAGCGCGCAGTTCGGCGGCGGCGGCGCCGCGATCAACGCCATCACCCGATCGGGCGCGAACGTCGTGCACGGATCCGCGTTCGAATTCGTCCGCGACAGCGCGTTCGACGCACGGCAGTTCTTCGACGATCCGTCGAGGCCCAAACCGCCGTTCAGCAAGAATCAGTACGGCGGCAGCGCCGGCGGTCCGATCCGGAAGGACAAGGCGTTCTTCTTCCTGAACTACGAAGGCATCACGCAGAGCCTCGGCGAGACGAGAATCGCGACGGTGCCGGACGCCAACGCCCGCAACGGCCTCATTCCGATCGGCGGCGCGCTGACCAGCGTCGGCGTGGCGGCCGCGATCAAACCGGTGCTGGATCTCTATCCGCTGCCGACGACGCCGCTCGGCGGCGGCGTCGGACAGGTGAACGAAGTCGATACGACGCGCGGTCACGAGAACTACTTCCTCGGCCGCTTCGATTACGTGCTGTCGTCGAAGCAGTCGTTCTTCGCGCGCTACGTGTCGGACACGGCGGATCTCTTCGAGCCGTTCAGCGGATCGAACATCCCGCTCTGGTCGGCCACGAACAAGACGAACAATCAGATCTTCACCGGCGAAGCGCGCCGGATCGTCTCGGGCAGCGTGATCAATCAGGCGCGGATCGGTGTCGTGCGGACGCGGGAACTGGCCGACAACACCGGTGAGGTGCCGGCGCTCACGTTCTTCCCCGGACGGATGAACGGAACGGTCACGCCCGGCAGCGGCATCACGACGGTCGGCGCGAACCAGCTGAACCCCTTCGACATCCTCCAGCGGAAGTACTCCGTCGCCGACGATCTCTACTGGAACACGGGCGCGCACGCGATCAAGTTCGGCGGGTCGTTCGAACGTCAGGAAACCGACATCAACGCGCCTTTCCAGTGGGGCGGCGTGTGGACGTTCACCAGCCTTCAGACGTTCCTGCTGAACCAGCCGACTTCAATCGTCGGCGCGTTGCCGGGCCAGGACAACGCGTACCGCGAGTTCCGCGAGAGCGACGTCACGGCGTACTTCCAGGACGACTGGCGGGCAGCGCAGAAACTGACGTTGAACCTCGGCGTGCGGTATGCGCCGACGACGAACGCGACCGTCACGCCAGGCATCACGCTCGTCAGCCCGCCGCAGTCGCCCGCCTTCACGCCGGTCGACACGGTGTTCGTCCGGAACGTCTCATTGAAGAACGTCGACCCGAGGCTGGGCGCGGTATTCGATCCGTTCTCGGATCACAAGACGTCGATTCGCGCCGGCTACGGCATCTTCCACAACATCGTCGCGCCGCGCGTGTACGCGTCGGCCTACTACCTGAATCCGCCGTTCACGATCGGCCGCCAGGATTTGTCGGTGGTCCCGCCGGTGTTTCCGACGCCGTTCACGTCGGTCGCCGCGGCGCTTCCGACGCAGAGCCAGGGCATCGACTATCAGACGCGAAACACACCGTACCAGCAGCAGTGGAACATCAACCTGCAGCGCGAGATCCTCGACGAAACGCTGGTGACGGTCGGCTACGTCGGTTCGCACAGCAACAATCTGTTCAAGCAGCGCGACCTGAATCCGGTCACGCCAAGGACGCTGGCGAATGGAACGGTCGTGTACGGCGTGCCGCGCGGCGCCGCTGCCGGCATCACGCCAAATCCTCGCGTCAACCCGACCTTCTCCGTCCTCAACACCGGTACCTCGTTCGCGACTTCGAGCTACGATTCGCTGCAACTCAGCTTCAACCGGCGCTTCCATCGCAACGTGCAGTCGCAGGTCGCCTACACCCTGGCAAAGTGTCGCGATCTGAGCTCAGGAAACTTCGGCGGCGAGGGCGGAACCGCGTCGACCAATCCCTACGACGCGACGTATGACGAGGGTGCGTGCGGATTCAATCGCACGCACACCTTCAGAGTGAGCGGCGTGGTGGCGCTTCCGTTCCACGGCAATCGAATCGTCGAGGGGTGGCAGATCAGCGGCATCCTGAACTGGACGAGCGGCGCCCCGTTCACGCCGGCCATCGGCTTCGATCAATCCGGTCTCGGCACGGGCAATCAGCGCCCGAGCCTGGCGGCCGGCCGCGATCTCGACAGCGTCGTCACCAATAACATCAACCAGTGGTTCGATCCGACCGCGTTTACGTTGCCTGCGGCAGGGACGCTCGGCAGCGTCGGTCGAAACAGTCTGACGGGCCCCGATTTCATGAGGCGCTGAAGAGCGTCGCGCTCACGGGCGGATCGTCGGTGCAGCTGCGCGCCGAGGTGTTCAACCTCACGAATCGTCCGAACTTCGGCCAGCCAACCGCCAACATTTTCGTTCAGACCCCGAACGGCGGCGGCGCATACAGTCCGACGGCCGGGCGCATCACCACGCTCGCGGGCACGTCGCGTCAGATTCAGTTTGCGGTGAAGTTGATCTTCTGAAAGGCTTAGGCTCGGAGGGACGCATGTCGAACCCGGTCATTCGCGGCATCCACCACATCACGCTCTGCGCCAGCGGCGCGCAGGAAGACGTCGACTTCCTCTCGCAGGTGCTCGGCCTTCGGCTGATCAAACAGACCGTCCTGTTCGACGGCCGATACGCGCACTACCATCTGTATTACGCGAACGCCAACGCGGAAATCGGATCGGTTCTGACGACGTTCCCCTACCGAAGGATTCCGGGACGGCCAGGCACCGGACAAATCTCGGCGACCGCCTACACGGTGCCGAAAGGTTCGCTGCCGTTCTGGATTGATCACCTGACGCGCCACAACGTCGATCACGGCGGCATCCAGGAGCGCTTCGGCCAGTCGTTCATCCGCTTCCGGCATCCGTCGGGTCTGTTCATGGAAGTCATCGAAGACCGCGACGATACGCGAGACGGCTGGACGACGAAAGAAATCAGTGCCGACGTGGCGGCGCGCGGATTCCACGGACCGGTGTTGTCGGTGCGGGAGATCGTGGAGCAGGAGCGCTTCTTCGTCGACGCGCTCGGATTCCGCAAGACCGGCACCGACGGTGCCTATCATCGGTTCGAAGTCGGATCGGGCGGCGCCGCGAAGACGCTCGTGCTGTATCACGAGCCCGATCGGCCCGCCGGCAGCTGGGGATTCGGCGCCGGCACCGGACATCATCTCGCGCTCGACGTCGGCACCGACGATGCGCTCGCCGCGCAGAAAAATCTGTACGAAGAGCTCGGCTACACCGACTGCTCCGAGATCAAGGACCGGAATTACTTCCACTCGATCTACGTGCGTTCTCCGGGCGGCATCCTCACCGAATGCGCGGCGTCCGTGCCCGAGGGTTTCGGCAAGGACGAACCGATCGATCAGCTCGGCATGGAGCTTCTGCTGCCGCCGTGGTTCGAGGATCGTCGCGCCGAGATCGTCGCGATGCTCGAGCCGATTACGGTTCCGGAAGCGAATCGCCCCGCCGGTGCATCGACCGCGCGGAGCGCCCGGCCCCTCCAGGCGGCCGAAGCCGCGGTCGGCGCTGGCGGCGTCGCGCCGTCGAGACGAACCACCGCGGAATTCATCGGCGGCGACGTGCCGTCGAATTGAAGATCGGGGGGTCAGACTCGGGTTCTGAACCCAGAGGCGTCAAAACATGAAGGTGAGCACCGATCGTATTCTCACGACTCACATCGGCAGCCTGCCGCGTCCGCAGGAGGTGTTCGACTTCCTGTTCGCGCAGGATCGCGGCGATTCGTACGATCCGGTGGCCTTCGAGGACGCGCTGGCGCGCGCGGTCGCCGTATGAGGGTGGTCGCCGTTGTCCTCGTGATGGCAGCCGCGGCGGCGGGTCCACCTGTCCTCGCGCAGGTGCAGCGCGGCATTGGAATGGACCTGACCGGTGAATGGGCCCCGCGGTTTCACGAAGATCAGCCCGAGCGCATTCCGGGTCCGGAAATCGGCGATTACCTCGGTATTCCAATCAACGAAGCGGCACGCCTCCATGCCGACAGCTGGGACGCGTCGATCCTCACGCTGCCCGAGCATCAGTGCAAACCGCACCCGTCCGACTACTCGCCCCGCGGTCCGGCGAACCTGCGAATCTGGAAAGAGATCGATACCGTCTCGCAACAGCTGATCGCCTATCACACGCACATTTCGTGGCAGGCGCCGGAACGAACGATCTGGATGGACGGCCGTCCGCATCCGCCCGACTATGCCGCGCATACGTGGCAGGGCTTCTCCACCGGCAAGTGGGAAGGCGACATGCTCGCGATCACGACCACGCATCTGAAGCTGGGATGGATTCGCCGCAACGGCATTCCGCGCAGCGACAAGGCGGTCGTCACCGAGCACATGATTCGCCACGGCGACTACCTGACGTGGATCATCGTGATCGTCACCGAGCACATGATTCGCCACGGCGACTACCTGACGTGGATCATCGTGATCGACGATCCGGTGTACCTCACCGAGCCGTTCATCCGGACGACGAACTTCGTCGCCGATCCGCATCAGCAGATCGCGCCGTATCCCTGTCAGATCGTCGAAGAGATCGAACGCCCGCAAGGCTTCGTGCCGCATCATCTGCCTGGGAAGAATCCGTTTCTCGTCGAGTTCCCCGCGAAGTCCGGCGTTCCGCCCGACGCCGCGCGCGGCGGCGCGGAAACGATGTATCCCGAATACCAGGACAAGATCAAAGCCGATCGCGCGAAGATGACCGGGTCCAAACAGTGAGAAACGTTCTAATCGCGTTGATCTGCGCCGGCGCGCTGGGATCGCACGGCCTCGCGCAGCAATCGCGGCCCGGAGACGAAGCCGAGGTCCACGTGCTGCCGGTCCAGGGCAACATCTACATGCTCGTCGGCGCAGAGGGCGGCAACGTTACCCTTCAGGCAGGCGAGGACGGCGTGCTGCTCGTCGATACATCCGTCGAACGTTTGAGCGACAGCGTCGTCAAAGCCATTCGCACGGTCACGAACAAGCCGATCCGCTACATCATCAACACCCACGTGCACGCCGATCACGTCGGCGGCAACGCGGCGATTGCGAAGCAGGGCGCGATGATCACCGGCGGCAACATGGGGAACGTCTACAGCGGCGCCGCGATCATCGCCCACGAAAAAGTGTTGAACCGGATGAGCGCGCCGACCGGCGAGAAGGCGCCGTACCCCGACGCCGCGCTGCCCACCGACACGTACTTCACGAAGAAGAAGGAGCTGTATTTCAACGGAGAGGCGATCGAGATCATCCACCAGCCGGCCGCTCACACCGACGGCGACAGCATCGTGTTCTTCCGCCGCTCCGACGTCGTCAGCGCCGGCGATCTGTTCCTCACGACCACCTATCCGGTGATCGATCTGGAGCGTGGAGGCCGCATTCAGGGGATCATCGACGCGCTGAATCACCTCCTCGACATCACCATCCCGAAGGACAAGCAGGAGGGGGGCACGTACGTCATCCCCGGACATGGGCGCTTGTGCGACGAAGCCGACGTCCTCGAATATCGCGACATGGTCACGATCATCCGCGATCGCATCCAGGACATGATCAAGCGCGGTCTGACGCTGCAGCAGGTCAAAGCGGCGCGGCCGACGCTCGATTACGACGGCCGGTACGGCGCGAAATCGGGACCGTGGACGACGGATATGTTCATCGAAGCGGTGTACCGCAGCTTGAACGAAAAAATGAAGAGTCAATGAAAGCACGTCGGCACACAGAAAAAGAGTCGGGACTTCGTGTGTTCGTGGTTTTCGTGGCGCTGCTGTGCGGTCTGGTTCCGTCGCTGCGCGCGCAACGCGGACGCGGCGGCGAGCAGGGTCCGCCGCAGGCGCCGAGGGCGGCCGCCCCGATCGACCTCACCGGTTACTGGGTGTCAATCGTGACCGAGGACTGGCGGTTCCGCATGATGACGCCGCCCAAAGGCGACTTCGCGAGCGTTCCGTTGAACGACGAGGGGCGCAAGGTCGTTCAGGCGTGGGATCCGGCGGCTGACGAAGCCGGCGGCAACGCGTGCAAGTCGTACGGCGCGGCGAACATCATGCGCGTACCCGGGCGCCTGCACATCACCTGGCGCGACGACACCACGCTCGAGATCGACACCGACGCCGGCACGCAGACGCGGCTGTTTCACTTCGGCGAACCGCAGCCGCCGGCCGCCGACGCCGGCTGGCAGGGATATTCAGTCGCGCAGTGGGAATTCGCGGGCGCTCCTCAGCGTGGCGGCGGCGGTGCCGGCGGCGCCGTGGGCGCCATCGTCGCGCCCGGAGCGACGGCGGGCGCCGCGACGGGCGCTGCCGCACGAGGTGACTCAGGGCGCGGCGCGCCGCCGCGGCCGCAGGGTGGTTCGCTGAAAGTCGTCACCACGCACCTGAAGGCCGGCTACCTGCGCAAGAACGGCGTGCCGTACAGCGAGAACACCGTCGTCACCGAGTACTTCGATCGGCACAACGAGACGAACGGCGATCAGTGGTTCACCGTGACGACGATCGTCGAGGATGCCAAATACCTCCAGCAGCCCTTCATCACCAGCACACATTTCAAGAAAGAACCCGACGGCGCGAAATGGCGGCCGACGGCTTGCAGCGCGAGCTGATGGGGGTTCGGAGTCCGGGTTTCGGTTAGAGCTTTGGAACCGTCAGATGAAAGAGTTTCAGCGGTGTCGATCCGCCGTGTGAGATGCGCGCCGTTTCGGAGGGACCAAGATACACACCCGCGCCTTTGGCGACGCGATGCTCGGCGCCGTTCAAGTCGATTGTGGCTTCACCTTCCATCAGATACACGAGGTGGTGGAAGTCGGGCGCGCCCGCGTCGAGGTGATCGCCGCGATTCAGCCAGTGCAGCGTGGCGACGACATTCTTCGCACCGGCGAGCTGATTGTTGAGAATCTCGGACACTTCGCCGGCGCCGGCGAGCTTCGTGCGCGGAATCCGGTTCGCGTCGATGTAGGTGTTCGACATCAGCTCTGCACCCAGACGCTGCCATCCACGCGCTCCCACCGCAGCTCGTCGGGCGTGCCGTCGAGGATGTGCGTCTTGAACCGGTTCGGCGCCTGGAATTCGAAGTAGAACAGCTCGTTGTCGGGATTCGATCGAAGCCGGTGCTTCGTCTCGGCCGGGATGAACACCATCGTGCCTGGACCGACCGGCTCGATCCCTTCAGGCGTCTCGACCGTCCCTCGCCCTTCCATGATGAAGTAA
>Ga0209577_10007218_pt1 | contig 10233 bp, 14 predicted proteins | sample GraSoiAngelo_109_FD_185874 | JGI IMG/M metagenome (GOLD analysis project Ga0209577, IMG submission 185874) | Grasslands soil microbial communities from the Angelo Coastal Reserve, California, USA - 14_0903_12_20cm (SPAdes) (version 2) | ecosystem: Environmental > Terrestrial > Soil > Grasslands...
ATTGTGGTAGAGGCGAAAATCACGCGTGCCACGCTCGCTGAGAAGGAAGTGTGCTTCGAGCTAATGGAGGATGCGGCGCACTACAAGCGGCACAGCGACTGTCAGAGGTTGGTCTGCCTTGTGTACGATCCTCAAGGGTTCATTAAGAACCCGCGCGGAGTTGAAACCGAGATACGGAAGCTATCCTCCGCCTCGCTGGGCGTGGAGCTAATCGTCGCATCATGAATCTAGGCATGGATAGGGGTGTTGACGCCACCACGCGCCGTCAAAACGGCTAGTGAGTACAGCTAGCGAGAACGCTGGTTCAGCCTGCCCGGGCCAAGCTTTTGGGCAGCGAGTTGTCTCAGCCGCTCGTTATGCTTGTGAAGGGCAGCTTGCAATTCCCTGATAATTGATCCGAGTCATCAGGAGCGCTCACGGCCTTGCCGCAAGCTGATGCCCCATCGACTCCTACGTCGCTCGCGACCTCTTGGTCTGGTACGCTGTCACTCCGTATAAGCAACCATCATAAGCAACCATCCGATTATGTGTGGGCTACCGCAGCGAACCGGGCGGGGGCGAAACGCGGAAAGCAGCCCGTCTGGCTGAGTGCTGTTATGAGGGATATCATCCAGCCGCCGGCGCGAAAACTGGGAATCACCAAAAAAATCTCGCGGCATACCTTTCGCCACACCTTCTCTTCCATCCTCAAAGCGAATGGTGAGGACGTCAAAGTAGTGCAGGAGCTATTGCGGCATACCACGTCCCGCATGACCCTGGACACCTACACCCAAGCGCTGAGCCCGGACAAGCGGGCGGCTCAGAGCAAGGTGGTGAGCATGATCAGCCCGAAACCAAGTTGTACCGTCGTTGTACCGCGAAATTCTGAGGAAATTCGCGCAAATGACTGAAAAGATTTGGCGTCCCCGACGGGATTTGAACCCGTGATACCGCCGTGAAAGGGCGCTGAAAAACTGGAACCTGTTGTAATGACAAGGCAGCGGTCGCACTGCAATGCCCTGTAAAGAGCCGGAAAGAACGCAAAGGAACACAGTCATGTTGTACCGTCGTTGTACCGCGAGTTTTGAGGCAGAATTACAGGAACCGGAGAAACCACCATGGGAGCAAAGCCTATAATAAGGACGATTTCGAACCGTACTGGGATGACGAGAAGGATTGGTTATGAGCCCACAGGTACTTGTAATGTTTTGTAATGACAACTTACAAGACGCGGGTTCTAAGCTGTCCGGTGTTTGCTGCGGCCTCTCCGACGTTCCGTCAATCTCGCAACCACTCTTAGAGTTTCGACTGCTGCAAAACTTTGGAGAGAAATGTGCGATTTTCGGCCAAACTCGGGGAGATATGCTGAGCTTCACGCCGGATCCAGGTAATAACTAGCCCTCTCCCGGTTGGCGCATGCCGCAGCTGGGGCAGCGCTGGGCGTCGATCTGGAGCCCCCTTCCGCATTTACTGCAGAATACTTACACTTGTACTTGTGGCATTCGCGTGGCGGGCAGTACTCCTGGACTCGACTCACGCATTCCAACGTAAAGCGCCTCTTGACGCAGAGTCGCCATCCACAAAACAGCCATATGAAAAAACCAGAAGATCGCAGCGTCAATGTCGCCACTACCGCAGACGACTGTGCCGCTTCAGATTCGCGCCGTAAACATCGCGATCCATCGGGCGAAAAACGGATCCTCGAAACGCATCCTTATATCACCACTCCCTTCTTCCTCACGCAAGATCCCACGGTCCATCAACGCTCCCAACGACCTGCGAACCGTTGACGGCCCTTTGCCCAGAGCACGGACTACCCTCATCGATTGCAGATTGGTTCCGCCTTCCGTGATGACCAGAATCAACGTTTTCTGCTGGATCGCCGTCAGGCCGTTCCAAAGCTGGGTGTAAAACGGATCGTATTGTCTGACCAGGCGCTCGAGGGCTCCTCGCACGACACTGTGATTCAGGACTGGTTGCTCACTCTTTGCCTTTGCCCGAAGATCCTCCCAACACGCATGGGCCAGCATTTGCACGTTGTAGGGGACTTCTTCGGCGAGATCCAGAATCAGGTTGAGCACGCCGGGATCGTCGACCCCGAACCGGCTGTCGACAAACTTCTTGTGCAAGAAGCTGGTGAAATCATTACGCGGCACTGGCCCAATAAACCGGGATGCACCTAGGCGATAAAAGGGTCGCGCCGCGTCGGTAGTCATGGAAGTCAGGAGCCGGGTTTTGGAGCCGGCGAAGACATATCCCGTGCGCTTGTGGCGTTGAATGGCTGCCCGAATGTGGGCCTCCGCCGATTGGCCGCCAATCTCGATAATCTTTTGAAATTCGTCAATTACCAGACCAACTGCCCGATCCTTGGGCTGCGCTTTTGCCAGTTGTTCCAGGCCATCGAGCGCTTCCACCAAGAGTGTCACGTGATGTTCGGTGGTATCGGCGGCGGTTACTCCCACTTTCGCCGTCCACTCTCGTTCCGTCATGCTGAAGTTCAATTCCGGGCGCAAGCGTGAGAAGAACTTGCGGATCTGTTCACCCGTCCGCTCTACGCCTCCCTTCAAATGCCTCGCAGCGCCCGCCACTAGGCTGTTAACGAGCAGATCGAGCGAAGGGTAGCTTTCGGCATCGTAGCGAAGCACGACTGCTCCGGCGGTTCGTAGCCTGTCTTCTGCTGCCTTGAGAATCGAGGTCTTACCGTACCTACGCGGCCCGACGATGAACAGTTTTCCACCTTGCTCGATGGCCTCCACCACCTCCGCGACCTCGGCATCACGGTCGACAATCTCATCAACCCCTAATTCCCGGCCGAACTCAAAAGGGTTCTTCATGGCACATAAGTGTATCACACATAAATGTGCGGCACAGTATTGTGCCATTTTTAGATCGTCAGTTTTCCATAACCACGATGCGCCAAAGAGAGGAGTCAAGCTGAGAAGCCCGCGAGAGTGGTCTCAATATAGGCCCGCAGAAAGATGGCGGCGGCCCAACATACACGGTGGGTCAAGTGGAAAGCCAAACGAAACTAAAACTCTCTCGACCGCGGCTCCGGATTCTGCTTGACAATCCTGCGTCTGGGTGTAAGGTGTTGACACTGAGTCAAACCCACTCTCCCCGCGTGCTGTCACTCTCCCAGCGTGCTGTCAGCGTGATCTCTCAAATAGCCGGAAGAACAGGTGAATTATGCTTCTGCGAGGAGCGCCTACGAGAGAGCCATTTCCTCCTCCCAGCATCGTCAGCGATAATGCGACCCGGCAAAAACGCAAAGCGTTGCTTCAGGCGTGCAGGGAGCAACTGCAAAGTCAAAGCCGGTACGTGACGGCGGAAGCGACTCGAACCCTGAAGCAGTCAGATGCCGTCTCAATCGTTCGCGTCATCTGTCGCCGGTTTCATGCCGCGGTGGTGCAACTCCAGAGTCAGAAGCGCCAGGCCCTCCAAATCAACAACGAGTATGACGTTCAGGATATTCTGCATGCTTTGCTGGAGCTTCATTTCAACAACGTTCGCGCGAAGCAGCCAACGCCGTCGTTTCGTGGTGAGCTCTCGCGGACGGACTTCCTGTTGAAGAACGGACAAATTGTGGTAGAGGCGAAAATCACGCGTGCCACGCTCGCTGAGAAGGAAGTGTGCTTCGAGCTAATGGAGGATGCGGCGCACTACAAGCGGCACAGCGACTGTCAGAGGTTGGTCTGCCTTGTGTACGTATTCGCTGAACCCGCCAATCACGCTGGCGCTTGCGTTGGGTCTGCCGCTGCCCGGATATGCTTTGTTGGAAACGAAAGGACGGAAGACGGGGAAGCCACGGCGCACGCCAGTGGGTGATGGACGTGTCGAGAGTCAGTTTTGGTTGGTCGCCGAGCATGGGATGAGGGCGGGATACGTCCGCAACATTGAGCGTGATCCGCATGTCCGTCTGAAGCTGCGTCAGGGCCTAACGTATCATTGGCACACGGGTACTGCGCATCTGCTCCCCAACGATGATCCGCGTGAGCGTCAACGCTGGCTTGAGAATCAGTTGCCAAGCAGCGCAGGAGACTCGAGGGCGGTGTGCCTGTTCGGGACGCAGCTTCTCAGTATTCGAATTGAACTGGATGACTAAATGCGAAAAGAATTCCAAACGAAGCTGAATGGAGACGAGTCGCGGGCGGATGCAAGCGCATCGTTCACTCTGGCTTTCGACACGCGAGGTGTCTGGAGCAAAGCCAAGGTGCCCGTCAAGGTGACGATCAACGGCTACACTTGGTGCAGCACGGTCGGGAACAGGGGAGGGATTCAGTACATCGTCGTGAATGCAAACGCCCGTCTTCATGCGGGCGTCAAGGCTGGAGGCGTTGTGACGATTATCCTTGAGCCGGACACCGAAAAGCGGGAGATCGAGATTCCCGTCCAACTAGAGAGGGGGCTGGGCGCGAAGTTCACTGAAAAGCTGAACCGTCTATCATTTACCCATAGGAAAGAATTCGTCGTCTGGTATTCCGAAGCCAAGAAGGAAGAAACACGCACTCGCCGAATAGAGAAGATGAAGCAGATGCTCTCGACCGGAAAGGTCATTAGCTAGTGATCTGCCTGCGTCTAATTGTGGTAATTCGTCAAATCGCTACGATCACGCGCCCCGGCTTCGCGGGATGCCAGCTTAACCGTAGCGTAACCCGTAGTGCGCCAAAACCAGCAATTCCGGAAGTGGTTGATAGAGTTGGCGTCCCCGACGGGATTTGAACCCGTGTTACCGCCGTGAAAGGGCCTTCGCCAATTAGATCACGTTGTATTTACAAGGCTCGGGTGGCTCCATAAGGTCTTGTAAGGAACGGCAAGGAACAACCAAATGTGTATCGTCCGTGTATTTTCTGATCGCCAGCGTCAAGTGAGGAGAATTCGTGCCTGAGTCTTGAAGTGTTCCTAGGGTTGGGTCCCGTCGAACGTGCCCGCCCAAGCAGCGTGCCACCAGAAAGCTTCACAGGTTCGCGAGGTCCAGGGAATCGCCAACTAAATGCACAAAGTTCGGCACCCCTTGCCTCAAGACTGCAAGCAGATCCGCCAGCGTCCTGCCAATGAATCCTGCCTGCTCGTACAGAATGTGAATGATGAGATCAGAGTTCGAGTGATAAAGGTCGACGAGAAACTCATCCGGATGCTGTACCTCGATGTCCCACGGGTCGAGCGCCGCTTCAGGAAAATGCTTGAGATTGAAGGTTATGATCGCTTCAGCGCCACACTTTACGGCAGCTGCCACCACATGACGATCTGCTGGATCATTAGCCATCAGGGCGACAAGAGGCTCGTATCCTTCCACCCTGGAGTCAGCAAAGTGCTGATTGAGCTCGGTTAAGAGGTGCTCTACCTGTTCCTGAGAACGGCTGATCTTCTCCAGCAGTGTGCGCCGGAGTTCGTCGAGAATATCGCCGGACCAACGAGGCAAAAACAGGCGCCGCTCGCCGCAACGAAGGAGCGTGTCGCGCAAAGCAGCGGGCACGAGTACGCATGCGTCGAGAACAACAGGAAAGTCCGCTGTCATCGGTCGAACTGATGGCCCTTATTTGGGCAAAGGAAAATCGTCATACGTTCCCTTTTCGACCTCTTCCCTGGCGATCCTCTCAATGGATTCCTTTCTCTGCTGATCGCGCCGCGTCCTGAATGCGAGAACATCTTTCAAATATACCCTGCGATGAGTCCCAGTCCGGTGGAAAGGAATCTTGCCATCGTCGAGGAGCCGGACGAAAAACTGGCGTGACACCCCGAGGAGATTTGCGGCTCTCTGCGTAGTCAGCTCTTGCATCTGGGGGACGATGGACACCGCCATGCCTTCCTGCATCATCCTCAAGACGCAGAGCAGGAGGCGATAGAGAGAGTCCGGAATCTCGTGCCTCTGGTTGTCCGGGCCAACCAGTGCGGCCCGCTGCTGAATCATCAGCTGAGCCAGTTCCCGAATCTGCTCTTCTTCAGACTCCGTAATCGAAATTGGATAAGTGGACACCCAAACCTCCCTCCCAGTCAACCGCTACATCTGCAACCATAGTACCAAATATTCGCTACAAGCGCAACTGACTGACTCTGCAAACCATATTCATCTCATAGAAAATTAAGAGCTTGGTTGACGTGCGTGGGATTACGCAACTGAACTCAGCTCTCGATAGGCGAGCCAGAACAGGACGCCGAACACGACGTCAATGATCGCGAACGGCTTCCAAATGAAGGACAACCGACGCAGAAACCAGTAAGCAAATACCACAGAGCAATACGACACCTTCAACAGGATCCCGTAGGGGATGAGGTTGCGGTTCTCGCGAGGCCGTCGCGCAACAGCGAGAAACATAGCCGCGAAGACGATCAGTAGCGCCGCGGGAAACTGCACAAAACCAACGTGATACGGCGATGGAACGTTCACTGCCTGCAATACGCTGTGGGGCGCGACCACGAACGCAAGACCGAGAATGCATCGTAGAGCGCAGCGCAGCCAGTAAAACAGAGGCCGGATGGAAGCTTTCATTGAGGACATGTCGACCTCCTCAAACGAACAGCCAATTTTACGTGGTCGTGAAAGCGGCGCCTTCGCCAAGCCGTGAATTTACCATTGTAGAGACGCCCACCGAGGTCACGAAGGCCATGTGCCAGTGCCTGTGTGGTCATGTTGAAACGCCCGCGGTGATCGCGGCAGAGCGGAAGTCTTTGCAGAAGATTCTAGAAAATGCCCTATCTAAGGTCGATGAAGTTGAGAAGCGAATGGCAGCATACACGTCACGGTGAGTCACGCGTTGCGCAATTGCCGAAGGAATTGGAAACGGGGCTGGACCCGCCTCGAATCGCGAAGCTGTTGGGAGAGAGTCTGCGACAGCGTTTCCAGCAGTCTGGTTTGCCGGATGCCGCAAGAGCGTTTGACCAGTCTTGTGCTGAAGTGAACTCCGTTCAGAAGCAGCTTGTGAAGGTGCTACGAGAAGTAGCTCACCCTGACATCGGAGTGATCACAAAGGTCAGAAGCGCCAATGACTCGCTCCTCCGGAGCATGACTTCAAGAACACAACAGATCGACGATTTACTTGGTAGGCTGGAAAAGCAGGTCTGGGCGATTTGGCTGCCTGTCGTTGCCAGTGCTGCTCTAGCACTGGCGTCAAGTGCCGCTCAGTCACAACAGATGGAAATGCCAGAAGCTCCTGCGCAGCAAGTCGTTCCGCAGCGGAACGCAAAGCATCATTGAGACGGGGCTAGGTCACCAGGGAGTTCACAAGAGAGATGCCGAACATATGGTTTACGGCAGATTTTCATTTCGGTCATAGCAACATAATCCGCTACTGTAATCGACCGTTTCAAATCGTCGAGGAAATGGATCGAACGATCCTCGACCGTCTCAACGACTCCGCTAAGGCCAATGACATCCTCTATTTCCTCGGGGATTTCTGCATCGGGAGCAAGGCGAAAGCGCTGGAGTACCGCAAGCAGATTCGCTGCAAGAAGATCTTTGCGGTGCCGGGAAATCACGACAAACAAATTCGCAAGCTGACCGAGGAGTTCTCTTGGCTCAGCAACTTTGCGGAAATCTCCATACATGGCCAACCCATCGTGATCTGTCACTACGCCATGCGGGTCTGGAATCGCTCCCATCATGGAGCGTGGCACCTGTACGGACATTCTCATGGGAACCTCCCTGACACACCTACTTCCCTTTCCATGGATGTCGGCGTCGATACACACGATTTCCGCCCGTGGCATTTCGACGAAATCAGCGCCCTTATGTCTGAGAGGGTAAAAAGTCGGGCCGTACCGGAGCATCCCTCCCAGTCAAGCATTCACGATTGAGCCTTGCTCTCCGGCGCAGCAGGTTTACGCATATTGCGTAGGCTCTTACGCAAATTGCGCAAAATATCGGGTGGATTCTCTGACGGACATGGTCAGGGGGCAGCCTACCTCCAACAACATCTTTGGTATCGGTCTCACAAACACCAATTTCTAGTATTGAGTAATCTAAAGTACTAGCTTATATTTCTCATATGCAATATATCCAAAGGAGATTGGCAAGCGTGCTGCTGGACGCAGCTCGACACTTTCCCGCAGTTGTTGTGACCGGGCCCCGGCGTGCCGGCAAAACCACTCTTCTCCGCAGGCTGTTCCCGAAAGCCCGCTACGTGCTGCTCGAAGACCCCGACATTCAGGCACGCGTACGCAGCGATCCCCGCGCATTCCTTGACGCACTACGCCCTCCAGTCGTCTTCGATGAGATCCAGAATACCCCCGAATTACTTGCCTACGTCCGTGCGGTTATCGACACGGGCCCGCGGCGGATGGGGCAATGGCTGTCCACGGGGTCCCAGGAGGCTCCGCTGATGCAGGGCATCAGCGAATCGATGGCGGGCCGGGCTGCCATCCTCCAGCTCCTGCCTTTCAGCCTCGCAGAAACCAAGAAAGTGAACCTGTTACACGGGGGATTCCCAGAGGTGCTCGCCCGGCCCAAGGCTCGTAGCCTTTGGTTTGCCTCCTACTTGCAAACGTACTTGGAGAGAGATGTCCGGGCGATTACAAACGTGCGGGACTTGGCGACATTTCGCCGTTTTCTCGCTCTTCTGGCGAGTCGTCACGGCCAGATTCTGAACAAGACCGACCTTGCTGCACCGCTCGGGGTCACCGTTCCAACGATTGGCGACTGGCTGCACATCCTCGAAATAACAGGTCAGGTCATTCTGGTGCCGCCGTATTTCGAAAACTTCGGGAAGAGACTAGTTAAGTCACCGAAAGTGTACCTGGGTGATTCCGGCCTCGCCTGTTACCTCCTGGGCCTGACCTCATCAGCTGAGCTTGAGCGGTCGCCATTTCTGGGGCCTTTGTTCGAAGGCTTCGTCGCAGCAGAGATACTCAAAAGCCAAGCCGACCGTGGGATGCGCAAGGAGCTCTACTATTTTCGTGATCAGCAGGGTCTGGAAGTGGACTTTCTTGTTCCACGTCCTAACGCCAAGCTGTGGCTGGTAGAAGCGAAAGCCGCGAAGACTGTCCGCCCGCCCATGGCATCGCCCTTGACCTCTCTTCAGCGCGCGTTGCAAAAACGAGCCGGAAGATTGATCGTGGTCCATCGGAAGTCCCGGCTTCAGGTTCCAACAGCCGCGATCGCTAGCGGGGTTGAGGCACTGGATCTAGAGCAATTTGTTGGCGAACTCTTGGCGACTCGATAAATTGCAGTCTGGCGGGACAAACAACCCTCCGCCGTGGTCCCGATATTACTGCGGGGTCATATGAGCGAGATGCATGAAGCGACAGCAGTCAGCCAGCCTATCCCTCACTTCGAGAGATTCCTCGATTCACGCGAAGCAGCAGCGCTGCTTCAAATTCATCCGAAGACGCTTTCAGCGTCTCGCTCGCAAAGGCGAGATACGCGCGATGCGAATCGGAAAATTGTGGCGATTTCGCACTTCAGATCTCGACGCGTGGGTCAACTTGCGGTTAAAGTTAGGCAGCTATCCGTGCCGTCCCTAACCACGGAGGATCGTGATGAGACGGACGAGATTTCAGCAAGGCAGCCTTCAGATCGTGAAGCGTGCCGGTGGCCGGAAGGCTTGGGAGTACCGATGGTACGAACTCCAGGCGGATGGCAGTCGGACGCGACGCAATCTGATGGTTGGATCGCTCGAGCAATATCCGAACGAGACGGCGGCGCAGAAGGCCGTCGCCGCACTTCGGGCAGACATCAACACCGAGAATCCGCGCACCAGCTTGACTCCGATCAGTGTTCAAACGCTTGTCGAACACTACCAGGAAAAAGAGCTGGGGCCGGATTGCACCAAAACGCGGAAGACGCAGGTCACCTACGTAGGCTATTTCCGAAAGTGGATTTTGCCCCGGTGGGGAAGCTATCACGTAACCGAGGTCAAAGCAGTCGCCGTGGAGCAGTGGCTTCGTTCGCTCAAGTATGCGAACGGAAGCAAAGCCAAAGCTCGAAACATCATGAGCGCGGTCTTCAATCACGCTGTCAGGTGGGAATGGCTTGATGTGAATCCCATACGCATGGTGCGTCAAAGTGCCAAGCGAACCAGGATGGCCATTGTGCTTTCCATCGAGCAGATTGCAGCACTACTTCGCATCCTAAAGGAGCCTACGCGCACGATGGTATTCCTCGCCGTGTTCACGGGCCTTCGGGTGGGGGAACTGCTAGTGTAGTGTCGCTTAAACGACTGGAGTTATTGTTTCCTCCTTTTTCGTGAACGCGGCAGGGTGCACCCCGGCTGGATGTTTTCGAGGGTTTGCCGGCACCGTTGCAGTTTCTCCACGATCGAA
>Ga0209577_10007220_pt1 | contig 10232 bp, 8 predicted proteins | sample GraSoiAngelo_109_FD_185874 | JGI IMG/M metagenome (GOLD analysis project Ga0209577, IMG submission 185874) | Grasslands soil microbial communities from the Angelo Coastal Reserve, California, USA - 14_0903_12_20cm (SPAdes) (version 2) | ecosystem: Environmental > Terrestrial > Soil > Grasslands ...
CAAAGCTCGCCCACAAGGCGGCGGCGTCGACCTCGGAGCTTATCAACACTAGGCTAAATTAGATTACTTCAGATTAAAATAATTTCACGAGTAGGGTAAGTCGAAATTCAGTATAAACACTAGCGAAGGAACACCTTCAGCGGGCCACGGGCGCGGCGCTCGCGGACCTCTTGCTCAAACCGCGCAAGATCTCCGGAATCCTCTCAAACTCGGCTGATTTATCAAGAAAATAGTCTGCACCGGCGGCGATGCATTCATCGCGATATTGGGGGTAAGGATAGTTTGTGCAGATTAATATCCAAGTGCCGGAGTGGTTCTGACGAATGCTGCGCAAGACGTCCAAGCCAGTGCCTCCGGGCATCTGGAGGTCGAGGATGACCACGTCCGGATTCGTCTTAGGAATCGAACGGATCGCTCCCGGAACATCGCCGGCGTTTCCCACTAGCTGAACCTCAGATACCTCCTTCAGCAAGTCGGCCAACCGCTCGACTATCACGCGCGAATCATCGGCGATAAAAACTCTCATCTTCCTTCTCCTTGAGGATCGCCCGCCCATAGATAAGATAATGACGAATTCATGGTGAAAAACATCCGGTGAATATAGGAATCTCGTGTAGGACAAAGTGAAGTGACGAGGACGGCGTTCGTCCCACATTTGGGAAGGTGCCCCCGGACGGCGAAGAGCATGAATGCCTGTCGTCTAGAAATTCCTCATCTAGTCCACAAGTTGCGCCTGGAAGGCGTAACGAATGAGCTCGGCCGTGGTATTCAGCCCTGTTTTTTCGAGGATACGCGCGCGGTAAGTACTGACCGTCTTCACACTTAATCCGATCTCGTCGGCAATCTGTTTGACGGTCTTGCCCGAGGCAATCATTCGCAGCACTTGAAATTCGCGATCTGACAAAAGCTCGTGGACCGGCGCGTCGACACCGCTCCTTAGGTCATAAGCGAGCCTCTCGGCAAGGGTCGCGCTAACGTAGCGGCCGCCAGCCACGATCTTTCTGACGGCAAGCTTTAGCTCGTCGGGGACGCTCTCTTTGGTCAGATAGCCAGACGCACCAGCTTTGAGTGCACGGCGGGCGTATTGCTCTTCGGGATGCATGCTCAGCAGCAGGATCGGCAATTTTGGCCGAAGACGTTTTAAATCATCCAAGATATCGAGCCCGCTTTTTCCCGGCATACTGATGTCGAGAATGACGATATCCCAATTCTGGAGGCGCACACTCTCGACGGCCTCCACGGCCGACTTTGCTTCCCCGAAAGTGACTTTAGGAAACGCTTCGCCAATCGTTTCTTTAAGCCCACGCCGGAAGACAGCGTGATCGTCAGCAATCAATACTCTCATCTCAAATCCTGTTTGGGCAGGGTCGATGGGGGCAACGGGATCCGCAGCGTCAAGGTTGTGCCGGTTCCAGGGACACTTTCGACGTTAAGTTCGCCATTGAGCAGGAACGCGCGTTCGTGCATTCCAACCAGACCCAAGGATTTGCGCGATTTAGCTGCTTCCAAATCGAAGCCCGCGCCGTTGTCACGAACCCGAAAAATGATCTGATTTACTTCTCTTTCCAGCCGGGCCTCGACACGCGTAGCGCGGGCGTGGCGCGCGACGTTGGTAAGTGATTCCTGAAAAATCCGGAAAATAGCCGTGGATCGCTCAGAATCGAGAACCAGAGATTCTTCCGGTAACGCGACACGACAACGTATTCCAGTGCGTGTTTCGAATTCCTGGGCTTGCCCTTCCAAGGCAGCCGCCAAACCCAGATCGTCCAGAGTCCTCGGTCGAAGTTCGGAGGCGATTCGTCGCAGCGTGACAATCATTCCATCGACCAACTGCGTAGCTGACTCAACCTTTTTCACCAAACGAGTCTGTCTCATGGTGGCTTTGCGGCTGATGAGAGCCAAGTCCATCTTGATCGCTGTGCAGGCCTGTCCGAGTTCGTCATGGATTTCGCGTGCAATTGATTTGCGCTCTTCTTCGCGCACACTCTGAAGACGACCGGCGAGAGCACGGAGTTGGTCGAGCGAGGCTCGTAATTGCTCTTCGGCGCGTACGCGTTCGGCAATTTCAGTTCGTAATTCGTGATTCACTCGTGCCAACACTGTCGTTCGCTGCTCGACGCGGAGTTCCAACAAGTCCTTGGCCTTTGCCAGCGACTCTTCTTTTCCATGCCTTTCGGTCATGTCCCGTGTGATCTTGGCGAACCCCTGCAAACTTCCCTTATCGTTCCGCAGCGCGGTGACAACGACGTTGGCCCAGAATCGGGAACCGTCCTTGCGGACTCTCAATCCCTCATCCTCGCTGTGTCCACGCTGCGCGGCTTCTTCCAGGATTTGCTGGGGCTTTCCATCGGCTACATCTTCCGGTGGATAAAACGCGGAAAAGTGTTTCCCAATGATTTCTTCGGCCCGGTAGCCTTTTAACCTTTCGGCTCCATTGTTCCAGCTAACTACATTTCCGACCGGATCCAGGTTAATGATGGCGTATTCTTGAACGCTTTGAACAAGCAACCGGAATCGTTCCTCGCTTTGATGCAGAGACTGTTCCGCTTGTCTGCGCTCCGTAACATTCTCGAAAGCAACGCCGATGAAATTGTCCAACAAAGGAAAAACCTGGACAGCATAGATACCCTCGCGGATCCGTTCGTCACCGTAGGAAATCTCTCCCAAGTTTCTTGGCTCTCGTGACTGAAATGCATCAAGACACCTTAATGGCAGCCGGGTCTTGAGGAGCTTTGGGAACTCCGCCAGGGTTCTGCCGCGTAGATCCTCCAGGGTTGCCCCGGTGAGGAGCGCTCCCGCAGGGTTAACATCAGTAATTCTAAAGGATTTGACGTCTCGCGGATTTTCAAGATGCAAGACTACAATTCCCACAGGAAGACCCCTTAGAATCTCCTGATACAGGGGGAGTGTCGTTTCTAGTTGCTGTGTAAAGGCCGACTTCGTTCCATGGGCCTGCGGCCCGGAAGTTCGGTGAGTGGTCATAGTTCCCCTGTACCCTGAAGCGAATTTACTCTGCTGGGCAATCGGGAAAAGACCCGCAACGGGTTGCTGGGTTTCACCTAATTGTAATTCAGATTTTTCTATTTCACACGCAAAGGTGGGATGACGAAGGACAGCGAAAAGCTGTACTTCTGTAGGACGCTGGCAGACAGACTTAGGCCGCAAGGTCTGACGACAGAATCATTTCCCTGCCGACAGCTTCAAAAACACGCCTCAATTACTGTCACTCCTGTGGGCGGAATGTTAAGAAGTGAATAGGAATCTCGCCGGGGCGCACCGATCCGCAATAGTTACCAGGCACCCCTTAAACGAAGACCCTGTCCTTCAGATTTGTCGCCACTACTCCCAGCCTGAGCGACCCGGCTATTCACGATAGCCCCCACAAATAACCTTTTTGAGAGGTGTAGTGGTGCGATCTTTAAGAGACCTATTCTTGTTTTTGTGGCCTGCGCGGCTGCAATTCTGTCTCGCCAGCGCAAGCATGCCGATTTCAAGGCCTAAATGCTTCAGATACACCAAAGGGTCTCTGGCAATATTGACCTTTCTTTTGGCTTGCACTGGAAAACTGGCAGCACAAACACCAGCCACGATCTGGGCGAGCACGGCAACGCCTACCACGCCTGATGTCGGTTCCGACTCCCCTGTTGAGCTAGGCGTCCGGTTTTATTCCGACACGCCTGGCTATGTTACCGGCATTCGCTTCTACAAGAGCGCTGCGAACACCGGGGCGCATATCGGCAATCTTTGGAACAGCAGCGGCACCCTTCTGGCTAGCGCAACCTTCACGGCGGAGACCGCTTCGGGCTGGCAGCAGGTCAACTTCTCGGGCCCCGTGGCTATTACCGCCAACACTGCGTACGTAGCCTCTTACCACACGACCATCGGCCACTACGCGGGCGACGCAAGCTACTTTGCAACGACCGGAGTGAATAATGCACCGTTGCACACGTACACCAACACCAGCGTAACTCCAGAAGCGCCATATGCTTACGGCAGCGCGAGTCAATTTCCCACAAGCACCTACAACTCTGCCAATTATTGGGTGGACGTCGCATTTTCCGCCTCCGCTAGCGGTGGGGGCGGCGGAACTGCCTTAAAGGTGGGCACTGCTTCTCTGCCAAACGCCAGTCAGTCAGTTGCGTATAGCCAGGCCCTAACAGCCTCAGGAGGAACGTCGCCTTATTCGTGGTCGGTTTCGAGCGGTACGCTTCCTACTGGCCTGAGCCTGTCTTCGTCTGGCACTCTTTCTGGCACTCCGACAGTCGCCGGGGCATTCCCCTTTACCGTGGCGGTCAAGGATGCCGCCAGTGGTTCTGCCTCCGCCAGTCTCAGCATTAACGTCGTGACCGCTGCGGCTCCCTCGGTCTCTATCAGCAGCCCCGCGAATGGCGCTACCGTCTCCGGCACTACCACCGTCTCCGGCGTCGCCTCTGACGGTCTGACCATCACCTCCGTCCAGCTCTCCGTCGATGGCGGCGCCTTCGCCAATGCCTCCGGCACCACCAACTGGTCCTTCTCCCTCAACACCAACTCTCTCTCCAATGGACCACACACCCTGTCCGCCAAAGTTAACGACTCCACTGGCTCCGCCACCAGCTCCGTCGTCAACTTCTCTGTCAACAATGCCTCCACCTCTTCCGACTGCACCCTCTTCGCTTCCCCCTCCGGCTCCAGCTCTAACTCCGGAACTTCTCCCTCTTCCCCTAAATCCTTCTCCAGTGCCGCTTCTGCTTCCGGCCCCGGTTCCGTCGTTTGCCTCCTCGGCGGTACCTATACTCTTTCCTCCTCCTTCTCACCCCCCACCAGCGGCTCCCCTTCTTCCTGGATCACTTACAAAAACTACGATTCCACCCCCGTCAACTTCGTCTGGTCCGGCGGCTCCAACGCTTCCGCCATGTTCTATATCGGCGGCGGCTCCTTCCCTTCCGGCCCCGCTTATCTCGAATTCCGCGGCCTCAACCTCAACGGCAATGCCAATGCCGCCGATGGCTTCTTCTGCCGCGGCTCTCACCACCTTCGCTTCATCTCCAACTCCATCTCCAATACCGGCGGCTCCGGTATCGCTTCCATCGACTGCGACTACCTCACCTCCGATCACAACCTCATCAACCACAACGGCTTCATCCCTGCCGGTACCGCCAACCCCCAGTGGTACAGCTGGACCAGCGCTATCTCCTACAACTCCAACCAGTGGTTCGATAACTACCCCGGCTTCCACAACATCATCTCCAACAACATCATCTCCGGCGAAGTCGACCAAAGCACTCACCACACTGACGGCAACGGCATCATCCTCGACCTCAGTTCCGGCTCCTACGACCCCGCTACCGCCAACACTCCTCCCGCCCTCATCCTCAACAACGTCGTCTACGGCAATGGCGGCCGCTGCATCGTCGCTTACGTCGTCACCAACTTCTGGATCGTCAACAATACCTGCTTCAGAAACGACCTCGATACCTCCGAATCCGCTTTCGGCTCCTTCGAGCCCAACGACTCCCACGACGGCTACCTCATCAACAACATCGCCATCGCTTACACCGGCGGCCATCCCCCCTACGAACAGGGCGGCACCGTCACTAACGTCCACTACTATGCCGACCTCTATTTCGGGGCCGCTAACAACTTCTCCTACTCCGATCCTTCCCAGTTCCTCCAGGCCGATCCCTTGTTCCTCAATCCTCCCAGCCTGAGCGCCGGTGGGTATGCCAACGCTCTCGTGCCTTCCCTGTTGAGTACTGGACTGACCTTGCTCCCGCTCAGTCCGGCTTATAACCGCGGCATTGATCCCAGTACCCTATCCGGACTCCCGGCCAACATCGTCAGCGACCTCAAAAAGTACATCTACACCGACATCACCGGCAAAGCTCGCCCACAAGGCGGCGGCGTCGACCTCGGAGCTTATCAACACTAGGCTCCGGCCAAACGCCTCTGGGCGTTCGGTATATCCCTCAATCCAAGCGGGCGGAGCTGGTCAAAGTGAAGACCGGCACCGCCCGTCCCCAAAAGCACCAGGCCCCGCAGTCTGGGCGCCTAGCAATGCCCCTAAAGTCTTCCAGGAGGCAACCGTAGGGCGATAGAAACAAACAGGCCAAGGGCCGCACCAGCGGCACCAGACCTGCTCTTGAAAGGGAAGGTAAAGTCGATGAATAAAAGCAAGACAACTGGAGGAGGCATTCTTCTAAAGCCGCTCCCGCCTAAGGACGAAGGGAGGGGCTATCGCATTGAGTCCAAGACGATAAGCCCGGACGTGTCGCAAGCCAACCCCCTGAGGGCAACGGAGCCGAGTGCGGAGCGGTGGCAACGCAATTTATGCAAGGAGGTGGAATGACTATGGCGAAAATGGGAAAGGACCTTCGCCCTCTTTGCTACGAACATTACATCGCGATGAAGCCGGTTCAACTTGAAAACAGCACTCATACCTTCACGACCCACTCCCTCGCTTACGCATGCCCGCTTTCTGACTGCTTCATCTTTTTTGCAGACAATACCGGATACTTTTCGGTTGAGGGCGACGAGCAACAAAGCAAGCAAACAGGAGTGCTGCGGGTGACTTGTCCTCAAGATGGACTACCTATGTATCTGGCTGAGGTTCACCCCCAGAAGAAGAATCTTCGCTTGTGGAGATGCGGAAAACCCAACTGCAAGGGGCATCGCGCAATCGAAGAATACATATTTGATCCACAAGACGCTTCTGTACAACAGTATTTCCGAACGAACTGATAGGGATTTTGGCCTTGGGGCGTGAGGAACTGATCTCAAACCATGCGGGCGCGGATAGTGACATTGGATTGGGCCACGCCGTTCTTAGTTGACACTCGATGAAAGCTCTCTTCGAACCCACATTCCTGGAGTATTTCGGCATCTTCGGGATAACTTTCCGGCGGAAGCGGCTTCATCAGAAACCCTCTTAATAATCCTTCGGCCATGAGCACGCGGTGGAACAAAGTGTAGAGGCCACGTCTCAAGCTGCGCTTTCGGACAGCGGCAATACCAAGCAACAAGCAGCAGAAAAGCGCCCATAAGCCCAACGGAATGAAGTCTTGAGCAATCAAAGTCCACAGGAGAGAGCCGAGACCGGCAGCTAGCCACAGCGCCGCCGTAAGACTCCACAGGCCCCGTTCCTTGAGATACGGCCAGAGCAACTTGGTTCCCATGTGGTAGCGGATGCATTGACCTACACCGAGAAGAAAATTTCGCTTGCGCCTGCCCAGCAACGCTGATGGCGTTTCTTGCGGCTGCGAGTAGTGGCGGACAATGGGGGCATCGAGTTGCAGGACTTGATACCCTGCATGACGGATTCGCAGATAGAGTTCGGGCTCTTCGTCAGAATAGAGAAACGGATTAAATGTTCCGACATGCTCAAGTACCGAGCGCCGATACAAAGCCGCGCCACCAACGACGAAGGACACGCGGGAGACCTCTTTCGGAATGGCCCCGTGGGTGATCGGAGCTGGAGAAGGGAGCACTGATGCACCAGACGGGGGTAGTTCGATAACCTTTCTGGACAGCATCACTCCGCCCTTGGGCATTTCTCGCATCACTTGAACGGCTTGCCCGAGCCAACCCTGGAGCAGTTCCATGTCGCCGTCCAGAAAGAGGACGAACTCTCCTCGCGTGCGCTTGTAACCAATGTACCGCCCAGCAGCAGGAGAAAGACGCTGCCCTGGCCGGAGACGCACAACGTTGATCGGATAGCGGCCGGCGAACTTAACAGTTTCGTCCGTAGAGTTCGAATCCACCAGAACGATCTCCCTGGAAGGAAACAAGGACGTTGCCTGGAGGACGGACTCGATCAGGCGCGGGATGTTCCAAGCCTGATTCTTGGTGATCAATACGATCGACAATTCAATCATGGTTGGTAGTTGAAGACCACGTCCACCCAATAGTTCGCGGAGTTGTAAGTGCTGGTTGGGAAGACGCTGGCGCTGCTGTACCCATAAGGCCCGTTGGGAGTGCCGCTGCCATTCGGTGGAGCGTGCAACGGCGCATTGTCCACGCCAGAACTCGCGAAATAATCCCCGTCCACGCTGTAGTGCCCTGATGGGGCATGGTAGGAGGCCACGTACAAGGCGTTGGCATTGACTGGCACAGGATTTGGAAAGTCCACCTCCTGCCAACCAGAGTCGGTTTCCCCGGTGAAAGTCGCAGTAGCCAGCAAATTACCAGCGCTGTCCCAAAGATTTCCCACATGCGTTCCCGTATTGGCGGCGCTCTTATAAAAGCGGATGCCCTTAATGTAACCGTTGAAATCGGATTTGAAGGAAACTCCTAACTCGACTGGGTCATCAGGACCAACATCAAGGAGCGATGGAACGGCGGTGCTCGGCCAAATGGTGCAGGGACAGTTGGTTGGGCCCACGGCGAGCGTGATACCGCCGTTGGGAACCTCCAGATTCCCGCTGTCATCAACCGCTCGACTCTGGACGTTTAGAGTTGAGGAATTGCCAACAGTGAAGGTATAACTCCAATTCTCGCGACCCACAGCAGGGTGCCATGTGTTTCCCCCATCCACAGACACCTCAACTGCGCCCACCACGCCACCCCCAAAGTCGACAGCCGTTCCGGAGATGGTCACTGTAGAGCCCGGGCCCGCCGCACTGCCCGAGGCGGGCGAGGTTATCGTTGATTGGGGCGGTGTGGTGTCAGTAGAAGGTGTCGCAGGAAAAAGGCCTCTCTGTAACGCCGCCGGCTGAACTCCCATGTCAGCAAGAATGTTTACGGTGGCCTGCTGCATGTTGAGGTCGGTCGGCGTGATATTGTCTATCGCATGATTGTTGTCCAGCCCCCAAGACCACTGGACAGTACCCGCCCCGAAGACAAGGGCTCCACTCGCGGCGCGGTAGAAGGTCAGATGGTGGGTTGCCGAACAAGTGCCACTGCTGTTGTAGCCGATGAGGCAAGTCGGCACGGTTAATGTCGTGGTCGAGAGGGGCACAAGACCTGCCGGACGGAATCCGTTATCGGCATCCACATCCCACTCGTAGCCAAGCACGCCCGCCGGCAGCGTAGCGACTTGCCCGGGCGCCAGCGACGCAATGCTGGTATTCCTCCAGAAGCGCATTCTACCGTCTGCCTGGGGCACGGTGATGGAATCTCTGCGAACCTCGTTTACCAGGAAGCTTGTGCCGCTCAATGCGTTTTCGGGACGGCCCCCGTCGGCTGGCGGACTGAAGCGCGAGTCTCGCCACATGCCGGTCCAAATGGGCGGATCCGCGGGATCGATGACTCTGTTCGCTAACGTCTCCTTATAGCAAACCAGCGTGCGGTATGGCGTATTTGTGCCGTCAATGCTTGATTCCCAACGAGTCTTCCAAAAGATTTCGTTGCCACTAAAGAATGCCAGATTCACACCGGACGCCCGGGCAGCTTCCACATGAGCGCGTTGGCCGCCCGACCAGTATTCATCATGACCGATTGATATGAAAACTTTGTGCTGGGTGATCAGGGCGCCGTTACGGTCCGTATCCGCGCCCGTAAAATAGCTGACGTCGTAGCCGTTCGCTTCCAACCAGCGAATCATGGGATATTCCGCGCTGAAAAACCAAGCATACATATTTGGCACGTTAAACGGCCGGTTGTAGCTGACTTTGTACGAGCGACCGAGCTCGCCCGAATAAAAACTGTATCCACCATAGTCGTTGTAAGCGTGCCAGTTAGTGTCCGACGTTTGCGCCAAGATGTCGGAATGACTGGCATCGTTGCGCACAACAAAAAGCATGGGACTCGCCTCACCGGTATCCTGGCGCGTGAGCTGAGCAAAATAGACTCCCGACGTAGCCGTGCTGGGCACAGTCCAAGAGGCGGATACGGCCCAGTTGCCGCAGTCGGTTAGTCCGGTAGAGCCATCCCACAGGCAAGGAGGCTGGCTTTGCGGGAGCGTCACGGAAGGAGATACGGAAGTGACGAAGCGTGCTCCATTCCCCTGGTAATAGCCTGTTCTGTAGATATTAATGCTGTAGGCCGCGGCGCTGGTGTTGACTTTAAAGAACACCGTTTGGCCAACGTTCACGCTAATATCCGTGGTAAATCCCTGTATGTTGCTCGAGCCTGCTCCCGCGACATACCACTGACCAGGAGGATTGCCAGGCAGACAATTCTCCGCCTCGATCGGATTTGCAGGAGCATCGCATGTGGCAAAGGCTGAGGCAGCTCCACATGCGTTCATTAATATGAACAGCAAAACAATTCTGAATAAGAAACCGATCTCGCCGAATGACCTGGGCTGGCAGCGT
>Ga0209577_10007221_pt1 | contig 10228 bp, 11 predicted proteins | sample GraSoiAngelo_109_FD_185874 | JGI IMG/M metagenome (GOLD analysis project Ga0209577, IMG submission 185874) | Grasslands soil microbial communities from the Angelo Coastal Reserve, California, USA - 14_0903_12_20cm (SPAdes) (version 2) | ecosystem: Environmental > Terrestrial > Soil > Grasslands...
CGGATTCGCGAGTCGCACTTCGATCCCCGTGACGGCACCGCCCAGCCCCGCGAAGTCCTGGGCCGCCTGACGGCGCATGAGGACGTAGCTGTTGTCGTAGTCGTACATCCCAGTTTCGAACAGGCCGGTGACTTCGTAGCGGCGATACTTCGGGACGAACGCGCCGAGACTGCGATTGAACTGCGAACCGGCAGGCGCGACCATCGTGATGACGTCCCCGGGATAGGCCGAGAGCTTGGTCGACAGCCGGGTCCCGATCGCGACGCCTCCCTCCACGTCCATCCGCGTCGACCGGAACGTGAGGTCGCCTTTGGTGAAGTAATGCGGGAGGCTCGTCACCGCCCGGCTGCCCGTGTCCGACTCGATGCCGATGACCATCACCCCTTCGGCATAGTCATGGCCCGCCGAGATCAGACCCTGTGTCATCACGAACGGCGCCGCGGCCTCCACGCCCGAGGCGCGCTTCACTTTCGCCAGCACCTCGGGCCAATCATCCAACCGCAGCCCTTCGCCGTACGTCAACACGCGCAGGTGCGGATTGACGACGAGGATCTTCTCGCGCAAGTCGTTCTGCATCCCATTCATCACGCCTAGCACGATGACGAGCGCCATAACGCCGATCGTGACGCCGCCGACGGCGATCACGGTGATCAGCGAGATCAGCCGCGACGAGCGCCGGCTGCGCAAATAGCGCATCGCGATGCGCAGATCGAGACCCTTCGGCCAATTCGTCGCCAGCACCACGATCGCGACAATGGCGGCGACCGCGAACAGCACCTTGAGAACGCCGACCACCGTGAGGCTCATGACTCGGGCCGCAGCATCGGAAAGAGAATGACGTCGCGAATGTTCGTCTGATCGGCGAGGATCATGGTCAGCCGGTCCACTCCCAGCCCTACGCCGCCCGCGGGCGGCATGCCGTACTCCAGCGCGCGCAAAAAGTCCTCGTCCAGCTGCTGAGCCTCGGCGTCGCCGGCCGCGCGCAGCGCCGCCTGTTGCTCGAAGCGGCGGCGTTGCTCGTCGGGATCGTTGAGCTCGCTGAACGCGTTCGCCAGCTCGCGGTGCTGTACGAACAGCTCCCACCGCTCGACTCTCGTCGGATCGCCGCGCTTGGGCTTGGCGAGCGGTGACAGCGCGAGCGGATAGTCGAACACGAACGTCGGTTGCACGAGCTTGGGCTCGACGCAGGTCTTGAAGACCTCATCGATGAGCTTCGGGCCATTGAGCGCCGCCACGTCGGCAGGCGGTGCATTATGCTGTTTCAGCACGCCCCGCAGCTCGGCATCATTGGTCTTTGTCAGGTCGACACCCGCATGCTCGCGGACGAGCGCGTAGTAATCCTTGCGCGCGAACGGGCGCGCGAACGACAACGTCGTGCCGTGACGCGTGAGCTCGTCCGTCTTGAACAGGTCAAGCGTGAGACCCGCCAGCATCGCTTCGGTCAACGCCGCCATGTCGTTGTAGTCCGCATACGCCTGATACCACTCCGCCATCGTGAATTCGGGATTGTGAAACCGCGACAATCCCTCGTTCCGAAAATCATGACCGATCTCATAGACCTTCTCGAGACCACCCACGAGGCAGCGCTTGAGATACAGCTCATCGGCGATGCGGAGGTAGCAGGTTAGGTCCAGGGCTTCGTAATGCGTCTTGAAGGGCCACGCCGAGGCGCCGCCGTACAACGGCTGCAGCACCGGCGTCTCCACTTCCAAGTACCCCTGGGCGTCGAGGAAAGCCCGGATGCCCCGCACGATTTGGGTCCGCAGCCGGAACACTTCACGGACCTCCGGATGTACCGCGAGATCGGCGTAGCGCTGCCGTGAGCGCAGCTCCGGATCCGACAGCTCGCCATGTTTCACTCCGCTCGCGTCCTCTTTGCCGAGCGGTAGCGGGCGCAGAGCTTTGGAGAGGAGCGTGAAGCCCGCGACGCGCAGCGTGATCTCGCCGGTGCGCGTCTTCATCAGCCGGCCTTCGACGCCCACGTGGTCGCCCAGGTCGAGCAGCTCCAGCACCGCGTAGAGCTCGGCGCCGAGCTCGTCGCCCTTGAAGTAGAGCTGGATCTTGCCGCTTTGATCCTCCAGGTGCGCGAAGGTCGTCTTGCCGTGCGGCCGCAGCGCCACGAGCCGTCCCGCGAGCGCGTACCTCGCGGACTCGTCGTCGCTCGTATACGCGGCGATCGCCTGTTGCGCGCTCGCGGTACGCTCGAACCGGTACGCAAACGGCGCGACGCCGCGCTCCAGCAGCTCTTTCAGCTTCTCGCGCCGCGCCGCTTCGACGAACCCGGTGGTCACGCCGCTTTGCTCCCGAACCGCTTCAAGAACGCCTCGATGAACGGATCGAGATCGCCGTCCATCACTCTGTGGACGTCGCTCACCTTCAGCTCGGTGCGGTGGTCGTTCACCATCGTATAGGGCTGAAAGACGTACGACCGGATCTGGCTGCCAAAGGCGATGTCCCCCTTCTGCTTGTCCACTTCCGCCTTCTTCGCGTCACGCTCGGCGACCGCGCGTTCGTAGAGCCGCGCCTTGAGCATCTTCATGGCGGTCGCCTTGTTCTTCCCCTGGCTGCGCTCCTGCTGGCAGGACACGACGATGTTCGTCGGCAGGTGCGTAATCCGCACGGCCGACGACGTCTTGTTGACGTGCTGGCCGCCCTTGCCGGACGCGCGGAACACATCGATGCGCAGGTCATCGTCCTTGATTGCGATTTCGATCTCGTCGTCGACTTCCGGATAGACGAACACCGACGCGAATGACGTGTGGCGGCGCGACTGCGAGTCGAAGGGCGAGATGCGCACCAACCGGTGCACCCCCTTCTCCGCCTTGAGCAATCCGAACGCGTACCGCCCGCGGATCTCGATCTCGGCGGACTTGATGCCGGCTTCATCGCCGGGCAGCAAGTCGAGGATGGACACGGTGAAGCCGTGCCGCTCCGCCCATCGCGTGTACATCCGCACCAGCATTTCGGCCCAATCCTGCGATTCGGTGCCGCCGGCGCCGGGATGAATCGTCAGCAGCGCATCCCGCACGTCGTCGGGACCCCGCATCATGTTTTGCATTTCCAGCGCTTCGAGCCGGCCGGCGATTTCCTGCGCTTCCGTTTCGAGCGAGCGTTGCAGCGCGAGATCGACGTGGGATTCGGCTTCGAGGAGCTCGTTCAGCTCGCGGCCCTCATCCACACGCTTGCGCAGCGCGTGATAGGGCTCGAGCCAACCCTTCAGCGATTTGACTTCGGTGACCGTCTGACGGGCGCGTTCCGAATCGGCCCAGAGAGCGCCCTCCGCCATCTTGTGCTCGAGCTCCGCGAGCCGCGCGGTCTTCCCCTCGACGTCAAAGAAAGCCCCGGAGCTCGGTGAGGCGGCGATCGAAATCCAGGAACCGTTCCGTTAAAGACACTCGCTCACTCCTCTAAAAAAGCTTGTGGCCGCCGGCAAGGATTTCGTTCAGCGCCTCACTCCAAAACGGCGTGCTCTGCGCCATTTCGGCGCCGACCTGTTCAACATACTCCTGCCAGCTTTTCTCGATCTCGTCCTTGAATAGCTGCGGCAGGGTGCCGTCGCGAACCCCCTGCTGCCGCTTCTCTGGATGATAAACCAGCATGTCCGAAATGAGAGCGCGCGCCAGCCGCCGCGCCTTCTGCTTCGGATCCTGCACCATGAATGGGTTGACGGGGCGCAGCGGTCCGGTGTGACGCTTTCCCGGTGTGCTTGAGGCCGATCCACCCGCTCCCGTCGCGGGCGGCGCGGGCGGCGCGGCCGCGGGAACCGGAGCGGGGGGTGCGGGAGTGGAGGGTGGCGCAGGCCTTGGCGGCGGCGCCGCGGGCGGTGCCATCGCGGGGCGCGGCGCCGCGGTTGGAGACGCTGGGGGCGGGGGCGAAGCGGCCCGGGGTGGCGCTGCCGGCGCCGGCGGCCCGGGGCGTGGCGCAGGAGGGGCCGGCGATGGCGGCGATGCGACTGACGGAGCAGCCGCGCCGGCGCCGTCAGGGCTCACAGCGAAGACGTTGCTGCAAACGCTACAGCGCGCGCGCAAGCCCCCCGCGGGAACCTTGGCCGGGTCCACCCGGTACACCGTTTCGCACGACGGACAGGTGACGTTCACGCCTTATGCCTCGTTGTCTCCGCTCTCTTCTTCCGCGTGCTCGCGATCGTGGCGCCGGTCGACGATAAAGACCGATCCCGCCTGCGTCTTCGCATAGCTCTTCATCTCCGTCGCCAGCTCGCTGACCTGCGCCGGGTGTGCGAAGCGGCGATGCTGATTGGTCACGACGCCGATCGACAGCGTCATCAACGGCACCCGGTGCAGCTGGCCCCGCCGGTCCTTACCGAAATAGTAGCCCGCCCGGCGGTCCTGCTCGTTGTACTGATACGGGACGAGCGTGTCGAACACGTCGAGCACTTCACTACACACCGCCCCAATGCTCTCGATCGGCAGGACGAAGATGAAATCATCGCCGCCGATATGCCCGACGAAACCCTGCTTCCCGAGTATCCCACGCACCACGTCGTGCAGGATCCGGGAGAGCAGGTAGATCACGCGATCGCCGTCGTAATAGCTGTAGCGATCGTTGTATTCTTTGAAATGATCGAGGTCGGCGTAACAGACAGCGAAGAATTCGCCCAGCTCCATCCGCCGCTTGATCTCCCGCTCGATCTCCGTCGTCCCTGGGAGCCGTGTCGAGGGATTCACCGCTACGTCGCGCTCGGCCCGCGTCACGAGGGCGTCGAGGCGCCCCGCTTGCTCACCCGGCTCGAAGAGCGGCGTGATGACCTCGTCTGCCCCCGCCGCAAACCACTTCCGTACGGCGTCCGTAGCATGGCGATTGGTCACCACAGCCAGCGGTACGATCGCCGTGTAGGCGTCGCCTTTGAGACGGGCACAGAGCTGCATGCCCTCATCGCCCGCGCTGTCGGCGTCGATCACCACCAGCGTCGGCAGCGCGCGGAGCACCCGCTCTTCCACCCCTGCGGCCTGGGGAAGGGATATAATGGGCAATTCCCTCCCGTTGACCCATGCGGTCACGAAGTCAGGTACGGAACGTCCAGCCGGCGAGAAGAAGAGAATGGCTTGGCGCGACCGCACCTTACTCCTCTCGTAAGGGTAGAAACCGCCTAAACTTAGGCCTCGTCGCCTCCCGTGTCAATTGAACCCTCATACGCCTCGCGCAATTTCACCGGAGCCGTGCGCGCGCGTATGCGGATATTGAGCATCTCCACGAACACCGAAAATCCCATTGCGAAATAGATGTAGCCCTTGGCGATGTGCTGGCCGAGTGCGTCGGCGATCAGCGACACGCCGATCATCAGGAGAAAGCTCAGCGCCAGCATTTTCACCGTCGGATGGCGATGCACGAAGTCGCTGATGGGCGCCGCGGCGAACATCATCACGCCCACCGCGAGCACCACCGCGGCGATCATCACCGGGAGATGGCGCGACATCCCCACAGCGGTGATCACGGAATCGAGCGAGAATACGACGTCGAGCAGCACGATCTGCCCGACGACACCGCGGAACGAGTGGCGAGTACGGGTGCCGGCATGGTCCGCGTCGCCTTCGAGTCCTTCGTGGATCTCCCGCGTGCTTTTGGCAATCAGGAAGAGGCCGCCGGCGATGAGAATCAGGTCCCGGCCGGCGAAGGCGTGCCCCAGCAGGTGGAACAGCGGAGCGGTCAGGCGAATGATCCACGCGAGCCCGGCGAGCAGCGCAATGCGGGTGACCATCGCGCCGGCGAGGCCGAGCCGGCGGGCGCGTCCCTGCTGCTGCCTCGGAAGTTTGCCCGCGAGGATGGAGATGAAAATGATGTTGTCGATGCCGAGGACGATCTCGAGCACCGTCAACGTGAGCAAACCCAGCCATGCTTCGGGATTCGCCAATAGGCTCATGTTGGATCCTGCATGGAATGTTCAATGTCCAATGTTCAATGATCATTGATCATTGGTCATTCTACATTGGACATGCGGATGATTAGAACGAAATGGAAAAGCGAACCTGGGTCCCGCCGAGCTCGACGCTCGTCCGCATCTGTGCCGCCCGCCCCGCGGCAGCGCTCAGGCGCGCAGAGATCAATGCATCCACCGCGCTCAGCAGGTGATTGGCGAGGAGCAGACCAATCTGGTTTTGCGCGTGCCGGAACGCGTTGTCGCTGCGCTTGATGTAATCGCGAAACACCTCGTGCTCGAGCGAATGGTCGCGCCAGCTCCACTCGAAGTTGGGACCCACGGCGCGCGCCTGGTAGAACTGCAGCGCTTTCCAGTATTGGGGTGAGGTCGGATCGGGAGGCACGTTGGGGTCCTCCCAGTATGTGCGCCGCGCCAGCAGCCACACCGATCCGTTATAGGTGTTGGGATCGGTCTCGGGAACGAACGCGGCCCCGGGATCGGCATCGTAGGCGCCGCTTTCCGCGAAGCGCTCCATCTGCTCGTAGTATTCGAAGACGGTATCACGCCGGACGGGGCCGTAGCTGCGCCGAGAGACATCGAACGCCAGATTCTGATAGCGCCGGGCTTCCGCCATCGCCTCGTGATCGAGCTGCAGGAACCGCGATACGAGGTACACCTCGGCTGCGAGATACACCGCGCCGCGATCCTGGTGGGCGAGCAGCTGCCCGCTTCCCGGTAACAGCAGGGACGCGAGCGGGCGGACGAACACGCTTGCGGGCGGCTCCTGCTGCTGCGCCAGGCCACGGCTGGCACCAGCGATCAGTGCGAGGCCTGCGAGTGCCGCTGCCCCCTTCATTAAAATGAGACTCGGAAGGAAAAGAAGGTCGGATTGTCGACCTGCAGGTCCGAGCCGGCCAGAAACGCCCGCGCGAGGTCGACACCGAGCGAGCCGCTCTCGAGCCCCAGGCCCACACTCGGCCCGCTCAATCCGTCCTGGACGAACGCGTACCCGGCGCGCACCCGCACCAGCCGCTGATAGCCGACGTCGAGACCGAGCCGGGTCTCCGACTGTCCCATCTGTCCCCAGGGGCTGTCCACATCGGCGGCGAGTTTCACGTCAAAAGCTTGATCGAGTGCGCGCCCCGTGGCGGGATGCAGTCGGACCTCGTAGAGCGCGCCGATGGCGAGACGCGTCGGGAGTGGATCGGCCTGCGCCTGGTTATTGACCTGCAAGCGGAACCCGATGTTGCGCAGCGCCACCCCGATGCGCAGGGGACCACCGGGACCCACGGTGAACTGTCCGCCGAGATCGAGGCCGTGCGTCACTCCGGTTCCTGCGGGAAAGTCCCGGCAGTCGCCGCTGCAATCCACGCGGAATTGGACGAGCTTGTAGCTGATGCCGAAGACGAACGAGCCCGTCAGGTTCGTCGCGTAGGAGGCGAGGAACTCGAAGTTTCGCGGCGCAATGCGCGCGATCGTGTTGCCGTTGATGTCGGTGCGATCGAGATCGCCGTAGTCGACGAGGTACACCGCGCCGCCGATCACTCCGATGCCGCGCGAGGGGAAATAGGCGCCCAGCACGTTACTGCGACCCGCGACCAGCGAGGCGCTGTGCAGGGCGAACTCGTCGTCTGTCAGGGTGGCGAGACCGGCGGGATTCCAGAATGCCGCTTCGCCCCGCCCCGCCGCGGCGATGGCCGTCTGTCCCATCCCCACCGCTTGTGCGCCAACCGGAAATACCAGAAAGAGCGCCCCGGCGTTGAGGGGGGGTTCCTGCGCGCTTAGGCGGTTTGGCGGTTGGGCGGTTAGAAAGAGGAAGGCGATTGGGAGAACCCAACCGCCGAACCGCTCAGCCGCCCAACCGTCAGAAGCCTTTCGCCTCATCGATGAGCATGATGGGGATGTCGTCTTCGACGGCGTAGATCAGGCGGCAGGTGTGACAGGCGAGCGCTTCCGGCTGGGTGCGATGCTCGAGCGGTCCTTTGCACTTCGGGCAGACGAGAATCTCGAGCAGGTCTGGGGCGAGACTCATGAGGTGGCGTATCCCAGGCGCTTGAGGGATGGTTCGTCGCGGCGCCACTTCGGAAGGACCTTCACATGCAGATCGAGGAACACCTGTTGGCCGAGGAGGGCCTCGATCTTGGCGCGCGCCGCGGCACCGAGGGCTTTGATGGTTCGGCCGCCCTCGCCGATGACGATCCCTTTCTGGCTGTCGCGTTCGACGTAAAGCACGGCCCGAATATATACCGGCTCGGCGCCCTCCCGGAACTCATCGATCTCGCAGGCGACGCTGTAGGGCAGCTCTTCATGCAGCTGCTCGAACGCCGCCTCCCGAATGAACTCCGCCGCGAAGAAGCGCATCGGCTGGGTGGCCAGCTCATCAGGATCATAATGAAAGGGACCTTCTGGCAGCTCACGAGCAATGGTGGCAAGGAACGTGTCGATACCCTCACCAGTCACGGCGGAAATGAAGACTTCCGCCGGCCGGACGGTCGGACGGCCGGACGGCCGAACGACATCCGACTTCGTGTACACGGTGACAATTGCCGAGCGTGGAGTGCGCGTCAGCCCCGCTATGGTCGCGAGCGGCGGCGCCGGATATTCCGCGAGTGGATGCAGGTACGCGATCACTTCCGCATCCTCGATGGCGCGCAGGGCCGCCGCCCGCATGACTTCATGGAGCGGATATTCGGGCTCCAGCAGGCCGGGCGAGTCGGTGAAGATGTACTGTGTGTCGTCCTTCGTCAGCAGGCCCACCACCGGCAGCCGGGTCGACTGTGGCTTTGGTGAGACAATTGCCAGGTGTTCGCCGACCAGCGCGTTGAGGAGCGTCGATTTGCCGACGTTGGGTCGGCCGGCCAGGACTATCGTACCGCAACGGGTCATGGGTCGAAGTGTAGAATACAGACAGTCCTCACGCGAGGTAGGTATGATGCGGACGCCCGTCTCCGTGCTCGCGCTGTTGCTGGCAGCAACTGCTTGTGCGCGCCACGCCATTCCTCCCGTCGTGCTCACATCCCAGACTCGGCTCGGTCCCGCCGAGGATTACGGTCCTGGCATTCTTGATGTCACGCCAAGCGACGTTGACTTGAGACTCGATGCTCCCGCCTACGTCATCGCGCTGCGGGTGACGACAGAGCTCGGGATCCAGGTGGTCGCGCCCGTGGCTGGTAGCCCGAGGTCCAAACGCGGCACTCATTACTTTCGGGGCGGTGCTGTGTCAACGAGTGACACGTCGCTCCGCACCGTCAGCAGCAAGTCGTGTACGGTTCGCGCCGATTCGCGGGAATCGTGCGTGGGCATGCCCATGCGGTATCAGATTACCCAGCTCAAACAAGGCGGCGCGACGTCCGATGCGCCCGGATACTGGTTACTGATTGTTTCGGATGCCCCGACACCCGCCCAGGAGGTCATGCGGCGCCTGACGCTGTTGAATCTCGCCGATACGTCACTGGTGAGGCTCGTGCGAAGCATCCCCGAGCCCCTCGTTGCTTCGCGGACCACGCGTTGGGCAGCGTATTACGCGCCATTCGGCGCGCACTAGGATCCTTAGCGCGGAGGCAACCGTGTCATCGCGGACCCTGATCCCATTCCTCCTGGCCGCGCTTGCGGTGGCGTCGCCGGCCGTCGCGAGGGCGCAGATCGTACAGAACGTGCAGGGGGATCGCCTGAGGGCCGTATCGATCTCTTCTTCCCGGTGCGCAGCCGCGACAAGACGTTGCGTCCCATCAATTCGCCCCGACGGGGAGCCTGCTGACGGGTGCGCCGGACCGCGACGACAGCAGCGGTGTCTCGGGTTACTGGGTTCTGTTGACCAGCGATGCGCCGATCACCGCCCTCGACGTGCAGAACAACTGGCGCTGATGTTGCGCGAAGGCGGCGCGCTGGCGATCATCGACCGGCTCGCGCCGCTGCTCGTGCCGGAGGGCTCGCTGTGGGCGCAGTATGTGGCGGGGGTCGTGTTGCGCTGACGTAATCGTAAAAGCGTCGTACATTGGTGCCCCATGCGCGGCAAGAAGGTGAGAGCAGCCCGCTGGTCGTGGCTGGTATTGACCGCGCTCGGCGCCATGCCGCTTGTCGCGCAGACCGCGTCGCCCTATGTCTCCATGCACCACTGGGCGATGCCGTACGTCGAGTATCTCATCGCGACCGGCGCGATCGTGGATCCCACACCCCTCACCCGACCCATCAGGCAGTCCGATTTGGTGCGCGCGCTCGAGGCCGCCGATACGAGCCGTCTGGACGCGCCGGTCGCGGCAACCCTGCGCCACCTCCTGGCGGAATTCCGGCCGCGCGTCTCGGGCTCGCACTACCGCATCACGCTGGGCGCGGGGGTCGCGGCAGCGAGCTACG
>Ga0209577_10007228_pt1 | contig 10224 bp, 13 predicted proteins | sample GraSoiAngelo_109_FD_185874 | JGI IMG/M metagenome (GOLD analysis project Ga0209577, IMG submission 185874) | Grasslands soil microbial communities from the Angelo Coastal Reserve, California, USA - 14_0903_12_20cm (SPAdes) (version 2) | ecosystem: Environmental > Terrestrial > Soil > Grasslands...
TAGCTGGCGTGGCCCTTGAAGCCCCTAGCTTTAGCTATGGGGCGTAAGTCACTTGCCAAATCGTCCCAACCCAAACCGCACCTGAACGGTATTCAATCCGGGATTCAATCGCGTCAGCCCGGCGTTCGAGATATGCACGTAGCGAGCCTCCAAGCTGCAAGTGATCTTGTTTCCAAGATGATCGAAGCCCAGCGCGGCTCCCGAAGTGAAGTTAATCGAAGCGACTCCGGTTGGCACGTCATGGGTCGTAAACAGCGTGCCACCGCCGAGCTCAAAGTAAGGTACCCACGATCCCCGAGGCGCAAAATTCCATTTCAGGGCGAAGGGATTCAAGCCAATTCCGTAAGCCGTATTCGCCGGCTGAAAAACCAGTAACAGGGGAACCGCATCGACGGCGTATTCGAAATTTCCTTTGAGGAAGCTGGGACCGTGCAGGTCCGTCAGCACCCATCCGTAGCGCAGGCCCAGGCTGAAGACGCCGGTATTGCTGGTTCCGCCCGAGACCGAATGCCCACCTCCGGTCCACACCTGAACTTCATGCCCACCTTTTTCCGGGGCCTCCTGCGCCATCGCGACAACACCGTACAACAGCAAAACCGCAGCCAGCGTTTTCATAAGTAGCCTGATTGGACGGCAAAGTTCAGCAGCTTAGCAGGTCAAAGTGATCTAGTTCAAAAGAACTGGAGGAATTCCTCGCTCTCGCCGTCTGTAAAATAGCATCACCGACTTCTATAAACCAGACATCACTGCCAGGTCCAAGCGGGTTTGGTAAAAATCAATTTTGCGAAAATGGATTTGGTGATGGAAAATTGCAATACCGAACTGCTAAACTGCGCCCAACATGTCTCCCCTTCGCGATGTCGTAGTCTACTCCCGCAAGGGCTGCCATCTCTGTGAAATCGTTAAGGAAACGCTGAACAAGCTGGAACGCCGAGGGGGCTTCCACTGGCGCGAGGTCGACGTCGACTCCAACGACGAACTCCGGCGACAGTTCACAGACGAGGTCCCGGTCGTATTCATCGACGGCCGCAAGGCGTTCAAGTACCGCGTCGATGAACGCGAATTCCTGCGCAAACTGGCCTAAGCAACGTAATTCAACGTAATTGTCTCCTGAGCGAGGGCTTTAGCCCGAGTCGAAGGACCCTGCCTGCACACATCCTGTGCTTTGCCGCGGCATCTTACATTCCCAGTGAGAATCCCCTGTCATTTCCATTGCAGATCGCAGTTGGGAAGGGATGCTTCGACTGCACTTGTGCTCGCGCCGCGAGCCCCAAGCTTCTCCCCCCATGACAGATTCGTGAAGCTGAATGCGGAAACTCAACCGACTTCCGTTAAAATCCACCTGGAATGCTGCGTACCCAACTCTATGCCGACCCCGCCGGCCGCTTTCTGCATGACGTCGTGCTTGACTCCTGCCGGCGTTTCCCGCAAAAGACCGCAATCATTGACAGCTCTTGCGGCCGCCGCCTCACCTACGGCGTATACGGCGACACCGTCGAGAGTCTGGCCAGAGGGTTTGTCGCAGCCGGCGTGAAACCGGGCGATGTCATTGCTATCTTCCTGGCTAATTCCTGGGAATTTTGCGCTGCCTATCACGCCGCCACGCTGGCGGGCGCGCTGCCCACGCTGCTCAATCCCACCTACCGTGAGCGGGAAGTCCGATATCAGTTGGAAAACTCCGGCGCCGTCCTGCTGATCACCGACGCCCCCTTCATTCAAGACGTTAATCTTTCCAGTCTGCCCAATCTGGGCCGGGTGTACACCACTCGGCAGCACCTGTCTGGCGCCGACGATTTCACAAATCTCCTGCGCCCTGCCCCCGGCACCGTGCCTACGCCATCAGAGGCCTCCGATAAGGTCCTGGCAGCACTTCCCTACTCCAGCGGCACCACCGGCCTGCCCAAGGGCGTCATGCTGTCGCACTTCAATCTGGTGGCGAATGTCTATCAATTGGTCGGGCCGCATTGCTCCGCCTTCGCTCCAGACGACGTCACGCTCTGTTTCCTGCCGCTCTACCACATTTACGGTCTCAACGTGGTGCTCAACCCCGCGTTGATCCTGGGCGCGACCCTCCTGCTGATGCCGCGGTTTAATGTTTCTCAGCTCTTGGCGTTACTCCTCACCGAGGGCGTCACCACGATGCCCACGGTTCCGCCCGCTTTGAATGCCCTGGCGCAGGCGGCAGAGGCTGGACAATTCCCGAAGCAGCACCGCTTGCACTGGGTGAAGTCGGGTGCGGCGCCGCTCGCCCCGGAACTAGCCCGCCGCTTTACCGCGCTGACCGGTGTCCTGGTCTGCCAAGGTTACGGCATGACCGAAGCCTCCCCCGTCACCCATGTGGGGTACCTCGAGCCGGAACTGTACAAGCCGGAGTCCATCGGGCAACCGCTGGCCCAAACGGACTGCCGCGTACTCGACGAAAACGACCAAGAAGTTGCTCCCGGCCAGCGCGGAGAACTGGTCATGCGCGGACCACAGTTCATGCTCGGGTACTGGAAGGATCCTGGGGCGACGGCGGCGGTGCTGCGGGATGGATGGTACTGGTCCGGCGATGTAGTCAGCCGCGACGACCAGGACTTTTACTATGTTCTCGACCGCCGCAAAGAAATGATCAAGTACAAAGGCTTCCCTGTGGCTCCCGCCGAGGTTGAATCTGTCCTGCTGGAACATCCCGCCGTGCGCGATTGCGGGGTTGTGGGCAAGGCCGACCCGGCGGCGGGGGAGATCCCCTGCGCCTTCGTCGTCCTACGCGAGGGCGTCTGTCGTTCAGGAGAGCTGGAAGAAGAACTGTGTTTGTTTGTGGCGGAACGGCTCACCCATTACAAGCAGCCGCGCGAGATCCGCTTCATCGACGCGGTGCCTAAGACTGCGTCTGGCAAGATTCTTCGACGGGAACTCAGAAAAGCCCTCACCTGAGCCGGTTCACTCGTCACGCCAAGTCAGGTCAACTCGCACGGGTATTTCGTTTTTCACGCGAATCGTCAAAAGCGAGAGTGGTTCGATCTTGAAATCCGACAGGGTTGCCGGAACCGTCCGCTGATCCGTCTCTTTGCCCTGGTTTACCACCTGAAAGGGCGGCTTGACCATCATAGTGGACGGGTCCGCCCGCAAACTGGATTTTGAAGTCGGCATGAACCGTATGCGGCGCCAACACCGTTTTCGGGCAACCGAGTGCTGCCGAGGCAAGTCCCGGCAGGGCGAGAAGCAAGATGGTGGCGAGTGTCTTGGTCTTCATTTCACTAGGCCGCACTCCCATCCGCAGTAAAGGAAACCTCATCATCGCCTGGCTTCCCTGGATTCACGATGGCCACGTTTTTGACTGAGACTTTGGCGTTCGGAACAATTGCTCCCCGGGCGTTGGTAACAGTGCCCGACAGCGTGGCGCCCGTCTCCTGTGCGCGCCATGGATTCGAGATCAGAACCACCAGTAGCCCTCCCACTACAAGCCTGTCCCCTGTCATTTAGGATTCTTCTCTTGGCACGTTGCCAGAAATATGCCAGCAGAGACGCGCCGATTCTTATCCGGAGATGTACGCTGGGGGACTCACGCTGGGGGGACTCCCGACGATTTTCCACCACGGCGGCCGAGTTCGCTGACGGCTCGTCAGTCCCCCGTGAGGAGCCTGTATTGTGCGGTGGTCAGCGCCACGACCGACAGGCGACCCTGCCTCACCAGAGGCGAATCGGCAAACAGTTTGTTGGCTTTGATCTCCGCCAGGTTGACGGGCTGGGCGATCGGTTTGCCGGCTTTGATCTTTACCCGTGGATTCCGCGGATCTTTGGCATCCACCGAAACCACCGATGCCGTTCCCACGACGCTCTTGTGGTTTCCAGTTTCGTAGATTACCAACCGCTCTCCCGGCTTCATTTGGCGCAGATGCTTCAGCGCCACCGGGTTAGTTACCCCGTCCCAGATGGTCTCCTGGTCGCGCGCTAAATCGGCGAATGAATATTCGGAGGGCTCGGTTTTCAGCAGGTAGTCCATAGCGGTCCATTGGTCAGTGGCCAGCGGCCAAGTGGTTTTCATGCTGCCCACTGCCCACTTTTATTTCTCTTCCTGGCTCTTATCGTCTTTCTTATCGTTTTGCTTGTCTTCATAGATCGAATATTGTCCCGTCGGCTGCTTCAGCTTGACGGTGATTTCTGTCGTCGGCTGGTGGATTTCGTAATCCTCGCCAAAGGTCTGAAAACCCCGCGCCAGCACCTGCACCCGCAGTTTTCCGTAGGGGACGCCTTCGAAAGACGTCTTCCCGTCCAAGTCCGTCTTCAACTGGAAGCCGCCACGGTCCTGTTTGCCATCCTTACGCAAAGGATGCAGGATCACGCTGGCGTTGCGCACCGGTTTGCCGTTGTAGTCCTTAACGACCAGGAACTTCAGTTCGGACGATTTATCTTCTCCTAGAGCCCCCAAGGCCAAGACGGCCACTACGCCCACAATCACCCAGAACCTTTTCATAGCAACATCATTTTAGGCAGAGTATCCAAACCTGTCATCCGTAGACCAGCTACGCTACGCTACCACCCCCTCTTGACAAGCCATCAGGCACCTTCTTACAATTAGCACTCTCTTGCATTGAGTGCTAGCAGGTTCGAGCAATCCTGCTAGAGAGCTACTAACCTCTTACAATAGTTAGTCTTAACAGAAAGGAGTCAGCATCACTATGGCCAAGTTCACACCCCTTCATGATCGCATTCTAGTCCGCCGCGTCGAGGAAGCTGAGACCACGCGCGGGGGCATCATCATTCCCGACACCGCTAAAGACAAGCCGCAGGAGGGCGAAGTCATCTCCGTCGGCAAGGGCAAAGTTAACGAAGACGGCAAGCTGTTCCCTCTCGCGGTGAAAGAGGGCGACCGCATCCTGTTCGGCAAATATGCCGGCACTGAGATCAAGCTGGACGGCGAGGACTTCGTGATCATGCGCGAGGAAGAGGTTCTCGGCATCGTGACCGGCGCCGCCAAGAAGGAAACCGCCGGGTCCCGAAGGTAGGCTGGTCATCCCGAGCGAGCGGCTTTTGCGAGCGAGGGATCTGGGCGAGCTGACGGCGCCTCCGGTGCGCGACGCGAGCCGGAAATAAAGCGCCAGGCGAGCTTCCAAATTTCCGCAGGCCAACCCTGCAACCAATTCATAAGTAGAGGAGATTCAAAATATGGCAAAGCAGATTGTTCATGGCGAAGAGTCGCGGCAAGCGATTCTGCGCGGCGTCAACCTCTTGGCTGACGCAGTGAAAGTCACTCTCGGCCCCAAGGGCCGCAACGTTGTCATCGAGAAGAAATTCGGTTCCCCCACCATCACCAAGGACGGCGTTACGGTGGCCAAGGAAATCGAATTGAAGGAACCCCTGGAGAACATGGGCGCCCAGATGGTTCGCGAGGTCGCCAGCAAGACCAGCGACGTGGCCGGCGATGGCACCACCACCGCCACCGTTCTTGCGCAGGCGATCTATCGCGAAGGCGTGAAGACCGTCGCTGCCGGCGCCAATCCAATGGCCATGAAGCGCGGCATCGAGAAGGCTGTGATCCTGGTTTGCGGCAAGCTCGACAAGGAAGGCAACCGCGAGAAGGGCGAACTCGACAAGCTGTCTAAGCCGGTCAGCGGCGACATGATCGCCCAGGTTGGCACCATCTCGGCCAACAACGATGAGACCATCGGCAAGATCATCGCCGAAGCTATGAAGAAGGTCGGCAAGGATGGCGTCATCACCGTAGAAGAATCCAAGACGCTCGAAACCCAGCTGGAAGTCGTGGAAGGCATGCAGTTCGACCGCGGCTATCTCTCCCCGTATTTCGTCACCGATCCCGAGCGGATGGAAGCCGCGCTCGAGAACGCCTACATCCTCATCCACGAGAAGAAGATCAGCTCGATGAAGGACCTGCTCCCGCTGCTTGAGCAGATTGCCAAGAGCAGCAAGCCGCTGCTGATCATCGCGGAAGACGTTGAGGGCGAGGCGCTCGCGACTCTGGTTGTGAACAAACTGCGCGGCACGCTGCAAGTTTGCGCGGTGAAAGCGCCCGGTTTCGGCGATCGCCGCAAGGCCATGCTGCAGGACATCGCGATCCTGACCGGCGGCAAGGCTGTTACCGAGGACCTCGGGATCAAGTTGGAAAACGTCCAGATGTCCGACCTCGGCCAGGCCAAGAAGATCACCGTCGACAAAGACAACACCACCCTCGTCGAAGGCAAGGGCAAGCACGCCGAGATCGAAGGCAGGGTGAAGGAAATCCGCAGCCAGATCGACAAGACTACCAGCGACTACGACCGCGAGAAGCTGCAGGAGCGGTTGGCGAAACTGGTCGGCGGGGTGGCCGTAATTAAAGTTGGCGCCGCGACCGAGACCGAAATGAAAGAGAAGAAGGCTCGGGTCGAAGACGCCATGCATGCAACCCGCGCAGCCGTCGAGGAAGGCATTGTCCCCGGCGGCGGCGTCGCGCTGGTGCGCTGTCTCACCGCTCTCGACAAGCTCAAGGCCGAAGGCGACGAGCAGATCGGCATCAACATCGTGAAGCGCGCGCTGCAAGAACCGCTGCGCCAAATCGCTGAGAACGCCGGCGAAGAAGGCGCGATCGTGCTGGGCAAGGTCGAAGAAGCGAGAGATCAAAACTTCGGCTACAACGCCCAGACCGGCGACTATGAAGACCTGGTAAAGGCAGGCGTGCTCGATCCGACGAAGGTCGTGCGTACCGCCTTGCAGAACGCAGGATCCATCGCCTCGCTGATGCTGACCACCGAAGCCCTCGTCTCGGAGATTCCGGAAGAAAAGAAAGCTCCGGCAGGCGCTCCCGGTCACGGCGGCATGGGCGACATGTACTAAAGGCTCCCCGCGTCTAGCTACTAGCTGTTAGCACACGACAATTAGCCCCGCTCTTCGGAGCGGGGCTTTCTTGAGGTGTGCTGATCGACCACTGCTGCATGCACTTGATGCAGCGCTCTTCTGATCTGAGCATGGGTTGCAGCTGGCGGCAGCCCCATTCCAGGAAATAGGTACAGTCCAGACGTCACGCCGATCTGTGAGGCATGGCACTCAGTACAACTTGTTTTGATATCTCTTTAATGCCGACCTCACCCGGCGGCAAGACCATATGCGCAATTGATGACCCCGCAAACATTGCCATGCCACCCAACACGCCCGCGAGCAGAACGCGTTTTGTCATAAATTCCCCAGGGAGCGGGTATTATTCGGGAGCAGCCCGCGAGCAAGGAGAGGATCTCTAGCCTATAGCCTAGGGTCATGCCGAAGTCAGCCAAATCGTTTTCAGCCGTGCTGGAGCGTGACGGCACCCGATTGAACTGGGTGATCATTCGAATTCCGCTGAACGTCGCCAAAATCTGGGGCACGCGAGGCATGCTGCGGGTCAAAGGCCAGATCAACGGTTTTGCCTTTCGTACTTCCCTGTTCCCGACCGGCCGAGGTAGTCACATCATGGTCGTCAACAAGCGCATGCAGGCCGGCGGCCGAGTGAAGCAGGGAGCGCTCGCGCAATTCCGCCTGGAGCCAGACACGGAAGAGCGCATCGTCACAGTACCTGCCGAACTCAAGCGCATCTTGAGCGAAGAAAAGTCATTCCGCCTCTGGTATGACCAACTCGGTTACTCCACTCGAAAGGAAGTCAGCCAATGGGTCGGACAGGTGAAAAGCCCGGAAGCGCGGGTGCGCCGCGCCGAACAGATCTGCGAGCGCCTGCTGGCCACCATGGAAGCGGAACGCGACCTGCCGCCGATCCTACAGGTGGCCTTCGCGCGCAATCTCGCTGCCCGCGAGGGATGGGAGCGCATGTCGGTATCCCGGCGGCGCGGACACTTGCTGGGTATCTTTTATTATCGAAGCCCGGAAGCGCGTGCCCGTCGCGTAGCCAAGGTGGTTGACGACGCGGCCCGTCTTGCCGATAAACGCACCCGCGAGGCTTGACTGTTGGCCGCTGCTATTTTGCAGTACAATTCGTCCTCATTGGGGGTGGCTTATGCGCGTCGGTATCAGCCTGACGATCTGGTTTGCCTTTTTCCTTTCCGCCGCCTGGTCGGAGGAAGGCCACCATCACAAACTGACAGAAGAGGAAATCGGCTCCGTTCATTTCGCGACCACCTGCGCGAAAGACGTTGTAGCAAATTTCCAGCATGGCGTCGCCCTGCTGCACTCTTTCCAGTACGAGCAGGCGCGCGGAAGGTTTGAGGAGATCGCGCGGCACGACCCCACTTGTGCGATGGCGCAATGGGGTATTGCGATGTCGCACTATCACGGGTTGTGGGACAACGGCGATATGGCAGCGGGACGCAAGGCTCTCGGGAGAGCGCGGGCGATCGCCTCCGAGAATTCGAAGACGACTGCGCGGGAGAAGGCTTATATCGAGGCTCTCGCGGAAATTTACCGCGAGGATGAAAACAATACATACGCCCACGCCCAGGCTTTCGAGCAAAAGATGGCCGACGTGCAGGCCGCCTATCCCGACGACAGCGAGGCGGCCATTTTCCACGCGCTCACCTTGGCCATCACCGCACCCAAAACCGACAAGACCTTTGCCAATCAGCGCAAGTGCGGCGAAATCCTCGAGCCGATTTTCGCCCACCAGCCCCAGCATCCGGGCGTAGCCCACTACATCATCCACTGCTACGACAATCCCCTGCTGGCCGAGAAAGGTTTGGGTGCAGCCCGTGCGTACGCTAAAATCGCGCCGGCTTCGGCACACGCCAATCACATGCCGTCGCACATCTTCACCCGGGTCGGATCATGGGATGAGTCCATCCGGTCCAACCTGAAATCCGCCCAGTTAGCCGCCAGCCAAGAGAGCGGTTCGGTGAACGGTGAAGCTCGCGATCAGCGTCTGCACGCGATGGATTACATGGAGTATGCCTACCTGCAGAGCGGACGCGTGCAGCAAGCCAAAGCGGTGCTCGACCAGATGAACTCGTTACCGCCGGTTGCCGGCCTGACTCTCACCGGAGACTATGCCCTGGGAGCAATTCCGGCAAGATACGCAATCGAAACACGTAACTGGGGCCAGGCCAGCGCGTTGAGGGCGCGGACAGAAGCAGTGCCTTGGGCGCAGGCTCTTACCTGGGTTGCCATCGGAACGGGCAGCGTGCGTTCCAAACATCTCGACCGCGCCGCTGAAGCGGAGGAAGCGCTGGCTTCTCTTCGCGACGCGACGGCTAAACGGAACAACACCTATTGGGCCAACCAGGTCGAGGTCGAGCGCCGCGAAGTGGCAGCGTGGATTTCTTATGCCAATGACCAGTCCACTGACGCGATCAGCACCATGAAGTCGGCCGTGGAATTGGAAGAAAGCATGGACAAGCACGCGGTCACGCCAGGAGCTGTGACGCCGGCGCGCGAAATGCTGGCCGAGCTGCTGATGCTGGATAAGCATCCTCAGGATGCGCTGACAGAGTACGAAGCGGTCCTCAAGGTGGCGCCCAATCGCTTTAACGCCCTGTATGGCGCAGCCAGCGCGGCTGATGCAGCGGGCAATAGGGCTGTGGCCACGCGATATTTCCAGAAACTATTGGAAGTCGGCGTTGGCGATGAGCGGCCGGAACTCATAACGGCCCGGAAGAAGGTCGCTGTTTCCGCCCGCAAATGATCGGCTGCACTCAAGGTCGAGAACGCCGCGTCAGGCGCGGTAGGATCGCGTAATTCAGCTGCACCAGAACCATGAAGGCGATGCTCCAGTAGGTATGAAAGATCGACAGCAGGGCTCCGAACGCATATAACGATTGTCCGATCACGATGCGGCGTTTGATGGCTGCGGGAACATCCCAAGGCATCTCGTCTTTCACCAAGCCTGTTTCCGTAGCGCATACCCAACTGAAATAGAGCGTCATTCCCAGCAGAAGAACGTTAATCCAGTAAACCAGAAGTGCGCACCCGGTACCCAGGGTACTCGGCCAGCAGGGTGGTCGAAAAAGGCGTCACCGACACGCAGAATAAGAATGCGATGTGAATCCAGGACAGGCTGCGGTCCGAGCGCGCCAGGTAATTCAATTGCGTCTGCTGGCCGACCCAGAAGATGCCCAAGGTCGTAAATGTCATCTATATGAGCGGCGCGGCGAGAGCACCACCAGCGCGCGCCACAAATCGTGCTCGTTGCGGATGGCTCGACCGGCTGGCAGGCGAAGATCCAAGACAAGCAGAGTCATCGCCACGGCGAAGATTCCGTCGCTCAAGGCTGCGAGCCGCTCCACACTTTGGCCCGCAATCTGGTTGTACGACAGGGCCATGGGCAGCGAGTCT
>Ga0209577_10007230_pt1 | contig 10223 bp, 12 predicted proteins | sample GraSoiAngelo_109_FD_185874 | JGI IMG/M metagenome (GOLD analysis project Ga0209577, IMG submission 185874) | Grasslands soil microbial communities from the Angelo Coastal Reserve, California, USA - 14_0903_12_20cm (SPAdes) (version 2) | ecosystem: Environmental > Terrestrial > Soil > Grasslands...
GCTCGGCGTCGCGCCGGCCGCCCCGCCACCCCCAGCGACACTCGCCGGGCGGGGTCGGGTCGCGCTGCCGATCCATGAGGAAGCGCTGCCCGCGCTGGCCAGGGGAGCCGTGCCCGCGCCCCTCTTCGATCCGGGCGACACCGGGCGGCACTCGTCCGACGAGCTCCCGTTGACGCTCGGCCTCTCCGGTGTCGCGGCGCTCACCTCTCTGGCCGTCGCCGGCTTCCGGGCGAGGGCCGGGCTGCGGCGGATCGGGTAGCCGGTGACCTGGCGCGTGCCTCGGCAACACAGCGGCTCGAGTGGAATCGCCCCCGGAAAGGGGGGGGACTGGGACCCTGCGCCATTCGCGTCGGGGCCGCGGCTGCGGGCGCGCCCGCTGCTGCGTCCCTACCGGTCCCCCCTACTCCTCGCCGCCCTTCTGTCGGTGGCGGAGGTGGGAGTCGACCTGGCCCGGCCGTGGCCGCTGAAGGTGGCGGTGGACAATGCAATCGGCCGTCACCGCCTCACGGGCTGGCTCCAGCCGCTGGCCCACCTCGGCCCGACGACCCTGGCGGCGGTGGCGAGCGGGGTCGCCATCGTGCTCGTGGCCACCAGTGGCCTGCTCGGATACCTGTCGACGTACCTGGCCGACGCCAGCGCCGAGCGTGTGGGCGCCGACCTGCGCGCCGCCCTCATGGCCCGGCTGGTGGAGCTGTCGCTGCGGTTCCACGACCGCAACCGCACCGGCGACCTGGTCAGCCGCATGACCGGCGACGTGGGGCGTGTGCAGGACGCCATGGTCGCCTTGCTCGCCACCCTGATCCCGGAGGTCCTCACCGTGGCCGGGATGCTCGTTGTCATGAGCCTGCTCGACCCATTGCTGGCCCTCTCCGGCCTGGCCGTGATGCCCCTGCTGGCCGTGGTCGCCACTAGGCGCCGCCACCGGGTACGGGCTGCCCAGCGGGTGGCCCGGGCCGAGGACGGCCGCCTGGCGAGCCAGGCCACCGACGTGATGCGCAACGTGCGCGCCGTCCAGGCCTTCGGGCGCCAGCCGGAGGTGGGCCGGCGCTTCGGCACGCAGAACCGCGCCGCCACTCTGGCGGCCCTGACGACCGTGGACCTCGAAGCCCGGTACGCCCCCCTGGCGGACGTCGTGCTGGCCACAGGCACGGGCCTGGTGCTGTGGCTAGGTGTCGTGCGTGTGACCACGGGCGAGCTGTCCGTCGGAGAGCTGCTTGTGTTCCTGTCGTACCTGGCCAGCCTGTACGGTCCGGTCCGGTCGCTCTCCCGCCTGGCCACCACCCTGGCTCGGGGCGCGTCGAGTCGGGACCGCATCGCGGAGGTGCTGTTCAGCCCGGACTTCGTCCCCGAGGACCACCACGCGGTGTCGGCTCCGGAGCTGGGGCGCGGGCTGGTCCTCGACAGTGTCCGCTTCTCGTACGTGCCGGGGATTCCGGTCCTCGATCGCATCTCGGTACGGATCCCCGCCGGCCAGCGCGTGGCCGTGGTGGGCGCCAGCGGGGCCGGGAAGACCACGCTGTTCAACCTCATGCTGCGCTTCTACGACCCCGACGGGGGTGCCATCGCCCTGGACGGTGTGGATCTTCGCCGATGCTCGCTATCCTCCCTGCGAGAGCGCATCGCCCTGGTGCCGCAGGAGCCTTGGATGCTCGACGGCACGATCGCGGAGAACATCGCCTTCGGACGCGACGGCGTCACCCATGACGAGGTGCGTGAAGCGGCGCGCCTGGCGTTGGTCGATGAGTTCGCCCTCCGCCTCCCGTGCGGCTACGAGACCGAGGTGGGCGAGGCCGGGGCTCTACTGTCCGGGGGCCAGCGCCGGCGGATCGCCCTGGCCCGGGCCATCGTGCGCGACGCCGCCCTCCTGTTGCTGGACGAGCCCACGACCGGGCTCGACGCCGCCTCGGAAGCCTCGGTCATGACTGCGGTCCGCTCCGCCACCGGCGGTCGCACCGTGCTGATCGTCACCCACCAGCTGGGCCTGGCCCTCGACGCCGACAGGGTCCTCGTGCTCAACCAGGGCCGGCTCGTGGAGGACGGCGAGCCGCTCGAGCTCCTCGGCCGGGATGGGCCTCTCGCAGCCCTGTGGAGCGTGCAGCGAGGCCACGGGCAAGAGCCAGCAGGCCAGCGGGGGGACGGAGTAAGCGTCGGGCATCACCTGACGGAGACGACAGGAAGGAGGTGAGCGCATGTCACATCGCGACGAAGAGCACGAGAAGCGCCGCGTGAAGGGCGCGGTACGGGTCTTCGCCACCGAGGAGATGGAGGCGTCCTCCAAGTCGGAGCGAAGTGAGTCCCAGGACTGACGTCGCGGGTGACGATCGGGACGGACGGACCCCATTCGCCGTCCCGATCTCACCTGCCCCCGCGCACGAAAGCCCTGGGTGGAGCTTCCGGGCCGGGGACGAGATGGTCCCGGGCCTGCACGCCTGGGCCCGGCTCGGCGGCGGGCCCCGGTGCGAGACGTGGCTCGCCTGGTCCACGCGCCACTGGTGCCCGGTGGCGGCCAAGGTGGCGCGGCCGGCCGAGTCCGACCACAGCCAGACGGCCCGCCGTCTGGCCGAGGAGGCCGGGCGGGTGACCGCCCTGTCACACCCGGCCTTCCAGCGCCTGCTGGAGGACCTGGTCCACGGCCGGCCGCCGTGTCTTCTGTACGAGTACGCCGAGGGTCCGACGCTCGCCTCTCTGGTCGACCGCCACGGCCCCATGGAGCCCGCGGAGGTGGCCCTCGTCGGCATACAGCTGGCCTCGGCCCTGCGCTACCTGCACGCAGAGGGCCTGGTCCACCTCGACCTCAAGCCCACCAACCTCGTTTTGAGGGACGGACGTGTGGTCGTCCTGGACCTGGGACTCTCCCGGCCGGTGGGAGCCGGCGGCGGACGGCGGCTGCGGGGGACGCCCAGGTACATGGCGCCCGAGCAGCGGGCGGGGGCGGCGGCGGATCCGGGCATGGACGTCTACGCCCTGGGCCTGGTCCTCCACGAGCTTCTCACCGGCGCCCCGGCCGGGCCGCCAGCCGGCGATGGCGAGCTGCAGCGGGTGATCGCCTCGCTCCTCCACCACGACCCAGCCCACAGGCCGAGCATCAACGCCGCGCTCTCCGCCCTGGCCCTGGTCACCCCCTCCACCGGCCCTGATGCCCCCTGGCCGGGCTGGGTCTCTGACCTCGCCGTCCGCCTCAGTGGATCTGGATCTGACGCACCACGGACCACGCCCCCGGATGGCCAGCGCCATCGTTGGTCCGCACCCTCCAGGAACATCGACGTGCGGGGGAGCGCGGATCTCACGTGAGGGACTGAACTACGACTTTACGGTGCTGGGCAGCGAGGGCTCGCAAGTCGTCGGGATCGCCAGTCAAGACGACCGCACCGCCGAGACGAATGGCGGTGGCGACAACGGTGGCGTCCACAGCATGGCATGGGTCGAGGTGGTTGCGTCCAATGAGCTGTCCTGACACCCGAGACGTCCGGTGATCGAGAGCGAGGACGCGGTTGCCCCGGCCGGCGATCCGGTCGACACCGGCGTCGCGCCGGGAGCCTCGGTAGGTCTCTGTGAGGACCGCGGCCGGGATTCGAACGAGGGCATCGCGCCGAAGTCGGGGCTCCTGGTGGTCTTGGTGAGCTTGTGAGCCCCCGTCGAGATCACTCCGGCGAGCTCCCACGGGAGGTCTCTGGCACGCGGCGTCCGGCCAGGCCCGCCAACACGCAGTAGGGCCTTCGGCGCCAGGCAGCGGGACGTTCCGGGGCAACATGCAACGTTTGCGGCATAGGCTGGCCGGGTGATCGTTGACCGACTGGACATCGGGGCGGAGGAGTTCCAGCAGGCCACCGGGTGGGAGATCAAGCCTGAGGGGGCCTGCAGGGCCGAGGTGTGCGTCCCCCTCCCCGACGGGGGCTTCGACCTGTCGGCGGCCGCCCATCGCCTGGGGATGGCGGTCGTGTCCGAGCCCAGCCCCGGCCTATGGGCGGTGGGACCGGAGACGTTGGGGGGCCGAGCGCTGGCCACGGCCGACGCCTCGGACTTTCGCCTTCCCGACCTGGACGGCAACGAGTTCCCGATCACCTCGCTGCGGGGGCACAAGGTCCTGCTCGTCGCCTGGGCTCCTTACTGAGGGTGCCGCTGGGACCTGCCCGGGTGGCAGGCGCTGCGGGCGGAGTTCCACCCTCGGGGACTCGAAGTCGTCGACGTGTGCCTGGAGATGGCCGGGCCCGAGGTGGCCCGTCCGTTCGTGGAAGCGGCGGCGTCCTCCCATCCGTCGCTCATCGACCGGACCCACTACATGGACGCCCGCTTCGGCGTGACCAACATCCCGCAGGTCATCTGGATCGACGAGAACAGTACGATCGTCCGGCCTCCCGAGCCCGCCAGCCCCATGCCCGTGGGTGCGGCCGCGCTGCAGATGGTCCAGCTGGTCGGGCGGATGGAGGAGCGGGAGCACTACGTCGCGATGGTGAAGGACTGGGTCGACAACGGGTCGGACAGTCGATACGCCCTGTCCCCCGACCAGGTGATGGCACGGTCCCAGGCCCGCCCGCCCGCCATATCCGAAGCGGCCGCCCACTTCGAGCTGGCTCAGCACCTCTGGCGCCGAGAGGGCCTTTCGGACAAGGTCGTCGCTCACTTCAACGCCGCCCACGAGCTGCAGCCTGACAACATCACCTACAAGCGCCAGGCCTACTCCGCCCTGGCCGTCTCCCGCTCCGGGGACCAAGACCCCGACGGTTGGACCCGGTTTCGCCAGGCCCCCCAGGGCGGCGAGGACTGGCCGTTCATCTCCGACTTCAACAAGGACATGGTCCGTTTCCAGCCCGAGCTGGCCGCCCGGCTCAAGCTGCCCGGCGCCGAGAGCAAGTAGCGAGCGAGCCTCAGACCGCCCCAGCCACCGCGCGGCGGCCTCATCCACGAATACGAAGTCGCGGACAGGCGTGGGTCATCCAGCCCCGGACCGTCGGCCCGGGGCTGGATGCGGTGCGGCTTGTGGGTGCTCGCGGCCTACGGGATGCCCGGGACGCAGGGCTCGGGGAGGAACTGGGCCACGCTCGTGCCCGCGGCGGTCACGACGTTGATGGTTGTGCGGCTCTTGTCCAGCCCGGTGAGCGCGGGCGGCGTCGCTGGCTGGAACTTCGCCTGACCCTTGGCGTCCAGGGCCATGCCGGTGATGACGGCATTGGTCGAGGTGGCGCAGTCCAGTGACTTGGTCGTGAGCTGCATCTGGACGGGCCCGCTGGCGGGGGCGCCGGCGACAGTGGCGCCCTTCAGCTCGACCCGCAGCGAGAGGCTGCCGGGGATGTTGACGTACTGGAACAAGCCCTGTGTTCCGGGCGAGGCAGTCGTCGGGCTGAGGGCCACGGCCAGGTCGGTGCCGACTTGTGCCGCAGGGGCCACGACACCGCCACCGCCGCCACCACCGCCACCACCGGCGTGAGCCAGGGGAGCCGTCAGGATCGTGGCCGCGGCCGCAGCCACGACCGCAGGAACAAGGAGCCTCTTCGGGTTCAGGGGATGCATGAGCGAGACCTTAAGATCACCCCCTTTGGGAAACCCTTGGCCACTCTGACGGCCTGAGTCCGAACCTCCGCAGCGCCCTTGCCGTCCTCGATCGAGGTGGCTACCGGCCGCCCCTGCCTTGCCGCTCATGCGCCGTGAACGACCGACCGATGGGCGAGGAACGCCACAAAAGCGACATCGTTGCCGCCGCCAGCGCCGCGCTGGTCGTGTGGAGCGGCGTCGCCCCGGCTGGCCCCTACGCGAGGTCGTTGCGCACGCTGGTCGGGGCGCTGTTGGCTGGCAGCATGCAACCGGCCACGCACCTCGCTTATGCCGTGGGGGCTTGTTCGACGTTGCCTCGCCGTCGAGCCGCCAGGTACCCGAGGCTGGCCACCGTGAACGGCGTGAGGTAGTTCAGCGCGAGTTTCACCCACGGCGGGTGTCCGTCGACGATCAGGCGGCCCTGGTTCATCAAGCTGAGCCAGGTCCCGACGAGCAGGGCGATCCGGGTGGCCGTCGGCAACGTGACCCCCCGCAGGAACATCCGCGCTGCATCCCGGTAGGAGACCCAAGTCGGTTCACTGCGAGAGGTCCTGTGTCGCCCGCGAGCAGCCATGCCTCCGACCTCCGTAGACGTTGCTGCACCACGATGACACCGGCGGTGGCCCCATGCCACGTCGCCACCATGCCGCTCAACTGGTGAACAGCGGGGCCACGAAGCGGCGGAGGCGTTGTCCGGACAGCTGCGGTGGCCGCCGCCGAGAGCGCAGGGCGGCCTTGATGAGCCGGGTCGCCTCGGCGCCGACGCTGCAGTCCCAGCGCTCGGCGACGTGGCGAGCGACGCGGCTCCCGCTGCGGGCCGGATCGAGCTCGCCATCCACCCAGAGTTCGTGGTCGCCGAGCCGGAGCTGCAGCGCCGCCCAGCGCCAACTATGTGAACCGAAAGAACGGATGCACCTGGGGAGCCTGGCCGTGGGAGCCCGGTCGGGGTCCGTGGGCCTCGCGGAGGAAACGCCCTCACGTCTTGCTCACCTCGATGTGGACGGTGTGGTACCCGGTGGCGCCATCGGGCATGGGAGGGTGGACGCGCTCGTCCTGGAGCTGCCCGGTGCCGTCGGTGGCCCGGACGCGGAGACGGTGGGCCCCGGGGCCGGCGTTCCACCGGTGGACCCACTGGCGCCAGGTGTCAGAGCTGAGCCCCTCGGCCAGGTCCGCCTCGCTCCAGGGGTCGTCGTCGATCTGGACCTCAACCCGGGAAATGCCGCGGGTGGGCGCCCAGGCCACCCCCGCCACGGCGACGGGTCCGGGCGTCAGCCGACGGCCCTCCTTGGGGACGTCGATGCGCGACTGGGTCTTGATGGGTGCTTGCTGGGCCCAGCCCCGGCGCACCCAGTAGGCGTCGAAGGTCTCGAAGGTGCTGAGCTCGATCTGGCGGAGCCACTTGGTCGCCGACACGTAGCCATAGAGGCCGGGCACGATGAGGCGGGCGGGGAAGCCGTGAGCCACGGGGAGCGGTTCGCCGTTCATGCCCACCGCCACCATGGCGCCACGGTCGTCGAGGGCAGCCTGGGTGGGGAACCCCACGGTGAAGTCGTCGACCGAGCGGCCCACCACCTGGGTGGCGCCGGGTCGAACACGGGCACGGCGCAGCAGGTCGGCCAGGCGCACGCCCCGCCAGGCGGCGGTGGACACGAGATTCCCTCCGACCTCGTTGGACACGCAGCCGATGGTCACGTACCGCTCGATCATGGGCATGGTCAACAGGTCGGCGAAGGAGAGCTCGAAGGGGTGCTCGACCATGCCGTCGATGCGCAGCCGCCAGCGCTCGACGTCGACGGCGGGGTAGGAAAGGGTGGTGTCGATCAGGTAGAACCGGTCGTTGGGGGTGACGAGCGTGGTCACCCCGTCGAGGGCCAAGGTGGCGCCGGCGGGGGGCGGGACCAGAGGAACCGCCGGGCGGGGCAGGACCACTCGCGCCCGGGCGGCAGCGTTGAGCGTCCGTTGGAGCAGAGCCCGGCCGACGGCACCGGAGACGGCGGCGGCGGCAGCCGCGGCGGCGGCCGCGCCGAGAAAGGCGCGCCGGCTCATGTCCACCGGCGCCGGCGCTGGCGAATGCCCGCCCAGCAGGGCGAACAGGGCGGCCAGGCCACAGCCCACGCCGACGGCCGATGCCAGCCCTCCGAGGCCGATCGAGCCCGTCGGCTCGCGCGCCGCCGCGGCGATGCCCAGGGCACCGAAGGCGGCGAAGCCGGCGACGGCCACCCCGGGGCGCCACCTCGCCCCTACCCCCAGGGCCGCCGCCGCCAAGATGGCGACGACCAGGACCCCTGTACGGAGGGCAGCCTTGTCGTCGGTGCCGAAGGTCTGCTTGCCGAACTCGACCAGGCCCTGGGGGGACTTGGCGATGACGGCGTCCCCGACGGCCGTGAGGAGCGAGCGGGCGCCGGTAAGGCCGGCGGTGAGCTCGGCCGCGCCGAGGGCCACGGTCCCGGCCAGTGCCCCGGCGACCGCAGCTCGAAGGAGACCTCGCCGAGGAGGCATCGGCGCGATTCCTAAGGGACGTTGACCTGGATGGGGATTTCCACCACCGCGCCGCCGACCTTGGCCTCCTGGTCGCCGTTGGGGAAGTCGAAGGTGGTGTTGTTGTTGTCCTCCAGGTGAAGGACGGCGACGACCGGAGCTGAGGTGGTCAGGGGGTGCATCAACGAGACCGTGACGGCCATCGTTGTGCCGGGGGGGAGCAGCGTCGACTCACCGATGATCCTGCCCATCGCACCTCCGGTCTGCTCGTGGATCACGACCCAACCCGAGGTCCCGGTCAGGATGGCGTCCTCGACGACGACCGTCTTGCCGTCGCTGTGCTGCTCGACGCCCTTCAGGAAGAAGGACCCCTTGTCGCCCATCTCGTGGGGAGCCATGGCGGCGTCGGCGGTGGTGGCCGTCCCCTGAGCGGCAGGGGTGGACTTCGCTTTCCCAGCCGACGTCTTGGTGCTGCTCCCGCAGGCTGCGGCGACCAGGCCGAGCGCAGACAACGAGACGAGCAGAGCCTTGGCACTCCCGAGCATCGGATCCTCCTCGTGGCTTGGAGGCACCGTAAGCAGGGTGCCTGGGTTCGTCTACGCAGTGGGGGCCTTGTTTCTGGTTTCGTAAGAAACGCCGCCTTCCGCCCTTGGCGGTGTGGTGAGTTGAGGCCCCTGGAAGGCCCACAGTCCGAGTTGCCCGACGCCAAGGGGGCACCCTGGAGCGGCGATGAGTCGAGCGCCACCGCTTACGAGTTGCGAAACAACTCATCGAGCGAGTCCGCCGACCCCTGGTCGACTCGTACCATTGCAACTGTGACGGATGCCGGCGCCGGGCGGATCCTCGTCGTCGAGGACGACGCCACGGTGGCCGAGGTCGTCGCCCGTTACCTGGAGCGGGCAGGGTTTGTCGTCGAGGCTGTCGGCGATGGCCGCGCCGCGGTCGCCTGCGCCGCTGCTCACCCGCCCGACCTCGTGGTCCTCGACTTGATGCTGCCTGGCCTCGACGGCTTCGCGGTGTGCCGACAGCTGCGTGCCATGGTGCCGGTGCCAATCATCATGCTCACCGGCCGCGGACAGGAACATGAGCGGGTGGCAGGCCTCGAGCTGGGCGCCGACGACTATGTCGTCAAGCCCTTCTCCCCACGGGAGCTCACGGCGCGGGTCAAGTCGGTGCTCCGCCGGGCTCAGGGAACCCTGGCCCCGCTCGGGAGTCCTGGCGAGGGTGTCGCCTGTCGTCTTCGCGCCGCCAGCCTCGAGGTCGACGTGGTGGCCCGCCAGGCTTCAATCGGCGGAACCCTTGTCGCCTTCACCGCCCGAGAGTTCGAACTCCTCGTGTTCCTCATGCGCAACCCTCGGGTCGTGTTCCGACGCGACGAGCTGTTGGAGCGGGTCTGGGGCTGGACCTACGGCGATAGCGCGACGGTCACCGTCCACGTGCGGCGCATCCGCGAGAAGATCGAGGCTGACCCTGCCCAGCCGCTGCTCATCGGCACCGTGTGGGGCGTGGGCTACCGCTTCGAGCAGCCGGTCGAAGAGCTGTCCCGGGCGTGAAGCGGCCGGCCCCCATTCTCGCCCTTGCTGCTGGCTCGAGCGTCACCGCCCTGGCTGCCGCGGTAGTGGGCATGAGCTGGGCGGACACCGCGGTACTCGCCGGGGTAGCTGCCATCGGCGCCTTGGCGGTCACCCCCGCGGGGGTGGTCGCGCTGTGGGGTCTGCGTCGGCGCTCGGTCGGCGCGCAGGCCAGCCTGGTCGCCGTCGTGGCCGTCGGCGTCGCCGCGGGCGGCGTCCTGGCCGCCGGCAGGGTCATGTTCGTCTCCGCCCACGACGCTGGGCTGCTGGTCGTGGTCCTGCTCGCCGGCGGCACCGTCGGCTCGGTGGCGGCACTGACGCTGGGCAGGCGGGTAGGCCAGGCGACCCGGTCCTTGGCCGAGGCCGCCGGTCGGATCGGCCAGGGCGAGCTCGGCGCCGCGGTCCGCCTCGACCGGCCCGCGACCAGCGAGATGGCGGCGCTGGCCGCACAGCTCGAAGCGATGTCGGCCCGGCTCGCAGTCTCGCGCGCCAGCGAGCAGGCCCTGGAGGCGTCCCGGCGCGATCTGGTCGCCTGGGTCTCCCACGACCTGCGCACGCCCTTGGCGGGCATCCGCGCCATCGCCGAGGCTCTCGAGGACGGCGTCGTCCAGGACCCCACCACGGTGGCCCGCTACCTGGCCACCA
>Ga0209577_10007232_pt1 | contig 10221 bp, 10 predicted proteins | sample GraSoiAngelo_109_FD_185874 | JGI IMG/M metagenome (GOLD analysis project Ga0209577, IMG submission 185874) | Grasslands soil microbial communities from the Angelo Coastal Reserve, California, USA - 14_0903_12_20cm (SPAdes) (version 2) | ecosystem: Environmental > Terrestrial > Soil > Grasslands...
CATCTAATGTGCATGACTGCGCAGAGTTGCGCCGTAATCGCGCACAGTTGCGAAATGTCGAAATTGGGTTCGACTCCCGTACGCGCTGCCATAGCTGCCTGAGGTTAAAAGCGCTCGTTGCTGATATTGGTCAGCCTTTCGCCGGTGAATCTGTTAACAGAACTGTTACCGATTTGACTGTGCGAACAATTCCCCTGGCGTCACTGCATTCAACACCGCGATTTTGCCTGTGGTGCCAGGTAGATTCCTGTTTTCGGCGTTCTGTGTCCGCTCTTATAGCTAAGCGGATGTTCGGATCGTTCTGAGCAATTACTGACCGATTCAGCCGGGACTTGCTGGCGTAACCGCAGTTCACACGTATACTATTTGCTATGAAACCAAGATACAACTTCCCCGGCATCGTTCTTCTGATTGTTGCTTTTGCGTGCGCAGTCTGCATCAGCACTGTTGCGCAAGGAGGTCCCTCGTCTGGTTACCTCCGGTCTCGTCACGTCCCGCCCGGTCACCTGATCGTCGACAGGACGCCGAACTTCGGATGGAATCTCGCTTTCAATCTCCAGATTGATGGGAGGCCTGTAGCGAACCTCGCCCAGGGTCACAGCTATAACACCTGGCTATCAGCTGGGCCGCATGTGTTGACCGTTCACAAGGTGCCAGCCGTTGGCTATACCGAGCCGACTTCGACGACAGTGAACATTCAGCCCGGGGCGGAGTATCTGTTCGTTGCGATGTGGAATTCAGGTTTGGTTTATCTCCAACCAGCAGGAGTCTCGTTGACGCCCGGCGCGTTCTGGCAAAATCACGGTGATGGTACCCCGTAACTGCGCTACTGATTTTTGAAAGCAGTTCACGTCTTGGCCCTACGGCCATTAATTCATTGGATGACATCCAATGACAAAATTCTCCTCAGGAGTGCCATTCTTTAGAATTCAAAAGCGGGAGTCTATTCCAGAAGCCGGGTAGATCCTGTTTTTTGACTCCCGTAGCTGCAGCGAAACGCGAACATTTCAATGCGTTTTACTTCATTTCGCACCCTGCTCGTACTTACTGTTTGCCTGGTGGAAATCGGATGCTCCAAGGGAACTACTCGCTCGACAGCGGCCACAGTGCTTTTCGTCAGGGGCGACGTCGTTTTCGGTCAGGCGGAACGAAATCGGTTCCAGCCCGTTACACCCGGCAGCAAAATCCGTGATGGCGACGTCGTCCGGACATCAGACGGCGCCGCAATCAATCTGGTGTTAGTTCCGGGCGCATTTGTCCGAGTATCGGAAAATTCCGAAATCAAAATAGAAGCGCTTAGCCTGACCAAAGACGGCAACGAGACCGCTGGGGGTGTGCTCGATCGAAGTGCGCGTGTGCGATTGAGCCGTGGCAGGGTGAGCGTTTTGTTCAGCCGAAGTGATCCGAGCGGATCGCATTGCACTCTCGCGACAAAGCAGATGATCATCTCGTCGGATTCCGATTGTCTGTTCAGCGTTTGGACTGACGGATCGATCACCAGGGTGACGTGCGCGCGAGGCGAACTACGCGGAGCCAGCGATGGACAGACGCCGGTTAGAATTGCCACTGGCTACTTTCATCAATGGCCAACAGCTGCGAAGGAGCCACTTGCCGCAAGCGCCGAAGGCAGTGCGCAGATGGACGTCATGGTTTCGCTCGAAGCAGAAAAGGAATTGCTGGATCAAGTTGCCAGGTGGCAAAACCGCCGCGTGTTTTAGGATCGTCCTCCGCGACTCAATTCGCGAGGGAGCGCTGTAGCGGCGCACTCTGGATGGCGAATTGGAGCTTATCCTCCCGAGACATTCCGGAATTGCGGGCACGCTTATGCTTTTTACCAAAATGATTTGCAGTCACGCGCCGGATTTAGCATGATCGCCGTACATGACGCAGGCAGCTCTCGATCTTGTCATCGCAGCGCTGGAGACGATTCGAAAAGAAAGTGAACGCGGGCCGCGCGCATCGAGGGCTGTGCTCGCGCGGTTGCAAAGTGGCGATCCTGTAGCCCTTCCCCTGGAAACCTTAGCGTCGCTCCCAGAGCGACGGCTACAGTCATCACAAAATAAACCGGAATTGCTCACCGCGATTCGCCAACGCGTCCGCGCCTGCACGAAATGTGAGCATCTCGCCCGCTCCCGGACCCAAACAGTATTCGGAGTAGGGAATCCCGACGCCGATTTGATGTTCATCGGTGAAGCGCCCGGTTCGGACGAAGATCAGCAAGGCGAACCATTCGTCGGACGCGCCGGACAATTGCTGACAAAAATTATTCAGGCGATGAATTTCGCGCGAGAAGACGTTTACATCGCGAACATCCTCAAGTGCCGGCCGGATACACCGCCGGGCAGTTTTGGGAACCGGCCGCCTACCCCGACTGAAATGCAGACGTGCCGCCCATATCTGGTGGAACAAATCAATATTATTCAGCCGAGCGTGTTGGTCGCGCTCGGCGCAGTTGCTGTTGAAGGCCTGCTTGGAATGCGCGGCACAATGCGCGAGCTGCGCGGCCGCTGGCACACTTACAACGGCATTCCTCTAATGATCACCTATCATCCTGCGTACTTGCTCAGAAACCAGGCACCTTCGGAAAAACGCAAGGTCTGGGAAGACATGCTTCAGGTGCTCGAGCGCCTCGACCGACCGATCAGCGAACGACAGCGAAATTATTTTCTGTAAGTACACCGTCATATTGGTACGCCTCCGCGGTATTTAAGGTAGAGCACGCGTCTCGCCCTTGGGTTTCGACGTCGCGCCAGAACATTCTTTGTTTGGGAGTCGTTTGCAACGTAGCACGCGAGACGCGTGCGCTAACCGTGGTTTGCGCAATTCCAAATGGACTCGATCTGGCGGCGCGAGCCGCAGGCGAGCGCCAAACGCACGATCATCGCGCGCACTTCTCTGCGCGGGACTTTCACGGTCCGCTTCAAGGCCGCGGTGCCGGCAACTTGCAAAAGCGCGAGCGTGCGCGCCCCGATTAGTGCCGGCAGAACGGTCGCAGCGCGTACGCGACGATTCTCAATCGCGCGGGAGTATTCCATTCCGGATTCAAGGCCGGCTTTTGCTTTCTCAAGCCAAGTTCGATATATCGGCTGGAAGCGCTCCGGTTCGGCGAGGATTTGCGAAGGTGTAAGATGCGCCGCGTTCAATTCGTATTCAGGAAAGTAACATCTGCCTGCCCGAAGATCGGACCCGGCGTCGCGCAACACATTGATCAATTGAAGCGCCATGCCGTACCGTCTGCCGAGAGCAAGCATTTCATCCTCGGTGCGGTTCGCGAAATTGCGAACGTGGCGGAAACAGACTCGGGTCCAGAATTCACCGACACAACCGGCCACCAGATACGTATATTCATCGAGATCGGCAGCGGTGCCAAGCGCGCGAACTTCCGTCGGCTCGCCAAAGCGCTCGAGATCGAGCATCTGCCCGCGCGTAATTTGTTCGAGCACGACGCGAATATTATTGCGGTTTGCATGCTCCATCTGATTGAGCCACAAAAGGCAATCGGGTAAGGCTTCGAGGAGCTGTCGTTCGCTCCTGTTTTCTTGAAGCGAAACAAATGACGCGGTCAGGTCCGCGACGATATCGCGCGAAGCTGCGCCTTGAATTGCATCCGAGAGGAGCTTCAAAGTCTCTATTCGCACCATCAGCGGGATTTGCGAAGTATCCGCAACGGTGTCACTTGTCCGCGCGAGCAGATACGCCAGCGCAATCGGTTCGCGTAATAACGCCGGCAAAAATCGGATCGAAAGGTAAAACGAACGCGACACTGAGCGCAGAAGTGACGTCTGCAACCATTGCGATCTACGGCCGGGGTCAGCGACCCCGGCTACAGTATGAGAATTCATCGCCCAATGTTTCTTACCTCGATCCGGTTCGTAGCTGAGTTACCGAGGCCCAACTGGCTGGCAAAATCGATGTAGGCTGCGACTGAACCTACGGGGCGGAGGCTCCCGCGCTTTCGCCATTCTTCCAATCGTTTCAAAGCGATCGCGTCCAAAGCGACCGGGTCCCTGCTCGCATACAAAGTCGCGTGGTGCAGAGCGTAATTCGGCTGCGGCTGTGGACCGCCCGCATATTGCCCCAGGAGGCCGTCCATCAAATTAAAGACGACCTTCTTCGCGATGAGCTGGTTGGCATAAATTTCGGCGAGACTTTCCGCGCCAAACCGCGAGCCCTGCGCAAACCGGCGCCAGTTATCAATGTTAGGGATGGTCATGTTGTAAATGCAACCAGCGATACCATTCCTTTCACTTACACTCATCACCGGAACGTTGATAACTTTGTCAACGTCGTTGGCGATGATTTTCGAAAAGTGACTCACATTGCTGGTGGCTTCGGCGTCGGCGACAAGCGGCATTTCCCCCGGGTTGTAGACGTACTCGAAATCGCCCCATACAAGTTTTCCCGCCAGAGGAGCAGAGAGGACGGCTTTGGCATCATACCCCTCGTGCGGCGCGATCGATTTTAGCTGGTAACCATCGTTGCCGGGGCGATAACCCGCCTCCTTTATTCCACCAAGCGAGCGGTCCCAAACGATGATGCTGCTGCGGGGATGACCCGCTGCCGCCAGGCCGTCCACAATTGCGTTCACGATAGCGTGGTGCGTTGTGAAAAGCTCCCCGCCCGCTGCGCAGATTTTGATTCCAACTCTGTCCTTTGGAGAAACCAGCAACGCCCACGCTCTTCCCACGTCAGATTGCCCAGTCACAGCGAGCACGAGCCGATTCACCATTTCATGCACCACGCGGGGGTTTACCTCGTAATCCTTGATCGCATCAGCATTATGGACGGCGTACACAACCGACGGCGTGGGAGCAGGCTGCTGGGCCTGGCCTTCCACCGCAGAGATGGCGCAAAAGAAAACGAGAGCGACGTTTCGCATCAGCATGAGGGTGTTAATGGCAGACCGAGTTTATGGGTAACGACGCGAATCACAACTCTGCCCGTCTCACGGCGATCCTGAGCGACGGCGAAGGACAAGACTGAATCGATGACACGACATTCGTCCTTCTTCCTTAGCCCACTCCCGGCCGGGTCGAGTATTCCTCGGGAATTCTTTTCTCAAATCGCGAAAAGTCTGGTTAATTGTGAAAGCCTTGGCCATATTCGGCCACTTTCTGCAGACGAACGACGGAGGAAAAATTATGATTCATTTAATCTGGTACATTCTTGTTGGGTTGATCGCAGGGATCATCGCCAAATCGGTGCTGCACGTGCACATGACGATTTTCTGGACAATCGTGCTCGGCATCATCGGATCGATCATCGGCGGCGCCGTTACTCACATGTTTTCGCACCCGACAACGGGACGATTTCACCCCGCCGGCCTCATTTTTTCCACACTCGGCGCGATCCTGGTTCTCTACCTGTGCATTAAGCTGCATATCCATTTCCCCCGCGTTCTCTAATCAGGAACTCAGGGCCCTGTAGCCGGACGCTTTTCGGCGTCTCTGCCGTGACCGCGGATCGCTGACCGCCGACCTCGATCATTCGGCGTTGGACTGCCTGCTCGCGAATGTTTTTGGAATTGGGGTTCCGGCTCCGAATTCGAACTCTCAAACTCTTAACTTTAGCAGCGCCGTAACACAACATCCTGAAATCCGCAGGGATTAAGGGATTTTCAGGACAAACACATCCTTACGACCGCCCTCAACTCCCCAGTTACTTGTAAATGCAATCAGATGTCCGTCGCGACTAATGTCGGCGCGCGGACTTGCATAGTAATCGCCTCCATAAATTGAGAAATGATGCGCCAGCCGGCGCACCGACCCACTCCCGTTTGTAGCTACCTGATAAATTTCATCATGGAATGGGCCGGCCGGTGTCCCATCTGTTCCTGAATAACTGCTGAGTAACACCCATTTTTCGTTATTTGCCAACATTGAGATATGGTAGTCCTGGGTCCAGTCGCTGCCATAATTGATGAGCGGATAGAACGAATGGGGATTTGCCAGAGTCCGATAGGTAACCTGGTTGTTCCAATTGTCAGCCCCGATGACGATCTTGTTTCCATTATCGGAATGCCCGGGCGCATAATCAGGGCCGTCGTCTGTTAGATTTTCAACCGCCAGAGTCCTCAAATCCACTACTTGAACCTCGATAGCTCCAGGTCCCTGTTGGCCTGTTTTTACCACCAGGTATCTTCCTGATTTATCAACCTGAACTTCGTCCAGGTGAGTCGTATTCACGTTATAAATCACTTGATTGGTGGCCCGTCTCCAAACCAGATAACCTGCGATGTTGTATCTCCTATCCCGGCGAGTAAAAGCGAACACATTATCAGTGTTGATGCTTTTACTCATCTGCCACAGGTAATCACCAGGATTGTACTGGGAGGTAAAATCAGCGATCAAGGTATAGGTCTGTGTAGCTGCATTATAAGCCCATAAATGCATTCCAAGATTGTCGTGAGCATAAATGACGTCGGGATCAGACCCACTCCAGATCGCATCTTCCCAACCAACCGTTCCTCCTATCGGAGTAGGAGTATCCCACACAGCTTTATCGATAATTGCGAAATTGACCGGATCAAATCGATAAAGCAGGGGAGCGATGCCACTGTAAACCAAAAGGCGCGTGTTATTGATATTAAATGTCGGCCAGTACGAATAGGCATTCACGCAGTCAGGGCCATCATTGGCATCCGTGAGCCGCATAATTGTGGTCTCAAACGTAGGATCAACAACCGTTCCTCCAGCAGGAGGCAGAGGAGGAGCTGGAGGCACAGGATAAGTTCCGTAATCTCGCTTGATCTCTGCAAAAGCATTTATTGATGAAACGACTTGAAAAAACAACACTGTTCCAAGTAATCGAAATAAAGAGAAGTGATGCCTTTTCATAGCTTTTGACACGATATTCTTATCGAGATTTGTGTTGTTTGTGTCTTCCGTGGTTAAACCAGGAGCTGAGTCGCATCGGTACGTCCACCCCGGGGGGCCGCGCCATTTCCGATTTCACGCGATCTGCTGCAGATGTCAAACCATATAGCGGAATTACTGCAGCCGCGCGCCGTGCACTTCGGATTTCCTGCGTTCCTGCTTTAAGAGCTGGCGGTTGCTTCGTAGCCCTAACAGCTCCGATCGAAGATTCGCTGTGGCGTAAGACGATCCTGTACCGCAGGCGTGCCGCCTGCGTTTATTCGAGAATCGCAGCCGACACCCGCCACGGCGGGCCAGCTTTTGCCTCTCCAGAAACTCTCGATTCAACGCGTTGCTCCGCATCCTTTGCATCCTGATTACCTTTTCTGAGGCGACTGCTTCACGTGACGAAAATGGCGACGGTACTGGCCGGGTGCGATTTTTAAGGTCCGCTGAAAGACATTGCGCATCGAGTTGACGTTCCCGAAACCGCATTCGTCTGCGATTGTTTCCATGCTGTTCTGACTTTCTTCCAATCGCCGGCGAGCTGCTTCGACGCGCAGGCGCTCTACAAATTTCGCAGGCGTGGTCTTCATTTCTTTGGTGAAGACCCGCGCGAAATTGCGCGGACTCATGGCCACACGCTGTGCCAGCAGCGACACGGTGAGCGGCTTATGCAGATTATCGAGCACCCATCCTTCCAGTTCGCGCAACGGTTTTCGATCGGTCAGTTGCAGCGATAACGCGGCGCTGAACTGCGATTGGCCGCCGGGCCGCCGCAAATAGAGCACAAGATTGCGCGCAACCTGTAGAGCGAGGCGCGAACCGTGATCTTCTTCGACCAACGCCAGGGCCAAATCCATTCCAGCTGTGACACCAGCCGACGTATAAACATTTCCGTCCCGCACAAATATTGGGTCGGGATCAATCTCCGCGCGCGGGGCGCGCTTAATCAAGGTCTGACACCAGTTCCAATGAGTTGTGGCGCGACGCCCGTCGAGCAGGCCGGCGCGAGCCAGGAGCATTGCGCCAGTGCAGACTGAGCCCACTCGCCGGATTCGTCGGGAGATTCGTTTTAACCAGCGCACCGCTTCCGGACTGATTTCATTCTTCTCGATCGCCTCTCCACCGGCCACGAGCAGCGTATCGATTCTTCCACGCACTTCGCGAAAGGTCCTATCCGCGGTGATGCGCAGACCGCAGTTGGCAATCAACGATCTACGCGGAGAAATGGTCACCACTTCCACCGAATAAATTGCAGGCGATCCAGTATTCGCGCGGCCGTACATTTCCGATGCGCGGGCGAAGACTTGAAGCGGGCCGACCAAATCGAGAATCTCGACGCCGGGCGCTGCGAGAAAGACGATCCGACGCGTTGCGTGAGGTGGGCCTTGATTCATCCACAGCTCACTCATCACTCATCTATCACCTGTCACTGTTCACAGTTAGAGCGTCTTTTGTGCGCTAATAAATTTATCAGGCGCTGCATCGAACGTTTTCTTGTCGTCTTCCGAACAGAAATAATACGTCGCTCCCTTGAAGACAGATTTCGGCGCGATCTTCGGATCGACGTCCATTCCACATACTGCGCACAGCGGATGCTCCGGAGTTGAAACAGGTGCCGTGGCATAGATCTGATTTGAGTCGGGACTCATCCAGCCCTCTCCCTGATATTCCATGTTGTAGGCCGTCTTCCGGGCGACGTCGCGACCGTAATAGCGTTCCACCACCCGCAGCGCGAGGTCTATTCCAGAAGAAAGACCGCCAGCGGTGGCGAGGTTTCCATTCTCGACGAAGCGCGCGCCGCGCTTGAGTTGAATATCGGGAAATTCCATCGCGAAACTTCCAAACGCACCGTGATAAGTGGTAGCGGATTTGCCGTTCAGTAGTCCTGTTTTCGCCAGAACAAATGCGCCTGTGCAGACCGACATGGTGACATCGGTCGTTTTTGAAGATTTTCTGAGCCATTCCAATACGGCCAAGCTCGGTGCACTTTGCGCGGGAATAACAATCACCTTCGGCTCCGGGGCGCTTTGAATCGTGTAATCGGGAACGATCTGCATTCCGCCGCTGGTGCGAATCGGTTTTTTTGTTTCAGCGACCGTGTAGAGACGGAATGGCATTTCTTTGCTACTTGGAATCATAGCGTCCTGGAAAACCTCCCACGGCCCGCAGAAATCAATGACCACCGCGCCATCGGAAATCAGAAACGCGACCGGAATCTGGCCCTTGTCTGGCGGTTTCAGCGACGTCGCTTGCGTCGGGACTCCGTTTGGATTCGAACGTTCGTCCGTTTTGACCGGAGCGGCGGTGGCAAAGAGTGCACTGAGCGCCAATAGACCCAGCGCAAGCAGAAAACCGAATCGTGCTACCCGGTAAACAGCATCTATTTTATTCATTGTACGTGGATTCATGGTTCGATTTTCGGCTGAGAGGTCCGTGGCAGCAACGACAACAATCACCATATTTCTGCCACTCTTGCGGGCGTTTAATCAATCGCGTTCTGCTTCAATGCATCGGAGAAAGAGTCTTTTTTTCGGGCAACGTTTTCTTCAGGAAACTCGTCAGCCAACGCCGACTGTCGCGAAACGCGCACTCGCACACGCGAATACGAATCCAATAGCGAATCGAAGTTGATTCGACGGTATGAAACCGCTGCTATGTCTTGTCGCCACGTTGTGCGCCGCTGGCTTCGTTCAGGCCGACCAGACGATTCGATCGTTGCAGCAAACTCTCAAGGACAAAGGTTTGTACTACGGCTCGGTGACGGGAGAAAAGAGCGCGGAGACGGCTGCGGCAATTCGGCGTTATCAGATTCGCAACGGGTTGAAAGTGACCGGCGAAATCAACGACGAGACGTTGCGTTCCATCGGCTCGAGCTCGGATTCGGTTGCCGCGGCATCCCAATCTAATGCAAAACCTGCCGCCACTCAGCCCACCAGCATTCGTCCAGACGCGAGCTCACGTGTTACTCAGAGTTCGCCTCCGCCGTTGTCCGAGCAACCAGGTGTCGCGGCGACTTCATCCGATCAACCAAATGCCCCGGCGACTAATCCATTGTCTGCGGCAAGTTTTTACCAATCAGTGCCGGTACGCGTGAACCGTCGGATGATCGCCGAAGCGCAGTATCAACTGATGAGCCGCGGATATTATCGCGGACGGATTGATGGAAGCTATGGACGGCAGACAGCCTTCGGTCTGCGTGCATTTCAATTGAGCGCTGGACTGGTGCCGACGGGGCGCGTTGACATGCAAACACTCAATGCGCTCGGGTTATCCGATACAGATCTCGCGTATGCGGCGCCAGCTTCTCGCCCAAAAGAGACCTGGATTCCCGTAACGAAATTCAAGCACGGCAAATGGAAGG
>Ga0209577_10007233_pt1 | contig 10221 bp, 9 predicted proteins | sample GraSoiAngelo_109_FD_185874 | JGI IMG/M metagenome (GOLD analysis project Ga0209577, IMG submission 185874) | Grasslands soil microbial communities from the Angelo Coastal Reserve, California, USA - 14_0903_12_20cm (SPAdes) (version 2) | ecosystem: Environmental > Terrestrial > Soil > Grasslands ...
GCAAACTCGACGGCACAGAAAAGAAACCGCTGCTCGTCGCGCAAGGACAACTCACCGGCATCGCTTACGTAGAAATTCCGTAACCATCAACCATCAACACCTAACTATTAACTAATATGTCATACAACAAACCAATACGTCGCATCGCAATTGTTGGCGCTGGAGTCATCGGCGCCAGTTGGGCCGCCGAATACCTGGCGCGTGGATTCGATGTCATCACGACCGATCCCGGCCCGAACGCCGAAGCCAATCTCCGCAAATATGTCGATGAAGCGTGGAAGGACCTAACGAACATCGGCCTTTCCAAAGGCGCGTCTCGTGATCGCCTCACGTTCACGACAGATATGAAAGAGGCGCTTTCGAAAGCGGACTTCGTTCAGGAAAACGGACCTGAGCGTCCCGATTTCAAGATGAAGTTGTTCGCACAGATGGATGAAGTGACGCCCGTTGACTCACTCATCGCATCGAGTTCGTCGGGGATCACACCGAGCGTGATGCAATCAAAATCCGAACACCCTGAGCGTATTCTCGTTGGGCATCCCTTTAATCCTCCACACATCATCCCATTAGTGGAAGTTGTCGGCGGAACGAAGACATCGCCGGAAGCGATTCAACAAGCGCTCGCGTTTTACGCGTCGATTGGGAAGAAATCGATCCACTTGAAGAAGGAACTTCCTGGTCACGTCGGGAACCGGCTGCAAGCCGCGCTCTACAAGGAGATCATGTATTTGATTCAGCACGATGTGCTGAGCGTCGAGGACGCGGACATTGCTGTTAGTTACGGCCCGGGACCGCGCTGGGGAGTGATGGGGCCGAGTTTGCAATGGCATCTCGGCGGTGGCGCAGGCGGGATCAAACACTTCATGGATCATCTAATGGATCCGTTGACCGCGATGATCAAAACTCTCGGCACGCCTGATGTTACACCGGAACTGAAGCAAACGATTGTCGAAGGAGTCTTGCGCGAAGCGGGGAATCGTTCAGTGGACGAACTGGCACAGAAAGAGAACGAGCTGATCATCGGCCTGTTGCGTTCACGCGCACAATCGGAAAACCGCACGACAAAGGCAAAGACCACACGCGCCGCGGCCTAAGGATCGATAATGAACTCGATCTTTAGCGATCCGGGTTTCTGGCACCGGTTACAGTTCGGGTTCACGATCACCTATCACTACCTGTTTCCACAGCTCACGATGGGGTTGGCGTGGTTCATTGTTTACTGGAAATGGCGCGCCCTGCGGACCGGAGATGAAAAATACAATCAGGCGGTTCGGTTTTGGGCCAAGATTTTCGGACTGAATTTCGCGGTCGGAGTCGTGACGGGCATTCCGATGGAATTTCAGTTCGGAACGAACTGGGCCGGCTTTTCCAAATATGCCGGCGGGGTGATCGGACAAACGCTGGCCATGGAAGGGATGTTCGCGTTCTTCCTGGAGAGCGCGTTTGTCGGTGCGCTGATCTGGGGGGAGAAACGACTCAGCCCGCGCGCACATTTTGCCGCCGCGATCGCGGTTGCAGTGGGCAGTTGGATTTCCGGCTATTTCATTCTCGTCACGAATTCGTTCATGCAACATCCGGTCGGCTACCAGATCGAGCCGAACGGTTCGTTAGGCATCGCCAGCATGACCGCCTATCTTTTGAATCCGTGGGCGTTCGTGCAGTTCGCGCATAATCAATTCGCCGCGGTCGTGACCGGCTCGTTCGTTGTCGCCGCGATCGGTGCGTTTTACGCCTTGCGCGGAGTTCATCCAGTCCAGGCAAAGCTTTATCTGCGGGCGGGAACGTTGGTTGGCTTGATCGCGTCGCTCCTGGTTGCGTTTCCGACGGGCGATCAGCAAGCGAAGATAGTCGGCAATCACCAACCGATCACGCTCGCGGCGATGGAGGGAAAGTTTGAAGGCGGATCGATGGCGGGTGTGGCACTGATCGGTCAACCGAATGTCGCGGCGCAACGGCTCGATAATCCGATCGAAGTCCCCGGCGCACTCAGTTTTCTCGCTTACGGACACTTTGGAAGTTTTGTCCACGGTTTGAACGATTTCCCGAAGGATCAATGGCCGGACAACCTGGAGCTTCTTTACTACTCGTTCCACATCATGATCACGCTCGGGACGCTATTCATCGGGCTGATGGGATTTGCAACGTTCCAAAATTGGCGCGGCCGGCTCGAATCAAGCCGCTTATTGCTATGGGTACTGATGCTGGCGTTCCCCTACCCGTACATCGCCACCACGCTGGGTTGGATGACCGCCGAGCTCGGGCGGCAGCCGTGGTTGATCTATGGCCTGTTTCACACGCGCGATGGTTACAGCAAAGTCGTTAGCAACGGGGACGCGATCTTCACCCTGATCGGGTTCACCGGGTTATATTTTGTAATCGGTCTGCTTTTTCTCGGTCTAACTGGTCGCGAAATCGGAAAAGGTCCGAACGAACCAGCTGTCGCCGCAATTATCCCTGAGCGAGAGGGGGTGTTGGTATGATCGCGATTTGGTACGCGGTCGTCAGTTTCACGCTGATTATCTACATTGTTCTGGACGGCCGAAACTTCGGCGCCGGGATGCTTCAGTGGTTTGTCGCAAAGACAGCGGAGGAGCGCCGACAAGTCATCGCTGCGATCGGGCCGTTATGGACATGGCATGAGGTGTGGCTCCTCGGTTTCGGCGGAACATTGATCGCGATCTTCCCCCGCCTGATGGCTTCGGCTTTTGCCGGTTACTATCTCGCCCTATTTCTGATCTTGTGGTGTCTGATTTTGCGCGGCATCTCGATTGAAGTCGGCGGCCACATCAACGATCGCCTTTGGCAGGGGTATTGGAACTTCAATTTCGTTCTTTCTAATTTTCTTCTCGCAATCCTTTTTGGCGCGGCTGCGGGCAACGTCGCGCGTGGCGTTCCGATCGATGCTCAGGGAAATTTCTCGATGGCGTTTTTTACAGACTTCAATGTTCGCGGCCATGTCGGCCTGCTCGACTGGTATACCGTATCGATTGCCATTTTGGCAACGGTGATGCTGGCAGCGCATGGCGCAACCTATCTCACCCTAAAAACGGAAGGTCCGGTGCACGACCGTTGCCAAAAATATGCGAAGTACCTTTGGACCGCCTGCGTGCCGCTTCTTCTCGTAATCCTCGTTGAATCGAGAATTGTTCGGCCGGATCTCCCTGGGCGCGCGATGTCCAATCCATTTTTGTGGCTGGGATTGGCTGTGATCGTGGTTTCAATTATCACGCTGGTTTCTGGCCTAACGAGCCATCGCGAGTTGCGAGCGTTCATCGGATCAGATTTTCTCATCGCAGGTTTGTTGGCTACCGGAGCCGCCGCGATTTTTCCGATAATGCTTTATTCAACGCTCGCGCCCGAGAACTCATTCACCGCCTACGCCGTCGCCGTCAGTCCGGGCACTTTGCGAATTGCCACTATCTGGTGGCCGGTGGGTTTTGCGCTCGCAGTGTTCTATTTCGTGTTCATTTCGCGACGCTATGCCGGAAAGGTAAGCGTTCAGCGCGACACTCAAGGTTTCTACTAGCAACCCATCAAACTGCAACCAAGTGAGAGAAAGGAAATATCATGGCTAAACAAGGCAAATCGAAAGACTCAGTTTATAAGATAACGGAAGTAATCGGCACCAGCAAAACATCATGGGAAGATGCCGCGAAGAACGCTGTCGAGACGGCCTCTGGGACGCTGCGGGATTTGCGGGTCGCCGAGGTTGTGAAAACGGATGTGACCATCGAGAACGGAAAAGTGCTGGAGTTCCGCACGCGATTGCAACTGTCGTTTAAATACGGGAGCTGAAGACCTTCGCTCGGAGCGGGAGCATCTCAGAATGATCTACCTCCACTCGTTAGGCCGCGCTGCTCGGTATTTTCCAGAGCGGACCGCGCTTGCCGTAAACGGAACGCGCTCGACTTTCCGCGAACTACACGCTCGCGTCGGGCGAACTGCTGCGGCGTTGACGAAACATGGCTTCGAAGCCGGAGATCGACTCGCCATTCTTCTGCCTAACGAGCCTGACTACATCCAGCTCGTTTATGCGTGCGCCTGGCTCGGCATCACAGCGGTTCCGTTAAACACGCGACTCTCAGTCAAAGAAATCGACGGCATTCTCACCGACGCACAACCGCGCGGATTAGTTCGCCATTCGTCGCTGCCGGTTCCGACCGCGAAAGTTTCATGGCAACTGGTGCTTGATCAAGAGCCGCTGGACATTCAAACCGACTTCACCCTGAATCCGATTTACGATCCAAACGCCATTTTGGCGCTCATTTACACCAGCGGCACAACCGGCCAGCCTAAAGGTGTTGAGATGAGGCATGCAAACATTCTGGAGAACGTCTATCACACCAACTTTTGGTTCCCGCTTGAGGAAGGTGCGGTTCATTTACATGCCGCGCCGATATTTCACATCGCGGATTTTCCGTTCATGTTCGCGGCGCCGGCTTTCGGCGTCTGTCAGGTCACTATTCCAAAATTCAATCCGCAAACGTTCTGCGACGCGGTCCAACGCGAACGCGTCACGCACACTGTGTTGGTGCCGACAATGATCAATATGTTGACACAGTTCCCGGATCTAAAGAAGTACGACCTAACAAGCCTCAAGCATTTAGGATACGGCGGATCGCCCATGGCACCCGAGCTCGTTCATCGCACCAGACAGGTTCTGCCAAATGTTAAACTTGTTCAGGTCTACGGACTCAGCGAAGCCGGATTTCTCACTGGCTTGCTGGATCACGAGCACACCGAGGACAAGCTCACCTCTTGCGGACGACCTTGCCTCGGAATCGACGTCCAAGTCGTTGATCAGTCAGGGAAGGAAGTCGAAATCGGGAAAAGTGGCGAGTTGGTCGCGCGCGGCGGAAATGTCATGCGAAGTTATTGGAACAAGCCGGAAGAAACCAAACTCGCGTTCCGGAACGGCTTTTTCCGAACCGGCGACATTGGTTATCAAGACGCAACCGGGTACCTCTACATTCTCGATCGCTTGAAGGACATGATCGTCACGGGCGGCGAGAACGTTTACTCCGGCGAAGTCGAGGCCGTGATTTACACGCATCCGGCCGTGCGCGAAGTGGCGGTTTTCGGAATACCCGATCCGAAATGGGGCGAAATCGTAAACGCTGTCGTTGTTCTCAAGCCAGGGAAAACACTCACTGAGGAAGAGCTAATCGCGTACTGCCGACGATCCCTCGCCAATTTCAAAGTTCCACGCAGCATCGAGTTTTCAGATACCGAGCTTCCGAAGAGCGGCTCCGGCAAAATACTGAAGAAGGTTTTGCGCGAGCGTTTTTGGACTCATCAAGAGCGCGCTGTGAGTTAGCCAACATCCACATAACATGAATAACCCAATTCGTATTCTGGGTATCGCCGGCAGTCTGCGACGCGAGTCGTACAATCGCGCGGCATTGCGGGCTGCAACTGAACTTGTGCCGGAAGGCGCGATTCTCGAAACTTTCGAGCTGGACGGCATCCCTGTCTTTAACCAGGACGAGGAACAGAATCCGCCAGCCAAGGTCACGGAGTTCAAGAGTAGGATACGCGAGGCGGACGCCATCTTGTTTGTGACGCCGGAATACAACTACTCGGTCTCCGGCGTGTTGAAGAATGCAATTGATTGGGCGTCGCGCCCCTACGGCGACAGCGCGTGGAACGGCAAACCCGCGGCGATCATGGGCGCATCGCCGGGAGCCATGGGCACCGCGCGCGCGCAATATCATCTGCGGGAGATGCTCGTTTTCTTAAACATGTTCCCAATCAATCAACCCGAAGTGATGATCGCCCACGCCGAGGAGCGATTCGATCAGGAAGGAAATTTGACCGATGTGATCACGAAGGAATTCATCCTCGCGCTTCTTCAGAACCTCGTGGAGTGGACTCGACGAATCGGTACACCGCCACGTCAGTCGCGGGTGAAGGACATATGACTCAGCCAGAGCGATTCCAATTCGAAAGTACTGACGGCCTTTCCATAGCCTGCGTGAAGTGGGTTCGCCCGCAAAAGGTTCGTGGGGTCATCCAGATCGCTCATGGACTGGGCGAGCACATGGGCCGTTATGCACAGCTCGCCGAGATTTTGTTGGAGGATGAATTTGCAGTGTACGGAAACGACCATCGCGGACACGGTCTGACGGCAAAGCCTTCCGGAAGTTTTGGCGAATTCGGGCCCGGCGGTTTCGATCAACTCATCGAAGACATGGTTTCTCTAAGGGTCATCGCAAAGAACGAACACCGCGGAAAACCATACATAATGCTGGCGCACAGCCTGGGTTCGTTTGCAGCGCAGCAATTTGTTCTTGATCACGGTCATTCAATCGACGGCCTGGCGCTTTCCGGTTCTGGCATTCTGGATGGCCTGGCGCGCCTCGCTCAAGCGGTGCCTGCAGGAGAGGATCCGATGAAGTTGATGAACGCGGCGTTTGAGCCAGCGCGCACGCCGTTTGATTGGCTTAGCCGTGACAACGCGGAAGTGGATGCTTTCATCAACGATCCGCTGTGCTTTCCGTCGCTGAAGCCCGATTCGATGCAGTCCTTCCTCGACGCCTTCCCGCGCCTGGCTGATCCGCAAGAAATCCGGAAAGTGCCAGACGACCTTCCCCTATACATTTTCGCAGGAAGCGACGATCCAGTTGGGCAAAGATTGGAAGGAGTGCGTGTGCTGATCGATCGTTATCACAGCGCGGGTCTCGCTTCAATTACTCACGATTTCTACTCAGGCGGTAGACATGAAATGCTGCACGAAATAAATCGCCGCGAAGTAATCACGAATCTTCTGGTTTGGATTTCCGGTCTAGTGAACGAGGCAAGTGGAAGCACTGTTACCGGCCGGAAGTGAGCTGGCCGATGATGTTATCGAATTCGTTATGCGTTCCGATCCAAAACCAATAGGCAATGTCGTCGCGAACGCGCGCCAGTGCGCGATACTTTAACCCCCCTAAACGGGGGCGAGCAGCCGGCGGGCGATGCTCGCCCACGACCAGCGGTCGACGACCGCCTGCCGGGCGGACCGCCGCAGCACGTCGTGCTCGGCTGGAGAAAGCGCGAGCACCTCATTCAGCTTGCGGGCGAGATCGGCCGCATCGCCGGTCTCGAAGGATGCCAGGTGGCGGAAGCGCTCGGGATACTCCTCTTCCAGTCCGGCCGCAACCTCCGCGAGTCCCGAGTGCCGGGCGACGAGCGGGGGCGACCCGGCGGCGGCAGCCTCGGCCGCGACCATTCCGAACGCCTCGGGGAAGATCGACGGCACCACCGTGACGTCTGCGAGCGGCAGCAGGTGCCGGAGATGACGATGCTCGAGCGGCCCCGTGAACAGCGTGCGCGAAGGGGCAAGCGATTCGAGCGTTGAGCGATACGGCCCGAACCCGACGACAACGAGTCGGGCATCGATTCCACGCATCGCCTCGAGCAGCACCTGCACGCCTTTCTCCTCGATCAGCTTCCCGAAGTAAACGACGAGCGGCCCGAGCCCGTCGAGAAACGCGGCCAGGCGCTGCGCGTTGCCGTCGTCCGGCAGGCGCTCGTCGCCGCCGTTCGGTGGATCCTTCTCGGCCTCTGCGAGCAAGTCCTCGAGCGCTGCGCCACGGTCCTGCAGAACGAACCTGTCGATGTCCACGCCGGGAGGAATGTCGAACACGCGGTCAGTGTGGCCAACCACGTCTGCGAGCACTTCGCGAATGTGCTCGGAGCCAACGTAGGTCGCGTCCGCGCGCGCAAGAGTTTCCCTCGCCCATTCGCCCAACTCGGGGCGCCCTCGCATCGAGTACTCGAGCTCGGAACCATGTGCCTTGACGCGAAAGGCGGCGCCGCTGGCCGCTCCGACGGGCCCGCCCATCAGCACGTGGTTGGTGAAAACGAGATCGGCCGGCAGCAACGCGCGAAGCGCAGCCGCGTTCGCATCGACGTACGCGCGTCGCTCGGTCTCGCTGAAGTCCTGGAGTAACTTCGGCTCGAGCCCCTCGTAACGATCCATGACGAACACGGGCAGCACCCGACCCGGAAGATCGACGGCAACCGCCTGCGCGCCGCCGAGGTCGTACTGCTCTGGCGCGCGTTCCTGCGAGACAACGACGACCTCGTGTCCACCGCGGCTCCACTCTCGCGCGAGCGCGCGGGAGTAGACATTCGACCCGGTTCCTCCGAGAAGGTAACCGTGCCAGAGCAAGATGCGCATCGGCAGCAGGCTAACTCCGAAGCTGGTTGCCGGCGAAGCCGGAACCAGCTTCGAGTCTTAAGCGCTTCGATATCGCCTACGACGTGAACTTGGTTCCGCCTGCGCCGATGAAAACCCGCCTGTTGGTCTCATTCTTTGCACGCAAAAAGACGAAGCCGTCGCTCATTACGCGCTCGACGGATTGCCCAACAAAATTCTCGCCACTGAATACCGGACCGTTTTGCCCTTTGAACAACTCATCGCCGCGGAAATCGAGAAAACGCGTCGCCAGTTGGAGGCGCTAAGAAAATGAAATCCGCAGTCGCGTCCAACATTTTTGCCACGAAAGATGTTTCGATCGGGACGGGCGATCGGAACGCACGAAGAGTACAATCGCTTCAGGTTTTGATTAAGATAATCCGAAGCTATTCTTCCTCATCGTCAATGGGCCGCAATGGGGCCGGTCGGTTTGGCAACTTTCTTGAACAATAAGGCGAGCGCCGCACAGACGAGGCAGACCAGAACACAAAACCGAAACCCGTAAACATAGCTGAGTAGCAAACTTTGCTGTTGGAGGATGCCGTAGAGAACTGCGAGCGATTTTTTTGTCGCTGCCCAATTGCCGGTGTTGCTCGCGAGAGCAGTCTGGAGGTGCGCAAGTTGTTGTTGGAAGTTGAAATTAAACTTCGACATGTGCCAAACAAGGTTGGCCTGGCTCGCTTGCGACTGGCGCGTAACTAGCGTGGTGATCGCGGCAATGCCAATGCTCCCTCCGATGTTGCGCATCAAATTGAAAATGCCAGAGGCGTTGCCCATCTGTTCCTGGCTGAGCGTGCCCATGGCCGATGTGGCCACGGGCACATACATAGAAGATGCTGCCAGGCCGCTGACGAGGATTGGCCAGAGCAGGTTAGCCGGCGCTACCTGAAGATTAATGTTACCAAGTGCGAAGGACGAATACCCAAACAGCAGGCAACTAATGATGATCAGAACACGGTCGCTGATGTGCCCCGCGATGCGACCGACAATGATCGTCGCCGTGAACGCACCGATACCGAACGGGGTCATAGCCATACCAGCGGCGAGCGCGGTGTAGTGCAGCAAATTCTGCATGAACAGAGGCAGAATCGCGATGGTGGCGTAAAGAAGCGCGCCAATCAGCAACATCAGGACATTTCCGATTGCAAAATTTCGGTTCTTGAAAATGCGAAGATCGACAATCGGATGCGCCGTGACCAATTCGCGGACGAGAAACGCAACGAAGCCCCCGGTGGCGAGGACCGCGCACCACACAATCATCTTCGAAGCGAACCAATCGAGCTCCTGACCTTTGTCGAGCATGATTTGCAGGCTCGCGAGCCAAATGCCGAGCAGCCCGAAGCCGAGGTAATCGATGTTCGTGGCGGAAGAACGCTTCAAGTACGGCGGATCCTCGAGAAATGCGCGCACCAACACCGTGGCGAGAATGCCCACCGGCAAATTAATAAAAAAGGCCCAGCGCCAGGAGTAATTGTAGGTTAGCCAACCGCCGATTATCGGCCCCAGAATTGGCGCGACCACAATGCCCATGGTGAAAACGGCCATGGCCATTCCGCGTTTCGCCGGCGGAAAACTCTCCATCAGGACTGCCTGCGAGATCGGCATCAACGCGCCACCGGCAGCGCCTTGCAGCACGCGCGCCATGATGAGGAATCCAAGACTCCCGGCCATGCCACACAATGCGGATGCCAGGGTAAACAAAGTAATGCAGGCAATGAGAAATCGTTTTCGACCGAAAATCTGACCTAACAAATTAGTCGCCGGAAGAATGATGGCGTTCGAAAGCAGATAGCTGGTCAAAACCCAGGTCGCTTCGTCGGTTGAGGCAGAAAGGTTTCCAGCAATGTAAGGAAGCGAAACGTTCGCGATCGACGTGTCGAGTACTTCTATGATTGTGGCGAGCATAATCGAAATCGCGATCAACCACGGATTGAAGCTCGGCTTCCACTCGTTAGGCAGCGGCGCTGCAGCATCGGCACTCATGATTGTCCCCTCCGAACCCGGCCGATCCACAGCGCCGCCCCGAAAATTACACCAGC
>Ga0209577_10007236_pt1 | contig 10215 bp, 8 predicted proteins | sample GraSoiAngelo_109_FD_185874 | JGI IMG/M metagenome (GOLD analysis project Ga0209577, IMG submission 185874) | Grasslands soil microbial communities from the Angelo Coastal Reserve, California, USA - 14_0903_12_20cm (SPAdes) (version 2) | ecosystem: Environmental > Terrestrial > Soil > Grasslands ...
CGGCGGTCGAGAATGGCGGCGGCGCGTTCGAGCAACTGCGCGCGCTCTTCAAATGAGGTGCTGCTCCATTTCCCAAATGCGGCACGAGCGGCTTTGACGGCGCGCTCGGCTTCGGGAATTCCGGCTTCCGCGGCGTAACCGACAATTTCATTGGGCGCACTGGGGTTAACAGAAGGCGTCAGTTTATCGGTCCAGATTTTTTCGCCGTTGATCACGAGCGGAAATTTTCGGCCGAACCGATTACGCACATCGCGCAACGCGGCTTGCATCTGTTCCTGGCTCTCTTTGTAAACGAAATTCACGAGGGGCGAGTTCTTATAAACGTCGCCGGGCGGTTGTTCAACCCCCGGCGGCGCGCCCAGCATTTGCACCCCACCATTTGCGCCATCGTAGCGATGTCGATGTTCCGCTGTCGTTGTTCGCCTCTCCCTTGCAAAGGGAGAGGGTAGGGTGAGGGTTTCGGTATCTTTGGCAGAACCCGGTGTCGATCCCCTCACCTCGATCCTCTCCCCTTCACTAAGGGTAGAGGCGGATTGAGCTCGTCGAATGATCTCACTAGGATCGCGCAACAGTTCTTTGGCCGAAACGTGCTCGGAAAATTTCGCGCGTAGAAATCCCTCGTTGGAAGTGTTTTCGAGCAAACGCCGAACGAGATACGACATCCCGGGCAGCAACTCGCCCACCGGGCAGTATTCACGAACCCGATAACCCATTTTGACCAGCGCGCGCTTGATCGGGCCAGCCATGCCGTAGAGGAATTGGAACTCGAAACGGCTGCGGTCGATGCCGAGCTCTTCTGCGAGCGCCTGCGCATGCGCGATGCTGCGAACATTGTGCGAACCGAACGCGGCGGTGACGACCGATTCGTTTTCGAGCAAGACACGCGTAAGGGCCTCGAAGTTTACGTCGCTCTCCGGCTTCTGCAGATAGACCGGACAGTCCCAGCCGTTCTGCCTGGATTTAATTTTTTCGTAATCCCAATACGCGCCTTTGACGAGCCGGACGGTGAACCGGGTTCCGCGTGCGCGACCCCACTCGATCAGATCGCGTAAATCTCTTTCCGCGTCGCGCAAGTAAGCCTGAATAACGATGCCAGCATGCGGCCAATCGTTGAATTCGGCTTCGGTGCAGAGTGTTTTGAAAAGGTCGAGGGTGGTGTTTTTATGCGCATAACTTTCCATGTCGAAATTGATAAACGCGCCCAGCTCGCGTGCGCGCCGCAGGATCGGTCGCAGCCTCGGCGCCAGATGGGCGATGGCATCGGCTGGATCGGACGGATTCATCTGCGAATAAAGCGCGGAGATTTTGACGGAGAGATTTACAACGGGAAACAGTTCCGCGCCGTGGCCGAGCGGATCGGTCCAGCCGCCGGTTTCGCGCGCGAGATGCTCGAGCAGTTCGGAGCAGCGTACGGCGTATGCAGCGGCCTCCTTTTCGCTAACTACGGCCTCGCCCAAAAGATCGACGGTGAACCCGATGTTTTGTTGCCGCCGTTTGCGCAGCGTTTTCATGACGTCGTCCCGACTTTTTCCGGCGATGAACTGGCGCGCCATGCCGGAGACATTGCGCCGCAGCACCATACTGCTAAGCCACGGAACGATACGCGCGAGGCGCACGCCGGTGTAAATCACGGGCGCGAAGCCGCGTAAAGATGGACTTGCTATCCGCGATTTCCCTGGCTCATACGCGGCGAAGCCGTCGCGCCCCGCAGGCGCGGGGGCGAAATATTCTCCGAGATGCTGGACGATGTCGCCGGAGCGCTGGAGCGAGGCGAGCACATCGACAAAACGGAACATTTGCACTTTGAAATGCTCATCGCGCATCGAGAGCGCCATTATGCGCTGATAAAAACCGGCCGTGCTGAAAATGGATTCCGGATGCCGGTCGACCAGATCGAAAATGCGCTTGCCACGCTTCTCGATTTCGTCTTGAAGGGCACTCATTTTGAAAAACTAATCCGGCGGGTCGCATTGGGCAAAGCCGATTAGCTCGGCGGCAGAAGCCTGGGAACGATCAAAATCGTCGTCACGAAGAAAAAGCTTGACCTTTTTAAGAAAATTTATCAGAACGAATGCTACACCTCGTAGCCTCTTACACCTCGCAAAAGGAGAAATATTATGAGCCCAACAAATCAGAAATTCAGTCCACGCGCTGGCACCTTCCCCGGATTAGTGAGGAGGGCATTCACTCAGATTGTCGCCATTGGAATTATTTCGCTTTCGGCAATGGCATCTGCGAAAGCAAATTCGATAACAACGCTCTTCAATTCGAATAACAATGGCAGCAACGGCGGCGCTGTTTATTTCGATGCCACCATTGGGTCAGTTTCACTTTCGATAACGTCATTTGATATCAATACCGCGTCCACGACGTCGTTTAGTAATTTTCGAGTTTATTTGCTGCCCGGTATGACCTCGCAAGGTCATGAAACCAATGCAGCCCTCTGGGGGAGTCCAGTGGCAACCGGCAGTGGAACCGGGGCCGGTGTCAACCAGCCGACCCACGTGACTTTGTCAAACTCGTTCCTCTTAACCGCGAGCACTCTTTACGGAATCGCCCTGGTAGCCGACCCCTCATTTGGGCACTACTACACCAACGGTAATGGATCGAATCAAAACTATTCCAACGCGGACCTGTCCCTTTTCCTAGGATCCGCCACCAACGTGCCCTTCACGGCGCCGGTCTTCTCACCGCGCGTATGGAATGGGACGATTTATTACAACGTAGTTCCAGAACCATCAACGATGGCACTGCTTGGATTGGGCGCTTTTGGCCTAATCGGACTCGTACGTCGACGAGCTCGCTAATCCAAGCGCTTTTGGCGGCGAACATTCGTTCCAAGAAACAATAGGCGATTCATGGCTACATGGGTCACCCGTTTTCATGACTTTGGCCATCCTCCCGTCGCGCTCCTAGGCCTGAATGGCTGCCGGCGCACTCGGCCTGCGCGCCTGGCCCAAACGCAGGCAGCCTGACGCAGAGTACATGGTCAAAAAGCGGCAGAACACTGCCGCAGTCCAAAACGTGGCCGTTTTTGCGAGCGCGCATTTACACGCTAGCGGCTCCGGGACCTTGGGCGCGCGGCGCAGGATCGGCCGCAGCTTCGGCGCGAGATGCGCGATCGCGCCGGCCGGATCGGCCGGATTCATTTGCGAATAGAGCGCAGAAATTTTTACCGAGAGATTTACAACTGGAAAAAGCTCGGAGTTTGTTCCGAGCGGATCGGTCCAGCCGCGTGTTTCGCGCGCGAGACGTTCGAGCAATTCCAAACACCGCGCGGCGTATGCGCCGGCCTCTGTTTCGCTGACCACGGCTTCGCCCAAGAGATCGACCGTGAACCCGATGTTTTGTTGCCGCCGCTTGCGCAGCGTTTTCATGACGTCGTCCGGACTTTTTCCGGCGATGAACTGGCGCGCCATGCCGGAGACATTGCGCCGCAGAACCATACTGCTAAGCCACGGAACAATGCGCGCGAGGCGCACGCCGGTGTGAATCACGGGCGCAAAGCCGCGTAAAGATGGACTTGCTACCCGCGAGTTCCGTGGCTTATACGCGGCGAAGCCGTTGCGCCCCGCAGGCGCGGGGGCGAAATATTCTTCGAGATGCTGGACGATGTCGCCGCTGCGCCGGAGCGAGGCGAGCACATCGACAAAGCGGAACATTTGCACTTTGAAATGCTCATCGCGCATCGAGAGCGCCATCATGCGCTGGTAAAAACCGGCCTTGCTGAAAATGGATTCCGGATGCCGATCAACCAGATCGAAAATGCGCTCGCCACGCTCCTCGATTTGAGGCTGCAAAGAACTCATCGCGATGATAACGTGGGCCGGTCGATTCGGCAAAGGGACGAAGGAACAATGACGAAGCACGAAGAGATGCATCTGGGTAGCGCGCGCGTCTCGCGTGCTGGCAATCCCGAAAGCGTTCGGGATTGCGAACTTTGCGAAAGATTGTTTCGGCGGGACGCCGAAACCAACACGCGAGACGCGTACGCTACCCAGACAATTGCCCCTTCGTCATTCTCCCGCTCGCCGGCGGCGGCTACAGGGTTGCCGGCGGAAAAAAGTTAAAAAAAGCTTGGCTATTTCGCGCAAACCATCGCGCCGAGTTCAGTCCGTTCGTCAGGCAATCTCTTTTGGGGTGGATCGACCGCTCCGCGGGCGATGTTAAGTAAATGCGGCTTCGCCGTCTGATTTTAGCATCGAGCATGGGACTGCTCGATCCACCTTCCGATTGCTTGAAAAGAAAAACTCGCGTAACAAACGGGCGAGATGAATCGGGGCGCGGACCGCTATGAGTTTGCCAGCGACAACACGGCATCGATTTGTCCCGAGGCGTGGGACGCGCTGCAAGAAGCGAATGCGGATGAGGCGCCTTCCTACGGCGAGGATCGATGGACGGCGCGTGTTTGCGACCTGGTACGTGAAATTTTTGAAACGGATTGCGAGGTTTTCTTTGTTTTCAATGGCACCGCGGCCAATGCACTCGCGCTGGCGCAGCTTTGCCAGCCTTTCCACAGTGTCATTTGTCACGAGCACGCACACATCCAAACCGACGAGTGTGGTGCGCCTGAATTTTTTTCCGGATCGAAACTGCTCGTGACGCGGGGAGCGAACGGCAAGATCGACATCGGCGAAGCGGAAGCAATCGTCGCGCGCCAACCAGAGCTGCATTCGCATAGACCGCGTGCAATCAGCATCGCGCAATCGACCGAGCTCGGGACCGTTTATAGGCCAGAGGAGATTCGTGCCCTCAGCGAATTCGCGCGCCGGCGATCGCTCTTCATTCATATGGACGGCGCGCGTTTTGCTAACGCCGTCGCTTCGCTCGATTGCGCGCCGAAAGAGATTACGTGGGAAGCCGGTGTGGACGTTCTTTGTTTCGGGGGAACGAAAAACGGCACGGCGGCCGGCGAGTTCGTGATATTTTTCCAAAAAGAATTTTCTCGCGAATTCGATTATCGCGCCAAACAAGCCGGCCAGCTCGCGTCGAAAATGCGTTTTCTGGCTGCGCCTTGGATCGGACTGTTGAATGACAACGTTTGGTTGCGCAATGCGCAACATGCAAATCGGGCTGCGCAACGGCTCTCGGACCAGCTGCGATCGGAAGCAAAGATCGATATTGTTTTTCCGGTGGAAGCGAACGCGGTTTTTCTGCGAATGAATGAGCATCTGGTGCGCGAGCTTCATGGGCGCGGCTGGCATTTCTACAAGTTCATTGAGCCCGACATCTACCGCGTGATGTGCTCATGGTCGGTGACCGATCGAGACATTGCCGATTTTGTTGCAGAGGTTGTTGCGTTGAAGGATTGAAGGGTTGAAGCGATATCGGTGCGACAGCAGTTGCACTTTGGAAAAGACGTCTGTATAGAAGCGGTAAGATGAAAGCGGCGGCGGCGAAAGCTTTGATCTTAGCTGCGGTTTTGCTCGGAGGATGTCGAGCGACTCGCGATGTTGTGGTTACTTCGTACCATGTGACCCGCGGTGTCGCGGTCGGTTCGTATCGTGTCGCTACCGCTCCGGTGCATTTGTTTCGGGGGCGCGGCGACGAACCACCGCAGACTACGACGACAACGACAACTTCGGACGTCACCACTCCGGGATACTCCGTTCCAGCTGCCTCTGAAGGTTCATCGCGGCCGCCGCCGCAGGAGCAGCAACCACCGCGGCAGCGGGTTGCTTCTTCAAGCGCCTCGGCGACCGCAGCTCCGAGCGAACGTGCGGCGACGAAACCCAAAGCGCCACGCACTGCGGCCGCACAGCCGCAGTTCCCAACCGCCAAGCCAGTTCCTGGTCGGGCTGGTCTCGTTTACAATCCGTACGATCCCAACGGCGGATACATCGATGTGAGCGGTTACGCGCCCGGGAGCAAAGTTAAGGACCCGGATTCTCAAAAAATCTTTATTGTTCCGTAGTGCATCGGGAGGCGGTGACACCGTCAGTGCATTGGCGGGTGAACGGCTAAACGCGCGAAATGACACCAAATTCAAGGTGGATCGGCCGCTCCGTCGGGCGATGTTAAATTAACGCGGCTTCGCCGCCACTATTTAGCATCGAGCAAGGGACTGCTCGATCCACCTTGAATATTTGGCGTGTTTAGCGGACGACTCGAAGAATTTTACCGGCAAGCCATTGCGCATGCTTCGTGCTTTTATGGTTATTATACAATGTCTTTGCCCCCGCTTGCACCTTTCGTTCGAAGCCGACCCGCCACTGCCCTCGCGCCCGTGCGACGCCACACGCTAACTACTTGGCTGGTCGGCGCTGTCATCTCCGCCTTTCTAAGTGCGGCGCCAGACATAGCGCAGGCCTACGTTTTCGAGGGTGCCAGTTGGCCCGCCAGCAGCACAGTGGTTCTTCAACTGGGGCTCGGGGATGCTGGACGCATGTTGATCGATGGCAATATCTCTTGGAACACCGCGGCCGCACCGGCGCTGAACATGTGGGACCAAGATATCCAGCGGGCCCAACTTACCTCTGTACCCTCGACTGCGTCCGTCTCATCCGGCGATGGGGTAAACTCGGTCGTTTTTTCCGACAGTATTTTTGGACAGTCGTTTGGCAGTGGGACCCTGGCGGTGACTTACTACAGAACGCAAGGCTCGCGCATGGTCGAAGCAGACATCCTTTTTAATAGAGGACAAAACTTCGACTCCTATCGGGGCGCCCTGCGGTTTGGATCGAACGGATATGTCATCGCAGATATCCGCCGAGTTATGGTGCACGAACTCGGGCACGTGCTCGGTCTGGCTCACCCGGATGACCATGGGCAACATGTCGATGCGATCATGAATTCGATCACGAGCGACCGCGAAACTCTTTCCAGCGATGACATTGCCGGGGGACAAAGCCTGTACGGCGCTCCGGCACCGACGCCTACTCCAACCCCCAGCTCGAGTCATCTGGCAAATATTTCGACCCGCCTGAATGTAGGCGTGAACGACGATGTTCTGATCGGCGGATTTATCGTGCGCGGACCTGAGCCGAAGAGGCTGGTTTTACGCGCCATCGGGCCGTCGTTGACCGGGGCCGGAGTGAGCGGGGCGATGGCAGATCCGACGCTGGAATTGCACGATTCCACTGGCGCCACCATCGTTACGAACGACAACTGGCAGGCAAGCGCGCAAGCGAGCGAGATCAGCGCCAGCGGCCTGGCACCGAACAATCCGCTTGAATCGGCAATCTTGGCGACGCTTCAACCTGGAAACTACACGGCAATTGTGCGCGGTGTGAACAACACTACGGGAATCGCATTAGTTGAAGGCTATGAGCTCGATTCCACAGGGACCCGATTGGTGAATGTTTCCACGCGCGGTCAGGTGGGGGTGGGGGATGAAGTGCTCATCGGAGGATTCATCGTCACGGGAAGCGATTCGAAAACAGTGATCGTGCGCGCGCTTGGGCCTTCCCTGGGAACAGGGGCCAATCCGTTGGCTGGCGTCCTGGCCAATCCGGTTTTGGAACTTCACGATGGGTCCGGTAACCTGATCTCGAGCAACGATGATTGGGTGAACAGCCCCCAGTATTCCGCCATTGTTGCCGGCGGGCTGGCGCCATCGAATTCGCTCGAGTCCGCCATCCTGACCACGCTGAGTCCAGGGAATTACACGGCGATCGTCCGCGGAGTAAACAACACAACGGGCATTGGGCTGGTGGAAGTTTACGATCTCGATCCTTGAAGAATGAACCGATCGTGCGATCTTTTGTCCGAGTTTTTGTGTGTTAATCGAACCTCCCTTATGAAGAAGTTTCCCTGCCGCCTCCTTTTCCTCACCGCCTTGATGGGCGCGAGCGCTCTCCACGGAACCACCGTCATTCCACCCACGTTCGATGAACTGGTTAACCGGGCCCAAGTCATTTTCCAAGGCGTCGTCACCGATGTGCGCTCGCAATGGGTCGGTGAAGGCGCGCAACGCTCCATCGTAAGTTACGTGATCTTTAAAGTCGAAGATGCGATGAAGGGCAACCCCGGCAGCACCTACACCATGCGAATGCTGGGCGGCACAGTGGGTGATCAAACCATGGAAGTGACGGACAGTCCGAAATTCAAAGTCGGCAATCGCGATGTACTTTTTGTCGAGAACAATGGCAGCCAATTCGTTCCGCTAGTCGGCATCATGCATGGACGTTTCCGGGTCGAGCGTGAGCAGGCAAGCGGCCGCGAGGTCGTCACGACCAATGAAGGCGAACCGCTCAGCAACGTATCCCAGCTCGGCAAGAATAGGCAGGCGCCCAGCGCCGGCGCGACCCTTTCGATCGACGAATTTAAGGCAGCCATCCATACGAAACTCGCGCACGTCCCGTAATAACGTGAATTCGCGCCCAACCCGGACGCTGTCGGCGTTCGTAGCCGTGATTCTCTTTGGCGCGGCCCAGCATCTGTTGGGTTACGCCTTGGAAAACGAGACGTGGCCCGGTCCCACGATCCCGGTTGTCGTCGAGATCGTTCCGTCATCATTTACGCTCCAAGATGGCAGCCTGACCTACAACGCCGTTGTCGAAAACGCGATGGCCCTCTGGAATGAACAACTGGCCGACATTCAGTTTACCTGGACAGAGGCGCCTCCTGCTCCGGCGAACAACGGGGACGGGCAGACAACGGTTACCCTCGAGGACACCGATCACGGCCAGAGCTTCGGCAGAAACACGCTGGCCGTAACTACCCTCCTCAGCACCGGAAACACCACGACCCAGGCGGACATAGTCTTCAACAAGAAATACTTCACCTTCGATTCCTACCGGGGAAATCTTCAGACCTTGCCGGACATGCATCGGATCGCTTTGCATGAGCTCGGACACGTGCTCGGCCTCGACCATCCCGACGAGGCCCATCCCCGACAAGACGTGGAGGCGATCATGAATTCGAACACCAGTGATTTAGATCACCTCGCAGCCGACGATATCGACGGTGGCCAATTTCTTTATGGCCAACCGGTCAATGCGCCCCCGCCCACGGGCAACGGTCGCCCCGCCAACATCTCAACGCGCGCTTCGGTTGGCACTGGTGATAACGTCATGATTGGCGGCTTCATCATCCACGATGCCTCCAAGCAAGTTCTTATCCGCGCGCTGGGGCCGTCTCTTACTAGCTACGGCGTCAGCGGTGTTCTCGCCGATCCGTTCCTGGAGCTGCACAATTCAGCCGGCGACCTGATCACAACCAACGACAACTGGCGCGACAGCCAGGAACAGGCCATCGCGGCGACCTCCCTTCCGCCCTCTAGTGATCTCGAGTCAGCCATTGTCGCTACCCTCACACCGGGCAACTACACGGCGATCGTCCGTGGCAACAATGGCGGCAGCGGCGTCGCGCTTGTCGAAGTTTACGATCTCGCCACCAGTTCCGGCCGGATCGCAAACATTTCAACGCGCGGGCAGGTGGCCACTGGTGATAACGTGATGATCGGCGGCTTCATTATTAAAGGTCCGCAGTCGGTCAACGTGATCGTGCGCGGCATCGGGCCGTCCCTCGCCTCGAGGGTTCCGGACGCGTTGCCAGATACTTCGTTGGAGCTGCACAATGGCGATGGCGCTTTGATGCAATCGAACACCGGCTGGACGAACAGCCCCGATTCTGCTGAGATCAGCTCGAGCGGTTTGGCGCCAACTAATCCGGCCGAGTCAGCAATTGTTGCGGGATTGGCTCCCGGCAATTATACAGCCATCCTTCGTAGCCCGACCAACTCGATCGGCATCGGACTTATCGAGGTTTACGATCGCGATTAAGCCGTCGGCCTGCTTAGATCGAGAACTTAAGGAACTTCGTTTTCCTTGCGCTGCTTCGATGCGGTTTTGGCAACGAAACGGCTCGTGTCGAGCTCACGTTTCATCCAATTGTGCTTACTCACTTTGTGCAGCTTGCTTGTCTTCATCTTCGAATCCGTTACGTCAGGGACGTCTTTCTTGTGCAAGATAAAAACGAAGCCAATAGCCGCCATGAGGAATAGGGCCGGAATGGGACGCATACCAATGAAATGCAGCATCTCCCGAGCCATTTTCTGGTCGTCCTCCGTTGGGTAGTGTCCTATTTTTCAAATTAGGACACTACCCTCCGTTGCCCGTTGCTGAGCGCTCCAGCAGATGTTACGTAGCCGTATGCGATTGGCATTCCCGCTTTTGCTTGGGTCGGCAGTTTGTTTGTCGATCGTCGGCCTCGCCCCGCAGGGCAAAAGCCAAACTTATGAGGGAAAGCAACTCGTCCAGGCCGCGTTGGTTG
>Ga0209577_10007237_pt1 | contig 10215 bp, 11 predicted proteins | sample GraSoiAngelo_109_FD_185874 | JGI IMG/M metagenome (GOLD analysis project Ga0209577, IMG submission 185874) | Grasslands soil microbial communities from the Angelo Coastal Reserve, California, USA - 14_0903_12_20cm (SPAdes) (version 2) | ecosystem: Environmental > Terrestrial > Soil > Grasslands...
CTTTCTACTGAGAGCCATGAATTTCCAATTCCTTAAATTTTAGCTTGACTGAGCCGGGATGGCGTTCTCTTCGGTTACTTAGATGCCGCGCCCGCACAGATAGTTTCAACGCTGAGATGTGTTTACGATGAAAGCTCGCACGCGGTTTCAAAGAAAAACCTTCGATCCACGAATCCCATTATAGACGACGACGGTCATCATGCCGAACTGCGAAGTCAAGAAGGTTTGGAGTTCCGTTCTTAGGTGAAAGACCTGGGCGCAAAGAAGGATGGCTCCGGCCAAAAACGGGACTCTTCAACACCCGAACCATACCGGTGGCGCACTCAAGAATTTCGCGTTAAGATACTGCTGCGCGGGATAGTCGTTTTTTCGGACGATTGCGCCAGCTTGCCTATGACTATTTGCGAAAGATGCGGGACAGAGAATCTGGCCGGATCCCGATATTGCGACGAATGTGGTGCGGCGCTGTGGCTCACAGGAAACGAGGGTGAGGTCTCCAAGGGCGGCCCGCAAGGCAATGGCTCACAGCCCAATGGCTCCGGCGCCCTGGCACGAAGAGAACCATCGCTTGCTTTAGCCAGTTCGTCCGGCTCACAATCCGCCGTAATCTCCGAACCGGAAACTTCGGCGCCGCTGGCGGGTGGCAAGCGCCGGCCGCACGCCACCCTGGTAATCGAGCGCGGCAGTTCCGCCGGCAAAAAATTTCTGTTGATTGAGAAAGACGCAAATATTGGCCGCTGGGACGCAGACGGCGGCATCTTCCCGGACGTGGATCTTGATTCTGACGATCCCGAAGCAAAGGTATCTCGGCGGCACGCGCGCATTTCGCTCAACGACGGCCAATACCTGATAGAGGATTTAGGGTCGACAAACGGCACATTCGTAAACCGTGGACGAAGGTTAGCGCCCGGTACTCGCTATCCGATAAAAGACGGCGATGAGATTATCGTCGGCAAGACGTTCTTGCGCTTCCGCGTTTTGAATTAAGAATTTGGCCCGCTGTTACCGCAACCGCGAGCGGTAGCGACCGAGGGTATTTATCATTTGTCATTTTTCATTTGTCATTTGTCATCATCGGCCAGAGTCAATGGCTCCGCTGTACGCGGGGCGTTGCGTCGCAAAGAGATGGCAAATGAAAAATGTCAAATGACAAATGACAGATGGTGCCGGTCGCTACCGCTCGCGGTTCTGTAACGCCTCAAGCAATTTCAATATGGCCCTCTGTTGTAAATGTGGCGCCGGCATGGCGCCAGACGAAAACTTTTGCGGCAACTGCGGCGCGCGTCAGCAACCCGATAACTCGCCTGTCGTCAGTGGCGGCATCGATCTGGAAGCTACGGCGGACAATGTGGAGATTCCGGTTGAGAGCCAGGGTTTATTAATTGCCGAGCCTTCAGACAAGCTGGTTGTCGAAGCCACCGCGCCAGGCAGCGCTAATCAATCGTCAGGAACCGGCGAGATGGCCGAGAGCGAAGAATTCTCATCTCTGACTTCCCGAGGCGGGGAACCTGCGAGAAAAAGATCGAAGCCCAAATCACTCGCCGCCGGTAAAGTCCTGAACAGCCGCTACGAGATCGTTCGTCGCATTGGTGGCGGCGGCATGGGCGCGGTTTATCTCGCAAAGGATCGCAATCTTGGTGACGCTCCTCGCGCGGTCAAAGAAATGATCGAATCGCATCTCGACGATACGCAGCATGAGAAAGCAATTGCCGACTTTAAACGTGAATCGTTGTTGCTGACCTCGCTCGAGCACCCTTCGATTCCCACGGTCTACGACTATTTCTACGATGACAATTCCGAACGCTTCTATCTGGTAATGAAATTTATTCCGGGAAGCGATTTGTCTTCGCGTCTGCGTAAGACGCCAGGAGGCCGCATTGAGGAGCCGACAGCGACCGAGTGGGGAATCCAGACCGCGGATGTTCTGGAGTATCTGCACACTCGGCGTCAGCCGATCATCTACCGCGATCTGAAGCCCGCGAATTTGATGCTTGACAGCAACAGCAACCGCATCATGCTGATTGATTTTGGCATCGCCCGTTGGGTGAACAAGCTGGAGAAGGGAGTTACGGCCGTCGGCACCATGGGCTATGCGCCTCCGGAGTTGTTCAGCGGGCGGGCGGATCCGCGCGTGGACATTTACAGTTTGGGGGCGACGATGTTTCATCTCCTGACCGGATCGGATCCGCAAGATAATCCACTGCTGATTTTCGATTTCGCAAAGAATCCTCGTCCGCGTCAAATCAATCCTGGGCTTTCCAGTGAAATGGAACGCATCCTGATGCGGGCCGTCGAGTACAAGCCCGAACATCGTTTCCAATCCGGCGCGGAGATGCGTGAAGTGCTTTCTTCGCATCTCGAAAAGCTGCGTTCGGGCCAGGTCACCTATGGTTTGCCTGCCAGTCAGTTGGGCGGCGAGACGATCAGCGTGGCGATGGTCTACTGTGGATTCTGCGGCGGACGCATCGCCGCGGACGACATTTTCTGTGCGCATTGCGGATCGCGTCAGCCGCAGGCACAGTTGGCAGCGGCGCGGCCCACCGCCAAGCTGATCGTGACTGGCACAACGGAGCTGGACGCGTCCTTTCTGCTGCAAAAAGACAGCAACCTCCTGGGCAGAACGGATCCGCTGTCGAACATCTTTCCCGAAGTGGACTTGTCGCGCTTCGATCCGCAAACCAAGGTTTCGCGACGTCACGCCCGCATTTGGCGCGAAGGTGAAACTTTCATGGTCGAAGACTTGGGCTCAGTAAACGGCACCGTAGTCAATGACGTGATTCGGCTTGAGCCGCGAGAGCCACGCCAGCTCGACAGCGGCGATCGTATTCGCCTGGGCGAAACTACTGTGCATTTTTTGCTTGGATGAGACTTCTGAAATTCGAGATTTGAAATATTTGAAATCTGAAATTTGAAATCTGAAATCCACTACTGAGTTCCCCTAATGACTCCAAAACTTCAACCTCCAAAACCATCGCGCCGTTCGGCGGGCCGTCGATCTGAGTCTCATGTCCGAGTGCGTTATCGCGCGCCCTTTGCGCTTCGTTGCGGAGCGCTGTTGATTGACTATATCTTGCTGGCGTTGACTCTTACTCTCAGTATTATGATCGCCCGGCTGATGGGCGGCGGCGCGCGCATGGCTGGTGGCACGGCCGAGAAGATTGGACTGATTGTCACTTTAATAGTTGCCGTGCTTGACCTGGGCGTGTTGGCTGGAATTTATGGGCAGACAATTGGCAAGTGGACGACGGGTTTGCGCATCGAACGCACCGACGGCCAGCTACCGGGAATAGCACGCATTCTGCTGCGGAACTTTGTGGGATATCCCCTATCGTTGCTGCTGTTCGGACTTGGTTTTCTGCTGGCTGCAGTAAACCCGAGTGGGCGCGCCTTACATGATTTGATTGCCGGCACTGTCGTAGTACGACGACACGGGTCGCACATGATTGCGCCCCCGCAAAAACCGAGAACGCAGGGAGCGTAGTGCAAACTGTTAGTTTGGCCGCTGCAAGTTGACCGCTTGCTTTAACAAATCAATGGCTGAGTTGATTGTCAAATATCCGGATCGCGCCGCCGAGCATTTTCCGATCAACCGTCTGCGCGTCACGATTGGCCGCTCAGCGCGTAACGATCTGTGCATTCCGGATCCGTTTGCGTCGCGGGTGCATGCCGAGGTGCGCAGCGAAGGAGATGAATACTTTCTCCAGGATCTGGGATCGGCCAACGGCACGCTCTACAACGGCACGGTACTCGAAAAGCCGGTCACGTTGACGCGCGGGGGCCGCATCCAGATAGGCGAGACCGAGATCGTCTTCAACGACAGTCCGTTTCCGCTTAGCAGCGGCGCGACGATGATCACCGACAATTCGGCGTCGATTCCGGAAGCCACCATCGCGCTTTCATCAGCTGATCGCACGACGTCCGGCCTGTTCGAGGCCATCGAAGGGGCGCGCACGCAATCCGACGACGCCACGGCCCGGCATCCCGCGAAGCAGAGTGACCTGCTGGCGCTGATCAGCAAGGTCGGAGTCACGCTGTTGGCTTCCACAACTCTACATCAGACTCTGGAGGACATCGTTTCACTGGTGTTCGAAGCAGTCCCCGCCGATCGCTGCATGGTCATGATGCGCGACCACAAGAATACCGAGCTGAAGGTTGCCGTGGCGCGGTTGCGCGATCGCGTCGGCGAAGTCGGCGAGATTCGCATCAGCCGCTCCGTGATCGACGAAGTAGTGGCAAACGGCAAATCGGTGTTGACCTCCGACGCGCAGGCTGATCCGCGATTTGCCGGCGGCACTGTCATGCTGCAAGGCGTGCGTTCCGTGCTGGCTGTGCCGCTCGGAGTCGGCGCCAATGTTTTCGGGATCATTTATGCCGATTCGCCTCTGGCGGATAATCGTTTCACCGGAGATCATTTGAAACTGCTGACGACGCTGGCTTCGGTGGCTGCCATTCGCGTCGAGAACGCTCGTCTGACCGAAGAGCAGATTGAGCGCGAACGACTCGAACGCGAGCAGCAAGTTGCCAGCGAGATTCAACAGCGCTTCCTCCCCTCGAAAGCGCCGCAGGTGACTGGCTATGAATTGCAGGGCATCAGCTTTCCCTGCTATGAGATCGGCGGCGATTATTATGATTTCATCGAGCGTGAAAATGGCAGCCTGATCGTCGCGCTGGGAGACGTGTCCGGCAAAGGAACGGCGGCGGCGTTGCTCATGTCATCGCTGCACGCTGCGGTACACGCGCAGGCCGACGCGAATGACTCTATAGTGAAGACGATAGTCGCAGTCAACCGTTATTTGGTTGAGAGCATTCCGCCGAATCGATTCGTCACTCTCTTCTACGCCGAACTCGATCCTAAGAGTGGCGCGCTCGCGTTTCTGAACGCCGGCCATAATCCACCGTTAATCGTTCACGCCGGCGGCACGATGGAACAACTTGCTTCCGGAGGTTTGCCGCTGGGCATCCTGGCGGATGCGGATTTTCGCGAGGGACGCACGAAGCTTTATCCCGGCGACGTGCTGGTGATCTATTCGGATGGAGTTTCCGAAGCTGTGAATCCAAACGGCGAAGAATTTGGCGCCACGCGACTCTACGAAGTAGTAGCGCGCAACCTGGATACCTCAGCCAGCGGCATCCGCGACCGGATCGAATCTGCGCTTACAAAATTCTGCCAGGGCACCCCCGCCGCCGATGACATCACGCTGGTGATTGTCAAGCGCCTGGCCGAAGCCACGGAAGTTGCCGCCGCCGCGGGCGCGAGTTAGTCAAACGACGAGCTCGGATGTCTCGGCAGCGGCCAGGCATTGCGTGATAAAGGGATCCATGCGAGCGGCAGTGCCGTAGCATTCATGGCTGGCGGCCACGCAACCGCCACGGCAAGAATCGCGCAGAGGATGCTGGCAGTTGGGTGAATCCTAAAATCGCGTCAAAATTTTTCGTAATAGCAAAGTTCTTGCGTAAACTTCCTCATGACCTTGCGTGAAAGCGCGCAATCAAAGATCGTTCGTCACCTCAACGAATCGCAAACTAATTGGCGGCGGTCCAAGCGCAACCGCTCGGTCTATGTTAGTAAACCGCTCGTTTTTGCTCGCTCGCTTTTGTCGCCAGACTAAAGCGTGGTTCGATTCCTTCGCTCTTACCTTCGAGTCTGGCAGCAACGTACTCGGCTATGATCGGCCCATGCTTAAAACCATGACCCGAGCCGCCGCCGACCAGCCAGACGTTTTCAAAATCCGGATGAAGATCGATTAGGAAGTCGCCGTTTGAAGTGTTCTCGTATTGACAGACACGCGTTTCCGTCACCGGCGCATTTCTCAATTCCGGCAAACGTCGAGCGAGATATTGACGCACTTCAAGCGAACCTTCAGCAGTAACGACCCGGTTTCCACTCTCGGGATCGAATCCTGGTCCGTGCCGATCAATCGCGATCTTCACACCGCGTCCTTCAAGGTCCGGCAGACCATAAGCTTCGTCCTTGAAGTCGATCCAGGTAGGCAATGCTGGCGCGGTGAAACGACAGTCACCTGCGGGGGCGCCGAAGAAAAAGACTTCCTGGCGCGTTGGAAGAATTCGATCAGCCAATACACTGGGAAATATTTTCGGCAGCCATGGGCCACAAGCGAAGACATAGGTCGCGGCTGAGATGCGCCAGCCGTTTGTAGTTGTAATATTAGTCAGCTTTCCTTTCCCGTTTGGCGGCTGCACGGCGCCTTGCAAGTACTCCACGCCATTGTTGAATGCTTCGCGGGCCACCGCCTGGACCGCCCGGCGCGCCATGATTATTCCGCCCTCCGGTTCAAGCAAGGCCCAGGAGATTCGATCCAGTCCAATCTGCGGGAAGCGCTGATGGACGTCCCAGGTGGTCAAATTTTCAAAAGGGATCCCAACTCTACGAAGCGTTTCGGCGCACTTGACTGGATATGGATCTTCTTCGTGAGCCAGCCATAAAACACCAGTTTGTTGAAAGAGCGCTTCGTTAATCTGCGCGAACAATTCCTGCCAAAGCTGCAAGGCACGCTGGGCCGAGCGCGTATAGATTTCGTCGGCGCCGTAGCCCATGCGTACGATGCGCGATTCCCCACCGGAACTGGAACGGCTGTGTCCGGGACCATGCGCATCGATCAGGATGACCCGTCTCCCCGATCGCCGAAGTTGATAAGCGATCCATGCGCCAAAAACGCCGGCGCCGACAACTGTCACATCGCACGTGCTGTGACTTGAAGAGACTTGCATTGACGGGAGACATTATCGACCCGACTCGACACTAAAGTCAGTTCCGGGGCGGCCCACGTCCATGGCCTTCAAAAGCTGATCGACCAGTTCAATCTCTTCATCGCTGGGTTCCAGCTCTTTGTACCTGTTGAGAGATTGGGTGGCCGCGGGGACGTTATTCAAGCGATGATAGACCAGGGCGAGATTGTAATAGACGAGCGAGAAGTTGGGTTCGATTTGGGCGGCGGCTTCGTAGTGCAAGCGCGCGAGTGGAAAGTCGCCGGCGTCGTAATAGAGATTGGCGAGATTGTAGTGCGCTTCGACGTGGCGCGGATCGTGTTTCAGCGACTGCGTGAAATTCTCGAGCGCGCCGATCGTTTTGCCGTGATCCAATTCGATGATTCCCAGATTGCAGTAAGCTTCCGCGATGTTATCACCTTCATTGATCGCTTCGAGATAAAACTCCGCCGCTTTTTCGTCGCCCTGTTCGTGCCGCAGCAGCGCTTCCTCGAAAGGCGTCAGCAGACGGGCAACCTGGCCACCCACGGGCCGGAATAAACTCATCTGGCCTTGCAGCTCGGCTTCGATCTGCTTAATCGTCAAACCTTGCGCGCGCATTTCGCGCACCCGTCGAAACAGCGTGAGCGCCTGAAAGTCGTACGTGAAGTCTGCGCTGGCAACCACCGGCGTGCCTTGAATGATTCCGGTTTCAGTCCAGCGACGCACGGTGCGCTCGCTCAAACCAAACATCTGTTTGATTTCGCGCAGCGAATAACTTGATTTGACGCGTTGATAGTCCGCCTTCGCAGGAACCGGCGACGGAAACGAGAGGATCTTGCGAATCTTTTCGGTCATGCGGTATACAAGCGTACACGAAAAGTCGCTGGTTTGGGAATCAAATCTTCAGGAAATGTTTGGTGAGTTAAATGCCGTCTTAAAAGCACGACATTGCAAATTGAGAATTGAAAAATGCAAATTGCAAATTAGACATCCCACGACATCAACCGTCCGGCGCGAGTCTTAGGACAGTTAGGGAGCATGTGATTGGCGTCTAATAAGTCATTTGACCATCTGCCCTGGCGATTTTGGTCCTCTGAACTTAATTTGCAATTTGCATTTTTCAATTTTCAATTTGCAATTTCCTTTCTTAGTTACTTGGCTTCCCTTTGCTTGGGTTCGCGTTCTTCGCAGGTTTGCTGGGCGCAACGACCTTAAGTTGGTTCGTCACCTTCTTCACGCCTTCAGTTTCTTTGGCGACGCGCTCAGCCTCAGCCTTTGCTTCAGCCGTATCGACATTTCCCCGCAAGGTAACGGCACCTTCTACCACGTCGACGTTGATATTTCTCTCTGGCGTCTTCGTGTCACCGATTAGCTTGGCCACAATCTTGGTATGAATCCACGCGTCGTCGAGCGATTGCCCAATCGTTTCCTTATTCGCCTTGGCCTTCTCACGTTCTTCGCGAGCCTGTTCTTCGCTATATTGTCCGCGGCCTGTAGCAGGCGTCGGCGCTTCAACTCGCGGAGTGGCCATGTTCGCGTTTGCGGGCGCTCGGCCGTTGGCGTTGGCGTTAGTGTTCTCGTTCATGTTGGTGTTACAAGCAGCGACAACTAAACCGAGTGTCGCGACCGCTGCCAATAACAGCATTAGTCTCGTTTTCATCTTCGCTTCCTCTCTCGAAAAGGAAATAAAAGGAATGAATCGCCAGCATCACCGTTTGCTGGCGATTCTTCCGCCCAGATCCTCAATTGCTTCGCCTACTTTACGGCGGGCCTTGCCAAATTTTTCCTGGACCTTGCCTTCGACCCGCTCGTTTGTGCCTCGCTGTTGCAGGTTAGGGTCGCCGGTCAACTTACCAAGTTTTTCTTTCGCGGCGCCTTTCACCTGCTTGCCTTTGCCTTTTAGTTCGTCTTCATATCGCACTGCTTCCCTCCCTCTGTTCGCTCACAAGTCTTTCCGTAACCTCGCGCTCCGTCACAATTAGATTGCCACTCGCCGACCCGTGATCAACTGAATGACCAGCACCACCAGCGCCACCAGTAACAAGAGATGAATCAAGTTACCAGCAATTCCGCTCACAAAACCCAACAACCACAACACCAGCAAGATCAGCAAAATCGTCCAAAGCATCTCATCGCACCGTCCTTTCTTAGAACACTCTGATCAACTGGAAAAGATGACTGAGCAAAGCCCATGCCGTCACCGATTGCGGCGTTTCTAAAGGTTGAAATGGCCTCTCGCTTGAAAAAAGAACGAGCGAATGCATCGTTCTCGAACTTGAAGCACGAACGAAAGATCAAACAAAAAAATGGTGTGAATCAAGAAGAGAGAGTGGAAGTAGGTATTCTTAGTTTGACGACTTACTTTCTAACTCGCAATTTATCTCCGCCCCAAGCAGGATCGCTGTCCCCGTGAGATAAAACCACAGCATTAAAATAATCAGGGCGCCCAGTGAGCCATACGTCGCACTGTACGAGTTGAAGAAGTGTAGATAGAGACGAAATCCCAGAGACACGAGCAACCATAGAACCACGGCAACCACCACGCCGGGCGACAACCAACGACGGCGATAATCGGATGCCGGCAGACGCGCGTCGCGTCTCGGTCCTTTCACATTCGGCGCAAAGCGATAAATGAGGTCGAAGGTGACGAAGACAAAAACAAGCGCGATCGGAAATTGCAGAACTCTCCAGACGATTGCGAAGGCGCCTCCTGCATGGACCAGCGCGGCGACGAAATGACCAAGCCGTCCGCCATAGAGCACAATCAGCAAAGCAGAAATTATTAAGATCGATAACGCCACCGTCAGCGCGATCGAGATCAGCCGCACTTTCCACCACGGCCGCGTCTCGCGCACGTCATACGCCGCGTTGAGCGACTGACTGATAGCATTCATGCCGCTGGACGAAGCCCATAACGCCAGTAATAAACCAACCGACAGTTTGCCGCCGCCGCGTGCCTGGGTGACTTCATCAATCGTCGCCGTGACAAGACGAAGGGCGGTCGCCGGCATGACCTCACCAAGATATGCAATCAGCCGATGGCGAAGATGCGAGCCGGCCCCGTTAAAATAACCGAACAGCGTGACCAGAAAAAGCAGCAGCGGAAAGAGGGCGAGCAGGAAATAGTAGGACAACTGCGCAGAGCGGCCCAAAAGCTCGTCATCATCGGCCCTCGCCCAGACGCGCATCAGAAAGTCTTTTGAGAAAAGATTCATTTTCCATTTGTCATTTGACCTTTTTCAATTGCCATTTGTCAGAACGGGTCAGTTTGGATAGCGGACTTGTCCGCCGCGGATAGGGGACAAGTTCCCATCTAAACGGAGAAAGTTCTCAAAAATGGCGAATGAAAAATGACAAATGGAAAATGATCTGCTCCGATTTTATCTCACCATCGTTCCCGTGCGGCGCCAGCGCGTATTGGTGAAAAATTCAATCGGACCAAAGGGTTGGGTTTCGTCATAGGACCAGTAGACAAACATGGCCCGGCCAATGATCAAGTCGCGAGGA
>Ga0209577_10007238_pt1 | contig 10214 bp, 8 predicted proteins | sample GraSoiAngelo_109_FD_185874 | JGI IMG/M metagenome (GOLD analysis project Ga0209577, IMG submission 185874) | Grasslands soil microbial communities from the Angelo Coastal Reserve, California, USA - 14_0903_12_20cm (SPAdes) (version 2) | ecosystem: Environmental > Terrestrial > Soil > Grasslands ...
AGCTCGCAGACCATCGAGAAGACGATCCCGTACTCGCCGGCATGCGACTCGCAGGCGTGGTCGCGAAGGACTGACATCGCGTCCTCCGGGGTCCGCGGTGGTCGCGCATCGAGCAGGCCCTGCAGGTGCGTGAGACGCGACTCGCTGCTCGTCGAGGGTTCCTCGCCGAGCTCCCGCAGCTCGGGCGCGAGGTAGTGGTTCGTGTGCACTAGTGCACGAGCGCCGTTGAGCACCGCCGCCCGCTTGGCGGTCGTCTCGATCGTGAACACCTCGCCGGGCGCGGCGAAGACATATGCGTAGCCGCCGGCACGGCCTTCGAGCGAGGCGCGGCGGAACGCGTCGTCGCGGCCACTGGCGTCGAGGACGTGACGCGAGACGAGGACGCGCGGAACCCCGATGCAGTCGTCGCGCGCGGTGAGCGAGTCGACCCCGCGCGCCGTCCGGTGGGCGTTCATGCCGACCGCGGGCAGGCAGCACGCGAGTGTCGGCGACGCGACGGCCGGCCCGTTGAGGGGGCGCTCGATCACGACCGCGGCGTTGCCCGAGTCGCCCGCGAGCCATATCTCGTTGTGGCCGAGCAGCGTGAACCCTTCGCCGAGGGCCGTGAAGGTCGAGCAGCGCTCGACGGGGGCGAGCTGCTCGAGCTCCTCGAACGCGTTGACCGCGAAGAGCTCGGCGCGCGAGACCTCCGCGCCGTCTGCGAAGGCGTCGAGCCAGGTCACGAGCTCCGGCAGCGACCGCTCCGCCGCTCGCCTGAACGGCGCCGCGATCCGCTCGGGGTCGGCGAAGGTGCCCCGGTAGAACGCGAGCGAGCGCTCGACGAGATCGCCGAGAAGCTCGCCTGCGCGCCTACCGCGGCTCGACGGGTCGCCCTCGAGCCGGACGACTCGAAGCCCGCTCGCCGTCACGGCCTCTCTTCTACCACGCGTCGGCGCGGAAGAGCGAAGACCCGGCCCGCCGCCGCTGCGGCCATCCGGTCGAGCCGGCGCGCGAGCTCGCGCTTCGACCGACCGAGGTGCCGCTCGACGCTTCGCTCGATCCACGGGCCGTGCGGGCGCGCGCCCGTCTCGCCGCGGAGCGACGCGAGCTCACGCCACAGGTTCGGTCCGACGTCCGGATCGCCCTGCGCGCTCCAGGTCGCCCGCTCGGCGCGACGACCCCGCCGCCCGCGCTCGCGCCTGAACGCCTCTTCCGACAGGTCGGCGCACAGGCGGTTCAAGCCCACGCGCGCGAGGCCTGTCGCCGCCTCCCCCCAGCGCCCCGCGCGCAGGAGCCCGAGAGTCTCCTGAAGCCGCTCGACGTCGTGCGCAGTCTGCTCGTGCGGATACGCGGACGTCTCCTGGGCGTCGAGTCCGTACAGACCGCGCCCGATCGCCGTGAACGCCGCCCGGCCCCGGAGGTGGTCGAGGGGCCCGAGATCGAGCCCGTGCTTCCGCAGCTCGCGAGCCCGCGCGCCGAAGTCGAGGAGGTCGTCGATCCCCTCGTCGGCCTCGAGGAGGAAGCGCGCGCAGATCCGGGTCAGCCCGGCGAGGTAGTCGTAGTCGACCGAATCGGACGTGTCGTACTGGGTGTGGTACTGGGTGCGGTCGTACTCCGAGGTGAAGGTCGAGACGTTGAGCCCCGGGACGCCCGCGGCGAGGAAGGTCCAGATCTCCGTCCACGTGTTCGGCCTTCCGAGCGCGAAGCCGTGCGGCAGTACGCCGTCGCGCGCCGCGGCCCGCAGCACCCGGCGCGCCCACCCGGCGAGCTCCGGCGGCGCGTCCACGGTGAAGGGCGCCCGCGACCCCGACCCCTCGACGTTGAGGCAGAAGGGCGAGCGCCGCCCCCATTCCGGGTGCTCGACGACGACCTGATGCCAGGCGCCGTAGCACCAGTCGTAGCGTGAATCGGCGATGCCGTATTCCTCCGCCGTGTGCGAGACGAACGCGATCGAGCGCCTCGGCCGGATCCCCGCGGCGACGAAGGCCCGGGCGAGCGCGAGTGTCACCGCCACGCCGCTCGCGTCGTCGAACGCGCCGCCGAACCAGCCGTCGTGGTGACCCGCCACGACGGACGGAGCGCCGCGCCGACGGCCCGGGAGGACGCCGACGACGTTCGCCGCCTCCGCCCCGCGCGTCAGCGGCGCTTCGAGCACGACCCGCACCCGCCGCCCCGCGGCCAGTTCGGCCGCATCCTCCTTCCGGATCGTCACCGCCGGCGGCCCTTCACGGTGCCAGAGCCCGTCGAATGTCCCGAGTGCTCCGGGCGCCTGGTAATAGGGCCCGCCCGCGGAGGAGGTGACGACGAGCGCCGCCGCGCCGCGCAATCCGAGCTCCAAGCCCACGTGGTACGGCCAGAGCCCTTCCTCGCGCCAGTCGACGAGGACGACCCGTCCGCGCACGTCCAGCCCGTCGAGGTCTCGCCTTCCCGCCCGGCCCGCGACGACGAGCTCGCCCGTCACTCCGCCCGGCGGCGTCTCGGGCACGCCCCCGAACGAGGCGCACTCGTAGCGGCGCCCGTCCGCCTCGACGTACGCGTCGATCAAGCGCCAGGCGTCGACCGGGACGGGCTCTTCGACGACCTCCGAGAGCCCCGCGTCGCGCAGCTCGGCCGCGACGAACGAGACCGCCGCCCGCTCTTCCGGCGTGCCCGCGACGCGGAAGCCGAGCGGATGCGACCGAAACCCTTCGAGCCGCTCGACCACGGCCCGCAGGTAGTCAGGCTCGATCGCCGCCTCGATCGTCTTCGTCTCGGCCAACGCGCGAGTCTCGCACGCCCCCGACCGGTGTCTCCAGCGATCTCAGCCGGGGGTTAGGCCGGCGGCCTCGATCGCTCCGCGGGCGAGGCGGGCATCCTCGGGGCCCGGAAGGCCGCTCACGCCGACTGCTCCCACGCGTAGGCCGTCCTCGAACGCGGCCACGCCGCCGAGGAAGAAGGTGAAGAACGGGTCGAAGCTCGCGCGCTCGACCGGGTCGTCTCGCACCTTCGTGGCGAGCTCGGCGGTGGTCGCGGCGTCGCTCCTTGCCGCCGTATAGGCCTTCCGCTGTGCGTTCAGCCGCGTGTCCGGGGCCGCGCCGTCCATCGCCGCGGCGGCGACGAGCTCGCCGTGGTCGTCCGCGACGAAGACGGAGACCGGCCCGGGAGACTGGCTCACCACCGCCTCCACCATCGCCTGCGCCTGGGCGAGCCTCATGCGTTCACTCTAGACCCGCGAGCGCAAGCGTCTCGCCGAGCGGGCGCACGCCCTCGGTCGCGCCCACCCTCGTCGTGGCGAGCGCGCCCGCCGCGTTGCCGAGGCGCGACGCGCGCTCGAGCGGCCAGCCGGCGAGCCGTCCGTAGAGCAGGCCAGCGACGAAGGCGTCGCCTGCGCCGGTCCCGTCGACCGAATCGACCCTCGGCGCCGGCACCGGGCCGAGGCCGAGGACGTAGCAGCCCTCTGCGCCGAGCTTGACGACCACCTCAGTCGCGCCGTGCTCGTGGAGCCAGCGGGCCGCGTCCTCCGGGTCGCGCTTCCCCGTGATCGCCTGGGCCTCCGCGAGGCTCGGGACGAGCAGGTCGACGTGCGGAAGCGACGGGAGCACGCGCTCGAAGCGGCCGCTCGGATCCCAGACCGTGTCGAGGCTCGTCAGGAGCCCGCGGCGGTTGGCCTCGGCGAGGATCCGCGCGAACGGCTCGCCGTCGAGATCGTCCATCACGAGCGCCCCGGCCACGTGGAGCGCTCGCCCCGAGTAGAGCAGCTCGTCGCGAGCTCCTCGGCGCGCAAGCGCGCCATTCGCGCCGGGGAGGTGGAGGAACGTCCGCTCGCCGTCTGCGGCGACGAGCACGACGGTGGCCGAGGTAGGGACGGACGGATCTCGGACGACGGCGCGCCGGTCGAGCCCGCGCTCGTCGAGGAGCGAGACGAGGAAGTCTCCGAACGGATCCTCGCCGACCTTGCCGGCGACCGCGGGCCTGAGCCCGAGCCGGGCCAGCGCGGTCGCGGTGTTCAGAGCACAGCCGCCGCCGCGGAGCGCGATCTCGTCGATCCGTGCGAGTGAGCCGCTCTCCGGCAGCGCGTCGACCGGCCGCGCGAGGACGTCCGCGACGAGGATGCCGAGGCAGACGACGTCGGTCATGGGTCGGGCGCGAGGCAGCGCAACACCCGCATGTCGCCCGCGACCGCGAAGTCGGTCGCCGCGGCCGGCACCGCGAATCCGTCGCCGGCCCGGGCCTGCGTGCCGGCGATCGTCCCCGTCCCCTCGAGCACAAGCAGCACCGCGAACCGCCCGGCCGGCTCGGCGACCGAGTCCGCGAAGAAGAAGCCGCGGGCCTCGCCGGGCAACCGGCGCACGGGCTCGTGCGGCTCGAGGTCGAGCGCGTCGGCCGCGGTATCCCAGCCGAGCCCGAGGTGGCTCGCCTCCGCGTCGATCGGGAACCCGCGCCACTCGCAGAGGAGGGAGAAGTCCGTCGGCTCCTGCAGCTCGGCGAGGAGCACCCCGGCGCCGATCGCGTGCGGGACACCCGCCGGAACGTAGACGACGTCGCCTGAACGGACCATGACGTGGTTGAGCGAGCCGAGCATCGCCTGGGTGTCCTGCTCCTCGATCCAGCCGAGCCAGCGCTCCCGAGGAACCGGCTCCCGCAGCCCGACCCACACCTCGGCGCTCGCGCCCCGCGTTCCGAGCACGAGCCAGGCCTCCGTCTTCCCGAACGGGGAATCGAGGCGCTCCGAAGCGAAAGCCCGATCCGGGTGTGCGTGCACCGGCAGCCGCTCCGCCGAGTCGAGGAGCTTCACGAGCAATCCGGTCGTGACCCCGAACCGCTGCACGTGCCGCTCCCCGAGCCAGCCCTCGGGATCGGCGGCGATCGCGTCCCGGAGCAGCCGGCCGCTCTCCAGGCGCGAGAGGCCTTCGTCCCGTTCGCCCCAGGCGGGCGTCACCGAGCCGACCCACTCCTCCGGGCGGTCGCCGTCCGGCTCCTCGATCCCGTGCAGCCGGCCGATGAGCGCCCCGCCCCGGTAGAAGCGCGCGACGCGGCACGGCCGGAGCCGTTCGGGCTGCCAAGAGTTGAAATTGAATAGTTTCGTCAACCCTCCTATAGTCGGCCGTCTGAGGGTCACCAAGCAAGGAGGGCAGATGGAGGTTTCCCACTCGAGCGGCCGGCGGCGGCTGGGCCTGATCGGAGGCGTTTTCGTCCTCGTCGGCGCGCTCGCGGTCCTGGCCGTCGCAACGACGACGACAGCCGCGCCGCGGAAGGCGAATGCGTCGAAGCGGGTCGCATTCCTCCTCCCGGAGAACGTGACGCCCCGCTGGGAGGGGTTCGACCATCCGACGTTCGTGAGGGCGCTCAAGAAGCTCGTCCCCGGCGTCGCCATCGACGTCGTGAACGCGCGCAACTCCCCGACGACGCAGCAGTCCCAGGCCGAGCAGGAGATCACGAAGGGCGTCAAGGTGCTCGTGGTCGCTCCGATCGACGGCAAGGGGTTCGGCGCCGTCGCGGCCCGTGCGATCGCACAGGGCGTGAAGGTCGTCGCCTACGACCGCCTGATCTCGAACGCCAAGACCTCGGCCTACATCTCGTTCGACGGCGTCGCCGTCGGCAAGGCGCAGGGCAAGTGGCTCGCCGGCCACACGAAGAAGGGCAGCCGGATCGCGGTCATCAACGGCGCGACCACGGACGACAACGCCCATCTCTTCAACAAGGGCTATCTGAGCATCCTCACGCCGCTCTTCAACTCCGGCGCCCGCAAGGTCGTCGGCCCGAAGGCCGGCACGTGGACGCCTGGTTGGGATCCGCCCACCGCACAGCGCGAGATGGAGCAGCTCCTGACGAAGTCCCACAACGGGATCGACGCCGTCCTGTCGGCGAACGACGGCATGGCGGGCGGCATCATCGCGGCGCTCAAGGCGCAGGGAAAGGCCGGCAAGGTGCCCGTGACGGGGCAGGACGCCTCGCTCGAGGGGCTGCAGAACATCATCCGCGGCTACCAGGGCATGAGCGTGTTCAAGGACTTCCGGCTCCAGGCGCCGGCCGCGGCGAAGATCACCGCCGCCCTCCTGAGTGGAAAGTCCCTGCCCGGGATCAACAAGCACGTCCAGAACGGCGCGGGGAGCATCCCGGCCGTGATCCTGCCGGTTCATTCCATCGACAAGACGAACCTGAGCACGCTGGTCAAGAACGGCTACATCAACACCTACCTCGGCGGCCTGAAGAAGGTCTGCAAGGGCATGCCGAAGAGGTACATCTGCAAGTAAGAGGTCGACGCTGAGCGCGACTGCGACGACGGTCGTGGGCGGCGGCGAGACCGCCGCCCGCGATCCGAAGCGGACGCCGGTCCTCGAGCTCAAAGGAGTCTCGAAGCACTTCGGCGCGGTTCAGGCGCTGACCGAGGTCGACTTCGAGGTCTTCCCGGCCGAGGTCGTCGCGCTCGTCGGCGACAACGGCGCCGGCAAGTCGACGCTGATCAAGACCATCGCCGGCGCGCACGCGCCGGACAGCGGGTCGATCTTCTTCGAGGGCGAGGAGGTCAAGATCCACTCCCCGGCGGACGCGACCCGGCTCGGGGTCGAGACCGTCTATCAGGATCTCGCCCTCTGCGACAACCTCGACGTCGTCGGCAACATGTTCCTCGGGCGGGAGCGGGCGAAGCCGAAGGGTCTCGGACCGCTCGACGAGCTGGCGATGGAGAAGCGCGCACTCGAGGTGCTCTCGGGCTTGAACGTGACGACGATCGGCAGCGTCCGGACACCGGTGGCCGGGCTCTCCGGCGGGCAGCGGCAGTCGGTCGCGATCTCGCGCGCGGTGATGTGGAACTCCAAGATCGTCGTCCTCGACGAGCCGACCGCCGCCCTCGGCGTCGCGCAGACGGCGCAGGTCGTGGCGTTGATCAAGCGCCTGCGCGAGCAGGGCCTCGGGGTGGTCGTGATCACGCACAACATCCAGGAGGTCTTCGAGGTCGCGGATCGGATCATCGTCCTGCGGCTGGGGCGGAGAGTGGCGACCTTCGACCACGCCGAGACGACGCCCGAGCAGGTCGTCGGCGCGATCATGGGCGCGCGCCAAGTGGCGGCCTGATGGCGGCCGCGGCGCCCGAGCCGAGCGCGCTCGAGGAAGCCGCGCAGGCGGCGCGCCGGGAGGGCCTGGCCGGCGCAGGCCGGATCTTCGTCGGCGTTACCTGGCAGCGCCTCCGCTCCGGCGAGCTCGGCTCGCTGCCGGTGATCGTCGCGCTCGCCGTCATCTGGGGATACTTCCAGGCCAGGCAGAACGTCTTCCTGAGCGCTCGCAACCTCTCCAATCTCATCCTCCAGATCGGCGTCACGGGGACGATCGCGGTCGGGGTCGTGCTCGTCCTCCTGCTCGGCGAGATCGATCTCTCCGTCGGCTCCCTGATGATCCTGAGCTCGGCACTGCTCGCCTGGGCGGTCGTGAACCACAGCTGGGCCTGGTACTGGGGGATCGCCATCGCGGTCGTTGCCGGGGCGGCGATCGGGGCCTTCCAGGGAGCGTGGTTCGCTCTCGTGGGCGTCCCGTCGTTCGTCGTCACGCTGGCGGGACTGCTCGGCTGGCAAGGGGTCCAGCAACACGTTCTCGGATCCAACGGGACGATCAACGTCTTCGACTCCCACATCTCGGCGATCGCGACCTCGTACCTGCCGCACGTGTGGGGGTGGGTCCTGGCGATCGGGGCCGCAGGGCTCTACGCGCTCTCGCGCCTCGTGGAGGCGGCCCGGCGCCGTCGGGCTGCACTCCCGGCCTCGCCTGTCGTCGTCGTGCTCTTCGGGGCGACCGTCGTGGCGGCCACCGCGCTGCTGGCGACGGCGATCTTGAACGGCGAGTTCAAGAACCACTGGATCTTCGGCGACTACACGAGCGGCATTCCCACCGCCGGGGTCATCCTGCTCGGCCTGGTGATCTTCTTCAGCCTGCTGACGACCCGGACTCGGTTCGGGCGCTACATCTTCGCGGTGGGCGGAAACGCCGAGGCCGCGCGCCGGGCGGGCATCAACGTCTCGCTGATCCGGATCACGGTGTTCGCGCTCTCGGGGTTCCTCGCCGCGACCGCCGGCTTGATCCAGACCGCCCGGCTCGCCGCCGCCAGCTCGGCGATCAATCCGGGCCAGGTGACCCTCGAGGCGATCGCCGCAGCGGTCATCGGGGGCACGAGCCTGTTCGGCGGGAGGGGCAACGTGTGGGCGGCTCTTCTGGGTGCGCTCGTGATCGGGAGCGTGGGCAACGGTCTCGATCTCGTCGGCCAGGGGCCGGACGTGAAGCTGATGGTCGAGGGCGGGATCCTGCTCCTCGCCGTCACGGTCGACGCAGTCGCCCGGCGAGGCCGGGCCGCCGCCGGCCGCGTATGAGTCGCGACGCGATCGGCGTCGGCATGCTCGGGTATGCCTTCATGGGGAAGGCGCACTCGCGCGCGCTCCTCGCGCTCCGGCACCTCGAAGTGCCTCTCCGCCCGGAGCTCGTCTCGATCTCGGGCCGGAACCGCAACGCCGTGGAAGAGGCCCGTGCGCGCTGGGGCTGGGCCGAGGCGGTGACTGACTGGCGCGAGCAGGTCGCCGACGAGCGGATCGGCCTCTTCGACAACGGCGGCCCGAACATCGTCCACGCCGAGCCGACGATCGCGGCGGCCCGGGCCGGGAAGCACGTCCTGTGCGAGAAGCCGCTCGGGATGACGGCCGTCGAGTCGTACGAGATGTGGCAGGAGGCGGAGCGGGCGGGCGTGCGCCACATGTGCGGCTTCAACTACCGCTTCGTTCCTGCGGTCCGGCTTGCGCGCGAGCTGATCGAGAGCGGGGACCTAGGCGATGTCGTCCACTTCCGCGCGCGCTATCTGCAGGGCTGGGGGTGGGACGCCGACGAAGGGATCTGGCGCTTCGATCGCGCGCAGGCCGGCACGGGCGCGATCGGCGACCTCGGCACGCATATCGTCGACATCGCCCGGTACCTCGTCGGTGAGATCGCGTCGGTCTCCGCCCTCGTGCGGACGATCGTCCCGGGTCGCGAGATCGACGACCACTTCGTGGCGACGATCGAGTTCGAGAACGGCGTCGTCGGAACGCTCGAAGCTTCGCGGCTCGCGCGCGGGCGGATCAACTCGAACGCCTTCGAGGTCAACGGCTCGAAGGGGTCGCTCACCTTCGACGTCGAGCGGCTCAACGAGCTCGAGGTCGCCGACACGAAGGCCTTCCGCCGGGTCCTCGTCACCGAGCCCGAGCACCCGTTCATGCGGCACTGGTGGCCGCCCGGGCACATCGTCGGCTGGGGCGACACCTTCACGCACGAGCTCGGCCACATGCTGGAGGCGATCGCGGGCGAGCACGACGTGGCGCCGTACGGCGCGACCTTCGAGGACGGCTACCGCTGCGACGAGGTGGTCGAGGCGATCCTCCGCTCGGCGGAGAGCGGGCGCCGGGAGGCGGTCACCTACCGATGAAGACGAGCCTGGGGATATGGGCCTTCCATAACGGGGGAAACCATGTTTCCCCCGTTGGCCCCCTTCTTCAGAGCAAGGCATGAAGACGAGCCTCGGCATCTGGGCCTTCGGACCGATGGTCACGCGCTTCGTCCCCGGCGGCTACCAGCCGGAGCACGCAGGCGAGTCGACGGCGCAGCGAGTGCGGCGCGCCGTCGAGGGGCTCGGCGACCTCATCGACGGCTACGAGTTCCACTACCCGCAGGAGCTCTCCGAGGAGAACCTCGACGAAGTGCGCGAGGCGCTCGGCGACCACGACGTCTACTGCCTTGCGGGCGACCCGCGCCGAGGCGCTGCGCGTCGCGCTCGCCGCCGCCGACTTCGCCGGCGAGCTCGGCGTCCCGCTGATCGTCTGGCCCGGGATCGAGGGCTACAACTACCCGTTCCAGACGCCGTACAAGGAGAGCTGGGCCTGGTTCGTCGACGGGATCGGCCAAGTCGCGGCGCGGCTCGGGGCCAAGGGACAGCCCCTCTTCCTCGAGCACAAGAACTCCGAGCCCGCGATGAAGATCCTGATGCGAAACGTCGGCATGACCTTGCACGTGATCCACAAGCTGCGCGCCCGGGGGATCGGCAACGTCAAGGTCAACATGGACTGGCAGCACCTGATCATGAACGGCGAGAACCTCGCCGAGTACGCGGCGCTGCTGGCAGCGGAAGGCGTGCTCGGACACCAGCACGCAAACTCCGGTTGGGGCACCTTCGACGACGACAACATGGTCGGCGCCACAGCGTTCATGGAGACGCTCGAGCTCGCGATCGAGCTGCGGCGCGCGCG
>Ga0209577_10007239_pt1 | contig 10213 bp, 15 predicted proteins | sample GraSoiAngelo_109_FD_185874 | JGI IMG/M metagenome (GOLD analysis project Ga0209577, IMG submission 185874) | Grasslands soil microbial communities from the Angelo Coastal Reserve, California, USA - 14_0903_12_20cm (SPAdes) (version 2) | ecosystem: Environmental > Terrestrial > Soil > Grasslands...
CTTGTAGTGGGTGTTGGCGATGGCGGCCCCGCTAAGGGTTCCGCGACGCAATACTTCGTTGGCGACTTCGATGGCGACAAATTTGTGAGCGATAACCCATCGAACAAGAAGTTGTGGGTAGACTTCGCCTGAATTCGCCTTAGAATCGGCTGATTTGGATAAGGGAAATGAAGTCAATTGGATGGTTGCTTCTGACTGATCATTGCCGCGTGCAATCCCTTGCCAGTTGGAAACTCCAGACTGACCTCTGTCGTGAGTGTTCACAACTTGGGGATGCATGTTCCGTTGCGAATTATACGCGGCGGTTTTGAATGCTAGCGTCCCGGAGTATCGTCGGGAATCGCGTGATGGAAGCCGTTCCGGTCACAGGAATTCCTCCATGGGATCGCGGGATGGGACAGGGCGAGATGCGGATCTTCCGATTCGACTTGGGACAGCCTGTAAGGGTCTCAAAACACAAGCCTCGCAAATCCCGAAACGCTGTTGGACAAGTTGGGAAGCCGTGGGGATCGTTTTCTCCAGCGATTCTTGCGATCGTTCCCGCCGTTCCCGCACGCCCGTGTATGCGCGGCGGAACGGGAACGCGAATTCGCCCACACCTCTTCCTGACCCGAGTTCTGTGGCGTGCGAAGAACTGATCCGCTAAGTGGGTAAGCGGAACAACGAAACCAGGTGAAACGGAAGCGGGCACTGCAGGGATGCAACCATCGCCGAGGGATAACCTGGTGGGCTTCACACTTCTCCCCACATCGGACGAATAGACCCCCGCATGCCTTGAAAATCCTCTTCCGTTTTTCCCGCGCACTAACGCACCCACTTGTCGGCGTAGCTCCACCTTGTGCATTGGCAGGGTTCGGGGAGCAGAGTTTCCCGACGCGTCGCTCCGTCGGATCAACACATCAAACCGGGACGATTTTCCCTGCCGAGTGCGGGCCGGTACAATGCATCTCAACGCAGCGGAGAGCAGGGATATCGGGCTTCTGCTGCTGCGTCGGGCGGTAGCTACAGGTCATCCAAGCTCGGTAAATCCTTTGGAAAATTTCGTCGAGTGCTTATCTGGAAGAAGAGTTATGGCGGAGGCGCGAAGGAAAAGTGCACTGTCACCACACCGTCTTCGCTTAACAGCTGGCGTGCCAAGAAGAGTCGTATATACATCATTGATAGCCAGCTGGAGTGATACCGCCCACACGTTCCCGGATTGTTCGTGAGTCAATTTGCATCTGCTTTTATTTGACCGGTCACTTGGAGATACGTCCTAAGCGCTCATTTGCTATCCTTAAGCTCCCAAAACTCCGGAGGCCCACATGTCGAAGAAAAAGATCCTCATGCTCATCGGCGACTACGTCGAAGACTACGAAGTGATGGTCGCCTACCAGGCCCTGATGATGGTCGGCCACACCGTTCACACGGTCTGCCCCGGAAAAAAATCCGGCCAGTTCGTCCGCACCTGCATCCACGATTTCGAAGGCGATCAGAGCTACACCGAAAAGCTCGGCCACAATTTCCAACTGAATTTCACATTCGACGACGTCAAAGCCGAAGACTACGACGGCGTGCTGATTCCCGGTGGCCGCGCCGTGGAATACATCCGCCTCAATCCCAAAGTGCTCGACATGGTTCGCCACTTCGACAAGGCGAAAAAGCCTATCGCCTCAATCTGCCACGGCGCGCAACTCCTCGCGGCTGCTGGCGCCCTCGAAGGCAAAAAGTGCAGCGCCTATCCGGGCACCAGCGTCGAGGTCAACCTCGCCAAGGGTACCTACGTCGACCTTCCTATGGACCAGGCCATAACCGACGGCACGTTAGTCTCCGGGCCCGCCTGGCCCGCCCTTCACAATTTCCTCTCCCAATTCCTAAAAGTCCTGGGCACGCGAGTCGAAGCCTAAGTTCTCAACTGGATTGCGCAAAACTAGCGCAAGGCCCGGGCCGTTCGATCGTGACCTCGATAATTTCGAAGGCGTTAACTTTGAGTTTTTGCGGGCAGCTCGGCGGGAAAAGATCATCCCATCACTGGACGATGGATCGATTGCTTGGGATTCTCTGTCTGACCTTTCGGGTTGCCAGGATGAGTGGAGGTTCATGCGCAGACCAAGCCGTGACACCACTTTTGCTTGCGGCAAAGCGGCGGACCATACATTCCGGTCGCTCGATCAACCGTAGTCGCCTACAAAGCCAGCAGAGAATCCCTGTTTCTATGTCAAATGTACTTGACATAATGCCAAGGATGCTATACACCAAGAGCTGTGACTCAGACGTCGACCTGCACGTGGCACTCGCGGTTTACCCGTCCCGTGTTTCTCTGGGCGCTGTGCGCGGTGCTCACACAATTTGCGGTCGAAACGCTGGGGAAGATCGCGACACGGCCGGTTCCTCCATGGTTAATGCTGTTACCGGTGGTGCCCGCAATGTTCTTCGTTGTAACGCTGTTCCGTAGCGTACAGAGAATGGACGAGCTGCAAAAACGCATTTGCCTTGAATCGGTGTTTATTGCTTTCATGCTGACGCTTGTTCTCGCCTTCGTAGTCGCCGGCCTGGATCAGGCAGGAATTTACCACGCCAAATCTGATGCCCTGGGAACCCCGATGATGGGTCTCTGGGCCGCCGCTTACATTGTTTCCGTATGGAGGTACCGGTGAATACACAATTTAAAGAGCAGCAGTGCAACGTTGCCGGTCTTGCGCTTTCCTGGATAGGCTACGCAGCTGGTTTGGGGTATTTCAGTTACCGACGCCAGTGGGTTGCTGCCCTGCTGTGGATGGTGGGCATGCTGTGCCTGCGTTGGGCGCTGTTTCATTTCTTCCCCCGCATTTCTCGCTTTCTCGGTTACGGACAGATTGTCGACAAGTTCGCTTCGATTCCACCGCCGCATGCTAATCCTCGCGCCACTCCGATTGCCGTGAACTTTTACAGTTTCTTTAGTTGCCCATTCTGTCCCATAATTCTTGGCCGGCTGCAGGCCTTGCAAAAGCAGATGGGCTTTGTTTTGAAAACGTTTGACCTAACCCGGAACCCACGGACGCTCCTGAGGAAAGGGATCAGATCGGTGCCGGTTGTGGAAGTGGGCAACCATCGCTTGGTGGGTAATTCCACGACTGAACAGTTGGCCGGGCTGATCTTGCTTGGTCAGGTTCCGGAACTGTAACAGGCGAGCTAGCCTGAGAGATGAAGAACCGTCTTCGCGTTCTGCGCGCCGAGCGCAACTGGTCTCAGGCGGACCTCGCATCGCACCTCGGGGTGTCCCGGCAAACGGTCAACTCCATCGAGAACGGGAAATACAATCCCAGCCTGCCGCTTGCATTCGACATTTCGCGAGTGTTCGAGCAGCCAATTGAAGCCATCTTTCAGCCCGAACAGGAACCGCCAGGCAAGCATCGTTTCAATACTCTTTCCGCTTGAGGAAGGTAAATTTCTGCGCGCGTTCGGGATTGCACCGAGTGATCGCAAGCCGGAAGTCAACGGTGCGTCTATAAGCTCAATTCCCTAACTGTAGGGCTCGTTGCTTTTTAGGAGTTTATCCTCGAGCGACCCGCATTGTGGTTCTGTTTGTTGATCGGATCTACGCGAAAACACTGCACTTCCTGGCTGAGCCAGTACATCTTGACGCTGCGTGGGCTGAACCCTTCGCGATAGACGGAACTCTGATTCAGGAGATCGTGCACAGTAAGTGGACCGGGGAAGCTGCTGTCTTGTACCGAAGCGCAGATTTCCGCACAATTGCGAAATACGCTAAACCACCGTACAATGAGATAGTTGTGAACGTTCCCCCTGCGATGTTGGGGCCTGTAGCTTTAACGGCTGTTGTTGATTCTGCGCTACTTAGGTCCAAAATCAGGCCCTCCGAAACGCCCTTTCTTTGTACTCAATCTGTACTCAACGTCTGCGCGGTGACGAACTGTCGTCCGCTGGCACCGGGCAGTTTTCGAATGTACTGGAGGCTAATTTCCAGAGTCCGGAGGCAGGTTGGAAGGAAACAGACGCTGAAGGAGATTCGGGAATTGATTTTCCAGATGGTTGCCGAGAACCCAACCTGGCTGTGACCTGTAAAGCTGTTGGATTGATTGTCTGTACAAGGAGGATTGATCAGACCGTGCGTCCCATCGCACGCTGCCTACGAGGTTGGAGCGGCGAGGCAACAGACCGTTCGAGGCCCTCGGACAATGTACCCACACTCTCACTGGCGCTGGTTATCGTTCATCTTGTTTATCTCAGCTTCAAGCTTCGCGAGTGTATCCAATATCCAGCCGAAAGGAGGAGGTTCGCCAAAGATCATCGCAGCCATGTTCCGATAATCTCGATCCAGGCCCGCCATGCGCTCTTTCTGAGGCACGAGGCAGAAACTACCAGGGCGCGCCAAATCATAGCGGGCCCAACCGGAAGGGTAAAAAGTCTCCTTGTGCCGTACAACCTGGGCAAGAAGCTCCCTGTCACCTAATGCCTCAGTTCGAATTTTCCCCTGGGCCATCACGGCAGTGTCGTAGTAGTGCCGCGAATATCGATCTGGCATTGGCTTATCTGATGGGCGGTGATATTCCGCATGAAGGATGGTGGCCTTCTCCCAGAAGGTGCGTTTTGCAAGCAGGGCCACGACCGAAACATCTCGATCGGCAACCGCCGAGGGAAATTCCTCACCAGCGAATGAGCAAATGGTGAAACAATCATGCGGTACAAATTCCGCGTGCGTTCCTAACTCAAGCACGACTTGAGGAGCAACATACGAAAGGCTTTTCGTGGTTGACGCCGGATACCGAAACTCAACGACGTTCGGGTCCTGCCCGCTGACGCCAAGGTCCCATGCATCAACCGTTCCGAGGACTTCCCGGCACCTCGCTTTCAGCACATCGAGAAATTCACCACCGATATAGCGCTGACACTCCGCCATCATCTCTTTAAGGATGTCGGCTCGCTTACTTTTTGTTAGCGCCGGTTTAAAAGGGATCCACTTTCGCCGTTTTGCGCTGAGCCATTTGCCTGAAGGGCTGCCTTGGGGCACACCCATACGCTGACTGTGCATGAAGCGAGCAGTCTCAGCTTCGAGTTTATTTCCCGCCAGATCACGTTGTCAGCTCACTGGCGTTCCTCCCGCGCCGTCAGCAGGATCGTGATTCGTAAAATGTCGGTTGTGTTCGGTGTGCCATCTTGACCGACTCGATGACCGAGTGCAATTTTTCTGCCCGCTGATCCTTCCCGACACGCAGCAGTAGTGGTCTGGCGTGATCTGTTGAGATATGGGAAAGCCACGCAGGCGTAGACTCGGCGGCTGGAGTGGTCTTGCATGAGGAACACTACACAGCTCCGGCATTCATTCCGCGAGAGCAAGAGAGAGTTTGGCGCTGGAGTTGAACATTGAAAGCCAAAAACGGAAATTCGTTAAACTCCTGACGAGAATTTAAATCGAAGCGCGGCGGCGTGCAAGATTTAGAAACTGATTTAGAGTTCTTACTGCGTCCTTACCAGCGGGCTCTGGTGGATCACTGGCCCCGACCAACACCGGCCATAATGGCTCCGTTTTCCACTGGCGTTAACATACTTTTCGAGATATTTTCCTGCCTGGGGTCCCTGCTCCCCGTAAATCCAAGTGCTGCGTAGTCCACGGCCAGATCGATGTCTTCGGAAAAACGGTTTATAGTGTGGAAAATCTTCGAGAGGGATGTCCCGCCTTTAAAGAGCAGTCTCCCGTTGAAGGCATCGATTGAGAAAAGCTGTTTCAAGACCCAACAAACCCAGAAGTCTTTTTCAATAATGGCTTCGGCCAATGCCTTCCGTTCGGCGGTCTCAGCGAACAGCTCCGCACGCTCGCGCGCGGGCATCCGGGCGACCTTGTTCACGCTCTCGTCTCCGCGATCTTTTTTGCCACGTCATAGATCCAATCGACACCAAACCGCGTGTCTCTCAACAATCGGCGCTTTTCTTGCGGTGACAGTTTTGTCCGCAAGGTTTCGATTTCCCGCGTCCCAACATTCTCTTTGCCGAGATGACGGAGGGCCTGAACCACAAGCGCAAATTTGCCTTCCAGCCCGGCCATGGCCTTCGGGCGGGCATGCTTGAAATGGATGCTCCGCCGTCCAATCTGAACTTCGTTATTGGGACCATCAGTAAGATAGATGATTTTGGAAGGTACCTGCGTCGATAGGCCGAGCAGATTTGCCGCCCAAGCACCTTCCGGCACGATCTTCCATCGTTGCCTTCGAGCAATCGCCTGAGCTGCCTCATCAATGTCCGGGCTTAGCTTTCCGCCTAGGGCCGGATTGACCTTCGGCATGTCATAAAGTCCTCGACGGATACGGCGGATCGTCCCCTTCCGGGTCAGTCCTCCAAGTGCGACGTCAATACTTCCCCGTGTAGCGATATCAAGAAAGTCCTTTGCCGAGAAGGCTTTGCCGGGGCCTAGCCGATCAATTCTCGCAAATATCTGATCTTGCATGGTTTGCATGTCAAAAGTCCTGTGTCCAAATTTAGAAAAAATATACTACTTTTTCTAAATGGCCACAAGACGTTCCTTAGCCTTTTCCCCGCACTAACCCCCTGCCCCCCCACCAAAACATCGAGAGCTTGTTTCGAGCAACTCGCACAATGTCGCCCGTCGGCCATTTTCGAGCCAAACGCTCGACGGTCTTCGCCGACGCTTTAATATTGAGTTGCTGATTGGGGCCCGTCGTATGAAGGCGGCGTTTGCGACGCGGCTCTTTCGCAATCTCTGGTGCTTGCCGACTCACGAAAGTATTCTCCTCGGCGATGCGCGCGATCGCTTCCTCTGGCGACCGGCGCTGCCCTCTTCGGCTTCGTTGTGAAAGTCGGCAGATCCTAGACCCGCGAAGACATTGATGCGCTCGCTCATGCCGCAGGGACTCAAAACACGCGGCGACGAACTCGACAAGCGAGCTTGGGCATTAGACAACTTGGGCCCGGCAAATCTGTAATCTACGACGCATGGATTCGATATGTGCGTCAACATCCAGAACGCGTTTTCGGACTCTAGTGTCAGAACCGACTGTGCCTGGTGCGTGGGGAAAGCGTCCATTTGACCACTTGACGAGCTCCTTTCGCGCCGGATTTCATTTGGACGCGAACGGCGTTTCCCAGGCTTGAGTGGTAGTTGTCGTCAAAGTTCGATTACGATAAACGTCATGCATCCGTGCACTGATGATGCGTTTGAGTGGATTCGGAATAGGCGAGCGGAATTTCTCCCTCGTGACAAGCCAGACTGGAAAAGCTTTGTTTCCAATCCGATTCCAAAGCAATTTGAAGCGTATGCAAAAATTCTGCACCAAACAGATGCAAGCTACAAGAACATTGACAATCCCCTAACCGAACGTGAGATATCCATTCTAAAAATACCGCCTTGCACAACGCTGCGGTCATTTGTGGAAAGGCGCAGGAAAGAAAACCTAGGACCAAGGATTAGATGGAGAGAGCTGGCTCAACTGTTTGGCGTGCCCTTTGAGGCGGAAATTTGTCATGAATGGTTCCGAGCCCGCATGGAGGAACCCGGATGCTGGCCCCGTTTTCTCTTGGGACCTGACGACGCGGGCCTGAACGACGAGGAGTTATCCGCAGTGCTTTCCGTCCTGCAACCGTTTGCTGGGAACCAGGATTCCTTCTTTCGTTTCTCGGAGATTGCTCTCATCGCCACAGAGAAGCCGATTCAATTCTGCGGCACACTCGACGAGCTGTCTGCTTTCCTCGCGACCGGGAAGTATCAATTCACGCCAGAATACTGGTGGCCAGCCGACCACAGTTGGTGCGTATGCAGCGACTATGACCTCACGTTCACGCTAGTGGCTGGGTGTAAGGAATTGGTTTCCGGAGTATTAAATGACGCCACTCTCGAAGCCATACAAGTAACTCCACAGACGCGCATCGACGACTATGCGCCGATGTCGACGCTTCAGTGCGACGAGTTGTTGACGTAGAACAAGATTCTCGAGAAGGAGGCTTCGCCGCTCGCGAAAGAGGCGAACCAGTATTCCGAACCAGAGCACGACGAAACGAAACATGGCGTGGATTTATAGCAGAACGGTGGTGAGATGGCACCATGCTGAGATGGCACCATGCTATGTTATTGATTTCACGGCCGGCTGGAGTTTTGGCAAGCCATCGGATTTGATTGGAATTCCTGCCCGCTTATGCCCGGAACTGACCGAGTACATCTGGGGCCATCTGAAGAGGCGCTAGATCGCCAATTTCTGCCTTAAGATTCTTGGCCACCTGAGCCTCGAAGTTTGTACGCAATTGCAAACGAAGCTAAGGCATCGTAAACTGAAAGAGTTGTAAGCAGTTTCCTCAGATGTTTGGCAGGGCCTGTAGCTCAGGTGGCTAGAGCGCGCCCCTGATAAGGGCGAGGTCGGTGGTTCAAGTCCACCCAGGCCCACCATAAATCCCTAGTGTTTATGCGGCCATTCTCGCTCTTGCCTTTCTCCGGAATTTCCCGCAAAGCCTTTTGTCAACGATTGGTCAACTTCCGGAATCGCCATATGCCGCCCCCGACGTCACCGGAGACACCATGACCTGGCGCGGGGATTCACGGGCTGCTTGAATTTCTTGCTGACGGCCACTGCTCCACGGCACTCAAGGAACGGAAAGAACATAAACGTTCATTCCCGGCATATTGGATTGTGGAAGTCCTCCCTCCAAAACCAGCGTTCACAGATTCGAGGGGTAACCGTCATCGACACTTGCGTTATTTGGACCATAGTCCGCCTTATCAGGGACGGGTAGCCTGCGGGCAATCGTCGGCGCTGGTCTTCGAGTGGGAATGGTGCGCCATTGACAAAGACCTAGAATTGGCATAGGCTGTGACATATGCCAAGACGACTAGTTACGGCCGAAAGACACGTGAAGGTCTTTAAGAATGGGCGAAACCGGGCTGTGCGGATTCCTCGGGAGTTCGAATTCCCCGGCGAGGACGCCGTCATGCGCAAGGAGGGAGACCGGCTGATCATCGAACCTGCACCGCCCAAGTCCCTGTTGTCCGTTCTTGCCACCCTGAGCCGGCTCGATGAGAATTTCGCACCGATTCTGGATGAGCCTCCTGATCGGGTCGATCTATGACGGGCTATCTGCTTGATACCAATGTGGTCTCGGATCTGGTTCGCAATCCACAGGGCACTGTTGCGCAGCGCATCAGGAAGGTGGGTGAAACAAAAGTTTGCACCAGCATCATTGTGGCCTCAGAGCTCCGCTATGGTGCAGAGAAGAAGGGGTCGCAGCGGCTCACGACACAACTCGAAGTGGTGCTGGGGGCTCTGCAGGTTCTTCCTTTCGATTCGCCCACAGATGTTACGTACGGCCGGGTTCGAGCACAGCTTGAGCGGGTCGGCAAACCGATCGGCGGCAACGACCTGCTCATCGCTGCTCATGCTCTTACGCTTGGTTATACCCTGGTTAGCGACAACACAAGGGAGTTTGCTCAGGTGCGAGGCCTACAACGAGAGAACTGGCTTCGTCCCTCTTAAAGGGAAAATACTCTTCCTATCTAACTCTGTGCAGCCCAAGGGAATGTCCACGCGCCGCGAAGGTCAAGCACTTTGCGAGCCTGCTTGAGTTTGATCGAGGAGGCTCGCGGACGCACGCAATCGGCGATGAGCACTACCAGCTTTATCATAAAGTGACCGCGTAGGATTATTCGCTAGCGAAGCCCGTGCTACAGTGGATCGCCTCTCCTCACGAAGAAAATAGTATGCATATAGCACCTTAAAGGCCCCTGATAAGGGCGAGGTCGGTGGTTCAAGTCCACCCAGGCCCACCATTCCCCTGTCGCGTTGAGAGCTTGGCGTTTCGATCCGCGCCTGCTCGCAGGCTAAGCAAGCCTGAAGCGGGAAAGCCGAGACGCCTTCTGGTCGAATGTTAGAGTGTACGAGCAGCCTGCTCTAGCGCCGAGGGCTAGAATGATGGCGTCTGCGAACGAGCCCTTTCCTTGCTTAAGCGCAATCATGGCGGTGAAAACCTCCTGCTCTTTTTCGACGACGAGCGCGTCAATCTGAAGCGTTCGCTCGATGGCCGCGGCGATTTCATCGCTTCCCAGGCCGTAGGCGCGATCTAGCACCCAGACGGTTTCGACCATCGCGACAACACTGACGAAACCAGGGCTTTCCTCAGTGAGTCGCCGCTCGATAATTTCGGTTGCCTTAGCTGATTGAACCGGATCGTCTTGCGCGAGGTACCGGACGAGGATGTTCGTGTCTAACCCAATCATCGACGCCTGGCACGGCTAGCG
>Ga0209577_10007240_pt1 | contig 10212 bp, 9 predicted proteins | sample GraSoiAngelo_109_FD_185874 | JGI IMG/M metagenome (GOLD analysis project Ga0209577, IMG submission 185874) | Grasslands soil microbial communities from the Angelo Coastal Reserve, California, USA - 14_0903_12_20cm (SPAdes) (version 2) | ecosystem: Environmental > Terrestrial > Soil > Grasslands ...
CTCGCGGTCGGTCTGTGCGTGCTCGCCCTCGCGCGCCGGCGGGCGTGGCCTGTCGTCGCCGCGGCCGCTGCGATCGTCGTCGGAGTCGGGTTCGCCCACGTCTTCACGTCGATCGCGCCTCGCGGCCACTGGACGAAGGCCGATCTCGCCTACCAGCGCGAACGGGCGCAGCAGCACCCGGGCGCGTCCGGCCAGCCGCTCAGCCTCAACGAGTCTTCGCTCCGCAGCCACTGGCTGAATCTGAAGGCCGGGCTCCGCACCGACTTCCACCATCCGCAGGGCTATGGCGTCGGCAACGTCGGCCAGACGGCGTCGCGGACGAACGTCCCGTTGAAGGCCGGGGAGTCGAACTACACGGAGATCGCCGCAGAGACCGGGCTTCTCGGCGGGCTGCTCTGGACCGCCTGGGGCCTCTCGCTGCTCGCGGCGCTCGTGCTGGCCGCGCGGCGCGCGGAAGAGCCTGAGCGACGCGCCTTCGCGGCAGGTCTCGCCGCCGCCGTCGCGGCGGCGCTCGCGCTCGCGATCCAGACCGACGTCATCGGCGACCCGTGGATCGCCTACTGCCTGTGGGGACTCGGCGGCGCCCTCGTCGCACCCTTCGCCGTGCGCGTGACGGCGCGGTCACCCGCCGCCGTGGGTACGCCCGCGGCCGAGCGGGCCTGATGAGGCGGCGGGCAGTAGGTCGCGACCTCGGTCTCACGCTGCGCATGCTGCTCGCCCTCGCCCTCCTTGCCGCGTTCTATGCCGGCATCGCCGCAGGCGTCATCGCGATCTTCTGGTGGCAGCCGGGCTGGCTTGCCTACGGGATCGCTATCTGCGCGATCACCCTGCTCGCGGCGGTCGCGCATTTCCGTGGTTCGGAGAGTCTCGTCCTTCGGAGCGCCGGGGCACGATCTCTGGCGACCGGGTCGGAGCGGCATTTGCAGCGGCGGCTCGAGCGGCTGGCCGAGCTCGCAGATCTGCCGGTTCCGCGGCTTGCCGTCGTCGATACCGAGACGCCGAATGCGTTCACCGTCGGGATCGCGCCGGCTCGAGCGGTCGTTGCCGTCACGCGTGGGCTGAGCCGCGTTCTCGACGAGCGGGAGCTCGACGCCGTGCTCGCGCACGAGCTCTCGCACATTGCAAATCGAGACGCGTCGGTCCTGACCGTGGTCGCGTTCCCGCGCACGCTTGGCCTCACTTTGATCGCCGACGAGAGCCTCGCGGGGATGGTGCTCTGGGTCGTCTGGCCGCTTGGGCTGCCGCTCTGGGCGCTCGGCACCCTGCTCACTCTGACGGTCTCGCGGTACCGCGAATACGCGGCCGATCGTGGCGCGGCGCTTCTGACCGGCGCTCCGGAGCTCGTGATGAGCGCGCTTCAGAAGCTCTCGGACGAGCACATCCCCAGCGGCGACCTTCGTCTGCAGGGCGCGGCCGAAGCGTTCTGCATCGTCCCGGTTCGCACTCGGCGCTTCGAGCTCTTCATGGACCACCCGCCAATGCGCAAGCGGCTCGTCGCCCTCGAGGAGCTCGCGCGGGCGATGGGCAAGCCCGCCCGAGCCTAGGCCGCGAGGACGAGCGCGTTCCCGGACGGGTCGCGCACGAGCGGGCCCTCCGGCGTGTCCTGTGGCTCCGCACCGCTTTCGGCGACACGGCCAACGAGCTCGTCTCGCTCCTCGACGCTCGGGAGGACGATCGTCGCGTGACGCAGCGCCGCCGATCCCGCCGGCGGGGGCGGAGCGCCGGCGCTCTCCCACGTGTTCGCGCCGACGTGGTGGTGGTACCCGCCGGCGCTCAGAAACGCCGCTTCGTTGCCCCGCCCGGCGACGAGTTCGAACCCGAGGACGTCGCGGTAGAACTCGACGGTCTCGGGGATCCCGGCCACCTTGAGGTGAACGTGCCCCATAACCGTGTCGCCCGGCAGGCCGTCGAACCGCTCTGAGCCCGGATCGTCGAGCTCTCCGAGCAGGTTGTCGACGTCGAGCGGGATCGTCGTCATCCGGCTCGCCACCCGGCCTTCCCAGGTCTCGCGCGGCCGGTCGGCGTAGATCTCGATCCCATGCCGGTCGGGATCCCGCAGGTAGATCGCCTCGCTGACGACGTGGTCGGAGAGGCCGGTGAGCGTCACCCGGTCGCGGGCGCTGTGCGCGAGCCACCGCGCGAGCGCCGCCCGGTCTGGTACGAGGAGCGCGAAGTGGAAGAGGCCCGTGTACCCGTCCGACGGAGGCGCCCCCGGCTGCTCGACGAGGGCGACGAGCTCGGTCGAGTCCACGCCCAGCGAGGCGCGCCCTCCAGCCTGATCGAGCACCTGGAGGCCAATCGCGGTCCGGTAGTAGTCGAGCGACCGCTCGAGATCCGACACCGTGAGCTCGACAGCGCCCATCTTCGTCTCGGCGGGAATCGACATGCGAAGGGCAAGATAGCTTCATGCCGAGGGGCTACATGGAAGGGCCGGCGGCCGAGGAGGCGGAGGCGCGGCTCGACGAGCTCGAGCGCGGCCGGCGCGAGGAAGCGCCGCCGCCGGAGCGGCCCGCGGTCTACGGATCGACGCGAGACGAGCCGGAGCGGCACTTCATCGGCTGGCTCGGCGAGGTCGACCCCGACGAGCTCTTCGCATCCGGCAAGGCCTGGGGCCTGACGGTGGTTCGCAGACGCGAGGAGTGAGGGGCGGGCGGGGAGGTGCCCGCCCCTCCAGGCACGACCTATCCGGTCGACTTGACCTGTCCGCGGATCTCGCCGCCCAGGTTCTTCGGCGTGTGGACGTTCACGTACGCCCCGTTCCGCTCGATCGTGTCGCGCGCCGCCGAGGTGACCGTGACCGTCTTGACGACAGGTGACTTGCACGGGCCGCAGAGCGGCACAATCACGGCGCCGGCAGTGCCGGCCTTGCCCTTGTGGATGTGGGCCGCGAACGCCTTGCCGCTGAGGCCCGAGAACGTGAGCTTGAATTTCAGCGTCTTGCCCTTGAGCGTGCCGGTGAACGTGCCGGTGGCACCGGCCGGGACGCCCTTCGGCTTCGGAACCTCGCGAGCCGCCGACAGCTTGGCCGACAGCTTGTGGGTCCTTTGCTTGCCGACGCCCGCGACGCCGATCCCGGCCGCGAGCGCGGCGGTGATCGCGACGACGGCCAGCGTAACGAATGCCTTCTTCAACGCCTTCCTCCTTCGCCCCCGAAGGGGTTCGGTGTTGTACCGGGGCTATTCGGAGGGGGCGCTGATTCGGTTTTCGGGGGGCGCGACCGCAGATGCGGCTCCTAGCAGTCGACAACCGCGGAGGGAGCGCCCCCAAACGAAACAAGACCCCGGTGGGACGCGAAACCCTGCACGGGACCCGGGTCGCGTGCGCTATACCTCTTGAAAGACATGGCCAAGCCGGTCCAAGAGCTCGATCGGGTCATCATCAGGTTCGCCGGTGACTCCGGCGACGGGATGCAGCTCACCGGCGGTCGCTTCACGAGCGAGACGGCCGTGTTCGGAAACGACCTGTCCACGCTCCCGGACTTCCCGGCCGAGATCCGCGCCCCCGCAGGGTCGCTCCCGGGAGTCTCGGGCTTCCAGGTCCACTTCGCCGACCACGACATCCTCACGCCGGGGGACGCGCCGAACGTGCTCGTCGCGATGAATCCGGCGGCGCTCAAGACGAACGTGCGCGACCTGCCGAAGGGCGGCACGCTGATCGTCAACTCGGACGCCTTCACCGACCGGAACCTCGAGAAGGCGGGGTACGCGGCGAACCCGCTCGAGGACGGCTCGCTCGACGAGTTCCAGGTGCACTCGGTGCAGCTGACGTCGATGACCCTCGAGGCGCTGAAGGACGTCGACGTGACGAAGCGGGAGGCCGAGCGCGCCAAGAACATGTTCGCGCTCGGGCTCATGTCCTGGCTCTACAACCGGCCGACCGACGGGACGCTCACGTTCATCGACCGCAAGTTCGCGTCGATGCCGGCGATCGCCGAGGCGAACAAGCGCGCCTTCCAGGCGGGTTACGCCTTCGGTGAGACGACCGAGACCTTCGCAGTCTCGTACGAGGTCAAGCCGGCCAAGATGCGGCCCGGCGTCTACCGCAACGTCACGGGCAACCAGGCGCTCGCGCTCGGGCTCGTCGCCGCCTCGGTGCAGAGCGGCCTGCCGCTCTTCCTCGGCGCGTACCCGATCACGCCGGCCTCGGCGATCCTCGAGGACCTCGCGAGGCACAAGAACTTCGGCGTCCGCACCTTCCAGGCCGAGGACGAGATCGCCGCCGTGGGGGCCGCTCTGGGCGCGTCCTTCGGCGGAGCGCTGGGTGTGTCGACTTCAAGCGGTCCCGGCGTCGTGCTGAAGGGCGAGACGATCGGCCTCGCCGTCACACTCGAGCTGCCGCTGATCATCCTCGACATCCAGCGGGCCGGGCCCTCCACGGGCATGCCCACGAAGCCCGAGCAAGCCGACCTGCTGCTGGCGCTCTACGGCCGGAACGCCGAGTCGCCGATTCCAGTCGTCGCCGCCTCGACGCCCGGGAATTGTTTCGACACCGCGATCGAGGCCGCGCGGATCGCGCTCAAGTACCGAACGCCCGTCTTCCTGCTCTCGGACGCGTACCTCGCGAACGGCTCCGAGCCCTGGCTGCTCCCCGACGTCTTGACGCTTCCGGACATCTCCGTCGAGTTCGCGTCCGAGCCGAACCAGGACGGAACTTTCATGCCGTACCTGCGCGACGAGGGGACGCTGGCCCGACCGTGGGCGATCCCCGGCACACCGGGTCTCGAGCACCGGATCGGCGGGCTCGAGAAGCAGGACGTGACCGGAAACGTCTCGTACGACCCCGATAACCACGACTACATGGTCCGGATCCGCGCGCAGAAGGTCGCCGGCATCGCGGCCGACATCCCGGAGCTCGAGGTCGACCACCAGGACGGCGCGACGCTGCTCGTCCTCGGCTGGGGTGGCACGGCCGGGCCGATCGGCGCGGCGGTGCGGCGCGTGCGCAAGGGCGGCAAGAAGGTCGCCGCCGCGCATCTCCATCACCTGAACCCGTTCCCGCGCAACACCGGCGAGGTGCTACGCCGCTACGATCGGGTGCTGGTACCGGAGATGAACCTCGGGCAGCTGTTGAAGCTCGTGCGCGCGGAGTTCCTCGTCGATGCGGTCGGCTACAACCGCGTGCGGGGGCTTCCGTTCACCTCCGCGGAGCTCGCCGAGGCGATCGAGGCGATGGTGTGAAGCGGCTCGTCGTCCTGGTCGTCATTGCCCTGATCGGCCTGGGAGCTTCGGCCGGGTCCGCGTGGGCCACGCACCGCCAGCCCGCGTCGTCCGTGGACACGCTGTGACCGAGCTCGGCGCCAAGGACTTCAAGACCGACCAGGAGGTCCGCTGGTGCCCGGGCTGCGGCGACTACGCCATCCTGGCCGCGCTGCAAGGGTTCATGCCGGAGCTGGGCCTGCCGCGCGAGAAGATCGTCTTCATCTCCGGGATCGGCTGCGCGGCGCGCTTCCCGTACTACATGGAGACGTACGGGATCCACTCGATTCACGGGCGCGCGCCGGCGATCGCGACGGGATTGAGCACGTCCCGGCCGGACCTGTCGGTGTGGGTCGTGACCGGCGACGGCGACGCGCTCTCGATCGGCGGGAACCACCTGATCCACTCTCTGCGCCGAAACGTGAACGTGAAGATCCTGCTCTTCAACAACCAGATCTACGGGCTCACGAAGGGCCAGTACTCGCCGACGTCGGAGCTCGGGAAAGTCACCAAGTCGACCCCGATGGGATCGCTGGACTGGCCCTTCAACCCCTTATCTCTGGCGATCGGCGCCGAGGCGACCTTCGTCGCCCGCTCGATCGACACCGACCGGAAGCACCTGACTGAGGTGCTGCGCGCCGCCGCCGCCCATCGCGGGTCGGCGTTCGTCGAGATCTTCCAGAACTGCAACATCTACAACGACGGCGCGTTCGACTTCGTGCGCGACGACAAGACGAACCGGATCTATCTGGAGCACGGCGCGGAGATCCGCTTCGGCGAGGAGGGGGAGAAGGCCGTGCGACGCCGCGAGGACGGTTCGGTGGAGGTCGTGCCGGCGAACGGAGAGGTGCTAGTGCACGACGCGCACGCGGAGGAGCCTTCGCTGGCCTTCGCTCTGTCCCGCTTGACGCGGTCAACGGCGGGCGCGACGCCGATCGGAGTGTTCCGCGACGTGGCTCGGCCGGTCTACGACGACCTGATGGAAGAGCAGCTCGAGGTGTCGAAGCAGAAGAAGGGCGCTGGCGATCTAGAGGCGCTGCTTCACGCCGGCGACACCTGGCAGATCAGCTGAAAAATCGGCACACTGCCCAATGCGTAGCGTGCTAGATATGGTGCGGTCGTGATCACCCGAGCACGCGTTCAGAACTACAAGACGCTTCGCGACGTTGAGGTAGATCTCGCGCCTCTGACGGTCATCTTCGGACCGAACTCGGCGGGAAAGAGCAACCTCTATGACGCTCTCTCGCTGCTCTCGCGGATCGCAACTCGCCCAAACTTGGAAGACGCGTTCAAAGGCCATCGCGGCTCGTCCCTCGAGGCTTTTTCCTTCGGTCCGAAGGGTGTTGAAGATATCATGCAGCAGGAAAGTGCTGAGTTTGCGGTAGAAGCTGACATCCGCTTGTCGTCGGCCGTCATTGAAAGTGTCGAAGCCCAGATCCGGCGCGCTCGCGAAGGGCTTCCAGGCGTAAGCCCCGCAGCGTTGAAACGGCGCTCGATCACGGAAACGAGGCTTCGCTACGGCGTGAGAGTGGAAATCCGGACCGTAAGCGGCCATCTGCGCGTGATCGACGAGTATCTGATTCCTCTCCGCTCGGATGGTCAGCCATCGAACGCACGGAAGCCGTTTTTGGAGAAGGTGGGTGCCCGAAATATTCGCCTACGCATGGAGAAGCAAGGGCATCCTTCTAATGAAGAGGTTGGGCAAGGCCGAAGCATTGTTTCCAAAGGGCTTTACCCGCCGCACTACCCGCATATGGCGGCGCTGCGCGAGGAGTTATCGCGCTGGCGGTTTTACTACCTTGAGCCTACAGCGATGCGCGAAGAAGTTCCCCTACGCGAGGTGGACTCGCTTGACCAACGTGGCACCCAAATCGCCGCTTTCTTTAACACCTTACTTGCGAGTAATCCGCCCCAGTTCGGTGCGGTATCAAAGGCGCTGCATCAGGTGATTCCGAATCTCGATGGAATCGGTGTCGAGCGAACCGCTGAAGGATTCGTGCGGTTGCTGGTGAGCGAAAGCGGCATGCGCGCTTCTGCGCGCGTCGTTTCGGAAGGGACCTTGCGCGTTCTTGCTCTGCTTGCAATCACGAATCCGATTGAGCCGGTCAGCGTGGTCGGGTATGAGGAGCCCGAGAACGGCGTCCATCCGCGAAGACTCGAACTAGTCGCCAACCTGCTTCGACGTGTAGCCGAGCGTGGCCCAACTCAGCTTTTGATCAATACGCATTCGCCGATTCTTCCTGAGTACTTTCAGGACGTGCAGCAGGGCGTGCTACTTCGGTGCTACCGCAGCAATGGTTCAACTACCTTCGAGCCCTTCGATCCCGGGCCTCTCTTCATGCGCGACGAAGTCGAAGCAGCGCTAGACGAGGACCTCACTCCGTTCAGGGAGCGTGTCGTCCGCGGTGATTTTGGCGGATGAGAATCGGACTCTTCGTTGAAGACGCTGGTCATCTGGCGTTCATCCGTGCGCTCGTCGAGCGCGTGGTGAGTGCTGAACAAACTGAGGCCGAGATCCTCGAACGAAACGCTGTCGGAGGTCGTGGAGCTGCGCTCAGCTCGCTCCGCAGCTATCTCCGCGATGTCACGGAGAGGCGAGATGTGTTCGTCGAAATCTTGGTAGCTGGCATAGACGGTAACTGCCACGGATACCAGGAGAGATGTCGGGAGATAATCACAATCGTCGAGCGGGCTGAGTATCCCGGTCTTCCGGTCTGCGCTGTTCCGGACCCGCACGTTGAAATCTGGTATCTAGCGGATGGTCAAGCAGTCGCTCGTGCCTGCGGCGGAGTCGGCCGCCAACCAGGGCTGCCTCGGTACAAGTGCGAGCCTGAGTATTACAAGACCTTGCTTCGAGAGGCGTTCCTAGTTTTTGATATCGATCCGCCCGCGGGTGGCACTGAGTTCGGCGACGATATCGGCTCTGAGCTAGTCCTCGACGTTGCTCGAAGAAACGTAGAGAGTTTGGACGCCTTCTTGTCGGACCTGAGAGCCGCTATCCGTCAGATCCGGGCCGCTAGCGCCTAGCGCGGCCACGAGGTTACCGACCGGCGGTGCCGAATGCTGGTCGGCGCGCTCGCCCTGGTGAGCGTGTCACGAAAACGGCTAAGACTGCCCCGAGGAGAGCCACGCCCGCACCAATCCCGAACGTCAGCTCGAAGCCTGTCGCGGCTGGCACTCCCGTCCCGCTGATCTTGTAGGCGCTCAGCAGCGCGGCTCCCATCTGGCCGCCCACCACTCCGCCGACGGTTCGCATCACCGTGTTCATGCCCGTCGCTACGCCCGTCTCCGTTGGACGTACAGCTTCGGCGATCAGCGTCGCCATCGCGGCGAACGCGAAGCCCACTCCCACCCCGAGGAACGGCATTGCGGCCAGGATCTGCCACGGGCGCGCATGCCACACCGCAAACGAGGCGGCCGACGCGGCGACCAGCAGCATCCCCGCCGCGAGCGGCCACTTCATCCCAACGCGGCGGCCGATCAGGCCCGCGACCGGCCCCGCGAACAGCAGCGTCACCGAGCTCGGGAGCAGGTACAGACCCGCCTTCGTCGCGCTTGCTCCGAAGCCGTAGTCGACCAACCGCGCGACCCCATGCGACAGCCCATGCGGCGTCTCGACGAAGTTCGGGATCAGGACGAACGTCCCGAACATCGCGAACCCGGCGATCAGCGCGGTCGCGTTCGTCAGCAGTACCGGACGGCGGGCCAGCATCCGCATGTCGACCAGCGGCTCGTCGACCCGCAGCTCGACCCAGCCCCACACGACGAGCAGCACGATAGCGGCCCCGAATAGCCCGAGGATCCGGCCGCCTGTCCAGCCCCACGCCGGGCCCTCGGTCAGTCCGACCAGGAGCGCGATCAGCCCGCCTGACAAGAGCACCGCGCCCGGTACGTCGACGCGCGACGGCGTCTTCACCGGCGACTCCGGCACGAAGCGGTGCACGAGCACGAGCGCGACGGCGATCGCGATCGCTCCGACGATGAAGAGCCAGCGCCACGAGAGGTTGTCGACGATCAGGCCCGAGAGCACGATCCCGAAGCCACCGCCGACGCCGAAGACGGCGCTCACCAGGCCGATCCCGACGCCGACCTTCTCGGGCGGGAACTCGTCGCGGATGATCGAGAAGGCCAATGGGAAGACGGCCGCGCCCAGCCCGGACACCGCCCGGAACGCGATCAGCGACCAGATGTCCCAGGCGACCGCGCACCCCACGCACCCGGCCAGAAACAGCCCGAGGCTGATCGTCAGCAGCCGCTCCTTCCCGTACTGATCGCCGAGCTTGCCGAGGATCGGCGTCGCGACCGAGGCGACGAGCAGGAACACCGTGAGCACCCAGGTGATCCAGGTCGTCGTCGTGTGCAGGTCGCGCTGCAGGGCGGGCAGCGCGGGGATCACCATCGTCTGCTGCAGCGCGAAGGCCGTGCCTGCGGTCGCGAGGATCGCGAGCGTCAGGTTGTGATGCTGGCGCCCCGAACCTTCCACCTCCTGGACGCTACCGGCCGGGCGGGAACCGGTACTCCCACCCCTCCTGCCAGTCGAATTGTGCGGCGACGAGGTCCTCGAGCGGCACACCGTTCGCGAGATGGTCGAGAGCCAAGCGGGTTGCGCCGTGCCCGATGACGAGCACCCGCTCGCCGTCGCGCGTGCGCGCCACCTCGTCGAGGAAGCCTCCGACCCGCTCGACCGCCTGCCGCCAGCTCTCTCCCTCCGGGAACGGCTCGTCGAGGTGCCGGAGGCGCACCGCGTCGAGCTGCGACCTCGGCATGCCGTTCAGCGTGCCGTAGTTGCACTCGCGGAGACGGGCGTCGCGGTAGACGGGGATCTCGGTCCCGGCGAAGGCGATCTCGGCGGTCTCGACGGCTCGCGCGAGATCCGAGGTGAAGACGGCGGCGATGCCGTCGTCGCGGCGGCGTGCGCCAAGCGCCTCGGCCTGACGCTTTCCGGCCTCGGATAAGCGACCCGGGAGCCACCCGGTCGCGACGCCGCGCTCGTTGTCGACGCTCAGCGAGTGCGTCT
>Ga0209577_10007242_pt1 | contig 10211 bp, 9 predicted proteins | sample GraSoiAngelo_109_FD_185874 | JGI IMG/M metagenome (GOLD analysis project Ga0209577, IMG submission 185874) | Grasslands soil microbial communities from the Angelo Coastal Reserve, California, USA - 14_0903_12_20cm (SPAdes) (version 2) | ecosystem: Environmental > Terrestrial > Soil > Grasslands ...
GAAGTCAGAAGACTCAAATCAGCGCGAGGCATGATCGTATACGTGACTCACGTATAATAAGCCGGGAGACATGAGTCAGACGTCAGCGGTTAAGAGTCAGTCGAAGCGCAGCTCGCTGAAATTGCGAATGACCTTAAGCGTTGATTATTGCGTCGCCGGTTTTTTTAGCTCCACTAGGATGACTTCGATCGGGCCGCTGCCGATGTTTTCCGGCAAATGCGCGCCAGCCGGAGAGAAGACCGCATCTCCCTTTTTCCCGGACACCTCTTCGCTCTTGCCATCGGGATGAGTCATCTTCGCCTTTTGGTCCTCCAAAAAAACGATCACCGCATCAGGATGAGAATGCATCACGGACTTTTCGCCCGGCGCGTAATGAATCCGCAACACGCGCACAGCATCGTTCTCAAATACGACGCTGTAATGCTTCGGGTCCACTTTGACCGGATCCTGCGCACGTGCGGCTAATGCGCCCATTAATACCGCCACCAATACCGCGGAAAACGAGTTTTGTTTCATATTCGTATCTCCAGTTGTTTTACATAGTCCACAGATGACCGCGGGATTCGCGGCCGATTCAGGCGATTGCGCCAAGTTCCCCGAAGAAAGACAAGCGCTAAGATTGTGGGGTACCCAGGCGAGAAGCGTCAGAGATCAGAGGTCAGAGGTCACAAGTCAGAAGTCACCGATCTCCAGATTTGCAATGCAGTGGCTACGGCCGCGCCCTAATAATTACCTCTGCACCGGTAGTGGTCAGCTTGATTCGGCCTTCGTCAGCCTGATAGTTGGGCTTAGCGACCTCCGCGCGGGCGTGGCCATCTGTGCGGATAAAGGTAACCTTGGTATGGGATTCTCCTGTTCTTTCCCAAGTATGGCCTTCTGCGTTATCTTTTAGAATCGCGGCTATCTGATGGTCTGAAAGCGTTCCGCCGGCCTCTGGGGCAAAATCTTCGCGTACCGAGCGATTGTCCCGCACATGCACAATAATATATATGTGACCATGACTGAACTTGACCTGGTCTTTAGCGACGTGACCGATGGAGGCACCATAGTGGTAGCTACACTGGTCTAGCGTCTCACCAATTCGCGCTTCGGCCGAGCCGCTCAAGGCCAGCACTGTTAGAGGAGCGATCGCTTTCATTGCCAGTGTCGGGTAGTATATGATTAGTTGAGTGCTTGGAAAGGCGGAAGAGGAAAGGACTCAGTCTGCTAAGCAGAAGTCCCGTTCTTCTTCGGCAGCAGGTTTTTTCGTCAGCAACATTTTGCGCAGACCTGAATCGTCGCCACGGACGGAATAATTCTGCCAACCTCTAATTTATCCGGCAACATCTCTGCTCGGCGTGGGCTTAACCTTCTTTTCCAAGAGCACCATCGCCAGAATCGCGATCGCGATCGGCAATATCACATTCAGCCGCAGTGTAGTGCTGAATGCCGCCACGAACGATTCGTGAAATGCTTGACGGACATTTTCCACCTGGCTCGCGCCCCAGCCGCTGTCGATCTGCCCGATACGTTCGGCTGCACCCGGTTGCTCCAAAAGCTTCTGTTGCGCGAATGACAACGAGGCTTTCGATAACCTAGGAATGAGGTGCCTCTGAAAGAGGGCGCCGTGGAGTGCACTGGCGGCGGCCACTCCGATCGCGCCTCCGCCGAACCGAAACATGTAGATCATTCCCGTTGCCTGGCCGGACCGCTGTGCTGGAACCGCGGCGAGGCCGGCAGTGTTTAACAATGTGAATCCGGGGCCGGCGCCTGCGGCCACAAGCAAAAACGGAAATACCATTCCGTTGTATCCATAAGACGCAGGCACAAAGGAAAGGATCGCCAACCCCAACCCCATGGAAAAGCAGCTTGCAATCAGCAAACTCGCCAATCGGAAACGTTTCGTTAGGCGTCCCGACATCACTCCGGTGACGGCGAGGACGAGGCTGAAGGGAACGAGAGCAATTCCCGCCATCAAGGCGCCGTAGCCGAGTTCCTCCTGCAAGTAAACGGCAGTGATAAACAGAAAAAGAAAGAAGACGAATCCAAGCAAACAGCTCCCCACGCAGGAACAGAGAAAGGGTGGTAACTGAAGGAGCTTGCCATCCACAATGGCGCTGTCGGTGCGACGCTCAAGAATCGGAAAGACTACAAACAAAGCCAGAGCCAAAACGACCAGAACGAGCGCCGTTCGCGGGTTGCTGTCGCTGCCCTGGGCGGCATCGAGGCCGAGGAGGAAGCTCGTTAGAGCGGCCGCCAGGATAACTACGCCAGCGATATCAATTCGATGCGAAACATGTTCATCGCGCGACTCCTGAATGGCGCGTAGCGCAATGAACATTATCAAGGCGATGAGAGGCAGATTGATCAGAAAAATCAACCGCCAACTCACCGCCGCGGTGAGAAAGCCGCCCACCAGCGGTCCAATCGATTGAGCTACGCCCGCGACACCCACGAGGGTCCCCATAGCAACTGCGCGCTCCTCCCCACTGTAAACGACGGAGATGATCGCCATGCCCGCAGGCAGCATAAGCGCCCCGCCCGCCCCCTGTAAGACACGGCCGACCACGAAAACCGAAAGCGATGGCGCAATCCCGCAAAGCAATGAGGCCAGCGCAAACAAAATGGCGCCCGCGAGCAGGCATCGGCGACGTCCGAAGACATCGGCCAGGCGACCGGCAACGACGATCAACGCGGCGAATGCCAGCATGTAGCTGTTGAGTCCCCATTGCAAATCTTCCAAGTCTGCGTGCAGATCTTTGCCCACGGTAACCAACGCCACGTTGACCGTCGTGATGTCGGCATTCAGGAGCGCGAACAACACCGCCATCACAACCAGGGCAAGGCGCGGGTTGGTGGGGCGCGACGAAGAGGTAAGCATAGCGCGTGAAGCGTTAAATGCGTAGCATCGGAAGAATAGCCTGAGGTCGCGGATAAATAGGGAAGGGATTACTGTTAATATTTGACATCTGCCTGGGCCGGACTTTTCGGATTCTAAAGGAGGATTTCCATTCCTTCGCGAGCAAATTGCGTATTAGGGAATCGTCCCTGGCATAGCTTTTCCATACGCAGGAGAAAGTCATCATCGTGTTCCGGGTCGTGGTGAGTCATGGCCAGTTGTTTCACCCCCCGCCATTTCGGCCACCGGCATGGCCTGATCAAAACTGCTGTGCCCCCAACCCCGATGCGTCTCCAGCTCCTCGGCCGTGTATTGCGCGTCGTGCACCAGCAAATCGGCGCCGCGGCAACTCCACCTCCAAGTCGATTTCGCTGCCATGCTCGACATCCGTGCAAATAACCAGCACCTTGCCGCCGCGCTGAATCCGAAAACCATACGCGCCGCCCGGGTGATTGTGCCGGCGACCGGTGACTTTGGTTTCGACATTGTTAACGGCCGGGAAGTGTTTGCTGGCCTCTTCGACCTTCAGAAATTCAAATTGAGCGCCCATCCGGTCCAACTGCACCGGAAAGTACTGAGCTTGCATGGGGACCTCGAAGATTTCCCGCAGATTGCCGATGGTCTGGTCCCGGCCAAGCGTGAGAAGGGTGATTTTCTGGTCGGGATCTTTAGCTTCATACCGAACTCTACGGACGGGTCGGTAGCCGCGGCAAGCGTCGCGAAAAAGCCGTCTACCCGCGCGATTCCCGATCGCGACGTGTTCTATGTCGCTGATCCCGTCAGCTCCGTTCAGCACGAAACGATTCCCTCCGAAGAGTGACTCGCAATTGCTTCCTCAGTGAGACTGCAAAGTGTTACGAACGCGCAGTAGCTAACAGAAGTTCTGTCGTTAATCTTTAAGTAGGAACGAAATTATTATTGAAGTAAGCAGACTATTATGAAGGTATACAATAAATCAATTCTTGGCCTCATTTTTGCGGCCGCTCTTCTGATGGGAGTTGCGCAGGCCCAAACTTCCAGCACCAAAACCGGTTCGGAGTTGGAAAGTACGGGCACCATCTCCGAATACACGCCGGGTAGCGCGTTGGTCATGGACATCGGCAGTGGTGAACCGGTCCAGTTCAAATTAAGCCAGAACGTGGTCTACGTCGATTCAGACGGAACGGTGCTGGAAGCTCCCGGATTAAGCACGAACCTGAGAATCCGTGTCGACTACATCGAAGTAGGTGGAGACAATGTGGTGGATAAAGTGACTTTGCTAGAAAACTACTAGCGTGGCGGTAAAGGTTCGGGGATTGATTCTGGCGAAGCAAATGGGACCCGCCCTGTTGAATCAGTGTCGCGATGACCATGGCAAGTAAGCCGCTGTAGATCGAATGGCGGACCAGCCGGTATGGACCGCGAACTAAGCGACCCCAACTGGGGTGGACCGCGCACAAGTCTCTAGGAGTTGGCTCAGGCGCGACTCATAAAAATCGCACATCGAAGACTCGCCACCCGGCTCAATCCATTCGGGATGTTGCCTTCGAAGGTCGTCGTGAATTTGTTGCCGAAGCTCGGCCACGGTCTGGATCGGGTGGCCAACGACCGCTGGTTTGAACACAACCTTCCGCGCGGCAGGCACAACTTGTTGGACAAACGACGTGGCGGATATGTTCATTCGAACTCGCTGCGGAAGAAAGGGAACAATAGGGGCCCGGGTTTTTGCGCTTTTTGTCGAACCGCCTCCGACCCGCATACGACATTATCGCCGCCGAAATTGCAAATGACTCTTAAAGCAAGGACGCTGTATAATACGGATTGTTTTCCGCGATCATCGATCGGCCAGCGGGCCCGACTAACGTTTCGCAAGAAGCCCTCGATCTGACGGATAATCGAGGGCTCGCAGGACGAGGTAACGAGCAACAACCAATAAGCTCATAAGATTCTTTCCGTCGGATTCGGCTTCATTTCGGCGCTCCGGCCATCGCGCTGACCACCACAAAAATCGGCCAGGAGGCGGTGGCAACGATTAGTCCAAAACCAACAAGTTCGAATACATAGCTGGGATCTGTCGTGTAGGCGCATCGATCGGTGATGAAACGGCGCACGCGTATCCCCATGGGTGTTGTGCTTTTCATAGGTTCCTTTCCATGATCTCGCTGAAATAGACAACCGTTTGGCCCTGCGTGCTGCTCCGCAAAAGTAACGCCCCTGTCACCTTTCAGCCTACGGGCAAGGGACTACGAGACCACGAGGCAAAAGGAATGGGGCGGAAGGCAAAGGCGAAGAGCGAAGAGGGGACCAGTCGGAACATCGCCGCAGCAGAGCTCACTTGGCGAGCCAAAGCATCGTCCGCCATCAGTTGATGATGACGGACGGTATTCGTTGGTTAGGTTGTGGCGTTATTGGCGGTCGTAAACGTCCACTTCCTGCTTATCAACGCCGGGATAGGTGACTGTGTTGGTCAAAGTCTTGCCATCAGTCGAAAGCTCCCAGCGATCGGTTTCGTTCGTTTTGCCGTTGAGCTTGTAGGTGAGTTCCATCGTCCGGTCGTCGATTTTCTTGCCGGAAATGGTTGTGCCTTTAGCCACTCGCGGGCCCTTCGGCGTATAATCTTTGCCGTCGAGTTTAAAATTGGTTTCTCCCTTGTAGATCGGAATCTTAATCGAGTAGCCGTCCTTCTCCCACATCGCGATCTCTATTGTGCTGGGGCTGCCGATCTTGATTTCAGTGCTCTCCCAAGTTCCGACCAGACCGGAGGTGCCGGCAGTGCGTTTGAGTTTTGTCTCATCGTGAGAGGTCGAGCCGTCGGCCCGCGTCTCGGTGCTAACGTAAGTGGAGGTGGCGCCGTCGTCCGAAACGGTCCACATGGCGTCGCTGGTCGTTTTGCCATTTCGTTTCGTGACCCAGTGCCAGGCGTTCGATCCGCTCTTGGTCACCGACCAGGTATTGCCGTACTTGGTCATGGTTGGTTTGCCATCGACGGTAACGGTCTCGGCGTCGTCGCCGAAGACGAACTTGTATTGGTTGTTCCCGGCATCTTCGACTTTGTAGGTAAGGCCATTGAGCTGGCTCTTATCGGGATTAAACTTCCATTTTCCGACGAAGGAATCGCCGGCGGCGAGTGCCAGGGGCGCGACATAAAGGCCGAGCCCGGTGAAGGCGACGAGAGTAGTGGTAATTAACTTCATGATTGCTTTCCTTTCTTTAGTTAACGTTCTGGAATAGCGCATCCAAAAACCCGTGCGCCTTTTCAAGATGAACAACATCGAAACAAACGCCTTCGATACGCGTATCCACTCGCGAGCCTGAGGCGAATATTCGTTTCCGTCAATCTATAACGAATGATCCGGGTCCGAGCCGGACGGGCAGTTACTGGATGGTATTCTTATCGGTGGCTGTGTTGTTGGCCGTGTTTGGATCGCTCACGCCCGCCGGCACACTCACGTTAGCGATGTTGGAGATCACCGTGCCCGAAGTCCCGTTAATGAGGCCGGCTGCTTTATAAGTTACCGAGCTGTTAGGTGGCAGATTCAGAGCCTGATTAATGTTGCCGCCGCCGTTTGAGAAGCCAGTCGCGCCACCTTTACCCGTCGCTGTAAAGGTCACGCTCTGCACCTGAGCCGGGAAAGTGTCAGTGACAACTGCTCCGCTAACGTTTTCCAAACCGGTATTGGTCACCGTGATTGTGTAAGTATCTGAACTCAAGTTAGGGACGGTTGTCTTGCCATCGGTGCAGGTGATCTTGAGATCAGCCGGCACGCCATTGCGGATTTCGTGGTTGTACGAATCCGCCACGTAAAGGGTACCTGAGCTAGCGACGGCGATACCTGCCGGATTCATAAAGCGCGCAGAAGGCCCTGTTCCATCGGCAATCCCATAGCTGCCGGCAACACCACCAAGAGTGGTGACCACACCCGCAGGCGTGATCTTGCGGATGGTTTGGTTGTTTTGGTCGGTAACGTAGAGGTTCTTCGCGCCGTCGATGGCAATTCCCCGGGGAGAAGAGAATCGCGCGCCGCTGCCGGTGCCATCGGCACTCCCGGAGATCCCGGGCGTGCCAGCCAGGGTGGTCACCACCCCGGCGGGCGTGATCTTGCGAATGGTAGAGTAAGTGTTATCGGCGACGTAGACATTGCCGGCGCTATCCGCAGCAATGCCAAACAAGTTACCGAAACCAGCGTTACTGCCAGTCCCATCGCTATAGTCGTGGAATCCGGCGAATCCCGCCAGCGTCGTCACTACTCCGGCCGGCGTAATCTTACGCACGGTGTAGTTGTTAGTATCGGCAACATACACGTTGCCAGCGCCGTCGACTGCTACAGCAAAAGGATAAAAGAATTGCGCTGCGTTGCCTGACCCGTCGCCGCTTCCGATCACTCCAGCCGTTCCAGCCAGAGTTGTCACTACCCCGGCGGACGTAATTTTACGAATCGTGCTATTACTAGCGTCGGCCACGTAAACGTTGCCGGCTTTATCGGCCGCCACACCAAATGGGCGGTAGAATTGCGCGGCGTTGCCGATGCCGTCGGCGCTCCCAGGAATCCCCGCCGTCCCAGCAAAGGTTGTAACAACCCCATTGGAGGTGATTTTACGAATCGTGTGATTATAAGTATCGCCGACGTAAACTGTAGCGCCGCTTACCGCCACGGCATTTGGATAATTAAAACGAGCTATCCGCCCGGTACCGTCGCTACTGCCAATACCTCCGCCGTCCGTAGTGGCGGACCCTGCGAACGTGGTTACAGCCTTGGCGGGAGTGATCTTTCGGATCTCGTGATTACCCGAGTCCGCGACGTAGATTATGCCAGTAGTAGTGGCTGCGACACCGTAGGGACTATTGAATCGGGCGGCGCTGCCGGTGCCATTGATGTTCCCAAAAGCTCCAGCCGTCCCGGCAAAGGTTGTGACTACCCCGGTTGAAGTAACTTTACGAATTGTGCTGTTGTATGCCTCGGCCACGTAAAGAGTAGTGCCGGCTACCGTCAGAGCATCGGGATAATTAAAGCGCGCGGCGCTGCCCGTCCCATCGGCGCTCCCGATCGCTCCAGGCGTTCCAGCTAGAGTTGTCACTACCCCGGCGGAGGTGATCTTACGAATCGTACTATTAAGGGTATCGGCGACGTAGAGATTGCCAGAGCTATCCACCGCGATGCCGTCAGGAGCATTAAAACGCGCGGCGCTGCCGCTGCCATCCGCGCTGCCGAACATGCCCGCGGCACCGGCAATGGTTGTAACTACTCCGGCGGGAGTAATCTTTCGGATGGTACTGTTAGCTTGATCCGCCACGTAGACGATGCCGGCGCTGTCGACGGCAATTCCCCAGGGTTGCCAGAATTGCGCGGCGCTGCCGGCCCCATCGGCGCTCCCGTGGACGCCCGGCGTGCCTGCCAGGGTAGTCACCACCCCGGCAGGAGTGATTTTGCGGATGGTATTGGACAAATCGGTGACGTATACATTGCCCGCGCCATCCACAGCAATGCCAAACAGATAACTGAAACGAGCGTAACTGCCTGTTCCGTCAGTAGATCCATCCTCTCCAGCGAGTCCCGCTAGCGTGGTGACTACCCCAGCCGGCGTAATCTTGCGAACCGTGTAGTTATAGGTATCGGCCACATACACATTGCCGGCGCCGTCGACGGCAGTGGCATAAGGGTAGGCAAAGATCGCCTGGCTTCCAGTACCGTTTCCGCCGTAGGCATTGCCGGCGAAAGTGTTGAAGTAGTACGCGCCCGTGTAGTTGCTCTGGCCTCGGGCGCTCAGGGCAATGAGTGAGCCAAGGGCGAGCATGAAGACAAGGAGCCCGCGCAAAAACCGGCGCGTTGGTTCGGAGAGGTGAGTGGAGTGCCGAGCAATGACCACGCCGGTTCGCTTCGTTTTGGTAGGTCTGGTTAGACATTGCTTAAAGTTCAGTGATTGTTTCATACCTGTTCTCTTTTGGGGTTTCGGTTTTTGTGTTGGTGCCATCCGCGGAGCGCGTTCTTGTGTTGCAGCTGCACAGATGTGTTTTCTATGGGCTAAAGCGGAAAGGCGGCTAAAAACCCGCCAGGTTTTTCGTCGCGCGGGAATCCGCCGAAGCGGTTGGCCTTCTTCGGTAAGGATCTGTGCGGCCCAGCGAAACCACCGTACAAAGTTGTAGCCGGAGTTAAGACACCCCGGCTACATCCAAACGCTTTAACCCTTCAACACTGTCTTACTGGATGGTATCCTTATCGGTGGCTGTGTTGTCTGCGGTGATTATATCGGTTACACCCGGTGGCACAGTCACGTTAGCGGTGTTCGAGATCACGGTTCCGGAAGTCCCGTTAATCAATCCGGTTGCTTTATAGGTTACCGAGCTGCCGGACGGCAGAGTTAGTGACTGACTAATGTTGCCGCTGCCAGCCGAGAACCCGGTCGCGCCACCTTTCCCTGTCGCTGTATAAGTCACACTCTGCACCGCAGCAGGGAAAACGTCAGTGACAATTGCACCGATCACATTTTGCAGACCAGTGTTGGTCAGGGTGATTGTGTAAGTATCTGAACTTAAGTTGGGGACGATGGTCTTACCATCGGTGCAGGTGATTTTGAGATCAGCCGGCACGCCATTGCGGATTTCATCGTTAAACGAGTCCGCCACGTAGAGTGTACCCGAGCTGGCGATGGCGATGCCCGCCGGGTACCTAAAGCGCGCGGCGCTGCCCATTCCATCGGCAATCCCATAGCTGCCGGGCACGCCGGCCAATGTCGTGACCACACCTGCCGGCGTGATCCTGCGGATGATGTGGTTATTATAGTCGCCGACGTACACGTTGTTCACGCTGTCCACGGCAATTCCAAAAGGAGCATTAAATCGGGCGGCGCTGCCGGTGCCATCGGCACTTCCAGCTACCCCCGGAACGCCAGCCAGTGTCGTCACCACTCCGGCAGGCGTGATTTTGCGGATGGTAGAGGAGGAGTAATCGGCGACATAGACATTGCCCGCGTTATCCACAGCAATGCCATACAAGTAACCGAAACGAGCGCCACTGCCCGTTCCGTCAATAACCCCGGGGTTTCCGGCGAGTCCCGCCAGCGTCGTCACCGCCCCGGCAGGTGTGATCTTGCGGACAGTGTAGTTATAACTATCGGCAACATACACATTGCCAGCGCCGTCGACTGTTACAGCCCAGGGGTAATTGAACCGCGCGCCGCTGCCGAAGCGGCCCCTGATCGGCGCGAGCATGCAGATGCTCGTCGGCGGGCTCCCGCTCGGGATCGCCGGCCTCGCGAGGGGGGAGGCCGGCCAGGTCGATCTCTCACAGGTCTCGCCGGAGTCGCTCGGCGGGCTCTTCTACCTCGTCCTCGTCGGCTCGCTCGTCGGCTTCCCGCG
>Ga0209577_10007243_pt1 | contig 10210 bp, 8 predicted proteins | sample GraSoiAngelo_109_FD_185874 | JGI IMG/M metagenome (GOLD analysis project Ga0209577, IMG submission 185874) | Grasslands soil microbial communities from the Angelo Coastal Reserve, California, USA - 14_0903_12_20cm (SPAdes) (version 2) | ecosystem: Environmental > Terrestrial > Soil > Grasslands ...
TCTGGCAATTTATCGCCTACATCATCCTGTCGGCGGGCGAAGTGATGGTCTCAATTACGGGCTTGGAATTTTCCTACACCCAGGCGCCGAACCGCATGAAGAGTTTGCTCATGGCGATGTGGCTGCTCTCCATCGCGCTCGGAAACCAGATCCCGTCGATCATCAGTTTCCTGATTCCGAAGCTGAAATCGATGGGCATGAACCTGGAAGGCGCGAATTACTTCCGGTTCTTCACCCTCCTGATGCTGGCCACTTCCGTGGCCTACATCTTCGTCTCGCGACACTATCGCGAGCGCACCTACCTCCAGTCGCAGTTGACGGAGGACGAGCGCATCACGGAACCGATCCTCGCGGGCGGCACGCCCACGTGATGACTTTTGTTGGGGAGTGCACGCGCCCTCGCGTGCTGGCGAAGGCGCCTCGCCTTCGCGAACTTTTCCCCATTGTTTCGGCGTGGGCGCCGAAACGTGCACGCGAGGGCGCGTGCGCTCCCCGGAAACCTGCTGCGACCTCATTTATGAAACCAACTCTTATCGTTCTTCTTGTCTCGGCACTCTTGCCAATAACGGCGTTCGCAACTCCCGAGGACGACCGCTTCCAGAAATCGGCCAAGGATTACGTCGAAGGATTGCTCGAGGCGAATCCCGAATACGCGACGGAGCTTGGCGATCACCGGTTCGATGACCGGCTCACCGATTACTCCGATGACGCCGTCACGAAAGAACTCGCCCGCGCGAAAGACGTGCGCCAACAGATCGAGCAGTTCAACGATCTCACGAAACTCACCGGCCCGAACCGCGTGGATGTCCGGTTGCTCAAGGACAACCTCGATAACGAGATCTTCGGGATAGAGGAATTGAAGGAGCGCGAATGGAACCCGCTTCTTTACAATCAGAGCCTCGCCAACAGCCTCTATCTGCTCGTGGCGCGAGATTTCGCGCCGGCCGAGCGGCGCATTCCGAATTTGCGCAAACGCCTGGAAGGAATTCCCGCCGTCATCACTCAAGCCAAGGCGAACTTGAAACATTCGCCCAAGATCCATACCGAGACCGCGATCGAGCAGACCCAGGGCGCAATTTCGTTAGTGCGCGAGGGCCTCTCACCTTTGCTCAATCAAGCGCCGCAGGTGGCAAAAGATCTGGGACCGATCCAGGAAAAAACGGCGAAGGCGCTCGAAGATTACAAGATGTGGTTGCAAAAGGATTTGCTCCCGCGTTCAGACGGAGATTTTCGCCTCGGTGCTGACAAGTTTCGTAAGAAATTGCGCTTCGCCCTCGCTTCTGATCTATCGATGGAAGAGATCATGCAGCGTGCCCGAGCTGATCTGGCGCAGACCCAAAAAGCAATCTACGAAACCGCGCTTCCACTTTACAAAAAATATTTCCCGAACACAGGCAAAACGGCGCTAGGCGACAAAAAGAAAGTGACGGTCGCGGTCCTGGACAAGCTGGCCGAGCAGCATCCCGACGACAATACCATCGTTGGTTACGCGCAGAAAATTGTGCGTGAAGCCACCGACTTCACTAAGCAACACGACCTTGTTACCGTACCGGAAAAGCCGCTCGATGTCATCGTTATGCCAGAGTTCAAACGCGGACAGGGGATTGCCTATTGCGATTCACCGGGGCCGCTCGAACAGAATGGCAAAACATTTTTCGCGGTGGAACCAACACCGAAGGATTGGACCGCACAGCGTAAGGAATCTTTCTTCAAGGAATACAACAACTACATGTGCCGCGACCTGACCGTGCATGAAGCGATGCCGGGACATTATTTGCAGCTGGCACATTCCAATGAATTCCGTGCGCCAACCTTGGTGCGCGCGATTTTCCAGAGTGGAACATTCGTCGAAGGCTGGGCGGTGTATTGCGAGCAATTGATGGCGGAACAAAGCTACGGCGGGCCGGAAGTGAAAATGCAACAGTTAAAAATGCGCTTGCGCGTGATTTGCAACGCCATCATCGATCAGGGGATTCACGCCGAAAACATGAGCGAAAAAGAAGTGATGGATCTGATGATGAAAGAAGGTTTTCAACAGGAAGGCGAGGCCGTCGCGAAATGGAAACGCGCACGACTTAGCTCGGCGCAACTATCGACCTATTTCGTCGGCGTGGCCGAGCAGCTTGACTTGCGAGATCGTGCCAAAGCGAGAGATGGCACAGCCTTCAATCTGAAAAACTACAACGACACGGTCATTTCCTTTGGCAGCCCGCCGGTGAAATACGTGCGCGAGCTCATGGGGCTGTAGTTGGGAGAAACAAGGAGCGGCGGTTTCCCAACCGCCGTATTTTCTCTGGGGGAACCCTGCATTCGGCGAGTCGCCGAATGTTGCGCACGAGGGCGCGTGCGCTTCCCAGGGTAATGTCGGCGCTCTAGAGACCGCTGCTTCAGGAGATCCTTAATTTAGCGTGACAAAACGCGCGATTCCCAAATCATCAATCCATGACCTTTAACAAAAACATCGGAATGCTTTTGCTGGCGATCTATCTCATCCTCGCCGGCCTGATTGGAACTTTCGGGTTCTACTTTGGCGTTATTCCAGGAATCATCGCTCTTCTCGCCGGGATCTTCATTATTCTCGGGCGTTAAAATTAAATCCGTCATCCCGCGGGAAAGTCGCCTGCCGCGCCGTAGCGCTATGCCAAGGCTGGGAGGGATCCCGCGGCGTTTCCTTTAAGCCTGCGCCGCGGGATTCTTCGACTTCGCTCGGAATGACAGCAATTTGTGGCATGCGCAATCTCGCCACCTGGATGCGGCGTTCTGATCAAAAATATTTTGCGCCTTTTCTATCGCGTTATCCAGAGATGAAAATTTGGAATGCCGCCATGCGTAAGGTCCCTTTCGAACAAATGGATGGGTTATTGCTAACCGGTGGACCGGACGTTGCTCCCGAGTTCTTGAACCAGCCTGTTCCCGATCCGTCTGTAATCGAAAAAGATGTGAATCGCGATCGCGATTGCTGGGAACTCAACGCAATCAAGCATGCGATCGAACGGGGGCTTCCGATTTTCGCGATCTGCAAAGGATTGCAAACTCTCAATGTCGCGCTCGGCGGCACTCTCCATCTCAACATCACTGGCCATAACCTGCCTGATCAGAAGACGCACGATGTCCAACCGCTCCGATCCGATCGCAAAACGCGCCATCGTTTTGAAAAAGTGAATAGCTCCCATCATCAAGCGATTGATAGACTCGGCGAAGGTCTGGAAGTTGAATCCTGGTGCGCAACCGATGACATCATCGAACAGGTAAGACTGCGCGATTATCACTTTGCTCTCGGAGTCCAATACCATCCCGAACGGGGAAAGATTTATGATGAGTTGTTCGATGATTTCGTCTCGCGGCTGGAGAATCGTTAAATCGTTGGTGAATCGTTAAATCGTTAAACCGTTAAATCGTTAAATTGTTCGGCGTGAGCATCGGTTGATGATGGCAGAGTGTCTGCAGCCCCCGATTTAACTTTGTAACAGTTTTAACAAATAACTTTTCCACAAGTACCCATGTCCGCTCCGCAAAACAGAATCGCCATCGTTTACGACTACGATCAAACACTAAGTCCGAGCTACATGCAGGACGAGGTGGTGTTTCCGGCGTTCGGAATTAACAGCGAGATTTTTTGGCGACGTTGTTCCGAGCTGGTGCGCAACCATGGCTACGATAACGAGCTCGCCTATATGAAGGTCCTGCTCGACCAGCTCGGGATGGATCGGCCCACCAACGAAGAACTCAAAAAACTGGGGGCGAAACTGAACTTCTACAAAGGCTTGCCGGAAATGTTTGAGGAATTTCGCGGCGGCGAAGGTTTGCTTACCGCTGAACATGTCGCTCACGGCATCACCGTCGAGCACTACATCATTTCATCGGGCTTAAAAGTGCTGATCGATGGCAGCCGGCTCGCGCCTTATGTGCGTGCCATTTTCGGATGCGAGTTCGCGACCGACAACGAAGGCCGCATCACTTTTCCGAAGCGCGTCATCAGTCACACCCAAAAGACGCAGTTTCTCTTTCGCATTAATAAAGGCTTTCTCGATATGGCGCAGGACGTGAATGATCATATGGACCCTGAAATTCGGCCGATTCCGTTCCCCAATATGATTTATGTCGGTGACGGTCCGACCGACGTGCCGTGCTTCACCGTGATGAAGAAAAACGGCGGGCAAGCAATCGCGGTCTACAATCCTGACGATTTGGCGCGTGTTGGTTTCAAAAAATGCTACCAGCTCTCCACGCACGCCGATCGGGTGAAACACATCGCGCCGGCTGATTATCGGCGGAATACACATCTGCGGATGTTGCTAGAGCAAATGGTGGAAGAAACCGCCAATCGGATTGTCGAACAGCGCAAGCTCGCGGTTGAGACCGGCACCGTGCGCGCGCCGAAACATTAGGCAAGTGCGCCAATCTAGCTGTAGCCGCTTTGCTCTGCGAAGCGCAGCATGCCTGATCACGTTTCAACCGGGAAGAAAAGAATGAAAAGCTTCGCGCGGACACCTCCGCGACTTCACTGGGTCTTCTCAAGAAGTCCATTGTTCTTCTTCACGTGTTGCACCTATCGCCGACGACCAACTCTTGCGCGCGCTGAGATTCATGCCGCGTTGATTGACTTCGCTAACCGAGCGCATGGAGACTTTGGAATAACGGTCGCTCGTTGCGTGATTCTTCCAGATCACATTCATTTGTTTGTCGCGGGGCCGGACGACTTCAATCTGGGAAAATGGGTCGGCACCTTAAAGCGTTTTCTTGGCAGGGCGATAGCTACGGACAAGTCGCAAGATCCGATCTGGCAGCGCGGTTTCTTCGATCACCTCTTGAGAAGTGAAGAAAGTTACGCGCAAAAATGGGATTACGTCCGTGAAAATCCAGTTCGCGCTCAGCTGGTAGAGAAAGTCGAGGATTGGCCGTACGCGGGTGAATTCGTAGCAATTTATGGTGACTCGATTTCGGGTAAGCTGCTCTTGCTCAATCCGAAGGATTTAGGCGTGACGTGCACACCGCGTCGCGCAGAGCGCGACGGCTACAGATTTGGTTAAACGATCGTGCATTCTGTAGCTGCGTCGCTCTGCGAAGGGTGGACGAGCTCCTGGCTTCGTGGGCTAGGAAGCTACCTTCTGTTCCGCCGCCATTTTCATTGCTTCTGCAAAACTGCGTCCCCTTTCCACGGCAAGGGGTTGATACGGAATCGGCGGCGAACTCAGATCGCGAATGGTAAACTCAACTGGCACATCACCCATCACACCCGCAAAAAATTCCGTCTGCTGGGTGGTAAACGGAAAGACGGGATACATCGCGTAGCCATTGATCCCATTGTTCAAAGCCGTTCGCGATACTGTTGAGGAGACCGAGAAAACGGCCGCGATAGCTTGATAGTTCCGCAAAAAATAAAGCTCAGCGGCTTCGCGATCGTCTTCGATCCGAAAACCGTCGAGTTTTAGCCGGTCAGGTTCGTTCGTCTCGTTCGGATGCGGACGATAAATCAGAGCGTGCCCACTGAAATTCCGCCGCAAGTAATCGAGACAGCAATTGAGTCGTTCGACGTAAACGTCAGGTGACACGTTATGAATAAGCAGGAAGGGCGTGCCGAAAAAGATCACCTGGCGACTGATACCATCTCCATTTCTGTCGCTGACTTGCGGCAAACCCCGTAGCTCGGCCACACTCGGAAATTTGGCGCCAATAATTTCCGGATTGTTCGAGACATCGGTCCCGCCGTTACTCATGACCACGATCCGATGATAAAGCGAATCCGGATTTTTTTGCAGACGCTCGACCCGGACCCCATCACCACCTGGATTGATCCGCGGCTTGAAGTGGAGGGTTCGGTTTAAACCCGCCATCGGTTCGACAATACGATTTTGCAACCAGCCCGAGGTGGTAAATCGATAGCGGGTGCGCTCGCCGACACGGGTGAGATCGCGATAAACTTTTTCTGCGACGCAAAGCACTTTTTTCGCCTCCGGATGCGCTGAGATCGTCGCGTTGGAAATGGTCAGAATTCCACCGACGCAAACAATGAGATCGCGTTCTTTATAGATCGGCAGCTGCGCGATTGCTTCGCGCCGCGCGGCGGATTCACGGTAGAGCCGCGGCAAATCGCGCAGACCACGGCACGTATTCACGCGCGGGAAAGCATGAATCTCGTCAAATTGTCCTGCATAGGGCCGCCATTGCGCGCGCTCCCACCATTTCGAATCCTCGCGCAGCAAATGCACCCCGCTTGGAAATTGCGCGCGCAACGCCTGTGCTACCGCGAGTGCCGTCGGCAAACGGTCCGGCCGCGAGATGACAATCCATAGTTTCGGCTTCGCGCCTGTCATTGTCCTGAACTTCCCACCTCCAGCAAAAATCCCAATGCTCAGGAATTCAAGCTCCAAGGAAGCTTCAGAACCCAATAACTAATGGGACGAGGTAAAATCGAAGCAGCTGGACGGTTGGCTCGCAAAGCGGCAGAGGACTGCCGCACTCCAAAAGCTGGCGCGTTCTCGCACCGCTCACGAAATTCGCGGAGCATCGTGGAGTGCGGTCCCGCAGGTGCGGGACAACTTTTCTACCGCTAGCGCAGGAAAGGTCCGATCTTCATTATGTCCGAGCGAGGGTTAGACTCCGCGCATCGTTGGCGACCAGATGAATTTGTGCATCTGCAATTGAAAACGCGCTTCCAGATTGTCGGCCAGCATCCACTCCACAATTTCGCGCGGTTCAATCCGGCCAAATATCGGTGAAAATAGAACGGCGTGACAGCGCTTGGAGAGATGGTGCTCACGCATCTTTTCGCGTGACCATTCGTAGTCTTCGCGCGAGCCGACAACGAATTTCACTTCGTCGCGCTTGGTCAAATGCTCGATGTTCGACCACAAATTGCGTTCGCATTCGCCGCTGCCCGGCGTTTTCAAGTCCATGATGCGATGGATCCGCAGATCGACCTTCGAGATATCATGTGCTCCGCTCGTTTCCAACAGGACCGTTTTTCCGGCATCAGCCAGCGCACTCATCAACGGAAGAATGTTTTTTTGCAGGAGCGGCTCGCCGCCGGTGATTTCGACTAACGGACAATCGAATTTCAAAACTTCGCGCGTAATCTCGGGCAACGCTTTCTTTTCGCCTTCGTAAAAGGCATAAGCGGTGTCGCAATAATTGCAGCGCAGATCGCAAAAAGTCAGCCGCACAAACACGCATGGAAGTCCGGCCCAGGTGCTTTCACCCTGAATCGAGTAATAGATCTCGTTAACAGTGAGTGTTGTGGCACGGGGTTTAGTGATCGCGTTCATGGAAAATGGAGCAGGAGCCGAATGGCGAACCATAGCATAACCGCAGCGGTGATGGCCTCGGTAGCGATCTGCCAGCTGGGATGAGAGAAAACATGCGCGCCCGCTCTTACCGCCATGCATAAAACCACGCCCCAGGTCAACGCACCCAGAACGACCGCGACTGCGATAGCGAGGGATTGTCGCACACTTGCGCTTTGCGCGGGCTGACTGCCGATGACGGCCAGCCAGAAGGCGACGTTCCACGGACTCATCAATACGATAAAGAGACCAAGGAAAAATGCGCCGCGCCTCTCATTTTTCGGCGCTTGAAACTCGACGCTGCGATGAGCGCGATAGATTTTCCAAGCTTCCATGGCGAAGTGGACCGCTAAAAATAAGAGCAATGCGAGACTGATGATCCCGAGCACACGCCGGACCGCGACCGAGCTGAGCAACACGCCCGCGCCAACGGAAACGCAAAAGGCCCAGATGAAATCGCCGGTGCATGCGCCAAGGCCAATCGGCCAGGCGGACCAGAATCCGCCGCCGCGGTCCTTGGGGAACAAACCGCGCCGGATCATTTCGGCATTAATTGGCCCTGGCGGCCACGCCACAGACCAGCCGAGAATGTAACCATTTACCAGGGTGCTGAGCGTCATCGTTTCACGCGGACTGAATCTGCGCTAAGAATGCTAGCGATGTCCGAACGAATCGAACGTCTTTTTGCTCGGTGCCGCGACGAAAATCGTGCCGCCTTCATTCCCTACATTTGCGCGGGCGATCCCAATTTTGTCCGCACCGTCGCGATCGCGCTCGCTCTGGAAGAAGGGGGAGCCGATGTGCTGGAGTTGGGAATTCCATTTTCCGATCCGCTGGCGGACGGCATTGTCAATCAACTGGCGGCGGAGCGCGCGCTCGAGGCCGGCGCGACGGTGCATGGTGTCTTGGGATGCGTCGACGAAATTCGCAGGCGCTCTCAAATTCCGATTGTTCTCTATACCTACCTAAACCCCATCTTGCGTTACGGGATGGCCGAGTTTGAGCACGAGGCGGTAGCGGCCGGCGTCGATGGTCTGCTCATCCTCGATCTCCCTCCCGAAGAAGATCGCAGCATTCAAGAACTCGACGGCTTAAAGCCGTCGAGTTCGACCATTGGTAAGGATGAAAGTGAGGTTGAGGAAAATCCAATTCGGATCCGACTGATTGCGCCAACTACGCCGCCGGAGCGGATCGCGCTGATCGGGCAATCCGCCCGCGGCTTTATTTATTATGTCTTGCGCGAAGGCGTAACCGGCGCACGCGATTCGGTCGCGCAATCGCTAGAGGAAAGGCTAACGTTGATCAGGCAATACACCGATTTGCCCATCGCAGTTGGCTTTGGTATTTCGAATCCGGCGCAGGCGGCAACGGTGGCAAAGATCGCGGACGCGGTTGTTATCGGAAGCGCGATTGTCGATTTAATTGGAAAGATTGGAGACGCCGACGATCTGGCCGATGGCGTCGGCAAATTTGTCGCGCCATTGGCATCGGCCATCTCGTCATGCCGAGCAAAGTCGAGAGATCCCGATGCGAAAGCTTAAAGATAGCGCCGCGGGATCCTTCGACTCCGCTACGCTTCGCTCAGGAGGACGGCGTAGCTCGCTCCATCTCACGGTTGGCATTGAGGCAGCCATGTGGTACACGAATCATATGCTGCGATTCACCAAGATGAATGGTGCGGGAAACGATTTTGTCATGATCGACAATCGTTCGGGGGACGTGCATTTGAGCGCGCAGCAAATCGCAAAGATTTGCGATCGTCATCGCGGGGTGGGGGCGGATGGGGTTTTGTTGGTCGAGCCCGCGACCAACAGCGCTGACTTTCGGATGCGTTACTACAACAGCGACGGCGGGGAAGCGGAAATGTGCGGCAATGGTGCGCGTTGTTTTGCCCGTTTCGTCGAAAGAGTCGCTGATACGAGAAAAAACGTTTCGTTTGAGACGCCCGCTGGAATCATTGCCGCACAACTTCAGGGCGAGCTCGTGACTTTGCACATGAGCGAGCCGGCCGAGTTGCAGCTAAATGTGACGCTTGCGGTCGGCTACGAAAACAAAATCATTCACTTTGTTAACACCGGAGTGCCGCATGTTGTTATTCCAGTCGTTAACATCGAAGAGATTGATGTGTTGCACGAAGGGGCTGCCATTCGTCGGCACGAAATGTTTTCGCCCAAAGGCGCGAACGTGAATTTCCTGGAAAGACGCGGCGGAAACAAAATCGCCATCCGCACTTATGAGCGTGGAGTTGAGAGCGAAACGTTAGCCTGTGGCACTGGCGTTGTGGCGAGCGCGCTCATTTTTGCGGCCACGGAAAAAACCGACGGGCCGATTGGCGTGCTGGTGCGTGGCGGCAGCGAATTAAGCGTTGATTTTCGCCGCGACGGTGAGCGACTCACAGATGTGACACTCACCGGACCGGCCGAGTTTGTCTTCGAGGGCACGCTCGAATTGTAATCGCGCTCTTCTATAGCGGCGGGGAGCGCGCGCACTCTACGCGCAATTTCGGACATTCTGCTCGATATATCCGGGGTAACGGCGCACCAGGCGACTCCACTCGACATGACAAAGATGATGTGGCGTTTTAAAATCCGCCATGTTTCGCGGCACTTTCACCGCCCTGGTTACGCCCTTTCGCGAAGGCGCGATTGATTTCGCTGCGCTGCAGAATTTAATCGAATCGCAGATCGCGGCTGGCATCGACGGAATTATTGCCGTTGGAACTACAGGCGAATCGCCCACGCTCACCCATGACGAACGCAAAGAGATGATTCGCTTCGCCATTCACACTGCGAACAGGCGTTGCCTGGTTCTTGCCGGTACCGGCTCCTATTCCACGCGGGAGGCAATTGCGGCTACCGAGCAGGCAGAAAAGCTTGGGGTTGATGGCGCACTCTTAGTTGCGCCGTATTACAACAAGCCGAGCCAGG
>Ga0209577_10007245_pt1 | contig 10210 bp, 8 predicted proteins | sample GraSoiAngelo_109_FD_185874 | JGI IMG/M metagenome (GOLD analysis project Ga0209577, IMG submission 185874) | Grasslands soil microbial communities from the Angelo Coastal Reserve, California, USA - 14_0903_12_20cm (SPAdes) (version 2) | ecosystem: Environmental > Terrestrial > Soil > Grasslands ...
GCCCTTGCCCGCCCCGAGCTTGGTGTTGTGGGAGAGGACGACGTACTTGACGCCGCCGACGGCCGGGTCGGCTCTGATCCGCCCGACGGTCACCGTCATGCCCTGCCCGGCGTCCCGGTCGCGACGCGGCTGGGGCCGGAAGGGATCGGCGGTCACCGCGAGCAGGCGGTCGGGGGCCGAGGGTAGGCCGCGGAGCCCGTCCCCGGAGAAGGCCTGCATCGCCCCGCTCGCGCTCTCCGCGTCGCAGGCCCGATCGGTGGCGGCGAAGACGGCCTCCGTGTGCCCGTCCTGCACGTTGACCCGCATGCAGGTGCAGGAAACCGTGAAGTCGGCCGGGGTGAAGGCGCCGTCCCAGGTGCCCAGGATCTTCCTGGTCTCGAGCTGGACCTTCTCCTCCTCCTCGGGGATGAAGGGGACGACGTTGTCGATCACGTCGAGGGCCAGCACGCCGTCGCTGCGCCCCGCGCCCGAGATCGCCTGCAGCGAGGTCATCAGGACCCGGCGGAGCCCGAACCGGTCGTTCAGGGGCCGGAGGGAAACCGCGAGGCCGGTGGTGGTGCAGTTGGGGATGGGTGCGATGAAGCCCTTCCAGCGGCGTCGCCGGCGCTGCTCGTCGATCGCCTCCGCGTGAGAGTTGTTGACCCCCGGTATCAGGAGGGGAACGTCCGGCTCGTAGCGGAACGCCGACGCCGTGCTGATCACCGGTATCCGCGCCGCCAGCCTGGGCTCCCATTCGAGCGCGGCCGCCTTTCCGACGGCGCTGAAGACCAGATCCAGTCCGTCCTCGACCAGCTGCGCCGGCGGGGCGCAGCGCAGGCCGAGCACGCCGGGGTCGGGTGCGCCGTCGGCGAACCAGCGGCTGGCGCCCGAGGGATCGCGCAGGGCATCGCCCAGCTCCTTGCCCATCGACGCCTCTGACGCCGCCACCGCGCCGACCCGAAACCAGGGATGCCGAGCCAGGGCCACCAGCACCTGCTGCCCGGCGAGTCCGGTCGCCCCGAGTACCCCGACGCGCAGCGGCTCGGCCATCAGACCGCTACTGGTAGACCGGAGTCAGCCACTCGCGGTAGCGAGGATCCTCGCCGCGCACCGCATGGAAATAGGTCTCCTTGAGGGCGGTGGTGACGGGACCGGGACGACCCGATCCGATCGGCCTTCCGTCGACCGAGAGGATGGGGCCGATCTGGACTCCCGTGCCGCAGAGGAACGCCTCCTCCGCCTGGTAGACCTCCGAGCGGTCGATCGACCTCTCGCGGACCTCGAGCTGCAGGTCGCGCGCCAGCCTGATGATGGCGGCGCGGGTCAGGCCGACCAGGATCTCGTCGTTGACCGGGCTCGTGACCAGCGCTCGCCCTTCGACCATGAAGAAGTTGGCGGCCGAACCCTCGGCGATATGGCCCTGCTCGGTCAGCATCAGGCAGTCGTCATAGCCGGCGGCCTGGGCGTCCTCCACCGCCAGGGCCGTGTTCACGTAAGAGCCCGTGATCTTGCCCCGAGCCGGGATGCTGTTGTCGGTCACCCGCCGCCAGGAGGAGATCGTCACGCGCAGTCCAGTGGTCGAGGAGTAGTCACCCAGGGGGAGCGCAAAGATCGCCAGCCCGTTGGCGGGCGTGTGCAGGTCGATCTTGAGGACGGGAGACGACTTGTAGGCGATCGGGCGCACGTAGACGTCCTGCCGGTAGCCGTCGCGCCGCAGCACTTCGAGCGTGATCTCAGCCAGCTCCTCGAGGCTCTCCGTCAGCTCCATCTTGAGCAGCCGGGCCGACTTCGTAAAACGCTGGAAGTGCTCTCGCAGCTTGACCAGGTAGAGCTCCTTAACGGCCTGGTTCCAGTAGCCCCGGATGCCCTCGAAGCATCCGGTGCCGTAATGGAGGGCGTGGGTGGCGATGGAGACCTGGGCCGAGGCGAAGGGAACGATCGCACCCTGGAAGTACGCGTAGCCGCCGCTGATCCCCTGGTCGGGGCTGGCGTCCAGCCCCTCGTGGTCGACGCGCTCGGCCGCCTCCCTCACGCCTTCACTGTAACCCCCTCGACGACGGCTTCCAGGTCTCGATCGAGGATTTCCTTCTTGCTGTCGGCCAGCCGGAGAAAGGCCTCCCAGGCGCGGGCGAAGGCCTCGTCGGGAAGGTGGTAGCCCAGCTCAGCAAGCCGGAAGCGGAAGGCGTGGCGTCCTGATCGCGGAGAGAGCACGATCCGACTTTCGCCCATGCCCACGTCCTCGGGGCGCATGATCTCGTAGGTCAGCCTGTCCTTGAGGACGCCGTCCTGGTGGATGCCGGAGGCGTGGGCGAAGGCGTTGCCCCCGACCACGGCCTTGTTCAGCTGGACCGCGATCCCGGTGTGCCGGGCGACCAGGGCGCTGGTCTCGGCCAGCAGCGGAGTGCGAATGCCGGTGGTCAGCCCGAGCGATCTCTCCCGCGTCCGCAGGATCATGACCACCTCCTCCAGCGAAGCGTTCCCGGCCCGCTCGCCGATCCCGTTCATGGTGCACTCCACCCGGCGGGCGCCGCTCAGGACCGCCGCCACGCTGTTGGCGCTGGCCAGTCCCAGGTCGTTGTGGCAGTGGACGCTGATCACGGCGCGGTCGATGTTGCGCACGTGACCGCGGACGTTTTCGATCAGGGCGCCGAACTCGCCGGGCAGGGTGTAGCCCGTGGTGTCGGGGATGTTGACCACGGTCGCGCCCGCGTCGATCACCCGTTCCAGCGTCTCGTACAGGTAGTCGGGGTCGGCCCGGCCCGCGTCCTCGGGCGAGTATTCGACCTCGTCGCAGAGGGTCCGGGCGTAGGCGACGGCCTCCGTGCCGCGCTCCAGGACCTTTAGCCGGGTGGAGCGCAGCTTGCGCTCGATGTGGATGTCCGATACCGAGAGCACGATGTGGATCTGCGGCCGGCCGGCGTCCCTGACCGCGTCCCAGACGGCGTCGATGTCCGAGCGCACCGCGCGGGCCAGGGCCGTGACCATCGGCCCCTCCAGCTGGCGGGCGATCGCCTGCACGGCCTCGAAGTCGCCTGGCGAGGAGCAGGGGAAGCCGGCCTCGACCACGTCCACCTCGAGGCGCGCCAGCTGGCGGGCGATCTCCAGCTTCTGGTCGGTGCGCAGCGAAGCCCCGGGCGACTGCTCGCCGTCACGCAGGGTCGTATCGAATATCGCTACCTTCTCCGCCATCAGGGGGCCGCCTTCTTGCCGTCGAGCCAGGGCATCATGGCGCGCAGCCGAGCCCCGACCTGCTCGATCGGATGTTCCCGCTCCTGGCGCCGGCGGGCGTTGAAGAACGGGCGGCCGGCCTGGTTCTCGAGCACCCAGGTGCGGGCGAAGCTGCCGTCCTGGATCTCGCCCAGCACGCGTCGCATCTCGTCACGCACCTGCGAGCCGACGATCCGCGGTCCGCTCAAGTAGTCGCCGAACTCGGCCGTGTCGCTGACGCTGTATCGCATGTAGCTCATGCCGCCCTGGTAGAGGAGATCGACGATCAGCTTCAGCTCGTGCATACACTCGAAGTAGGCGACCTCCGGCTGGTAGCCGGCCTCGACCAGGGTCTCGAACCCGTTCTTGATCAGGGCCGTGACTCCGCCGCAGAGCACCGCCTGCTCGCCGAAGAGATCGGTCTCGGTCTCCTCCTTGAAGCTGGTCTCGAGCACGCCGGCCCGGGTCGACCCGATGCCCTTGGCGTAGGCCAGGGTGCGCCCGCGCGCCTGGCCGCTGCGGTCCTGGTACACGGCGAAGAGCGCAGGCACGCCGATCCCCTCGGTGAAGAGGCGGCGGACGATATGACCCGGCCCCTTGGGAGCGACCATGGCGACGTCCACGTCATCGGGCGGGACTATCTGGTTGAAGTGGATGTTGAAGCCGTGGGCGAACATCAGCGCGCTGCCCGGCTTGAGGTGAGGTTTGACGGCCAGCTCATAGAGCTGCTTCTGGGTCTGGTCGGGGACCAGCATCATGACCAGGTTCGAGATCTCGACCGCCTTCTCGACCGTCTCGACTCGCAGATCGTGCTCCTCCGCCCTGGCCCAGGAAGGGCTCCCCTCATAGAGTCCGACCACCACGTCGATTCCGTTGTCCTGGAGATTGAGGGCGTGGGCGTGGCCCTGGCTGCCGTACCCGATCACCGCCACCCGCTTGCCGTCGAGGGCGCCGAGGTCAGCGTCGCCGTCGTAGTAGACCGTGCTCACAGGATGCTCATCACCTCCGTTTCCTGGGTCGGTTCGGCGGCCGGCTCGTGGTGGGAGACGGCATGAGGGTGCGTCGGATCGATCATCATGGCGGCGGTCCCGGTGCGGACGATCTCGGTGACGGTGAAGTCCGAGAGCCGGCTGGCCAGGAGGTCGTCCAGCTCCTCGCTGGGACCGATCGCCGCCAGGATGACGACACCCGGTTCCTGGATCATCACCCGAACGCTGGCTCCCGCCTGCTCCCGAAGGGATCCGATCCGGTGGTCGCTTGCGGCGACGCGGATCAGCATCAGCTCGCATTCGGCCCGTGGTTCCTCGGTGATGTCGCGCGCGTCGATCACGTCCAGCAGCTTGCGCAGCTGCTCCGCCGCCTGCTCCGCGGGCGCGGCCCCCACGTTGACCAGAAGCGTCATGCGTGAGACCCGGTGGTCTAGGGTCGGTCCGACGGTCAGGCTCTCGATGTTGAAGCCGCGCCGGCGGATCATGCCCGACACCCGGTTGAGTACCCCGGGCCGGTTCGCCACCAGCGCCGAAAGGACGCGGCCCCGGCTCATGCCGGTTCCTCGACGAAGTCCCGATGCGCCTTGCCCAGCGGAATGATGGGGTAGACGTTGGCCTCGGGATCGATCTGAAAGTCCATCAGGACGGGACCGCGGTGAGCCATCGCCCGCTCCAGCACCGGCGCGACCTCGGCCCGGGTGGTGGCGCGATACCCGGGGAGGCCGAAGGCGTCAGCCAGCTTGACGAAATCCGGCATCACCGAGAGGTCCACGGCGCTGCGCACGCCGCCGTAGAAGTCGTCCTGGAACTGGCGCACCATGCCCAGCGAGGCGTTGTTCAGGATCACGATCTTGACGTCGACCTGGTGCTCCACCGCGGTGGACAGCTCCTGCATGTTCATCATGAAGCCGCCCTCGCCGGTGACGCAGAAGACGGGCTTCTCGGGACGGGCGAACCTGGCCCCGATGGCGGCCGGGAAGGCGAAGCCCATGGTGCCGCTTCCCCCCGAGTTGATGAACAGGCCGGGCCGGTCGTAGTTCCACCAGAGCGCGGCCCAGATCTGGTTCTGGCCCACGTCGGCGACCACGATCGCCTCGCTGCGGGCCTGCCGGTAGAGCTCGATCAGCACCTCCTGCGGCTGCAGGTGGCCGTTGTCGCTGCGGTAGCGCAGCGGGTGCTCTTCGCGCCAGCGCTCGATCTGCATCAGCCAGTCCATGCGATAGGCACGCGCGGGCAGCGCAGACTCGAGCTCCTCCAGCGCCTGCCGGGCGTCGGCCAGGATCGGGATCTGGGGCAGCACGTTCTTGCCGTGCTCCGAGGGGTCGATGTCGATGTGGATGAAGGTCTTGCAGTTGGGGGCGAAGCCATCGAGGCGCGCGGTGACCCGGTCGTCGACCCGCATCCCCACCATCAGGAGGCAGTCGCACTCGATGATCGATTTCAGGTTCCAGCCGGTCCCCATGAAGCCGGTCAGGTGCAGAGAGAGGGGGTGGCGGACGGGGAAGGCGCCGACGCCGAGGAGGGTGGTGCCGACCGGGATGCCCTGCTTTTCGGCGAGCCGCAGGAGCGCCTCCTCGGCATGGGAGAGGATGACGCCGTGCCCAGCCAGGATGACCGGACGCTGGGCGGCGCTGAGCGCGGCGGCCGCGGCGGCGATCCGGTCGGGGTCGGGGCTGGGGGTGGGCCGGTACCAGGGGATCCCCAGGCGTTCCGTGAAGACCGGCGGGGCCGACCTCTGCTGGAGGTCGCGAGGGATGTCGATCAGCACCGGTCCCGGCCGCCCGGTCCGGGCCACGTGGAACGCCTCGCGGACGACCGGCGCGATCTCGGCCACCTGCGTCAGCAGATAGCTGTGCTTGGTGACAGGCATGCTGACCCCGATCACGTCCGACTCCTGGAAGGCGTCGCGACCCACCATGGCGGTCGGGACCTGCCCGGTGATCGCGATCATGGGCACCGAGTCCATGAAGGCGGTGGCCAGCCCGGTGGTCAGGTTGAGGGCGCCCGGTCCCGAGGTGGCGAAGCAGACGCCCGGCCGGCCCGAGGCCCTCGAGTAGCCGTCCGCCATGTGGGCGGCGCCCTGCTCGTGCCGGACCAGCACGTGCTTGAGCCGGGGGAAACTGGGCAGATGCTGGTAGATGGGCAGGTTGGCGCCCCCGGGGTAACCGAAGATGGTGTCGACGCCTTCCCGAAGCAGCGCCTCGAGGAGGATCTCCGCCCCTGTGCGTTCGGACGCGCTGACGGCGTTCATTCCGCCGAGCGCGGCGCTCCGTTGAACATCCGGGTCAGGTCGTCGGCGATGTCGCCTCCAAGCTGGACCCTTTCGGGCAGCGCCTGCTGGGTGCGGGCCACGGCGGCGTCGAGAGCGCGATGGCAGACGTCGCCGACGTCGATCAGGTGCCGCCGCTCCTGGATCTCGCGATAGAGCTCGTCGGGAATGTCGATCGTGTATCTGGCCATGCCACACCTCCCCGGTGAAACAAAAAACCCCGTCCTCGCAAGGACGAGAGTCTCCTCCCGCGGCTCGCCCGGTTCATTGTGCGATGGATACGAAAAGTCCTGGTCTCTTTGGCACTCACCAACCAACGGGCGGGTTGGCCTTTGCCCATACTGTGGGGATGGCGATCACGGTTCGCGAGGCACTCCATCTGGGCGGCCTGCAGCGCGGGCAGGTGCTGGCCGGGTCGGCCGGGCTCGACCGGCCGATCACCTGGGTCAAGGTCCTGGAGTCACCCGAGACGCTGGACTGGCTGGCCGAAGGCGAGCTGGTCCTGACAGTCGCCTTCGCCATCAAGGACGATCGGGCAGCCCAGGCCAACCTGATGCGGGGTCTGGCCGGGGTCAAGTCCTCGGGCCTGGTGCTGAAGCCGGAGCGCTACCTGGGCGAGATCCCGGACGAGATGGTGGTCCAGGCCGAGGAATACGGGATCCCGCTGATCACCATCCCCGAGGACGTCTCCTACCTGGAGATCATGGGCCCCATCCTGGAGCGGATCATCAACGAGCAGAACGTCCAGCTCCGCCGCTCGATCGACATCCACCGGCAGTTCACCCAGCTGGCGCTGGACGGGCAGGGCCTGGAGGCGGTCGTGCGCACCCTGGGGGATATGGTGGAGAGCTCGGTCACCCTCGAGGATTACCCGGATTTCCAGCTTCTGGCCAGCCACGACGTCCCCGGCGTCACCGACCGCCACCGCCAGCAGACGCTGGAGCTGCACGGCACTCCCAGGGACGTCCTCCAGGCGCCGCCCATCCAGGCCATGCTGCAGCAGGTCCGGGAGGGTAAGGCGCCGCGCCGGGTGCCGGCCTTCCCCGAGCTGGGCCTCACCGCGCCCCGGGTGATGACGCCGGTCATGGCCGGCTCCGAGTGCCTGGCCTACCTGTCGATCATCGACCACCCGCCGCACACCGAGGACCTGGCGCTGATGGCGATCGAGCACGCAGCCACCGTGCTGGCCCTGGAGCTGATCAAGCAGCGGGAGGTCTCGGAGGCGGAGGAGCGCGTCCGCGGCGAGCTGGTCGACGACCTCCTGGCCGGGACCTACGGCGACGAGGGCAACGCCATCCGCCGAGCCCGCTACCTGCGCTACGACCTGACCGTGCCACACGGACTGCTGGTGGCCGACATCGACGAGTTCGCCCGCTACATCCGGGAACACCGGCTGGAGGAAGAGCGGGTGATTGCGCTCAAGCACCAGGTCCTGCAGCTGGTGGTCGGCGCCACCAGGAGGCTGCATCCGCGGCACCTGGTCGCCGCCCACAGTGACAGCGTCACGGTGCTGGTGCCGGTCGGCGCCGCGGACCCCGACCGACTCCTGGAGACACTGGCCAGGCGGATCCAGACGGCCGTCGCAGACTCCCGCCCGGGCCTGACGGTGTCGGTGGCGCTGGGCCGGCTCTGCCGGAAGCCGGGCGACTACCGGGACGCCTTTCGCGAAGCGCAGAGGGCGCTCGGCCTGATGGTCCGCTTCGGCAAGCGCGAGCGGGTGATCAACACCGAACGCCTGGGGGTCTACCGGCTGCTGGCCCAGGTGGAAGACCGGGCCGGCCTGGAGGCGTTCGCCGGACGGGTGCTCGACCCGCTCGCCGCCTGCACGTCCACCTGAATACGCTCCACTACCGCCTGCGCCGGATCGCCGAGATCACCGGCATGGACCTCAAGGACGCGGATGCCCGCCTCGACCTGCTGCTCGCGCTCCGGGTGCGCGCGCTGGCCGGCAGCGGATAGCAGGTTGCCGCCGACCCGCCTTGGGTGACGCGGTCGAGCCGTCGCCGTCGCCGGCGGCGGTGCGCTGGCTGCGCCGGCTGACGATCGACTTCTCGCCGCTGCGCGAGTCGCGCGACTATCGCTCGATCTTCATCGGGCAGCTGATCTCGCTGGTCGGCCGGCAGATAACGGTGGTGGCCGTTCCTTACCAGGTCTACCTGCTCAGCCACTCGTCCCTGGCCGTCGGCTCGCTGGGGCTGGTCCAGCTGATTCCCTACGTGCTCTGCTCGCTGGTGGCCGGCACCGTGGCCGACAGGATCGACCGCCGCATCCTCCTGCTCTGGACCCAGGTCCTGCTGGCCGGATGCTCGGTGCTTTTCATGGCCGGGGCGCTGGCCGGACATCCGCCGCTGTGGTTCGTCTACGCCGTGGCCGCGGTCGCGGCGGGGATCTCCGCGGTCGACCAGCCGGCCCGCGCCGCCGCCATTCCCAACATGGTCAAGCGGTCCCAGCTGGCGGGCGCGCTCTCGCTCAACTTCGCGCTTTACCAGACCGGCGCTCTGGCGGGGCCGGCGGTGGGCGGGCTGGTGATCGCGCGGGTCGGGTTGCCGGTCGCCTACGGGATCGACGTCTTGACCTTCGGCGCGGCCGTGGTCGCCGTCTTCCTGATCTCCCCGCAGATCCCCTCGGGACGGCGGCAGGAGTCGCCGCTGCAGGCGCTCCTGGGCGGCTTCGCCTACCTGCGCCAGATCCCGGTGGTGATGGGCGGATACGCGCTCGACCTGAACGCCATGATCCTGAGCCTGCCCCGGGCGCTCTTCCCGGCGATGGCGCTCTCCGTCTACCACGTCGGCCCTGCCGGCCTTGGCCTCCTGTACGCGGCCCCGGGTGTCGGTGCGGTGGTCGGCTCCTTCCTCAGCGGCTTCATCCGCCACCTGCGCCATCCGGGGCGGGCTGTGCTCTTCGCCGTGATCGGCTGGGGCGTCTCGATCACCATCTTCGGCCTGCTGACCATTGCGCTCCCGCTGGCCCTGGTCTTCCTGGCCGTGGCGGGCGGATGCGACGCGATCAGCGCCATCGCCCGCTCCACCATCCAGCAGACGATCGCCCCCGACCGCCTGCGCGGACGGCTGTCGGCGGTGGGCTCGATGGTGGTGGTCGGCGGGCCTTACCTGGGCGACGTGCGGGCGGGCGCGGTGGGCACCGCGCTATCGCCCGAGATCGCTACCGTGCTGGGTGGCGCCATGTGCCTGGCCGGCTGCGCCGTGGTGCCGCTCGCCGTGCCTCAGCTCTGGTCGTTCGACATCACCGCCGAGCACGCTTTGGGAGGCGGCGAGTGATCGTTCTGGACGGCTTTGTCTTCCTGACCTTGTCCATGGCGGCAAGGAAGGAATCGACATCGTCAAACGTAGTTATGTTGCCGGCCGCCACATGCGCATCGACGGCTCGTTCTCCCTTCTGCCACTTCGGGGTCCAGAACCACGCCTGATCACTGGGTATGGGAATTTGGGGACGGAGCTCGATGACGCCGGGGCGCGTGATGACCTCAAGCTGCACGCCAGGCTGATCCAGCAGATACTCGTGGCGAATGTCTGGGGGAAGCGTAACGACGCCTCGGTCTCGCACGGTGAGGTACCTCTTTGTGATGCCGCGTGCCTCCGTTCGTGTCTTCGTAGCCACGGGCTAACTATAGCAGCTTCGCTCGCGTAATACTGGAATACTGTAATTCTGTAACATAAGGGGCCTTGAAATTCGAAGTAACGCCTCCCTTCGAAAACGACCTCCGGAAGCTGTCGCGTATGGAGTACAAGCTATTCGGCAAGGTCGC
>Ga0209577_10007249_pt1 | contig 10208 bp, 7 predicted proteins | sample GraSoiAngelo_109_FD_185874 | JGI IMG/M metagenome (GOLD analysis project Ga0209577, IMG submission 185874) | Grasslands soil microbial communities from the Angelo Coastal Reserve, California, USA - 14_0903_12_20cm (SPAdes) (version 2) | ecosystem: Environmental > Terrestrial > Soil > Grasslands ...
CTGGTAGCTTTGATTTTATCTTCCAGGAGTTTATCAACCAGCGTATCGACACGACTGACGAAAAAGCTGGCGACGGAGGCCATATGGCTGATATCTTTGCCTGAGGCATTGCGATCTTCCAAAGCGCTAAGATATGCTTCTGTCACTGCCTTATAAGCCTCGATCGAGAAGATGAGGGTGATGTTGATATTGATGCCCTCGGTCAAGGCTTGCTGGATAGCGGGGATGCCTTCCGGCGTCGCGGGAATCTTCACCAGCAGGTTGGGGCGATCCACCATTTTCCAGAAGCGGCGCACTTCCGCGATGGTGCCTTGCGTATCGTGTGCCAGGTCGGGCGAAACCTCCAGGCTGACGTAGCCATCCACCCTGTCTGTGCTGTCATAGATGGGGCGCAGGATATCAGCCACTGTGCGGATATCCTGTATCACCATCGTCTCGTAAATCTCACTGGTGCTTTTGCCCTCTTTGACAAGCTGCGTCATCTGTTCGTCATAGGCATTGCCATGGCTGATGGATTTTTGAAAAATGGTGGGATTGGCGGTAACGCCGACCACGCCGTCTTCGTCCAGCAAGCGTTTGAACTGGCCGGAGGCGAGCTGAGCACGGTCAATGTTATCGTACCAGACGCTTTGTCCATACGTCTTGAGTAGCAGTAAAGGGTTGGTCATGTGTGTTCTCCTTTTCTTATCGTCCTGCCTGAGTGCTCCGCAGAAGTCCCCCGGACTTCTTTGCTAGCTACGCAGTAGCGTTGGCAGGACGGATAGGTACCAAGTTAAAAACCGTAATGAAGGTCGCCTATAGTTTGGTATTAAAATGGGGCTATTCGTTACGCCCGCGACAATACGTGTGTCTCCCTTCATGATAGCATCAAATCACGCAAAGAGCCAAATCTTGGGCTCTCAATCTATTACACGTTGCAAGTTGTGTATGGGCGTAAGGATTGGAGGTTTACCAAAAAGAAAGTTTCACGTGGTTATTTTCTTCCCCTGGCTTTCTGCTGCAACTCGTACAACTTGCCGATTGCCTCGATGGGGGTTAGTTCGTCGATGGAGAGCTGTTTGATCTCTTCGATCAATGGATGCGGCTCGGCTGAGAAGAGGGTCATTTGCAGGACGCCAGGCGTTTCCATGTCGCGCATAGCTTTGCGGCGCAATCTGGCATCGCCTTTTTGCTCCAGCTCCGCCAGAATCTCCTCAGCACGGTGTATGACCGGTCTGGGGATACCGGCCAACTGTGCCACGTGTACACCATAGCTTTTATCCGCGCCGCCGGGGACTATTTTATGCAGGAAGACAACCTTCCCTTCTTCCTCGGTTACGGCGACATTCATACATTGGATGCGCGGCAGCGATTTCGCGACCTCGACCAGTTCGTGATAGTGGGTGGCAAAGAGCGTGCGTGCGCCGCAGCGCTTGTTGTTGTGCAGGTATTCGACCACGGCGCGCGCGATGGCCAGTCCATCATAGGTGCTGGTGCCGCGCCCAATCTCATCGAGAATAATCAGGCTGCGCTGCGTGGCGTGGTGCAGGATGTTGGCGGTCTCAACCATCTCGACCATGAAGGTGCTCTGCCCTGTCGCCAGGTCGTCCTGCGCGCCGATACGCGTGAAGATGCGATCAACGAGGCCGATGGTCGCAGCCTCGGCAGGGACATAGCTGCCAATTTGCGCCATCAGCACAATTAAGGCGACCTGGCGCAGGTAGGTGGATTTACCGGCCATGTTTGGCCCGGTGACAATCAAGATTTGCGCCTGGCGGTTGGAAAGCTCCACGTCATTAGGGATAAATGGCACATCTACCTGCGACTGCTCGATGACGGGGTGGCGACCGGCCACGATATGAACGGTGTCGCCCTCGTTGAGCTGCGGACGGCAATAGTTATGCTGCGCGGCAACGCTGGCCAGGCTCAAATACACATCGATTTCCGCCAGCGCGTGTGCGGTATTGAGAATGCGCTCCGTCGCATGGATGGCAATTTCGGCGCGTAGTTGGGCGAACAGTTCGCTTTCCAGTTTGCTGCTGCGCTCCTGAGCGTTGAGGATGAGCGTCTCCTGTTCCTTGAGATCGGGGGTAAGGAAGCGCTCGCCGGTTGTCAGGGTTTGCTTGCGTATATAGTCCTGCGGGACGCGGCTCAGATGGGATTTGGAGACTTCGATGAAGTAGCCAAAGACCTTCGTATAGCCAACCTTGAGATTAGGAATGCCGGTGCGCTTGCGTTCTCGCTGCTCCATTTCGGCGATCCACTGTTGCCCATTCTTTGAAGTGTGCTTGACGTTGTCGAGTTCCTCGCTGTAGCCTGGACGGATAACTCCACCCTCGGATGTGTTCAATGGTGGCTCATCAACAATTGCGCTTTCAATGAGGGAAATGGTCTCCTCGTTATCCGCGAGCCGCTCTACGAGTTGCGCCAGAGTAGGCATACATTCTCCGGCGTTGGCGGGCAAAGCGGCTCGCACATCTGCGGCGGCTCGCAAACCACCAGCCAGCGCAACCAGGTCTCGTGGTGTAGCAATACGCTGACGCACACGGTTGATGAGGCGTTCGATATCCCCGGCTTTTTTCAGACCCTCGGCCAGGCGCGCCTGTGTCAGAGTGTCGGTGAGCAGCTCACTGATGATTTGCTGGCGATGGTGCAGCACCTGGATGTCCAGGAGCGGCTGCCCGATCCAGCGCCGCATGAGACGCCCGCCCATGGGGCTGCGCGTCTTATCCAGCACCCACAGCAACGATCCCTTAATGGAGCTGGTGCGCCCGCTTTCAAAGAGTTCCAGGTTGCGCCGTGTATGGGGATCGAGCGTCATAAAAGAGTTGGTGTAGTACGTTTCCAGCGAGGTAAGCTGGCGCAATAAGCCTTTTTGGGTTTCCTGCACATAAGCCAGCACTGCTCCGGCGGCGCGAATCGCCAGTGGGAGGTGGGCACAGCCGAAACCTTCGAGCGAGGCTACATCAAAGTGCGTCAGTAGGCGGTGCCGCGCGTCGTCTTCGCTAAAGTAACGCGCATCATAGGGAGTGATGTGCCCTGCAATGCCTGCCAGCAGCTTTTCGAGCGGCGCGCTATCATCGTCGTCATCGTCCAGGGAGATGCTACTGCTTGTTCCGTTGGTGGTATAGGTGTCGTGCGCAGCTGCCAGCGCTTCTTCTACATCGGCGTTGGGGTTGCCGTTGCTGCCAACCCTGGTAACGGTTTTCTCGCTCATCACGGCTGCCAGCCAGCGTCGCTTGCGGCCACCCAGGTGGTTGTTGTGTGATTCAATGATGATTTCGGCAGGGGCAACGCGCGCCATTTCCTGCTGGATGGAGAGTTCCGGTTCGGGTGTGTTGAACTGGGTGACGGCAAATTCGCCGGTGGTGATATCAACGTAGGCGAGGCCGACCGCCTGGCGTCCAACGACGACGCCCGCCAGGAAGTTGTTGCGTTTGGTGGCAAGCATGGCGGGGTCAATGACCGTACCCGGCGTAACGATGCGTATGACTTCGCGGTCAACCAGCCCTTTTGAAAGCGCTGGATCGCTCATCTGTTCACAAACTGCGACGCGGTAGCCTTTGCCGACGAGCCGCGCGATGTAGCCGTCTACGGCGTGGTGAGGGACACCGGCCATGGGCGATTTTTCGCCGCGTCCCCAATCGCGGCGTGTCAGGGCGATTTCCAGTTCGCGTGCCACAATCTCCGCGTCGTCATCAAACAATTCATAGAAGTCGCCCATGCGAAAAAAGAGGATGGCGTCGGGGTTCTGCCGTTTGATCTGCAAATATTGTGTACGTATCGGGCTATGTACTGGATTGTCTTTTACGTAGTCTTCGAATAACATATTGCCTCATCCAGACAATTAATATCAGTTCATTATTGATAGTTACTATTGTACGGTACCATGTTATCAGAACTGAGGTAGGGTTTCAAGTGACAGCTTACCAGATGCATGGGTCAATCAATTGCCCCCTTCTCTGCACTACATCTACTTACTTCTTTCTGAAATCAGAAAAAACGGCTGACAACCGGTGTTTATTGATGAGAACGGCATCTTGTTGTGCCTGGAATACTGGAGGAGAAAGCTGTGCTTTATGTCATGCTCGTACTGTTTCTGCTGGCGGGTGGCTTGATTACGGTACTGGTGATTGAGAATAGTTCAACGTTGATGATCGGCGTACACCTGACATTTTTTGCCTGGCATACACCGACACTGCCGTTAGGCATAGTACTGTTGCTTTCCTGGGTGCTGGGCGCACTGCTGCTCTATGTGGTGACAGTTGTGTCAGCCTGGCGGGAACGCCGCGAATTACGTACGTTACGGAAACGGGTTGCCGAGCTTGAGCAGGCTCACATGAACATACCGGTGCAACAGTTGTCTTCGTCGGTAATTGTACCGATGCCTGGAATACGCAACACCCGGCCCCCTTATTCTTCACAATAATATGGCGAAGGTAGGTCAGTAGCTTCCGGGACGAGCTTGGCGATCACACTGGCAATAATTCACGCTCCCAGCAATATCCCGACCAGGCGCCGCAAGAATCCACGTTTTGGGGGCAGACTTGTAAAAGAAAGCGGCTGTTTGTTGGGCGATATCTCAGGCTGTACGAGTGGCTGACGCGCCTGCTCCTCCGATCCTGGCTCTTCAATTTGTCCAGGCTCATCCACCTCAATGTTTTCAGGGTGTTCTGGTTCAGAATCGCTAGTTTGCTCTGTGGGAGCAAATTCGACGTAAGTTGGGAGTTCGCCATCGCTCGCATGAGCTTCTCTCATGATTGCAGGTTCCTCTTCAGGCGCGAACTCAATGAGAGGTGGTTGTTCGTTCTCGGTTGCAGTAGTTTCGTCGCTATATGGCGCTGTTTCTGGTGGAGCGAACTCGACAAGGGTGGCTTCTTCGTTTTGTGAAGGAGTAATTGCTGCGCTGCTTGCGGGTTCTTCTGCCTCTTCCTGAGCAGGCAATTTAATGGCTGTTTGCTTGAGTGTCTCTTCCTGCCATGAGACGCCTTCTTGTTCGTCGGAATCGCTGGTAAGTTTTTGCAGGAGCAGGGCCTCGGTTGCTTCTGTATCATTAGTAGCAACGGTATCGGCAGCGCTGGTCGGCGTTTCTTCAATAGGAGTGGGTGGTGAAGTCGGGGAGGCTTCATCGAGCATCGAATCGATCCAGTCGAAGGCGCCTTCCAGAGCGAGTTTACACCATTGCGTATAGTCATCACGAATGAAATCGTCGATTTGCTCGCAGTAGTCGAGGCGCTGCATAGTCGCATCCAACCATGCTTCTCCGCGTGCGAGCATGCTGTCGAGCAGGTCAATGTCATTGACGCCGTGGGATTGAAGGCGCGCTAAGGTAGCAAGAGCTATGGGTGAGGGCTGCGTCTGCTGGATAAGCTGGGTATTTTCCACAAGCTGCTGTTGTATGTGTACGATACGTTGTTGTAACGATGCTATATGCTGTTGCAGCAGCCACTGCTTATAAGTAGCGTAGAATTGTTCGACCTCCTGTGGGTTCAGTTGTGTGAAGATCGTGTCAAGCTGGCTTAGAAAGTCCGGTTCCGCGCTATGTTGCATCGGGCGTGTCCTCGCTTTCTTCTCCAGGCAAGGCCGTCGAGGTTTGGCGTCCCCAACGTTCTACCCAGCGCTGCACCAGGCGATTCGTGCGTATACTTTCCTGGTCAATGGGCCTGCCGCTTTCAGCATCACTTGAGCCAATCGTGATTTTGCGCAGCCACCAGGGAAGTTCGACTTGCGGGTCAGTTTGCGCATGTTCATCCATCAAGGCAAGCATGTCTTCAGATAACAGTTCTATTTCCGGATGACTGGCGGATGGAAAAGGTGGCAAGTCTAAAAAGTGATCAGCTTGCCCCATTTGTCCCATTTGTCCCATCTGCTCTATCTGCTGTGAGCCAGAATCTGGCAGGTCTCCCCGATCCAGAAGCTCAGACGAAAGGGTTTCGTGTGATGCGGCGTATTCCTGCTCATTTGTTTGGGAGAAGGAAGATGCCTCGTTGTTTGAAGGGATGTGCCCATTCGTACTGGCGCCCTTTTGAGTGAGGAGGGTGGAAAGAATGGAATTTGTGGCCAGAGGATTGTCCTGCTGCATGAGTTGCTCTAAAAAGAAGCTATCGAGTTGACTTTCGAGTCGAGCCAGCTCTATTTCAAGCACCTCTAACGTTGAGCGCAGGCGTCGATCAACTTCCTGGTAATGTAGCCATTGCTGGTATTGACCCATACACTTTGTTCCTACATGTTTCTGACAGCAAATGATAACGAAGGCAGTATAGCATGTATGGCACAAAGAGACAAGTAGATATATAGTGAAACAGGTCTATATCGTTCCCTCTCGTTCCATCGCTGTATTATGCGAAATGCGCAAGAGGATACCAACAATAATATAATTGGCGATGATCGAACTGCCGCCATAGCTCAGAAATGGTAGGGGAATACCTGTTAAAGGCAGGAATTTCATATTACCTGCAATGATGATTAATGCCTGAATTGCGAAGATCGAGGTCAGGCCGGCGGCCAGCAACTGGTTAAACTCGTCGCTGGACTCAATTGCGATGCGATAACCACGATAGATAATCAGCAGGTAGATACCAATAATAGCGAACAGTCCGGCCAGCCCTAATTCTTCGCCAATGCCGGTGAAGATCATGTCGGATTGCACAATTGGCACAAAATTACCTGCATGTCCTAAACCTAAACCCGTGCCGATGATTCCGCCGCTTGATAGGGCGATCAAGCCTTGCATAATCTGGTATGCCTGCGCTTTGGCGAAGGCAATGGTGTCTCCTGACCAGTTTTGCCAGTTTACGGCATCGATAGATACCGCCGCAAAACGATCCTGCACATACGCGAAGAGCTTATAACCAATGAAGCCCAGCACAAAAAACATCAGCAGGCTGACAATAACGTAGGATAACTTACCGCTGCCCAGGTAGAGCATTGCCAGGAAAATGCCGTAGATGAGCAGCGCCAATCCCAACTCACGTATGCCTAAGAATAGCACAAGCGAGATGGCGAGCATCAGAGCCAGCGGCCCCAACTGGCGTAAGGGTGGCAGCCGGAATGGCCCGATCTCACCGAAAGGAGGCAGGCGAAAAGGGCCTAACAGCAGGTTACTCTCCGCAATCACATCGAGATTTTCACTCAAATAAGCCGCGAAGAAAATGGCAATACAGATTTTCAGGAGTTCCGATGGCTGCAGGTTGAGTGGCCCAAAGTTCAACTGGTCGTGGGTGGGAGAGTTAAAATTTTTCACACGCAAGGCATTCCCCAGGGTTAAGCCCACGAGGATGATGCCAAGCGCGGCCCAGGTATACTTGTAGCGTCGAAGCCAGTTCATATTTCTCAGGCCAAACAGCACCCCTATACCCATGAGAAGCCCGATCAGTACCCATAGAAGCTGCCGGGCCCCCAGATTCGGATCTCCTACATCCGGTCCCAGGCGCGTAGCCATCAGCACGCCAATGCCGCTCATCAGGCCGACAAGCGGTAAAAGGATCTGGTCTGCTTTTGGAAAAAAGAAGCTGAAAAGTATGTTGACGAAGAGCAAAACGGCGATTAAGCCAAGGATGGGTATCAGCGCGTGTACCGATGGCAGGACGGCCAGGGTGAAAGGTACTGGTTGTTTATTCGTGTTGAGCTGGGTTTCGTAGTATTGTGCCAGGGGCAGTTGTATCATTGCAAGCAGCAAAATCATGAAAGGGATAATGAACAACCCGAATTCTTTCCAACGATACCTTCTAAAGATATTTTGAGTTTGACTTGCCATATAGTAATCTTCTCTCTACCATTGTAGGGACGCGATTTATCGCGTCCACCATCCAGGCATGTCTTCGCCAACCTGGACGCGATTTATCGCGTCCCTACAAATGTTTATTGAGCCAGTTTGAAACTAATGTATCCAACTTGAATGATATCGCCAAAGCGGGCGGGAAGAGCGTCACGCGCCGGTTGATTGTTCAGGTAGGTGCCATTGGTGCTGCCAGCGTCCTGGACGTACCAGGCACCATTGCGAAACCACATGCGAGTATGTTCGCCAGAGATGAAGGTTTCTGGTATCTGGATGGTACAGGTAGGGCCGCGCCCGATGGTTGTCTGGGGCATGAGATCAAAGCGCGTGCCTGGAGCTATCTGGCTGGGTCCGCTATCCACCACAACGAGATGACCGACGACGGGAGCGCCTTTGCTGCCTCCTGCCTCGGTGATGGCCGTCGTTTTGCGCAGATCGCGTGTAATGGCGATGACTACCTGCATGAGAAAAAGGTAGAGCAGTACAATTAATAAGAGACGTAAGATTATTAAAAAGACATCAAGCGTCATTCGTTCTTTTCAGCCAGATGAGCCGCAGGCTAGACGCGCAGCGTCGTTTCTGGCTGCCTTTCAAACATCGCATTTAAACCTTATCTTCGCTCAAAGTAGAAATCATAACTCCCGATGGTGAAGCGATCGCCGCTGCGCAGCAGGTGCTGGCGCAGATGCGGTGTGCCATTGACGGTAATGCCATTGGTGCTGCCAAGATCATAGATGGTAAATTGCCCATCAGCCTGGTATTTTATCTGAGCATGATAGCGCGAAACACGTTTGTCTTCAACAATGATATCATTCGTGAGCTGGCGCCCAATGTTGACAACGGGTTTTTCGATGCGGTAGACCTTTTGGCCCGCCTGCGGTAAACGGATCGTTAACCATGCCTGGGGCATTACGGGTACAGCTGTAGGCGGTAGGGTTGGCGGCATAAGGGATGGGTTGGAACCCACCGGGCCGCCTGCCGGGTAGCCATATGGACCGGTTGGCATTACGCCGGAGCTGGATATGCCAGGCAATGGTTGTCCCGGCGGCAACTGCGCGCGTAACTGCGCCAGTTGTTCGGCGCTAAGCGCCTGTGTAGCCATCAGTCCGCCTTCCCCACCATCCATATGCTGCTTATCGACCAGCTGCGCCTCGATACGCACGTCACCGATGCGCAAATCGCTGCTGGGATGCAGGCGCAACACCGGCATGGTGCGTAGGGTATAGTGATGTTGGCGCGCGAAGTGCACGAGATGGTCTTGCCAGTCTTTTTTCAGCGTGGCCTCAACCGGAGCCAATTGCTGGTGATCTTTGAAACTGAGATAGATGTCATAAATCTCAGGGGCCAGTCGTCGTCCCTCACCTTGCAGGAGAGACTGATCTTCCATAGCGCGTTCCAGTTTACGAGCTACCTGCGAGGGTTGTAGTCTGGACGGAAAAAGAAACGCAAAGGGACCTTCCACCATGCGTTGCATCAAAGATTCTACTTTTGAGAGTGGGTTTTGGCGAGTTTTCACCCTGCTCAACCTCCCTCTTGGAAAAGCTGACGGGCTTGCTGCGCATCAGCCGCGATTTGAGCCTTCAGCGCATCAATGCCGTTAAAGCGTTGCTCGTTGCGTAATCGCGCGATGAAGTTAATACTAATACGTTGATCATACAGATCGAGTTGAACATCGAGGAGATGTGCTTCCACCAGGCGCTGTTGCCCACCAAAGGTTGGGCGAACTCCCACATTTACCACGCTGTTCCATTCCTTCTGCTGGTCATCATAAGAGACGGGTATATGACCTGTTGCGTCACTTTCTGCTGGGTTTTCAACACGGACTCTCGCAGCATAGACCCCGTTGGCGGGCAGCAGCTTGTGCGGTTCTGGCAGCAAGTTGGCGGTGGGAAACCCCAGCAGCCTGCCGCGCTGGTCGCCTTTAATGACAACGCCGCTCACGATGACTGGATGCCCAAGTAATTCGTTCGCCTCCGCTATCTGCCCCTCACTTACCAATGAACGGATGCGTGTGCTGCTTATACGTGCGTGTTCAGCTTCCTCCAACTCGATAGGTCGGATGAGTATATGATGTTCCTGCCCATAGCGTTGCAGGAAAGCGAGATCGCCCATCCGGTTATGTCCCAGGCTGAAATTGCTGCCTACAACCATGGCTTGAATGTTAAAATGCGCCCGCAATTCATCGAGAAATGCGCCTGCCGTCAGCGCTGCTACTTCCGGTGTGAAGTGAACGACAATATTGTTCGCGACCTGACCGTAGCGTTGCGCCAGCGCCAGCTTTTCTTCCAACGTCGTCAGGCATTCCAGGTGAATGGCCGGTCTCACTACGAGTAAGGTATGCGGTGAGAAAGTGACCATTACCGGTGTGCAGCCCGAAGCCAGCGCCAACGTTCCCAGCTCACGCAAAAGACGTTGATGCCCTCGATGTATCCCATCAAAATTGCCGATGGTA
>Ga0209577_10007251_pt1 | contig 10207 bp, 12 predicted proteins | sample GraSoiAngelo_109_FD_185874 | JGI IMG/M metagenome (GOLD analysis project Ga0209577, IMG submission 185874) | Grasslands soil microbial communities from the Angelo Coastal Reserve, California, USA - 14_0903_12_20cm (SPAdes) (version 2) | ecosystem: Environmental > Terrestrial > Soil > Grasslands...
CGTGCGTCGGACGCTCCACCGAAGGTTGACGCTGAGGCAGGTCGAGAGTGAGAGAACAGACGGGCAACTACCTGGCAGTGATCAAGGTCGTCGGGATCGGCGGCGGCGGCACGAACGCGGTCAACCGCATGGTCGACGCAGGCCTCTCCGGGGTCGAGTTCATCGCCGTGAACACCGACGCCCAGGCGCTGCTCATGTGCGACGCCGACGTCAAGATCCACATCGGCGCCAAGGTGACGAGAGGGCTGGGGGCAGGCGCCGATCCCGCGGTTGGCCAGGCCGCCGCGCACGAGAGCCGCGACGAGCTCAAGGAAGCGCTCAAGGGTGCGGACATGGTCTTCATCACCGCCGGCGAGGGCGGCGGCACAGGGACCGGCGGCGCACCGATCCTGGCCGAGCTCGCGCGTGAGCTCGACACGCTCGCCGTCGGCGTCGTCACCCGCCCGTTCGCCTTCGAGGGGCGCCGGCGGGCCGAACAGGCCGAGCGCGGCATCGAGAGCCTCCGCGACCGCGTCGACACGCTGATCGTGATCGAGAACGACCGGCTCCTCCAGGTGGTGGAAAAGAAGACGTCGATCGTGGAGGCGTTCCGGATGGCGGACGACATCCTCCGCCAGGGCGTGCAGGGAATCACCGACCTGATCACCGTGCCCGGGCTCGTCAACCTCGACTTCGCCGACGTGCGCACGATCATGCGCGACGCGGGGTCGGCGCTCATGGGCATCGGCGTCGCCTCCGGCGAGAGCCGCGCGGCCGAGGCGGCGCGCACCGCCGTGTCCTCGCCGCTCCTCGAGGCGTCGATCGAGGGCGCGACCGGCATCCTCCTCAACATCACCGGCCCGACGGACATCGGGCTGTTCGAGGTCAACGAGGCGGCCGAGGTCGTCACCGGCGCCGCCGACCAGAACGCGAACGTCATCTTCGGCGCCGTCATCGACGAGAGCCTCAAGGACGAGGTGCGCGTGACGGTGATCGCCACCGGCTTCGGCGCCCAGCGCCGGCGCCGTCGCCGCGAGCACGGCGTGCCGGTGGAAGAGCCGGCCGAGCGTGTGGCCACGGGCGAGCGCTTCGAGGTCTCGGAAGAGGTCCTCGAGGTGCCGTCGTTCCTCCGCGACAGCTAGGACTGCTGCTTCGGCGCGAGCCGACGTGCACTCCTCTCGCAGCACGATGTTTCTCGGGTCCGTGTGCCGTCAAGAGCGTCGGCGTGCCCTCAGGGTTGGCTCTCCGAGCCGGCCCGCCTGATGACCCGGTCAGCCGCTCCGGCCCGAACGCCGGAGCGGCGCCGTTTCGGGGACTGGCGAGTAGCATCCCCGCGAATGCAGACCCTCCAGCGCACGCCTCTCCATGCCCGTCACGTCGAGCTCGGCGCCCGCCTGGTTCCGTTCGCCGGCTGGGAGATGCCCGTGCAGTACGACGGCGTCATTGGGGAGCACCGGGCGGTGCGCACCGACTGCGGCGTCTTCGACGTGTCCCACATGGGCGAGCTCGAGGTCGAGGGCCCGCGCGCCGGGGAGCTGCTCCAGGGCCTCCTCTCCAACGACCTCGACCGGATCGGAGTCGGCGAGGCGCAGTACACGCTCCTCACGAACGAGCGCGGCGGGATCGTCGACGACCTGATCGTCTACAAGCTCGAGCCACGTCGCTTCCTGCTGATCGTGAACGCCTCGAACACGCGGCCCGACTACGAGTGGCTGAAGGAGCGGGAGCTGCGCGGCTCGGACGTTCGCGACGTGTCCGACGAGTACGCGTTGCTCGCCGTCCAGGGGCCGCGGTCGATCGAGCGGCTGGGTCTACCCGACGCGAAGCCGTTCACCTTCGCCGAGGGCGAACTCGACGGCGTCGAGTGCATGGTCAACCGCACCGGCTACACCGGCGAGCGGGGAGTCGAGCTGCTCGTGGAGACCGACGACGCGGTCCGGCTTTGGGACGCCGTGCTGGAACGCGGGGCCAAGCCGTGCGGCCTCGGCGCGCGCGACACGCTTCGGCTCGAGGTCTGCTATCCGCTCCACGGCAACGACATCACCCCCGAGACTGACGCCATCTCCGCCGGCCTCGGTTGGGTCTGCGCGCTCGACAAGGGGTTCGCCGGCGTGGACGAGCTGCGGCGCGTGAAGGACGAGGGGCCGCGCCGTCGGCTCGCCGCCTTCGTCATGGTGGACAAGGCGATTCCGCGCGCCGGCATGGCGATCGCCGAGGGCGATGAGGTCACGTCCGGATCGCTGTCGCCGATGCTCGACGTCGGCATCGGCATGGGCTACGTCGCCGCGGCCGCAGCCGTACCGGACAGCGAGCTGACGATCGACGTCCGGGGACGCGCCCGCAGGGCGCGGGTCGTGAAGAAGCCGATCTACAAGCGCGACGACTAGGAGGACCACGCGTGGCCGCAGCCGAGACCTATCCGGACGACCTCAAGTACCACCCGGAGCACGACTGGGCCCGAATCGACGGCGACGAGGCGACGCTCGGGATCACCTGGTTCGCGCAGGACGCGCTCGGCGAGCTCGTCCACTTCGAGCCACCCGAGGAAAGCTCGCAGGTCACGAAGGACTCCTCCTACGGCGAGGTCGAATCGGTCAAGGCCGTCTCGGAGGTGATCGCGCCGGTCTCCGGCGAGGTCGTCGAGGTGAACCGCAAGGTCGTCGACGAGCCCGAGACCGTGAACGAGGCCCCGTACGGCGAGGGCTGGCTCGTTCGGATCCGGCTCACCGATCCGAGCGAGGTCGATTCGCTGCTCGACGCGGAGGCCTACAAGCAGCTCCTCGCCGGGCAGTGACGCGCTTCCTCTCGCTCACGGAGGCGGATCGGGAGGAGATGCTCGGCACGATCGGCGTCTCGTCGATCGACGACCTCTTCGAGCAGATCCCCCGCGTCGTCCGCTTCGACCGCGAGCTTGCCCTCGAGCGGGCGCTCTCCGAGTCCGAGCTCGTCGCGCACCTCGAAGAGCTCGCCGGCCGCAACGCGCACACCGGGGCCGAGCTTTCGTTCCTCGGCGCGGGGATCTACGACCACTACGTCCCTGCCGTCGTCGACGCGATCCTCTCTCGCGGCGAGTTGCTCACCGCCTATACCCCGTATCAGCCCGAGATGAGCCAGGGCGTGCTCCAGGCGATCTTCGAGTACCAGACCGCGATCTGCGAGCTCACCGGCATGGACGTCTCGAACGCCTCCGGCTACGACGGCACGACGGTCGCCGCCGACGCGTGCTTCCTCGCGAAGCACGCGACCGGTCGATCGAAGGTCGTCCTCGCCGAGGCCCTGAACCCCCAGGTGCGTCAAGTCGTGAAGACCTACGCGCCCGGATTCGGCCTCGACGTCGTCGAGGTGCCGCACCGGTCGGGCGTGACGGATCCAGACGAGTTCCGCGAGGCGTGCCGGGACGCAGCGTGCGCGATCTTCCAGCAACCGAACTTCTTCGGCTGCCTGGAGCCGGCGCCGGACCTCGCCGCAGCGGCGAACGAGGCGGAGGCCCTCCCGGTGGCGCACGTCGATCCAGTCTCCCTCGGCGTGCTGGAGGCGCCGGGAGCCTACGGCTGCGCTCTCGCGATCGGTGAAGGTCAGAGTGCCGGCAACTACCAGTCGTACGGAGGCCCGCACTACGGCTTCTTCGCCGCTCGCTCCGCGTACATCCGCCGGATGCCGGGCCGGATCGTCGGCGAGACGATAGACGCCGCGGGCAAGCGCGGCTATGTCCTCACCCTCCAGACGCGCGAGCAGCACATCCGGCGCGAGAAGGCGACGTCGAACATCACCACGAACCAGACCCTGCTGGCGCTCGCCGGGTTGGTCCACCTCTCGTGGCTCGGGTCGGAGGGACTCCGCGAGCTGGGGGAGACCTGCCTCGCGCTCGGACGCTACGCGAGGGAGCGACTCGAACGTGCGGGCTTCGAGCTCGTGTTCCCCGATCAGACAACATTCAAGGAGTTTGCCGTGCGAGTCGGACGGCCGGCGGCCGAAGTCGTCACCGAAGCGCGCCGAAAGGGTGTCCATCCCGGCTACGCGCTCGGGCGGGACTACGAGGGGCTTGACGACGCGCTCCTGGTCTGCGTTACCGAGCGACGCTCACCGGCCGACGTCGACCGGCTCGTCGACGTGCTCGTGGAGCGAGCGGCGTGAACCGCCGGTCCCAGGCCGACTCCGAGACCGCCGGGTGAAGCTGATCTTCGAGAAGAGCCGAGCCGGCCGCCGGGCCTCGACGCTGCCGAGCTACGACCTGCCGCCGGGCGACGTCCCCGAGGAGCTGCGGCGGGAGCGCCCGCCGCGCTTGCCCGAGCTCGCCGAGCCCGAGGTCGTCCGTCACTTCAGCGAGCTCGCGACCCGCACGTTCGGGATCGACACCGGCTTCTATCCGCTGGGGTCGTGCACGATGAAGCACAACCCGCGCGTGAACGAGCGGGTGGTCGCGCTCCCGGGCTTCCGTGACCTCCACCCGCTCCAGGACGAGGACGGCGCCCAGGGCGCGCTCGAGCTCGAGTGGCGTCTCCAGGAGATCCTCGCCGAGGTGACGGGCCTCGACGCGGTGTCGCTCCAGCCGGCGGCCGGGTCGCAGGGCGAGGTGACGGGACTGATGCTGATGCGTGCCTATTTCGCGGACCGCGGCGAGAGCGGGCGCGCCGAGATCGTCGTCCCGGACAGCGCGCACGGGACGAATCCCGCAAGCGTCGCGATGGCCGGCTACACCCTCGTCGACGTCCGCACGGACAAGCGCGGGAACATCGACCTCGACGACCTCCGCGGCAAGGTCGGTGACCGAACGGCCGGGCTGATGCTGACGAACCCCTCGACGCTCGGGCTCTTCGACGAGAACATCGACGAGATCCAGCGCATCTTCCATCGCGCGGGCGCGCTCATGTACTACGACGGCGCGAACCTGAACGCGGTCTGCGGCATCTCGCGGCCGGGCGACATGGGCTTCGACATCGTGCACATCAACCTGCACAAGACGTTCTCGCAGCCGCACGGCGGCGGCGGCCCCGGCGGCGGCCCGATCGCGGTGCGGAAGACCCTCGAGCCGTTCCTGCCCGTCCCGGCGGTCGTCCGCGAGGGCGCCGACGACGGCACCGCGCGGTTCCGCCTCGACTACGAACGGCCGAAGTCGATCGGCAAGGTCCGCGCCTTCACCGGTCCCTTCGGCGTGTTCGTCCGCTCGTACGCCTTCATCCGCGCCTACGGGCCGGCGCTGAAGGAGATGTCCGAGGTGGCCGTCCTGAACGCGAACTACGTGCTCGCGCGCCTGAAGGACGCGTACGAGCTCCCGTTCGACCGCCTCTGCATGCACGAGTTCGTCCTCTCGGCGCGCAACCTCAAGCGCGCGCACGGCGTCACCGCGCTCGACGTCGCGAAGCGCCTCATGGACTACGGCTTCCACCCGCCGACGATCTACTTCCCGCTCATCGTGCCCGAGGCGCTGATGGTCGAGCCGACGGAGACGGAGACGAAGGAGACTCTCGATGCCTTCTGCGACGCGATGCTCGCGATCGCCCGCGAGGCGGAGGAGGAGCCGGAGCTCCTTCGCGAGGCTCCGCACCACTGGCCGGTCGGGCGGCTCGACGAGGTGAAGGCGGCGAAGCGGGCGATCGTCCGGTACGGCTTCGAGGACCATCCCGATCTGAGTGCCGAGCCGGCGGAGCCCGAGCCGCGACAGCTCGAGGCCCAAAAGGGTGCGTGACGCGCCGGCGCGGCGGCCCCCGCGCCGAGCGCGACGGGCCGCCGGCGCCCCCGCCTCTCCGCCCGCGAGCTCGCGAAGATCCTGCTCCGCGACCCGCGTGCGACCGACGTGTACTCGAACGCAAGGCACCTCCGTCGGCTCACGGCAGACCACAGTGCCGGACGCCCTCGCCGTGAGCACCCGCGGCGCGCAGCGGTTCCTCGCCGACCGAGGAGTGGGCTCCCACTGGGTGCCGCTCGGCTACGACGCGGGCTGGTTCGGGCGGAACCTCCGGCTGTCCGAGCGCGACGTCGACGTCCTCTTCCTCGGCGACCTCCATCTCGGGCGCCGCCGCCGCATCCTGCGCCGCATCGAGCGTGCGGGCGCGCGGGTCCTCGCCCCCGGGAGCTGGACCGACCCGCGGGGGTGGGGCGAAAGTCGCGCGCAGCTGCTGAAGAGGGCGAAGATCTTCCTCCACGTGACGCGCTCGCAGGGCTCGCTGTCCGACCTGCGGATGCTGCTCGGGATGGGGAACGGCGCGCTCGTCGTGTCGGAGCCGATCGACGACCCGGCGCCGTACGAGCCGGGCGTGCACTTCGTCGAGGCGCCTCCCGGTGGTCTGGAGGAGGCGGTCGTCCGAGCCCTCCACGACGCCGCCGAGCGCGAGCGCATCGTCCGCACCGCCGAGGCGTTCGTGACCCAGGAGCTCACGATGGAGCGCTCGGTCGCCGCGCTGCACGGCCTGCTCCGGTCCCGCGCCCGTGTCGGCTGAGCCCCATGCGAGCCCGGCGCGCATGCGCGTCCCGCTCTTCCGGCCGGCGATCCGCGAGGGAGCGGTCGAGGCCGCGGCGCGGGTGCTCCGGTCGGGCTGGATCGGCTCGGGGCCGGTCGCGGAAGCGTTCGAGCATGCCTTCGCGGAGTACGTCGGCGCGCCGAGCTGCGTCGCCGTCAGCTCCTGCACCGCGGCGCTCCAGCTGGCCCTGCGCGTCCTCAACCTGCCCGAGGGTGCCGAGGTGATCACGTCGCCGGTCACGTTCGTGTCGGCCGCGCAGGTGATCGTCCAGGAGGGCCTGCGGCCGGTCTTCACCGACGTCGATCCCGAGACCGGCAACCTCGACGTGGAATCCGTCCGCGCGCGGCTCACCGACCGGACCGGCGCGGTGATCCCGCTCCGCTACGGCGGCGGCCGTGCGACCTCGACGAGCTGGTACGAGGCGGCGGGCAAGGCCGGAGCGACGATTGTCGAGGACTGCGCGCACGCGGCTGGCGCGGCGTACAAGGGCCGGCGGATCGGAAGCCACGGGAGCTTCCACGCCTTCTCCTTCAACGCCGTCAAGAACCTCCCGGCGCCGGGAGGCGGCGCGCTCACCCTCGGCTCCGACGAGCACGAGGCCCGGCTGCGCCGGCTCCGCGTGCTGGGGCTCCGGCTGCTCCGCGAGGTCGAGCCCGACCGGACGAGCAGCAACCACCTCTTCTGCGTCCTCGCCGAGGAGCGGGACAGCCTCGTTGAGCGGCTTCGCGAGGCGGGCGTCGACTCGAGCGTCCACTACCGCCCGAACGACACGTACGAGCTCTTCGAGGAGCAGACCTCCCCGGCGCCGAGCGCTTCTCGAGCCGAGTGATCTCACTGCCGCTCTTCGTCGGGCTCACCGACGAGCAGGTGGACTACGTGGTCGAGGTCGTCCGCGGCGGCTGGTGACCGAAGCTCCGCAGCCGCTCCTCGTCCTCGGGACGCGCACCCTGGCCGAGGAGGTGGCCGACCTTGCCGCCGACGTGCCGGCCTTCCGGTCGCGGCTGCGTCGAGAACCTCGACCGGGAGCGCTGCCGCGACCCGCTCCGGGTGGTGCCCGTCCACTGGATCGAAGACGTGCGTGAGCTTGCGCGCAACCACGTCGGCGTCTGCGCGCTCGCGACGACGAAGCGGCGCCGCTTCGTGGAGCAGGCGGCCGCGCTCGGCCTCCGCTTCGCCGTGCTGGTCCACCCGACCGCGCACGTCTCCGGGACGGCGCGGGTGGGGGAGGGTGGCATCGTCGGGGCCGGCGCCGTCGTCGGCGCGCACTCGGCGCTCGGGCGCCACGTCCTCCTTAACCGCGGCGTGCTCGTCGGGCACCACACCGAGATCGCCGACTACGTCACGTTGCAGCCGGGCGCGAACGTCGCCGGCGCCTGCCGGGTGGGCGAGGGAGCCTACGTCGGAATGGGCGCGATCGTGCTCGACCACCTCGCGATCGGCGAGGGCGCGGTCGTCGGGGCGGGAGCCGTGGTGACGAAAGACGTGCCGCCGCACGTGCAGGTCGTCGGCGTGCCGGCGCGGATCGTGAAGGAGGGCGTCGACGGGCGCTGAAACGCTTGCGCTCTTTGCGAGACTGAAAGGAGGAACCGAAACGAAAGGAACGACGTGCCTGCAAAGGTGAGGAAGACGGAGGCGGAGTGGCGGCGCGACCTGACGCCGGAGCAGTTCCGCGTCCTCCGGGAGAAGGGAACGGAGCGGCCATGGAGCGGCGAGTACGACCATGTGTTCGAGCCGGGCGTCTACCGGTGTGCCGGCTGCGGCGCGGAGCTCTTCCGCTCGGACGCGAAGTACGACTCCGGCTGCGGCTGGCCCGCGTTCTACGAGCCGACGAGCGAGGACGCGCTCGAGACCGAGGAGGACAGGAGCCTCTTCATGCGCCGGACCGAGGTGCTCTGCGCCTCGTGCGAAGGCCATCTTGGACATGTCTTCCCGGACGGGCCGCATCCGACCGGGCTGCGCTACTGCATCAACTCGGCGGCGCTCAAGCTGGAGGAGGAGTGATGGAGCGGAAGGCGACGTTCGGCGCGGGCTGCTTCTGGGGCGTCGAGGCAGCGTTCCGGCAGCTCGAGGGCGTGACGAAGACGGAGGTCGGCTACGAGGGCGGCTCGCTCGAGCGTCCGACGTACGAGGACGTCTGCTCGCACACGACCGGGCACGCCGAGGCGGTCGAGGTCACGTACGACCCGGAGCGGATCTCGTACGACGAGCTCCTCGACGTCTTCTGGCGCAAGCACGACCCGACGCAGCTCAACCGTCAGGGCTGGGACGTCGGCGACCAGTACCGCTCGGTCGTCTTCGTCCACGACGAGGAGCAGCGGGCGGCGGCGGAGGCCTCGAAGGAGCATGAGCAGGCGAGCCGGCGACGGCCGGTCGTGACCGCGATCGAGCCGGCGCAGACGTTCTGGCCGGCCGAGGACTACCACCAGCAGTACCTGGAGAAGCGCGGTCGGGCGAGCTGCACGGCTGCGCTCCGCGAGTCCGCCGCTTGAGGACTTGAAGAGCGCGCCCGCGCGGCCGACGATAGATCGGTGAGCGCGACCAGGGGCGAGCCACTCCTGCAGATGACCCTGCTCGGCGAGGCGGTCGAGCACGCGCCCGTCGGCGTCTTCGTCTTCGACGAGCAGGGTCGCTACCTCGCCGCGAACGCGTACGCGTGCGAGCAGCTCGGCTATACGCGCGACGAGCTGCTCGAGCTTCGCCTCGGCGAGCTCGCGGTCTCGCAGCGCGACGCGCTCCAGGAGTACGAGCGGGTCGTGAGCGGTGGCGCGGCCGAGGGCGTGACGCGCGCGCGGCGCAAGGACGGCTCGGTCGTCGCGCTGCGCTTCCGCGTGCGCGAGACGACGATTGCCGGGATGACGTTCTACATCGGTATCGCCTGGGCAGACGCCGCGAGCTGAGCGCCGTCGCGTTTCGCCGCGCCTCGCGCGCGGAACGTTCACCGGCGCGATGGTCGTCCTCGCGATCGCCGCGGCGGCGACCCGGCCGCTCCTCGCCGCCTTCCTCGCGGTTGCCTCGGCGCGCGCGGTCACGGCCAGCGGCGAGGCAGGCGTGCGGCAGGCGCTCTAGCCGCGCGTGACGCGGCCGCTGCGGGTCGGGATCCAGCTCCCGGAGGTGGAGCGCGAGGTGCGCTGGCCGGAAGTCGTGGCCATAGCGCGCGCGGCCGAGCAGGCCGGCTTCGACTCGATCTGGCTCGGCGACCACCTGCTCTACCGGGGCGACGACCGGCTCGAGCGCGGGCCGTGGGACGTCTGGACGCAGCTCGCTGCGCTCGCCGCGGCGACGGAGCGGGTGAAGCTGGGGCCGCTCGTCGCCTGCACCGCGTTCCACCCGCCCGGGCTCCTCGCGCGGATGGCGGCCTCGGTGGACGAGGTGAGCGGCGGCCGCCTCGTCTTCGGGATCGGCGCCGGTTGGAACGAGGCCGAGTTCCGCGCCTTCGGGATCCCGTACGACCGGCGCGTGTCGCGCTTCGAGGAGGCGTTCGAGATCGTCCGGCGGCTCGTGGCGGGAGAGCGGGTCACGTTCCGCGGGCGGTTCCACGAGGTCGAGGATGCGGTGCTGCTCCCTCCGCCCGCGCGCCGAATCCCGCTGATGATCGGCGCGAACGCTCCGCGGATGCTTTCGATCGCGCTCCCGCACGTCGAGTCGTGGAACACCTGGCACACGCACTACCGGAACACGCCCGAAGGCTTCTCGCTACACAACGCGCAGGTGAGCGAAGCGGCGGAGCGCGCAGGGCGTGACCCCGCGACGCTCGAGCGGAGCGCTTGCGT
>Ga0209577_10007253_pt1 | contig 10205 bp, 6 predicted proteins | sample GraSoiAngelo_109_FD_185874 | JGI IMG/M metagenome (GOLD analysis project Ga0209577, IMG submission 185874) | Grasslands soil microbial communities from the Angelo Coastal Reserve, California, USA - 14_0903_12_20cm (SPAdes) (version 2) | ecosystem: Environmental > Terrestrial > Soil > Grasslands ...
CTCACTCATCTGGTCGATCGCCTGGCAGCGTCCGTCCCCGACGGCAGCCTGGACGCGGCCGCCGCGGCCAATCCGCTGCTGCGCACGCGGCTGGACGACGCCGACGCTCAGCTCGCGGCCGCCCGGGCCTCGTTGCTCGAAGGCTACGGCCGCTGGCGCCGCGCGCTCGAGGACGTCGAGAATCTGTGGGCGCTCGCCGCGTGGCGGCGCTCAGCCGCGCCGGAAGAGGCGGGAGAGCAGGCTGCCGCCGCTCTCGCTGCCTGACGGCGGCGGCTCGGCGAGATAGCGCGACCGCGCCTCGTCGAATCGCTGCCAGTAGTCGGGCAGCAGGCGGGCGAGGGCGACCTGGACGCTCATGAGTCGCGCGGACTCGTCGCCGCCGCTCTCCGCGGCCGGCAGCTTGCGCCGGCGCTCCGGATCGAGGCCGCCCGCCAGATCGCGCTCCAGGAGCGCGAGGAAGGCGCGGACGTGGACCGTGTACTCCCGGCGGTCGGCGTCGTTGTCGGCCACCGGCGGCGGCAGCCCCCGGGCGCGTCGCGTCCGCACGAGCGCGTCGAGGCACACGTAATCGACGGCCTCCTCCAGACGCTCGCGCACCTCGACCTCGATGCGGGTGCCGAGGTCGTGCGAGCGATCGGGATGGTGGATCGGCATCGGCTCAGCCGAGCATCGCCCGCAGCCCCGTCGCCAGCGGCACCGGCGTGAGACCCAAGGTCGTGTAGAACGGCTGCGGATCGCCGACGTTGTCCTCTTCGAGCATCAGCAGCTGATCGGGCGTGAGCGGGAACCCCGGGAGCCGATGAAAGAGCCTCGCCAGCGGCCGCACGAGGCCGAGCGGCACGTGCGCCTTGCGTACGCGCGCGCGTCCGACGGCGGCGCCGACGAGATCGAGCAGGCGCAGCATCGTGACCGGGTCGGGCCCGACGACGTCGTAGGTCTGCTTGACCGTCGTCTCCAAGGCGACCGCGCGCGCGAAGCCCTCGGCGACGTGCTCGACGGGGACCGGCTGCAGCCGTTGCAGGCCGCCGCCGATCACCGGGACGATCGGATAGCGGCGAACGAGACCGGCCAGCAGGTTCACGAACTCGTCGCTGCGTCCGTAGATGATCGAGGGGCGGAAGATCGTCCACGGGATCGGGCTCGACCGGACCGCTTCTTCGGCCGCCCATTTCGTCTTGTGGTAGCGCGCGCGGGCGTTCGGTCGGCTGCCGAGCGCGCTCATGTGCAGGTAGCGTCTGACGCCGGTGGCGACGGCGGCGTCGAGCACGTTCACCGTGCCCTGGGTGTGGACGCGCTCGAACGTGCTCAGCGTGGCCGGATGCTCGCGGATGATGCCGACCAGGTGGATGACCGTGTCGCAGCCGGCCATGCCGCGCTCGAGCGTCTCGTGCGCGAGCACATTGCCCTCCACACGCTCGATCGCCTCCAGCCCGCGCAGCTCGTGCTCCGAGCCGCGGCGGACGAGGCAGCGCACCGTGTAACCGGCCGCGCGCAGGGCAGGGACCACGGCGCGGCCCACGAAGCCGGTGGCCCCGGTCATGAAGATGCGACGGGTGCCTGTCATCGGCGTCTAGGATAGCAATGTTCTCCAGGGCGACGGTCACGCCCTGCTAAGATCTGAGTCGTGGTTCGCCCCCCCCTCGTCCTGGTCGCCCTGGCCGTGGCCCTGATCGGCCCGGCCATCGCCTCCGCCCAGGCGCCCGACTTCAGCGCCGTCGACGACGTCGCCCGCGAGGCGATCCAGTCCGGCGAGATCCCCGGCGTCGTGGTGCTGGTCGGCCGCCATGACGACGTGCTGCTGGAGCGCGCCTGGGGCTTCCGCCGGGTGGTGCCCGACCCGCAGCCGATGACGACCGACACGATCTTCGACATCGCCTCGCTCACGAAGCCGTTCGGCACGACGCTGGCGATCATGTCGCTGGTCGAGCGTGGCGCCCTCAAGCTCGACGCGCCCGTCGGACGCTACCTGTCGGACTTTCGCAAGCCGGCCTTCGCCCAGGTGACGATCCAGCGGCTGCTGACCCACACGGCCGGCTTTCCGGCGATCCCACCGCCGGGGGTGGTCCGCCCCTCCGCGAGCGAGACCGTCCGCGCCCTGTCCAGGCTGCCGTTCGAGTACGCGCCGGGGACGGGCACGCAGTACAGCGACATCAGCTTCATCCTGCTCGGCGAGGTCGTCCATCGCGTGAGCGGCCAGACGCTGGACCGCTATCTGGAGCGGACGGTCTTCAAGCCTCTCGGCTTGACGGACACCGGCTTCAACCCGCCGCCGAGCCTGCGCGACCGCATCGCGCCAACCGAGTGGACGAACGGCCACATCCTGTTCGGCGAAGTGCACGATCCGCGGGCGCGCGTGCTCGGCGGCGTCGCCGGCCACGCCGGCATCTTCTCGACGGCGGCCGACCTCGGGCGGCTCTGCCGGATGCTGGTCGACGGCGGCAAGATCGACGACGTCCGCGTCTTCAAGCCCGAGACCGTGCATGCCATGTGGACGCGCACGGCCGACGGCAGCGGCAGCCGCTCCCTCGGCTGGGACGTTTCGTCGGTGTTCGCGCGATCGATGATGCCGTTCTTCCCGCCCGAATCGGCCATCCACACGGGCTTCACGGGCACGACGGCGCTGATCGATCCGCAGAGCGGCGTCTATCTGATCGTGCTGACGAACCGCGTGCACCCCAGCGGCGGCGGCGCCGCCAAGATCCGCGAGTTGCGCGTGCGCATGGCGGCGGCGGTGGGCGCCGCGCTCTTCGATTCCGGCGTGCCGCCGCAGATCGTCGAGGCGGAGTCGACGTCGCCGGCCTCCGACGGGCCGGCCGAGCCGCGCGACCTGGCGCCGGTCGAGCCGGTCCGTACCGGGCTCGACGTGCTCGAGCGCCAGCGCTTCGCGGCGCTGGCCGGCTATTCCATCGGCCTCGTCACCAACCACACCGGCATCGACGGCCAGGGGCGGCGCAACGTCGATTTGCTGGCCACGGCGCCCGGCGTGCGGCTGACCGCGATCTTCTCGCCGGAGCACGGGCTGGGCGGCGACGCCAACGCCGACGTGCCACACTCGCGTGACGCCGTGACCGGGGTGCCGGTGTGGAGCCTCTACGGGCCGACCAAGCGGCCGACGCCGGCGATGCTGAAGGACATCACCCTGCTCGTGTTCGACATCCAGGACGTCGGCGTCCGCTACTACACCTACCTGACGACGCTGGTGTACGTCATGGAGGAAGCGGGCCGGCTCGGTATTCCGGTCCTCGTCCTCGATCGCCCGAATCCCATCACCGGACGCTACGTCGAGGGGCCGCTGATGGATCTCGATCTCGCCTCCTTCACGGCGCCGCATCCGATCCCCGTCCGCACCGGCATGACGATCGGCGAGTTCGCGCGCATGGTGGTGGCCGAGCGCCGGCTGAGCGTCTCGCTCACGGTCGTGGCGATGGAGAACTGGGAGCGCTCGCGCTGGTACGACGAGACCACGCTGCCGTGGGTGAACCCCTCGCCGAACATCCGCTCGGTCACCGAGGCGCTGCTCTACTCGGGGATCGGGTTGCTGGAGGCGACCAACCTCTCGGTCGGGCGGGGGACGGAGGCGCCGTTCGAGGTGGTGGGCGCGCCGTGGATCGAGCCGCACGGCCTCGCCCGGGCGCTGAACGAGCTGCAGCTGCCCGGTGTGCGCTTCGAGCCGGTCATCTTCACGCCGAGCGCCGACGTCTACGCGCGCGTGCCGTGCAGCGGCGTACGGTTCGTCGTCACCGATCGCGAGGCGATCCGTCCGGTGACGGTCGGGCTCGCGGTAGGGCGCGTGCTATACGACCGTTATCGCAACCAGTTCAAGCCGGAGAGCATCCAGAACCTTCTGGTGAATCGGTCGACGATGTGGGCCTTCCTCCGAGGGGAACCGCTGCCGCGAGTGACGGCCTGGGCCGAGAGCGCGCGCACCAGCTTCTTGAACCGTCGCGCGTCGTACCTCATCTACCGCTAGTCCTCCTCTCGCTGTCGACCGTTCGCAAACCATGTGCCGCCGCCGGCGCGAGCCGGCGCGGCGTGCGCCGACCCGGGCCCCGGCGGGGTCTGTGGCTACCACGAGGCCTGCGGCCGATTCGAAAGCCGCCTCTACTGGGCGCCATCAGGCTGGGGGGCGTGCGGTAACGCAAGGCGGGAACGGGTCCCACAGACCCCGCCGGGACCCGGGCCCGCGCACGCGGCGCGGCGGCCACGGGCAGGGGACGACGGCACGCCAGCACGCCGGCGGACAACGCATCAGCGAGCAGCGGTGGCGCTGCCGCCGCGGTCGCTACTCGCGTTCGACGACCTCTCAGGGGTTGGGGGAGGTTTGGGCGGAGGCGGTCGTGGAGGGATTTGGGGAACGTCACGGTCGTGGGGTCGCCGTCGCTGACGAAGCGGTCGGCGGGATGTTTGTCGAAATGGGTCAGCCAGTACGTGAGCTCCTGGCCGAGGGCCTGGATTCGGGGGAGATGGACTGGATCGAACCTGGTGGAGAAGGGAGAGTGGGCCGCGCCGCCGGCGACCATCAGGATCGCCTCGTGGCGGTACGTCGTGCCCTTGGCGCTCCCGCTCAGCGCCCAGCCGACCTCGCGCGGATAGACGCCGTGCGGCAGCGCGAGCGTGCGGAACTTGTAGTCGGGGATGTGGCGCTGCACCCAGATCTGGGCGTCGGCGAGCTGGCGGCGGACCACCGGCTCGTCGTACTTGCCCAGGTTGGCGTGCCAGAGCGTGTGGTTGCCGAGCTCGTAGCCATGCTCGACGAGCCAGCGGAGCTTGCGGGTCACGTGCTCGGGCTGGTTGAAGAACCGGTTCGGCGGATCGGCCCCCGGCAGGACGAAGAACGTGGCGGCCCGACCGAACTCCGGCTTCTCCTTGATGAAGTCCTCCAGCACGCCGACGCCGGACTTGGGGTCGATCTCGAGCTGGCCGTTGTGCTCGACGTAGCGGAACTGGCCCGGCGAGGAGTCGTCGAAGGTCAGGACGACCGGCGTGGTGCCGGCCGGAACGGTGATCCTGCCCTCGACCAGCGCGCTCAGGCTCTGCAGCCGGTAGCCGCCCGCGTAGAGCGTCTCGAGGTCGCGGCGGAAGTTCTCCGGCGTGCGCGTCCAGCGCTCCTCGGGGTAGTCGATCTTGTGGTACTCGAGGATCATGATCCGGCCCAGCTCGTTGGCTCCCGGGGGCTCGGCCGTGACGAACGAGGCGAGGATCAGCGCGGCGGTCAGGAGCAGCAGGAGGACGAGGATCAGCCTCATCGCGCGGCCAGGGCGTTCTTGGTGCGCAGCGCGGCACCGGTGTAGTCGTTGCGCGGGTTCCACAGCATCCAGCCGGCGCCGCCCGACTCCTCGGCCGCCCGGATCTGGGCCTGCACTTCGTTGACGCCGAAGATGCGCCGGTCGAACGCGTAGTCCTTGAAGTCCTGCAGCCACGGCCGCACGCGCGCGACGCTGCCGGTGGAGCGCTTGCGGATGAGCCGCACGCTCTCGAACACGACCTTGTACGGCACCTGCACCGGGTTGGCGTAGCCCGGAATGCCCTTGTGGTAGCCCGAGGGATAGACCATCGGGCAGATGAAGTCGAGGTTCGGCGCCAGCTCCTCGATCCGCTGACCGATGTCGGTGTCGTTCTCGTTGAACGCGGTGTAGCCGAACACGTCGGCCCCCACGAAGGCGCCGATGGCGCCGATCTCGCGCCGCGCCCGCTCCAGGAACGCGGCGATTGCGGGCAGCCGGGTCTCCCTGTTGTTCGGTCGGGCGTACTTGGCCGCCCCGAGCTTGCCGTCGGTCGGGAAGCGCACGTAATCGAACTGGACCTCGTCGAAGCCGCGCCGGACCGCCTCCCTGGCGATGGCGATGTTGTAGGCCCAGACCTCCTCGCGGAAGGGATCGACCCAGGCCAGTCGCTCGTTGTCGATCCACGGCTTGCCGGTGCGCGTGTCGATGATCGCGAGGTCGGGCCGGGCGTTGGCCAGGATGTTGTCCTTGAACGTCACGATGCGGGCGATCGTGTAGATGCCACGCGCCTTGAGGTCGGCCATCATCGCGTCGAACTCGCGCAGCGTGGCCGGCCCCTGGGCGCCGACGGCCAGCGCCGTCTCGACCTCCGTCGGGTAGATGATCCACCCGCGGTCGCCCTTGACGTCGATGACCACGGCGTTCAGCTCGGTGCGGGCGGTGAGGTCGAGGACGCGGCTGCGGATGCCGCGGTCGCCGAAGCCGAAGTACGTCAGGTAGGCCGCCTTGATCGTCTGCGGCTTCAGCACGGCCTCGACGGTGCCGCGGGTCGGCGGGATCCAGAGCTTCTCGAACCCCGGCGTCTTCACCAGGAGGGCGGCGTCGAGCGGGATCTGCTCGACCTTGAAGGTGCCGTCGGCGTCGGTCCGCACCTCGGTGCCGCGCACGACCACCGACGCGCCGGCCAGCGGCATGCGCTCGTTGTCGAGGACGCGCCCGGTCACCGTGGACGATGGCCAGGGGACCTCGGCCGTGGGCTCGGTCGGCTTCCAGGGCCTGCTCTGCGATGGCGGAACGCGCGCCTCCAGCCGGGGCCGGGGCGGCTCGGCCGGCGGCGGCAGGGGCCGGGCGATCATCGGCGGCGTCCCGGCAGGTCGGCCGGGCTCGGTGACCGACGGCAGGGGCGAGACGCCGGTCGGTGGCTCTGTCCCGGGCGGCAGGACGGCGCCGACCGTCCGGCGCACCGGCGTGGCCCCCGGTGCCGCCGGCGACAGCACGGCATACCCCGTCACGACGGCTACGGCAAGAAGGAGCACGGTGTAGCCGCCGTCGAGGAGATTGCGTCGCGTCGCGGACTGCGGCAGGGCGTCGAGCATTCCCTGTTTCGACAATAGCGATTCGCGCAGAACGCTGCAAAGGAAAATTTTGCGCACTCGCGATTGCAATCACGACAACCGACGTACAATCGCGCGCATGGCCGTCGCCCTCGGCTGCGAGGTCGCGCGCTCCCGCATCCTCGACGTACGCGGGCTTCGGTTGCACTTCCTGGAATCCGGACGCGCGGGCGGGCCCGTGCTCTGCTTTCTGCACGGGGGCGCCGCCCACGCCCACTGGTTCGACAAGGTGACACCGGGCCTGGTCGATCGGTTCCACGTGATCGCGCTCGATCAGCGCGGTCACGGCCAGAGCCAGTGGGCCGAGCCGCCGGCCTACGGGACCGAGGACTTCACGGCAGACCTGCTGGAGCTGATGGACCGGCTGGGCTGGCGACGCATGGCCGTCATCGGCCACTCGATGGGCGGTCACAACGCGATGACGTTTTCCGCCTGGCATCCCGAGCGTGTGAGCGCGCTCGTCATCGTCGACTCGCGTCCGGCCATCCCGCCCGAGCGGCTCGACTTCATGCACGCCCGGGGGCGGCGCCTGCCGCGAGCGCACCCGAGCCAGGAGGCCGCCATCCAGGCGTTCCGGCTGCTGCCGCGGGAGACGTTCGCCGAGCCGGCGTTCCTGGCGCACCTCGCCCGCGCCGGCATGATGCCGCGCAACGGCGGCTGGGGCTGGCGCTTCGATCCCGCCACGCACGGCGCCCGGAGGCCGGTCGACGCGTGGCCGCTGCTCGCGCAGATCACCGCGCCGACGCTGGTCGTCCGCGGCGCCCTGTCACCGGTCCTGCCGGCCGAGATGGCCGAGCGCCTGGGCGCCGCGATCCCTCGCGCCACGCTGGTGACCGTTCCGAACGCCTACCACCACCTGACGCTCGACCGCCCGGTCGAGTTCACCGCCGAGCTGCTGCGCTTCCTCGACGGAGCCGCCCTCTAGGGAACCACGCGCTCGAGGCGAACGGCGCAGACCTTGTATTCGGGGATCTTCGAGGCGGGGTCGCAGGCGGAGTTGGTCAGGAAGTTCGCGGCGGAGTCCGCCAGCTTGACGAACGGCACGAAGATCGCGCCGGCGCGCACGGCCTCGGTCACGTGGGCGTAACCGGTGAGCTCGCCGCGCCGCGACTCGACGCGCACGCGGGCGCCGCTGTCGACGCCCAGCCGCCGCGCGTCGCTCGGATGGATCGCCACCTCCAGCCGCGGCGCCAGCTCGAGCAGGCCCTGCACGCGGCGCGTGAGGGTGCCGCCGTGCCAGTGGTAGAGCAGGCGGCCGGTGTTCAGCACGAACGGATAGTCGGCGTCGGGCAGCTCGGCCGCCTCCTCGATCTGGCGCGCCCGCACGAAGCGCCCCCGCCCGCGGGGGAAGGACTCGGCGTAGAGATAGCGCGTGCCCGGATGCCCGGGCGTCGGGCACGGCCACTGGATGCCACCCTCGCGATCGAGCCGAGCGTGCGAGAGGCCGCCCAGGAACGGCGTGAGCCGCGCCATCTCGTCGAAGATCTCGGCCGGTCCCGCGTAGTCGAACTGGCGGCCGACGTCGACGCCGAGGCGACGCGCGACGCGCCCGGCCAGCGCGGCGGTGATCCACCAGTCGGGCCGCGCCTGGCCCGGCGGGGACAGCGCTGCCCGCACGCGCTGGACGCGGCGCTCGGAGTTCGTGAAGGTGCCTTCCTTCTCGGCGAACGCGGCGGCCGGCAGGAAGACGTGGGCGCGCTCGGCCGTCTCGTGCATGAACAGGTCCTGGACGACGAGGAAATCGAGCTGCCCGATGGCCTTCTCGGCATGATGCAGGTCGGGCTCGGACAGCAGCGGGTTCTCGCCGACGATGTACATCGCCCGCGTGTCGCCGGTGAGGCAGCCGTCCACCATCTCGGTGACGACGCGGCCGGTGCGGCCGGGCGGCCGTACGCCCCACGCGGCCTCGAAGCGCGCCAGCGTCTCCGGCACGTACATCTGGTAGCCGGGCAGGTTCGTCGGGATGCAGCCGGCGTCGCCGCAGCCCTGCACGTTGTTCTGGCCCCGCAACGGAGAGATCCCCGAGCCCGGACGGCCGAGCTGACCGGTGACGAGCGACAGGTTCAGCAGCGCGTGCGCGTTGTGGATGCCGTTGACGTGCTGGGTGATGCCCATGCCCCAGATCAGGCACGAGCCCGAGAACCGAGGCTTCGCGTACCAGCGCGCGGCCTGGGCGATGTCGCCGGCCGGGACGCCCGTCACGCGCTCGGCGTAGTCGAGCGTATAGGGCTCGAGCGAGCCACGCCAGGCGTGGAAACCTTCGGTGCGCGCCCGGACGAACGCGTCGTCGTGCAGCCCCTCGTCGAGAATGACGCGCGCCATCGCGTTGAAGAGCGCCACGTCGGTGCCCGGCCGCTGTTGCAGCCAGAGATCGGCCTGGTCGCACAGGTCGACGCGCCTGGGATTGACGACGACGAGCCGGGCGCCGCGACTGACCGCGCGGCGGAAGCGCACGGCGATCACCGGGTGATTGGACGACGCATCGGCGCCGACCACCATCAGGCAGCCGGCTTCCTCGTAGTCCTGGTACGAGTTGGACGTGGCCCCGGAGCCCATCGAGATCAGCATCGCCTCGACCGAGGGCGAGTGGCACAGGCGCGTGCAGTGGTCGACGTCGTTGGTCGCCATCACCACGCGGCAGAACTTCTGCACGAGGTAGCCGTCCTCGTTGGTGGCCTTGGCGCTGGCGAGCGCGCCGAACCGCCCGCGGTGGCGGGCGAACCCCTCGGCGGCGACGTCGAGCGCCGCGTCCCAGTCGACCTCCACCCAGCGGCCGTCGCGCTTCACCAGCGGTGACGTCACGCGGTCGCGCGAGTGGACGAAGCCGGTGGCGAAACGACCCTTCACGCACAGCATGCCGAGGCTCGAGCGGTTGGCCGGGACGTCATCGGCCATGACGGCGAGTCGGTCGCCGTGTCCACCGCCGGGCGCTGCCGCTTCCTCCGGCCCCACGCGCAGCCCGATGCCGCAGCCGACGCCGCAGTAGGGGCACGTGCTCTCGACGGTGCGCACGCTGGCGGCCGGCGCTTCCTTGGGCCGGATCGCGCCGGTCGGGCACGTCGCCACGCACTGCCCGCAGGAGGTGCACACGGACGACGCCAGCACGCCGTCGCCGAAGACGCCGACCTTCGTCGCGTGGCCGCGGCCCAGCAGGGCGATGGCCCCGATCTGCTGCACGTCGTCGCAGGCGGTCGTGCAGCGGCCGCAGAGGATACAGGCGTCGCGAGCGAGGACGAAGAACGACTTGGTGTCGTCGACCTCGAACTGATGGAGCGGCGACCAGGTCGGCGGGCGCTCCCCGTGACGCTGGAGCGCGGCGCCGACCTGGTCGAAGGTCGTCTCGGCTCGGGGCGCCTCCGGTGTCAGC
>Ga0209577_10007255_pt1 | contig 10204 bp, 10 predicted proteins | sample GraSoiAngelo_109_FD_185874 | JGI IMG/M metagenome (GOLD analysis project Ga0209577, IMG submission 185874) | Grasslands soil microbial communities from the Angelo Coastal Reserve, California, USA - 14_0903_12_20cm (SPAdes) (version 2) | ecosystem: Environmental > Terrestrial > Soil > Grasslands...
TCTGCCGATGTGCATCGTTCGCAAGGCGGCCAAGGAGTACGGCACCTCGAAGGCCATCGAAGGCGGGTTGGCGGTGGGGGAGAAGGTCTGCCTGGTCGAGGACGTGCTGACCACGGGCGGCGCGGCTTTGGCGGCCGCCGAGAGGGTTCGCGCGGCCGGTGGGGTGATCGTGGGGCTGGTCGGCGTCCTCGACCGCGAGGAGGGCGCGGCCGAGAGCCTTGCCCGCGCCGGCATCCCCTTTCATCCCCTCCTCAAGCGGGCGGATGTGATCCCCGGCTCGTGATCATCGCCGGGGGGAAGGTCTACACCCCCGCCGGCCTGAGCGAGGTCGACGTCCACGTCAATGAGGGCCGGATCCAGAGCTTGGAGCCCTGGGCGGAGCCCTCCGCCAGGCCGGAGCTGGTCGACGCCAGGGGCCTGTGGGTGCTGCCGGGCGCCATCGACGCCCACGTCCACGGTCGGGACCCGGGCTTCCCCGAGAAGGAGGACTTCGGCAGCTTGACCGCCGCCGCCGTCGCGGGCGGGGTCACGACCGTCTTGGACATGCCGAATACGCTGCCCGGGGTCGCCGGCGCGGAGATCCTGGAGGCCAAGCGCCGGGAGATCGCGCCCAAGGCGATGGCGGACCACGGCCTCTGGGCCCTGCTGCGCTCCTCGAGCACCGCGGAGCAGGTACGGGAGCTGGGCGAGGCCGGGGCGATCGGCTTCAAGGCCTATCTCGGTTACACCGTGCAGCGCAGCACCGGCCAGGTGCTCTACACGCCGGGCGGGATGGACCCCGACCTGGAACCGCCCGCCAGCTACGGTACCGTCGCCCGGCTGGCGCAGGAGCTGGCCGAGACCGGGGTCCCGGTCGCCGCCCACGCCGAGGACCCCTCGGTACTGCTTTCCAGCACAGGCCGGATCGAGACCTACGCCGACCTCCTGGCTTCCCGCCCCGCTGCCGGCGAGGCGGTCGCGGTCGCCGCGATGGGCGCCCTGGCGCGCAGCCTCGGCCTTCGCGTCCACATCGTCCATCTCTCCAGCCGGATGGGCCTGGAGGCCGCGTTGGCAGAGCGCGCAGCCGGCGCGCCGCTGACGCTGGAGACCTGCCCGCAGTACCTCTGGCTGACCGAGGCCGACTACGCCCGCCTGGGCCCGGTCATGAAGATGTACCCGCTGATCAAGACGGTCGAGGACCGGGAGGCGCTGCGCGCGGCGCTGCTCCGCGGCGACATCGACAGCGTCGGCACCGACCACGCGCCGCACACCGACGAGGAGAAGCTCCGGCACCCGCTGGGTGAGGCACACGCCGGCAGCCCGGGCGTCCAGACCCTGCTCCTGAGCTGCCTCGAGCTGGCACGCCAGGCCGGCGATCCGCTGGCCGCCGTGCCCTGGGTCGCCGAGCACCCGGCGCGGATCTTCGGGCTCTATCCCCGAAAGGGAACGATCCAGCCCGGCAGCGATGCGGACCTGGTGCTGGTGGACCCGAACCAGCGGACGGTGGTGAAAGCCGAGTCGATGGCGTCGCGGCAGCGCAACGGCGTCCTCGAGGGCCAGGAGTTCGCCTTCGCGATCCGGGCCGTCTACCTGCGCGGGGAGCCGCCGGCCCCGGGCCGGGGCCAGTTCCTCCGCCCGGCCTAGCGGCGCGGCGCCAGGTAGGGGTTCGAGCGCAGCTCGGCCTCCAAGCTGGTGGCCGGTCCGTGGCCCGGGTAGATGGCAGTTGTCAACGGCAGCCGCAGCAGCTTGGTGCCGATGCTGACCATCTGTTGCCGCAGGTCGGCGCCGGGCAGCTCCTTCCCGATCCCGCCGGCCAGCAGCGTGTCGCCGGTGAAGAGGTGGTTCCCGACCAGGAAGCTCAGGCTGCCCGGGGTGTGGCCGGGGGTGTGGATCACCCGGACCTTGATGTCGCCGAGCTCGATCTCGTCGCCATCCAGGAGGTAGCGGTCGGCGGAGCGCAGGAAGAGCTTTGCATCGGCGACGTGCATCCCGGTCTCGGCGCCGGTGGACTCTTTCAGGGCATCTTTACCGGCGAGGTGGCCAGGGTGACCGTGGGTGGCGAGGATCGACTTGAGCGTGGCGCCGCCCAGCTGACCGGCCAGCTTCTCCACGGGCTCGCCAGGATCGATAACCAGGGCCAGGTCGCCGTTGACCAGGACGTAGCTGTTGACGTCCCGATCCATCCTTGCCTTGACGATGCTGAGCTTGGCCATCCTTGTTCTTCGAAAGTGTTACCTCGGGCCTCGGCGGCGGTTTCGTCCCCCGTGAGGCCTGCGAGAAAACGCACGCTGCTGGTCCTGTTCGTAATTTTCGCCGTTGCCTGCGGCTCCCCGCAGGCGGCCGGCGGCGGCGGCGGACGCCTGTCGCTTCCCGAGCTGAAGTACCGAGTGATCGCCAAGACCGGGGTGCCGGTCTACTGCGGGCCACCCGTCGTCCGGCAGGGCTACGAGGAGCAGCAGGCGGCAGCCGACTTCCCGGCCATCAAGGCGGACATCGAGACCTACCAGGCGATCCTTGCCCATACCAACCCGACCGGGAACGAGTCGAGCAGCGCCTACCAGGTGGCGGTCTGGCGGGAGTGGAAGAAGCTGCAGGCGGTGACGATGAACCCCGACGGGTCCGGTTATGACTTCTCGCTCTTCACCGGCCACTCGCTGGCCAAAGGGACTGTCGACGCGGCCGGCAACGTCAAGATCACCTCCAGCACGCCGGCCAACCTCAACTGCCCGATCTGCCTGGCGGCTGCGACCCTGATCGACACGCCTCGCGGTGTGGTCCGCGTCACCGAGCTGCGCGCCGGCGACCCTGTCTGGACGGCGGGCCCGAACGGACGGCGACTCGACGCGACGGTCCTCGAGGTCGGCAGCGTGCCCTTCCCGGAGGGGCACGACGCGGTCCGGGTCGAGGTCGCGGACGGAAGGTCGGTCACCGCCTCGGCCGGGCACCCGACGGCGGGCGGAGCCAGCCTTGGCTCCCTCCGGCCCGGCGACCTTCTCGACGGCTCGGCCGTAGTCGGCGTCTCCACCCTCCACCTCGAGGACGGTGCGACCTACGACCTGCTCCCCTCCGGGCCGACCGGCGACTACTGGGCCGACGGCGTTCTCCTGGGGAGCACGCTCTGGCCCGGCTAGCCTTGTCCCCAGGATGCGGGGTGCAGCGATCGCTTCAGGCTTGGTGATGCTCGCCATCACCGGCTGGTGGACGTTCCGCTACTTCCAGCGCCGCTGGCGCCGGCACTGAATCCGTCTCCTTCCAGCCTCCCGCCGACCGGCGGGTTAGCGAGGTCCTCAACAGGCTCGGGCGACCGGCGTCCCGGCGCCCGCCCAATCGGCGACCGGCTCGCAGTCGAAAAGCGGTCCTTCCGGGTCCTCGCCCGAGCCGTCAGCCGGGCGCGGCTCGCTCTCGATCGCCTGGCGCAGGAAGGCCGCCCTGGTCTCGAAGCGATTCGCCTCCTCTTCGCGGCCGACCGCCCGGAGCAGGAAGGCATGCCGGTCCAGGTCCCAGAGCTGCTGGGCCCGGCCCGGGAGCTGCGCCCCGGATCTTCCTCGAGCGAGCCGGCGGCGGCGGTCCGAGGTCGCCAGGGCCTCGGCGAAGCGCTCGCCGGCCAGGTACAGGTCGATCAGCCTGGAAAGGGTCGCGTCGGCCAGCGCGGACTCTCCGACCCGGTCCCAGTTGCCGTGGGCGCGCAGAAGGCATTCCTCGGCCGCCTCGGGCTCGCCGAGGTGCAGCAACGCCGAGGCGAGCCCGACCAGGGCCCAGCCTGTCACGGGAGCCTCTGCGCCCGAGCCTGCCTCCAGGTCGGCGAGCGCCTGGCGGGAAACCGCGGCCGCCTCGCTCCAGCGGTTCAGGTGGCGCAGGCACCAGGCCTGGGTGACCCGGGCGTAGGCCGCCTGCCGGCTGGCGGTTCCGTGGCGCGCCGCCGCCAGCTCGACCGCTGCCCGGCAGAGCGGCTCCGCTTCCGCGAACCGGTCCAGCGTCCCGAGGGTCGCGATCAGCTCGTTGCGCCAGGCACTGGCGGCATCCCCGCCGGGGCCGCCGAGCCTGGAATGGCCCGTCGCCAGCTCCTCCAGGACCGGTACCGCCTCGACGTGGCGCCGCCGCCGGCGGAGCACCAGGTAGAGGTGCTCGTCGGCGTCCACGATGGTTGCCGTACTGCCGGCTTGCCGTGAGGTCCGGACGGCCTGGGTGAAGAGCTCCTCGGCGCCGACCAGGTCGAAGGCGAGGTAGCGGTCGAGCCCGGCGCGAAGCAGCGACCGCGCCTTGCGCAGCTGCAAAACGCTCGGCAAAAGTGTCCTCACAGCCGCCTACTCAGCGCGAATCCTAACCCTGACAGCGGCGATATCACGCCGGTTTGACCCCGGCGGCAGGGTGTGGTTTTCTAACCCGGCTCGTTATAAAGACTGGCTGGGAATGGGATTCTTCCGCCGCACCGCGGCGGCTCTGGCCGCGGTCCTCACCCTCGCAACCCCGGTTCACGCCGAGTCTCCGGGAGACGTGGCGGACACTCCGCCGCCTCCGTCCGGACCGCCCGCGCCCTCCTACCAGCAGCTCAGCACCGATTCCAACGTGCTCACTCCAAGCCTGGAGACGGCGGCCGACATCGACGCCTTCCTCGCCCGCACGCCGCTCGCCGGCCTGGGCGCCGACTTCATCCGGGCCGAGGCGGAGACAGGAGTCAACGCCCGCTTCCTGGTGGGCATCACCTGGGTCGAGAACAACTCCGGCGCCTCCTACCTCGCCCAGACCCAGCACAACCTTTTCAGCTTCGTGGGAGACGGGCCGGGCGGTTGGGCCTCCTACCCGAGCTTCCAGAACAGCATCCAGACCTCGGCTGCCTACATCGGCAAGGAATATGCGCGGCCAGGCGGCATCCATTACCGCGGCGGCACCATCGCCGCCATCTCCTCGGTTTACGCGTCAGACAGCGGCTGGGGCGTCAAGGTCGCCCGCGCGGCGAACTTCATCGGGCCCAGCCAGGGCGCGCCCTTCGCGGGCACGGTTCACCTGGCGGCGGTGGCCGACGGCCACCTGACCCTGCACGTGGCCAACCAGGGATACGTGCCCTGGGACGCCGCGCTGGGAGCCCAGCTCCTCGTCCACTACCGCTGGGCGCACCGCGGCCAGTCGGTGACGGGCGTGGTCTCGGTCGCCGCGCCGGCGCTGCGCTCGGGCGGCGAGGCCGACCTGGCGGTACCGGGCGTCGTTCAGCCCGACGCCGGCTCCTGGAGGCTCGACGTGTTCGCCGAGCTGGCCGGGCCCGGCTGGGCCGCCGACCTCGGCGGGGGCGCCAGGGACTCCTTGCCGCTGTCGCTGGGCGGAAGCTCGAACAGCCCCGACGACCAGCTCATTCGGGATCGACCTCCCGCACGCTGAGCCCGGTCGCGGCACAGAACTCCCGCGCGTCGACGACCTCGGCCGGCGCGCGGGCGCCGACCTCGTCGATCTTGGCCATCGCCATTCGCAGCGCCAGCTCCGCCAGCGCCTCGCCCGTGAACCGATAGACGCCGCTGCCCTGCAGCAGCACGGCCTGCCTTTTGCCGCCCATGGCCTCGGCCTGGACGTGGACCGCGAAGGGCGCGTCGAGGTCCGCGCCTTGCGGGCCTGCCGGCCCGCGCTCCATCGCCGCTCGCACCAGGCCGCGCACGCCCGGCAGGGAGGCCAGCCGTCCGGCCGCCCCGACCATCGCCGGAGGCATCCCCAGCACGGTGTAGGTGGTGACGGTCTGGACGTCCAGGTGCCGAGGCAAAGTCAGCTCCTCGCCGCCCGGGCTGCTCACGCCGGTGACGCGGCCGGAGGGGACCGTGACCGTCCGTGAGGTCGGCCGCCGGAGCTCGCCCGAGGTCAGCCCCAGGGCGACGGTGCGCCGGGTTCCCCGGCTGATCGCCAGCGAGCTGGGCGCGTAGACCACGTCGACCCGGCGCAGCGGGCCCAGGCCTTCGGCGGCGATGGCGGCACCGAGGTCGCCGGGCACGTAGTCGAACCCGAAGGCGGGGACCAGGCAGCAGCCGCGGGTCTTCGCCTCGCCGTCGAAGTCGTCGAAGACGAGCCGGATGAAGCTCTGCTCGCCGGTCGAATCGCAGTAGGAGAGGCCGGCGCGCAGGACGGCCTGGAGGACCGGCCGGCCCGCCTGCGCGAAAGGTCCGGCGCAGGAGACCACCGCGTCACAGTCGCGGAAGGCCGCCAGCAGTTCGCCGCCCGTCCAGCCGCGCGCGGCAATCCCGGACCGGGCCTGGAGGCGCTGCACCGCCTCCTGGACACGCTCCTCGTCGCGGCCGACCACCCGCACCTCGGCGCCGCGCCGCTGCAGCGACTCGATGACCAACCCACCCGTGAAGCCCGTCCCGCCGGCGACGGCGACCTGGGGCGTCGCGGCCTTAGTCGTTGGCGCCCTGGAGCTTGTCGCGGATGGCGTCCAGACGCTCGAACTTGTCGAGCGACGGCTTGCGCGCCTTGTCCGGGTACTTGGCGGTCTGCACCGACTCGAGGAGAAGGTCGATCTCGTCCGGCGTGAAGTAGAGGGTCCGCAGCAGCTTCTCGGTCGCCGGCTTGCGGTCGAGCACCTCCGTGATGGCCTCGTCGGTCTCCACCACGACCTCCGGGCGAGTGGGACGGAAGAGCTCCTCCGATCCGACCAGCGAGACGCGCTTGAACTTGGACATGGGTTCTGTCACCTGCCGTTACCGAGGACTGATTGGGCGAGCGCCCGATAGGCGTTGGCGCCGTCAGAGGCCGAAGCGTACTGCAGGATCGACGCGCCCGCCAGAGGCGACTCGGCGAACCGGATCGAATCCTTGATCGCGAACGGGTAGACCGTGTCGCCGAAGTGCTCGCGCACCAGCGCCAGCACCTCCTGGGAATGCAGGGTCCGGCCTTTGAAGATGGTCGGCAGGATGCCGTCCACCTTCAACTGCGGGTTGAGCTTGGCCTTGACCCGGTTGATGGTGTTGAGCAGCTGCTGCATCCCCTTCATCCCGAAGTACTCGCACTGAAGGGGGATGATCACCTCGTCGGAGGCGACGAAGGCGTTCAGGGTGAGCAGGGAGAGAGAGGGCGGGCAGTCGATGATCATGAAGTCGTAGCGCCTCTTCGCCGGCAGCAGCTTCTCCTTCAGGACTCCTTCGCGCCCGATCTCGTTGAAGAGATGGCCCTCAGCGCCGGCCAGCTCGATGTTGGCCGGGATGTAGTGGACGCCCATGCTCTCGGAGACCTGGATCACGTCGTTGGCTGAGGTATCCGGGTCGACCAGCAGGTTGTAGATCGTCTGGTGGATCTCGTCGGGCGACTTCACGCCCATGTTGATGGTGAGGTGGGCCTGGGCGTCGAGGTCGATCAGCAGCACCCGCTGCTCCATCTCGGCGAGGGCGGCTCCCAGGTTGACGGCGGTGGTGGTCTTGCCTACCCCGCCCTTCTGGTTCGAGATTGAGATCGTCCGGGCCACCGTGCGCGAGTCTATCAGCGGATGCCGAACGGGGAAACCTCGGGCTGGGAAGGACAGTTGGGAACGGCACTCTAGAATGACCCGGCTGTGTTCGCCCTCCTGAATCTGCTCCCGCTGGCGGCGAGCCCGGCGGCCTCCGCCGCCAGCTCCGCACGCACCGCGCCGGCCGAGAGCATCGTCCCCGTGCTGGACGTGATGATCATCGTCGTCCTGCTCGTCGCGCTGGTCATCGGCTACCAGAAGGGCATCATCCAGCCCCTGATGACCTACCTCTTCTTTTTCGGGGCGCTCTTCCTGATCTACCGGGACCGCGGCCAGTACCTGGCTGGGGTGGAGAAGTACCTGCACGCGAACACCGTGCTGGCGATCGCCTTCGCGCTGATCATCGCCGTGGTTGCCGGCTACGCCGGCAGCGTGGTCGGGACGGCCCTGCACCGGATGCCGATCGCGCGCGGGATCGACGGCTTCCTGGGCATCTTCATCAACGTCGGCATCGCCATCGCCGTCGTCTACTTCGTGCTCACGGGCCTGATCACCTTCGACAAGGCGTTCTCGCCCTTCGCGAACAACGCCAAGCTCACCAACGCGCAGGTCACGACCCTGACCAACCAGATCGAGTCCAACCCGCTGGCCGCCGCGCTGGTCGACCCCAAAGACCTCGCCAAGCTCAAGTCGGAGACCAAGTCCGGGCAGGCCACGACGCTCTCGACCGTCACCCAGCTCGACAACCTGAACAGCTTCTACCAGGACTTCGTCCGGCCCCAGCTGCGGGGGTCCAGGATCGCGCCCTACATCATGCGGATCGGCCAGAAGATCCCGCTCCTGGGCCACGACGGGCCGAACGACCTCCCCAAGTAAAGAGCCCGCAGGCGGGGAATCGACAGCGATACTGAGCGCGATGTCTGCGACCGCTGCTGGGCGGGCAGGGTCGGGGATGGTGAAGCGCGTGAGGCACCTCGACCTCGCTCTCATGTCGCTCTATTGGATAGCGATCGGCTACCTCTGGTCGAGCCTGGGCGGCCTCATCCTCCCGGACCTCGTCCAGATGCTGGTCGGGCGCGCCCACAAGGGAACGGCGATCAGCGTCCTGGAGGGCATCGGCACCGTGATGGCGGTCGTCTGGCAGCCCATGGCGGGCGCCATCTCCGACCGCTGGGTCAGCCCGCTGGGCAGGCGCCGGCCGTTCATCATCGCCGGCACGGTCGGCGACGTCATCTTCCTGGCCGGCCTCGCACTCTCCGGCAGCTACTGGGTGCTGGTCATCTTCTACCTGCTCCTCCAGACCGCGTCGAACACGGCCCAGGGTCCGTACCAGGGGCTGCTCCCCGACGTCGTTCCGCACCAGCAGCGGGGCGAGGCCTCGGGCTACTACGGGATCGCCAACCTGGTGGGCATCCTGGCCGGCACGGTCGGCGCCGGGCTCCTGCTGCACCGCTACGGGCCGGTCGTTGCGATCGCCAGCATCGCCGTCCTGCTGACGGTCACGATGCTGGTGACGGTCACCCTCGTCCCCGACACCGCGGTGCCTGTCGAGGAGCAGTTCGAGTCGCCGCTCCACGCCTTCCTGCACACCTTCTCGCTGGACCTGCGGCGGCATCGAGACTTCGCCTGGCTGATGGGGTCCCGGCTGCTGATCCTGATGGGAATCGTCGGCCTTCAGAGCTTCGCCTTCTTCTACTTCAGCGACGTCTACTTCGCGGGTGATCGCAAGCAGACCACGGTCGCGACCTCGGTCCTGCTCGGCCTGGTGGTCCTGGTCGGCCTGCTGGTCACCTGGCCGGCCGCCAAGCTCTCCGACCGGATCGGGCGAAAGCCGATCGTCTTCGGCGGCGCGCTGATCGGCGCCGCCGCGACCGTGATCCTGGTCTTCAGCCACTACCAGCTGCTGCCGAGCACGGTCCTGGTCCCGCTCGGGCAGGCGCTGCAGGTGCCGCCGCTGGCCGCCCAGGCGGTCTTCGTAGGCTTCTTCATCGGGATCGGCTTCGGCTCCTTCCTGTCCGTCGACTGGGCTTTCATCACCGACGTCATCCCCCCTGCCGAAGCCGGCCGGTTCATGGGCTTCTCGAACATCGCCACCGCCGGCTCGGGGATCATCGCCCGGCTCAGCGCGGGCTGGCTGCTGGACCAGTTCAACGCCGGCCCGCGGATCCTGGGCCTGCCCGGCGGCTACCCGGTCGTCTTCACCATCTTCGTGGCCTGGATGCTCCTCGGCCCCGTGCTGGTGCTGAAAGTCCGCGAGCCGTCCAGTTGATGGACCTGTCCGGCCTCCTGCCCTGGGCGGGACTGGCCGGGGCGTCCCTCGAGGGCGCGGACGTGGTGGTCGCGGGCATCCCCTACGACGGATCAGCCACCTACCGCAAGGGCGCCGCCGAGGCGCCCGGGCGGATCCGCGCCCTGAGCGCCGTGGTGCCGCCGGTTACGGAGGACGGACGGCAGCTCCTGGGCATGGCGGTACACGACCTCGGTGACCTCGATGCGGGGCCCGAGATCGAGACCGGCTGGCGCAACGTCGCCGACCGGCTGGCGGCGGTGCCGCCCGGCGCGCTGCTCACGGTGATGGGCGGGGACCATTGCTCGACGATCGCGGTGCTGTCCGCGCAGGTCCGCCGCTTCCCGGGGCTGCGAGTGCTCTGGGTCGACGCCCACCCCGACCTCTGCAATTTCTCGCGCGGCGGCGCCTGGACCTGCGGCTGCGCCCTCCGCCGGGCGCTCGAGGTCGCCGGGCTGCCGCCACAGGCAGCGGCCGTGGCCGGCGGCCGCGACTATGACCCCGAAGAGCTGGACTTC
>Ga0209577_10007257_pt1 | contig 10204 bp, 9 predicted proteins | sample GraSoiAngelo_109_FD_185874 | JGI IMG/M metagenome (GOLD analysis project Ga0209577, IMG submission 185874) | Grasslands soil microbial communities from the Angelo Coastal Reserve, California, USA - 14_0903_12_20cm (SPAdes) (version 2) | ecosystem: Environmental > Terrestrial > Soil > Grasslands ...
GGAGGGCGAGGGCCTCGTCGGTGCCGATGGCCTCCAAGCGGCGATCGACCTCAGTGTCGACCCGGCTCACGAAGAACGAGGCCACGCTGCGCACCTTCGAGAGATCGCCGTCGTAGGCCTCGAGCCCCGACAGGTACGCCTCGATGACCTCGTCGTAGCGATCCAGCGAGAAGATCAGGGTGATGTTGATGTTGCGGCCCTCGCTCACCATCTGGCGGATGGCGGGGATGCCTTCGGCGGTGGCGGGGATCTTCACGTAGAGATTGGGCCGGTTGATGCGTTCGTGGAGCTCGCGGGCCGACGCGATGGTCGTGTCGGTGTGTCGGGCGATGGCCGGCGCCACCTCGATGCTGACGAAACCGTCCTCTCCGCCACTGTCGTCGTGCACCGGTCGGAGGATGTCGAGGGCGTGCAGGATGTCGTCGATGACCATGCTCCAGTACGCGTCTTCGACGGACGTCTTCTGGCCGATCAACGACCCGAACTGCTCGTCGTAGTCGGCGCCTCCCTCGATGGCCTTGGCGAAGATCGTCGGGTTCGACGTGATGCCCCGTATGCCCTGCTCGACGCGCTGCTTCAGCTCACCGCTGGTGATGTAGCCGCGCCGCAGGTTGTCGAGCCACGGGCTCTGACCTTGTTGCTTGTAGAGCTTCTGCAGCTTGGTCTCACTCAACGGCCTTCGCCCCTTCCTTCCTGGCCACCAGAGCGCGCGCCCGAGCGGCAACGTTCTCCGCGGTGTAGCCGAGGTTCTCGAGCACGATCTTCCCCGGCGCCGACGCGCCGAACCGGTCGATCGACACCGACTCGTCGGCCCACCTGTCCCATCCGAACGACGCCGCTGCTTCGACGGCGAGTGTCGGGATGTCGCCCGGTAGCACGGAGTCGCGATAGGCCTCGTCCTGCTCCTCGAAGAGCTCCCAGCTGGGCATGGAGACGACACGAGTGTGGATGTCTGCGGACTCCAGCTCCTTGGCCGCGTCGACGCACACCGCGACTTCGCTTCCCGTTCCGACGAGCACGAGCTTGGGGTGGTCGACCGGATCGACGAGCACGTAGGCGCCATGGGCCAGCCCCCCGTTGGCCGTGCCCTCGAGGACGGGGACGCTCTGGCGGGTGAGCACCAGGCCCGTCGGCCCCTCTCGGTCAACTGCGATGCGTAACGCCTGGGCGGTCTCGTTGGCGTCGGCCGGTCGGATCACACGCAGGTTGGGGGTGGCCCGCATCTCGGCCAGCTGCTCGACGGGCTGGTGCGTCGGCCCGTCCTCGCCGAGGCCCACGGAGTCGTGGGTCCAGACGAACAGCACGTGCGCATCGCTGAGGGCGGCGAGACGCACTGCAGGGCGCATGTAGTCGCTGAAGTTGAAGAACGTGCCGCCGAAGGGGATGCCGCCACCGTGCAGGGCGATGCCGTTCAGCACGGCGGCCATTGCGTGTTCCCGGATGCCGAAGTAGATGAGGCGGCCGCCGGGTTCGTCCCGGCTTTGAACCCCGGAGTCCTCGATGTCGGTGCCCGTGTTGCCGGTGAGGTCGGCCCCGCCGCCCATGAGGCCGGGCACCACGTCGCGCGCGGCGTTGATGCATGCCTTGACGGCCTTGCGGGTGGCAACCTGCTCACCCGCCTCCCACGTCGGCAGCTTCGCTTCCCAGCCGTCGAGGCCTCGTCCCTCCAGGCAGGCCTCCAACTCGGACCGGTCGCCCTGCCAGGCGTCGAACGCCTTCTTCCACTTGCGCTTCAGTCGCTGACCGCGCGGGATGGCCTTGCGGTACATCTCCAGCACCTCGTCCGGAACCCAGAACGTCTGGTCGGGCGGGAGGCCGAGGATCTCCTTCGTCTTGCGGACCTCCTCCTCGCCGAGAGGGTTCCCATGGGCCTCGGCGGTGTCGGTGTACTTGGGCGACGGCCAGCCGATGTGGCTGCGCAGGACGATCATCGACGGCTTGTCGTCCACGCGCATGGCCCGGCGAATGGCCCGATACAGCTTGTCGGTGTCGTTGGCGGCCTCGCCCAGGTCCTGGACATGCCAGTTGTAGGCCTGGAAGCGCTTGGGGACGTTGTCGTCATATGCGAGCTCAGTGGGCCCATCGATGCTGATGTGGTTGTCGTCGTAGACGTAGATCAAGCGGCCCAGCCCGAGGTGGCCGGCGAGCGACGCGGCCTCGTGGCTGATGCCCTCTTCGAGGTCGCCGTCGCTGCAGATGACGAACGTGTAGTGGTCGGTGATCTCGGGGCCGAAGCGGGCGCGCAGCCAACGTTCGGCGATGCCCATGCCAACGGCGTTGGCGAAGCCCTGGCCCAGGGGCCCGGTGGTGATCTCGATGCCAGGTGTGTGGTGGACCTCGGGGTGGCCCGGCGTACGACTCTCCCACTGACGGAACTCCTTGAGGTCCTCGAGGGTGAGCCCGTAGCCGGTGAGATGGAGCATGGCGTACTGCAGAATGCAGGCGTGGCCGGCGGAGAGCACGAAGCGGTCGCGGGCAGGCCACTGCGGGTCCGAGGGGTCATAGCGCATGACACGCGTCCACAGCACGTGGGCGAGGGGCGCCAGCGCCATCGCCGTACCGGGGTGGCCGGCGTTGGCGCGCTGTGGCGCGTCCATCGCCAGCCCGCGGATGACGTTGATGCCTAGCTGATCGAGGTCCGCATCCGTCAACGTGCGCCTCCCGTCTCTCGACCGCGGCTCACCCTATGCCTGAGCCCCTCCGAAAAGGACCACGGACGCGGTGAACCCGTGCAGGTAGTTCTTCCTACCCACTGGGCCCAGTTCGCCTGCACAGAACATGCCCGCCACCGCGCCGCGAGGGACGTGATCGGCCACGATCTCGGCGTCGTGGTCGGGCCGTCCGAACAGGCGCGTGCCGCGTCCGTTGCACGTGAAGAGCAGGGCGCCCTCAGCCACGCGGCCGGCGAGCATGCGGGTGAGCTCGTCGTCGGCGGAGGCCGCGTCCCGCACCTGGAACTGCGCGGTCGACCCGACCTCGACCAGGTCGCCGACGGCGATGGCGCCGTTGCTCGGATCGCCGCCCAGGACGTTGCGGATGAGGAAGTCGCCGGCGCCGAACGTCGGCTTCGACTCGTCGATCACGCGCCCCATGTGCAGGCCCCGGGCGAGCAGCTGCCGGTCCTGGTCGTCGAGGCTGCTCGCCACGTCCTGCAGCCGCTCGAGGGCGGGCTTGCCTGCCAGTTCGTAGACGATGTTCCCCTCGGCTTTGGTGATCACGAACGGCTCGCCCACCGGCCGGCACCCTTGGGAGACGACGGCGGTCACGTCGACACCGGATCCGAGCACGGCGCCGACGGCACCGTCGGCCACGACTTGGTCGTCGACGACCAGGCGGTTGCCGCCCGGCGCCACCGCGGCCGACGCCAGTCCGCCCACGATCGGCAGGCCCGGGCGGGCGTCGGCCTCATGGCGCAGCACGTCATCAACGGGGAATGTGAAGGGATCGGCGAGGACAACCAGAGCCGACGCCTCGTCGCTGTCAGGCCACCCGACCAGGGCGTTGCCCTCGGAGGTTGGCACCACACGGGCGTGGAAGGGCGTCACCGCGCCGGTGTGCCCCGCCCAAAGGGCGACGGCCGGGCGCTGCTCCACCTCCCGGGCGCCGCCGACGACCGACTCGGCGGTGCAGCCGAGCAGCGTGCGGGGGCCGAGCGTGGCGCGCACGGCGGCGGCCATGTCCTCCACGGCGCCCACGTGGGCGGCGGTGACGAAGAGCACGGCCAGGTCGGGCGCCGCGGCATCGGTACCGAGAGCGTCGAGCACCTGGCCGATCGCTTCGCCCGTGGCCTGCGTCGGAAGCGGGTGCTCGGAGAGTCCGGCGCCGAAGGCCACCGTTGCTACTCCTCGACCGGCGGCAGGAGCGTCAGCGGTACGACCGTCGTGTGGCCGGCGTCGATGCGGCAGTGGGCCTCGATCGTGCCGTAGTCCTCGTAGGTGAGCTCACCCCGGACCAGCGAGTACCGGAACTTGCCGGGTTCGACCTGCAACGGCTGGGCGTTGCGCGCCACTTCCTTGCCGCTGGCGTCACGGAATGACGTCTCCAACGTGCCCTCACCGCTTTGGTCGGCCGGGCAGCGCACGAGGACGACAAGGTGGGGCGTGATCGTGACCGGGACGGGTTGGGGAGCGGGCAACGAGAAGAGAATGCCCGACAGGTCGATCCGCGTCGGACCGCCGGGGTGGAGCTGGCGAACGTTGATGTTCTCGATGAACAGGGCGGCGACGATCTCCATGAGCTTCGCGGACGCTACTCAAAGTACGGTCGGTTCTATATGGGCTCGCCGTCGTGGGGGAGAGGGGCGATGGTCGCCACCTCCAGCCCTCTCGCCGTGGAGGCGGCGCTGTGGGCCCTCGCCGAAGGTGGCACGGCGATGGACGCGGCGCTGGCGTCGGATGCGGTCCTTGGTGTGGTGCAGCCGATGTCGACCGGCGTGGGTGGCGACCTGTTCTGTCTGGTGGACGACGGCCGCCAGGTCGCCGGCTTCAACGGCTCGGGTGCGGCACCGCGTGCGCTGACGCTCGACGCCTGCCGCCAGCCGGGGGTCTGGAACGATCGCAGCCCTCTCTGCGTCACCGTGCCCGGGGCCGTCGACGGGTGGACGCAGCTGGAAGAACGCTTCGGACGGTTGGGGCTCGAACGGACGACGGCGCCCGCTCGCCAACTCGCTGCACAGGGGTTTCCGTTGGGCGTAGCTGCAGCTGCCACGTGGCGAGCCGAGGACAAGCGCACGCGCGCCGAGAGCTCGCTGCCGAGGAAACCATCGGCGGGCCAGCGGGTGACGAACGCCGACCTGTCAGCGACGCTCGATGAGATCGCCGCGGGCGGCCGCGACGCGCACTACGAGGGGGCGTGGGCGAAGGCGGCGGTTGCCGCATGTGAGGCGGCGGGAGGCGTGCTCGGCCTCAACGATCTCGCATCCCATCGTGGCGAGTGGGTCGAACCGATCCGTACGGACTACCGCGGCCACACGGTGGTCGAGCTGCCGTCCAACGGCCAAGGGGCGGCGGTGCTGGCGGCGCTCAACGAGCTCGAACGCGAGGCGCTCGGGCCGGTGCGGATGCCCGAGACGGTGGCCCGGACGATGAGCGCCGTGCGGCACGGCATGGAGATGGCCTACGAGCACGTGGCCGACCCACGGTTCGCCGACATCCCGCCGTTCTGGGAGGCCCGCGACACCGTGTACACGGCGGTCGTGGCCGACGACATGTGTGTCAGCCTCATCTCATCGGTGTTCATGGCCTTCGGGTCGGGCATCTGGGCGGGCGGCACCTTCCTGCAGAACCGCGGCTACGGCTTCTCCCTCGACGCCGGGCATCCCAACGCCGTGCAAGGCGGCAAGCGCCCGTTCCACACGATCATCCCGGGACTGGTCCGCCGTCACGGCCGAACGGAGACGGTCCTCGGAGTGGTGGGCGGACCGATGCAGCCCCAAGGTCAGGTGCAGGTCCTCACGCACCTCGTCGATCACGGCCTCGATCCGCAGGCCGCCCTCGACGAACCCCGCGCCTTCTGGCTGGGGGGCGACATGCTGGCCACCGAGCCCGGCTTCGCGGACCACGTCGACGATGCCCTGCGCCAGGCCGGCTTCGACGTGGTCGCCGACCCTGTTGGATCGCACTGGTTCGGTGTCGGCCAGGTCATCCGCCTTCACGACGACGGCTGGCTCGAAGGTGGCTCCGACCCCCGCCACGACGGCATCGCCGTCGGAGAACTCCACAGATAAGAGGACTCCACACCTAAGGAGAGCATCGTGCCGCACAAGGTCATCCAGTGGGCCACCGGGAACGTGGGCCAGCTCGCCCTCCGGGGCATCATCGAGCACCCCGAGCTCGAGCTCGTCGGGCTGCTCGTGCACAGCCCGGCGAAGGCGGGCCAGGACGCCGGCGAGCTGGCGGGCGTGGGCGCCGTCGGCGTGAAGGCCACCAACGACGTCGACGAGATCCTCGCCCTGAACGCCGATGCCGTGTCCTACATGGCCACTGGCGACCTGCGCCCGTGGGAGGCGGTCGAGGACATGGCGCGCATCCTCGAGTCCGGGAAGAACGTGGTCTCGACGTCGGTCGTGCCGCTGATCTACCCGCCCGCCGCCGACTCCAAGTCGGTCGAGCGGCTGGAGGCAGCGTGCCGCAAGGGCAACACGTCGTGCTTCACGTCCGGGATCGATCCTGGCTTCGCCAACGACCTCCTTCCGCTCGTGGCGACCGGCGTGATGGAGCGCATCGACTCCCTCCGGATCATGGAGATCCTCAACTACAACACCTACATGCAGCCAGAGGTGCTGTTCGAGACCATGGGTTTCGGTCAGCCCATGGACAACACACCGCTGTTGTTGCTGCCGGGGATCCTGACCTCGGCCTGGGGCCCGGTCGTGCAAGTCCTCGCGGCCGGGCTCGGCGTCGAGTTGGATGACGTCCGCGAGACATATGACCGCGTGCCGGCCGAGGAGACGTTCGACACCGCCGTCGGCAAGGTCGAGAAGGGCACCGTGGCCGGCCTGCGCTTCGAGATCCAGGGCGTTGTCGGTGGCGAGCCGAAGCTCATCATCGAGCACGTCACGCGCATGCACGACGACGTGGCCCCCGATTGGCCCCAGCCTGCAGGCAAGGGTTGCTACCGCCTCATCATCAAGGGCAACCCCAACATCCAGCTCGACCTCCAGATGGAAGGCGAAGACGGCGACCACAACACCGGCGGCCTCTGGGTCACGGCCATGCGAGTCCTCAACGCCATTCCCGCCGTCTGCGCCGCACCGCCGGGCTTGCTGTCTGCGCTTGACATTCCGCTGGTGACAGGGCGGGGGCTCATGCCATAGCCGCGGCGTGGGGCTCAGCGGTTCTCTTTGCGCCAGACGAAACGCAAGCCGGACCAGACTTCGTTCACTGCGCACACCTTGTTGTCGACGAGGCCGTGCGGGAGGCCGATGTCGCGGAGGCGGTTCTCGTCGAGGTCGGTCGCCACGCCCGAGGAGCGCTTGGGCCAGGCGATCCAGAGGCTGCCGTCGGGCCACACGGACTTGGCGAGGGCGGGGAAGCGTCGTTCGAGATCGCGCGCCTGGGTCGTGAACAGCACGACGACGTGTGGCTTGCCACCTGCTCGGCGCCGGACTTGCACAGCGTCGGGCAGACCCTCGAGCTCGCGTTCGAAGCCGTCCGGCGCGCCGACCAACGCGACGCTGTCACCGGAGCGGATGCCGAGCTTCTTGGCGAGCGGGGTCCCGGAGTAGCCGGCGGGCACCCGGCGCTACGCCTGCAGCAACAGGTTGTAGGGGAACGACGGCTTGTTCGGCAGCGCCAACGCGGTGCCCTCGACGAGCACGGTGGCGTGGCCGAGGTTGCCGACGCGAACCCACAGCGGTCCGGAGGAGTCGACGGGATGATTCTCGCCGGGCTGGAGCGTGCCCTCGAAGAGGACGGGTCCACCTTGGCCCGCCCTGACCTGCAGCCAGCACGGGGCGTCAGTGGCTTGCAGCAACACGGCGAAGTGATCACGGCCGGTCGTATAAACGGCGAGTGAGCCGTTGTCGCTCACCGGCGTGGTGGCGATGGTGGAGGACTGTCCCGGCGTCGTTGCCGGCGTGTTCGGGGCGGCCGGCGTCGGATTGTGGGCCTCGGCGATGCCGGCAGCCTGGGCCGGCGGCTTGGGCTTGTTCACCGGCCGGCTGCGCTGGAGGTCCCAGATGCCGACGGCGAGCACGATCAGGAGCATGGCGATGGCGGTGCGTTCGAGGGCCGGGGCCATGCGCTTGATGCGGCCCGGCTTCGGCACCCACGGCGACGTCGGCTGGCGCAGTGGCGCCAAGGACGAGGGCCGGCGTCCGTTCCCGGCACCGGGCCGGGGCCGAGGAGCGGGACGCGAAGGGGGGTGCGGCCGCGCCGCGGGCGCCCGGCCACGGGGTCGGGGCCCGGCGGCGTAGGCGCCACCTCCCGCCGCCACCTGGGCCTCCGCCATGGCCCGCCACAGCTCGAGCGCCATGCGGTCGCCGTCGAGGCGGACGGCCTCGGCGTAGGAGCGGATGTAGCCGCGGGCGTAGACCGGGCTCGGCAGCTGCGACAGGTCGCCTTCCTCGAGGGCGGCCAGGCAGCTGAGGGGGATGGCGGTGACGCTGTGGACGTCGCGCAAGGACAGCCCGAGGTGCTGACGGGCCCGGCGTAGTTGTCGCCCGACTTCCAGTGGTCCCACCGCGTACCAGCATGACGCATCGGCGAGGATCGTGAACCTCGGTTGCCGACGGGCCGCGAAGGGCCACCAGTACGCTTCGCAGGGTGCCGCCCACAGACCGTCGCGTGCAGGTGCCGCCCAATTGCGACCTGACCCTCGGCATGGTCTGTCTCGACAAGAGCGAGCCGGGCCGGACGGTGTGGCGCATGCTCGCCGACGAGCGGTTCGCCAACCCCACGGGCCTCATCCAAGGCGGGTTCCTGGCCGCGTTCGCCGATTCCTCGATGGGTGCCGCCGCCCTGACCTTCGCCCGTGAACGGAAGGTGTTCGCCGCCAACGCCGAGATCAAGGTCTCGTTCCTCAAGGCCGTGCCCGTCGGCGCCACCCTGACCTGCACGGCGTACGTGATCTCCGGCGGCTCGCGGGCAGCGTTCGCCGAAGCTGAGGTGGTCGACGACGCCGAACGCCTGGTGCTGAAGGCGTCATCGACCTACCTGCTGCGGCCGCGGGAGCGCTGATGCAGGCGCGGGTCGGGCGGGTCGAGCACGAGTTCTCCCTGCGGCATCTGCGGCGGGCTCGCCTTCTCTGATCGCCATATGACTGCGCGGCTGGTGGCTGTGACCCTCGCGGTGCTCGCCGTTGGCGCGGCCGTCGTGGCCGCCTGGCCATCTCCTCGCCGCGGCGCTCCGACCGGCGCCGCCGCCCCGGCGCCGGTGCTCGACGCCGCCCGCGTCCCGTTCTTCGTCTCTGACACGGTGGCCAACGCCCGCCTCGGCCAGCGCCTGGATGCGGTGCTCGTGGGGCGACCACAGAGTTGTCTCACTGTCGACGAGGGACGAGGCCCGTCGCTCTACAGCCAGCGGCCCGACCTCCCGCTGCTCCCGGCGTCGAATCTGAAGCTGTTGACGGCTACGGCCGTCCTTGCTCGCATCTCCGGGAGCGAACGTCTCCACACCGAGACCCGCGCCCTCAAGCCGCCGGTGAACGGCGTGATCGCGGGCGATCTCTGGCTGGTCGGCGCAGGCGACCCCCTGCTCGCCACGGCCGATTTCGCGGCCCAGGCCGGCTACCAGCACCAGCCCCGACCGGCCACGCGCCTCGAGGACCTGGCCAACAGGGTGGCAGCCGCCGGCGTCCGTCAGGTCCAGGGCCGCATCCTCGGCGACGAGTCGCGGTACGACACGCAACGGGTCGTACCGACGTGGAGCCCCGGTTATCTGGCCGACGGCGAGATCGGACCGATGAGCGCCCTCACTGTCAACGACAACGAGTCCCAGTGGGCACCGAAGGAGGTGCCGGCTTCCTCGCCTGCGGCGAACGCGACCGCCGTGTTCGCGCGCCTCCTCCAGCAGCGTGGCGTGCAGGTGGGCGGAACTGGTGAAGGCGTCGCGCCAGCGGCCGCGACCACCGTCGTGGCGGGCATCGACTCGGCGCCGATCGCCGACATCGTCGGCGTCATGCTCACCCAGAGCGACAACCTGGCGGCCGAGCTGCTCACCAAAGAGCTGGGTCGCCGGTTCGGCGGGGCGGGAACGACGGCTGCGGGCCTGGGCATCATCCGCGCCGTGCTCGACCAGCTCCACATCCCCACCGGCGGCGTCGCCATGACGGACGGGTCGGGGCTCGACCGGTCGGACCGAGCTACGTGTCAGGTGTTGCTGCGCGCCGTGGAGCGGGGTGGTGAGGGCGCCGCCATCGACCGCTTGCCTGTCGCCGGGGTGAGCGGGACCCTGATCCACCGCTACACGGGAACGCCACTGAAGGGCCGCTTGTGGGCCAAGACCGGCACGCTCAACGGTGCCGCAGCCTTCACGGGGTGGGTGGCGACTGCCCAGTCGAGCCAGCTGGCGTTCTCGTTCCTGGTGAACGGCATCGGCAGCGAGGCCGAGGGCCACGCCCTCGAGGACCGCATTGCCGCCGCCCTCTCCACCTACCCGGAAGCGCCGCCGTCGACGGCGCTCACCGGCGATACGCAATGAGGAGTGAAGTGCTGCCCATGTTTCCGTTGGGAACGGTGCTCTTCCCCGGTGTGGCCATGCCATTG
>Ga0209577_10007258_pt1 | contig 10203 bp, 11 predicted proteins | sample GraSoiAngelo_109_FD_185874 | JGI IMG/M metagenome (GOLD analysis project Ga0209577, IMG submission 185874) | Grasslands soil microbial communities from the Angelo Coastal Reserve, California, USA - 14_0903_12_20cm (SPAdes) (version 2) | ecosystem: Environmental > Terrestrial > Soil > Grasslands...
GCAGGAAGAAGCAGACCGGCAGCCACGTGAGCGCGAAGTTCGAGACGAAGCTGTTGAAGTCGAAGCCCTGGGTGTGCGCGGCCGCTGCTGCGATCGGCGTGTCGGTGATCGGGCTCAGGTGGCGGGGAACGACGTGCGTGGCGACCTGCGTCGCGACGCGGTGGTTGAGCAGGACCTCTCCAAAGATGGCGGAGCCGTCGACGGCGATCATCACTGACCCATCGGCAGCACGGCGGCCGACCTGAAGCTCGCAATCGCCTCGTCGGCTGTGGCAAGCCGCACGCCCCCGGCCTTCCAGGCGGTGAGGCAGCTCGCGGTGCGGCCCTCGTCCAGGCCGGCGGCGGCGTCCTCGACGAACGTCACCGACCGGCCTCTGGCGAGAAGTCCGCGGATTGCCGCGTCGTTGCACACATCTGTAGCGACGCCGAAGAGGACGATCTCTTGCGGATCGAGCCGCTCGAGCAGGCGCTCCGCGTTCGGGTTCGTGAAGACGTCGAAGGACTTCTTGAGGAGCAGGAACTCGCGTCCCTCGAGCCACTTCTCGGGGACCTCGGTGAGTGCGAGCGGCACCGGGTCGGCCTGCATCGTCTCCGCGATCTTCTCGGCGCCGCGCGTCCCGCGCAGGCAATGCGGCGGGTACGTGGTGCTGAAGTCGGGCGCGTCCGAGATCTCGTCGTCGGTCAGCTCGTGGTCGTCGGCGGAGGCGACGTGCACGATCCCCGCCTCGCGTGCAGCCGCGACAAGCTTCGCCATCGCGCGAACGGCGTCGGTGGCGCCGGGCACGGCGAGCTTGCCGTCGGCGTGCACGAAGTCGACCTGCGTGTCGACGTCCCAGAGGAGGTGCTTCACGTCACGAGCTCGAGGCGCGAGCTCGGGCGGTACCGGCGGCCCACCTTCGCCGACGGCTTGCCGTCGGTCACGACGATGTCGCCGGTGAAGTCGTTCGAGCCGCGGATCAGCGACGAGCCGACGCCGTAGGCGTCGACGGGAACACCGTCCTCCTCGAACTGCGCGATCTTGTCGACGGTGAAGCCGCCCGAGACCACGATGCGCACCGCGTCGTACCCGTCGTCGTCGAGTGCCTTGCGCAGCTTCCACACGAGCTGCGGGTTGACGCCGGTCGGCTTGAAGTCGCCCATCTCCTCCCACAGCGAGCGGTCGACGAGCGACTCCGACGTGTCGAGGCGCACGCCCCAGAGGCGCTGGCCGAGCGCGCGCGCGACGTCGAGCGCCGTGCGCACGGAGTCGTTCTCGAAGTCGACGAGCACCGTGATGTTCATGTCGTCCGGCGCCCAATTCGCGAAGTGCTTCGCCGCGGCGACGGTGTTGCCGCCGTACGCCGCGATCAGCGCGTGCGGCACGGTGCCGAGCCCGCTGCCGCCCCACCACGACGCCTGCTCTTCGGTCGTGACGCCGATCGGCGCGCCCACGATCTGCCCCGCGACGTACGCGGCGTAGCCGTCGCCTGTCTGCACGCGGTGGTGGTCGTGTCGCGCCGGCATGAAGATCACCGGCTTGCCGTTCGCCGCGCGCAAGGTGTTGACGACGTTGGTCGTGATCAGCGTGCGCCGCGCGAGTGTCCCGAGATACACCGTCTCGAGATGCGCAAAGGTCGTGTAGTCGCCTTCGATCGTCAGCACCGGCTCGTACGGCTCGATCGAGTCGCCGTCGTAGAGCGCGTGCACCGTCAGCGCGTCGAAGTCGTCGGCGCACAGCTTGAGGATCGCGATCGCCTCGTCCATCCCGCCGAGGTACGCATGGCGCTTCTGGAAGACCTGCAGGACGACCTGCGGGTGCCGGCCGTCCTCGAGCAGCGCGTCGCGCGTGTGGTTGAAGTACGCGTCCGTGTACCAACCGGCGCGCATCTTCTCGACCGGCAGGTCGAAGATCGCGGGGTCGAGCCGCCTGCGCGTCGAGACCGTCACCGCTCGAGCTCCAGGCACGCGTGCAACGCGGCTTCTGCGACCTCCACCTGGTCGGGCGACGGCTCACGCGTTCCCAGCCGGTGCTGCAGCTCGTGCCCCGGCTTCGCGAGCGCGCGCGAGAGCGGATGACCGGGATGGCGCGTCATCCAGCCGAAGATCTCCACCGACGCGGCAACCGAACCGACCGCACCCGCGAGCTTCGCCGCGGGCCGCAGGCGCGCGGGCGCACGTTCGGCCGCGAGGTTGCCGAGCGCGGTCGTGATCAGCATCGGGGCGAGCAGGTGGGAGCCGCAGCGCTCGTGCTCCTTCGGCCGCGCACCGTCGTGCTCGTAGCCGCCGATCGACATGTGCTCGGCGCCGTGGTAGGCGGCGAGCTCGCCACCGCGCAGCGCGAAGGCGGCGGGGGCGACGGAGAGCACGCCCGTGATCAGCTCGCGGGCGAGCGGGCGCAGGCCGCTGGCGCGCAGGCCGCGCAGCACGACCGCGCTGCCGAGCATCGACGCGAGCACGCGCGGCCGCTCCATCGGCAGCTCCGCCTCGGGGAGCGCGCGCTTCACTTGCGGCAGCAGCGCGAAGACCTCGGCCAGGCGCGCCGGCCCGCGGAGGATCGGGTTGCGCACGTCGGCAGCGCGGAAGCGCTTGCGCTTCGCGACGACCTTCAGCTCGCCGTCGGCGGTCCGCACTGCGCACGCCCACGCCTTCGGGCCGTGCACGAGCACGCCGTTGGCGAGCGCCATCCCACCGAGACGGACTCTCTCGGTCACGAGCGGGAGCGTAGCCGCAGCGCGTCCTGCAGCCGCGCCGCTGCGGGCCCCGGAGCGCCGCCGCCGATCGCCTGACCGTCGACGGAGATCACCGGCACCACCTCGCGGATCGACGACGTCGTGAACGCCTCGTCGGCGCCGAGCAGCTGGTCGAGCGGGAACTCACCTTCGTTGGCGCCCGACAGCTCGACCATCACGCTGCGCGTCACGCCCGGGAGCACGCCGGCACCCACCGTCGGCGTGAAGAGCTGCTCGCCTTTCCGCCACCAGATGTTCGCGGTCGGCAGCTCGCGCACGGTTCCGTCCGCGACGAAGAGCGCGTCGTCGCCACCCGCCCGCTCGGCGAAGCGCCGTGCCGCGAAGGCAGCCGCATACGACGTCGACTTGACGCCGGCGAGGAGCGCCGGAGCGTCGAGCTCGAGGGAGATGAGCCGGAGCCCACGCGCGCGTGCGTCTTCGAGGTCGTCGGGCAGCGCCGCAGCCGTCGCGACGAGCAGCTGCTCGGTGCGATAGATGCGCAGCACGTGGTCGGGTGGCGCGGCCGAGACGACGAGCTCGACGAGCTCCTCGACGCCTTCGGCGGGTGGCAGTGCAAGCGCCTCGATCGACGTGCGCAGCCGGTCGAGGTGGCGGTCGAGCAGGAACGGCTTGCCGCCGTAGGTCGGCAACGTCTCGAACGCGACCGAGCCGCGCAGCAGCGACTCGTCGTCGGCGCTGAACACGGGCGCGGACGGGTCGACGAGCCCTCGCCCCTGCACGGCGACCGCGAGCAGGCTCATACGGGCAGCAGCCCTCCGACGCGCGCGAGCAGCGGGCGCGCCTTGACCCACGACTCCTCGATCTCGGCCTCGGGGTCGGAGTCCCACACGATCCCGCCGCCGACCCAGAGATGCACGCGCCCGTCGACGACGGCGAACGTGCGGATCGTCAGCGCGAGGTCGAAGTCGCCGTTCGCGTGCACGGTCCCGAGCGCGCCCATCGACGCGCCGCGGCCGACCGGTTCGAGCCGCGCGATGTGGTCGATCGCGGAGATCTTCGGCGCACCGGTGATCGAGCCGCCGGGAAAGGTGGCGCGCAGGATCTCCGCGAGCGAGACGTCGTCGCGCAGCGTTCCCTCGACGGTCGAGACGAGATGCGTGACGCCGGCGAGCTCGTGCTGCACCATCAGCTCGGGCCAGCGAATCGAGCCGGGCTCGCACACGCGCGAGAGGTCGTTGCGCTCGAGGTCGACGATCATCACGTGCTCGGCTGCGTCCTTCTCGTCGTCGACGTCCTCGCCGATCGGGCGCGTCCCCTTGATCGGCTTCGTCCAGAGCCGATTGCCGCGACGCGAGAGGAAGAGCTCCGGCGACGCGGAGACGATCGAGTACGTATCGGTGTGCAGCGACTGCGTGTGCAGGGCGCCGAGCGCCGCGTCGAGTGCGCGCGGGTCGCCTTCGTACGACGCGGACAGGTGCTGCACGAGGTTCACCTGGTAGACGTCGCCGCGCGCGATCGCCGCGCGCACCTCGTCCACTGCCGCCGCGTAGTCCTCGGGCGCCCAGGTCGTGGCCCACTCGCCGACCCGACACGAACCTTGTAACAGTCTGTTACTTGCCCGGGTGCGCGCTGCGAGGAGCGGCAGGCGGGCGGGCTCGGGCGGCGACGGCCACGGTTCGCGGCGCAGCGTCTCCGACAGTCCGTAGCCGAGATAGACCTCCGCGCGTTCGCCCTCACGCAACTCGTCTGCGAGCCACGCCTCGAGCGCGTCGAACGCGCCGTCGGCCTCGTGGAGCTCAAGCACAGACGGCTTGCGCGGCGTGGCGCAGCCAGCGCACGCCGAGCTCGAGGTCGCTCACGGGCACGCGCTCGTTCGCCGAGTGGATGAGGCGGGCCGCCGTCTCCGAGTCCATGTCGCGCGCCGGGAAGAAGCCGTAGGCGACCGTCCCGAACGCGTCGCGCATCCAGTGCGAGTCGGTGAAGCCGGCGACGCAGATCGGCGCCGCTGCCGCGCCGGGCTCCTCCGACTCGACGAAGCTCTGCACCGCCTCCCACAGCGGACCGCCGATCTCGGAGCGCGTGCCGCCCTGTCCCTCGGTGTTCACGAGCTCGTAGTCGCCGTCGCCGAGCCACGCGCGCAGCTCGGCCTCGGCGCCCGCGGGCGTCTGGCCCGGCAGGAGCCGCACGTCGACCGTGATCTCGCAGAGCGCCGGGATCACGTTCCGCTTGTCGGAGGCGTGCGCCTTCGTCGGCGAGACGGTCATGCCGAGCAGCGGCTCGATCAGCTCGCCGGCGAGCGGCGCGACCGCACGCGCGCGCTCGAGGGCCGCGGCAGGGTCCGGCACCTCGCCGAGCAGCGCGGCGAGAAACCCTTCGACCTCCGGGATCAGCCGCGGCTCGACCTCGAACCCGCCCAGCCGCGCGACGAGCGGCGCCGCCTTGACGAGCGCGTTGTCGGCGATGCTCGGCATCGACGCGTGCCCGCTCCGCCCGTGCACGCGCAATATGAACGGCGACGACATCTTCTCGGCCGTCGCGCAGAGGTAGAGCACCTTCCCGCCGAGCTCGACGCGGTCGCCTGCGCCTTCGTTGACCGAGAAGTCCGCCCGCACCGCGTCCGGATGCGCCTCGACGAGCCACTGCAGGCCGAAGCCGTCGCCGACCTCCTCGTCGGCGGCCGCGATGAAGATCAGGTCGCCCGACCCGCGCCAGCCTTCGCGCGCGAGCGTCGCGAGCGCAACGGCCGACGCGGCGACCTCGCCCTTCATGTCGAGCGCGCCGCGTCCCCAGACGTGACCGTCGACGAGCTCGCCGCCGAACGGCTCGCGTTCCCACTCGGCGGGATCGGCGAGCACGACGTCGGTATGCGAGAGCAGCGCGAGCGACGGCCCGTTGCCCGTGCCGGGAATCCGCGCGACGAGATTCGCGCGCTCCGGCGTGCGCGCGTACAGCTCGCACTGCACGCCGGCCGCTCCGAGGTAGTCGCGCAGCAGCTCCGCCGCGAGCGTCTCGTTGCCCGGCGGGTTCGTCGTGTCGAGTCGGATCAGGCGCTGCGCGAGGTCTGCGACCTCGCTCACTTCCGCCGCCCGAGCACGAGCAGGTAGCGGCGAGGCGCACGCACCATTCCGTCCTTGGTGCGGTACGTCTCGTACAGCTCGACGAACGCTTCGTGGAACTTCTGCTTCCCCTCTTCGTCGAGCTGGGCGATCAGCGCGATCACCGGCGGCGCGGACTCGGAGAAGAGCTTCCAGATCTCCTCGCCCGACTCCGCCTCGAGCCAGAGCGTGCCGTCCTCGAACTCGAGCTCGAAGTGCTCGCCGAGCATGTCCTCGACGTGGTCCTCGCGGCCCCACTCGTACGCCTCGCGTCCTTCGATCGGGCTCTCGGTGAAACGGCGGTAGAGCTCGCCGAGCTTCGGGTTCGGCTTCCACGCCGTGAAGCCGAGGCGTGCACCGGGGCACGAGACCCGCGCGACCTCCTCGGCGACGTTCGCATGGTCGGGCGCGAAGATCAGCCCGAAGTTCGACGCAAGCACGTCGAAGCACGAGTCCTCGTACGGGAGGTACTCGACGTCGCCGCGGTCGAAGGTGATCTGCAGCCCCTCTTCCTCGGCGCGCTCGCGCGCCTTGCCGAGCATCGGCTCCGCGATGTCGATGCCGGTGACGGCCGCGCCCTTGCGCGCCGCGCGCACCGCCACCTCGGCCGTCCCGGTCGCGAGATCGAGCACGCGCTCGCCGGCGCCGATCTCGAGCAGGTTGACGAGCTGGTCCGCGACCGGCGCCAAGCGGGCCGCAAACCGCTCGTACGTGCCGGCGCTCCAGACCTCGCTCACCGTCCGAGAGCATACTTTCGGCGTGGGTGACCTCTTCAGCGAGGCCGCGGGGCGGCGCCTCGGGGCCTCTGCGCCGCTGGCCCAGCGCCTGCGGCCGACGACGCTCGACGACTTCGTCGGGCAGGAGCACGTGGTCGGCCCCGGACGCGCACTGCGCCTCGCGATCGAGCAGGATCGCGTCCCCTCGATGATCCTCTACGGCCCGCCCGGCTCGGGGAAGACGACCCTCGCGCGGATCGTCGCCCAGACCACGGGCGCCGAGTTCGCAGAGCTCTCCGCGGTGCAGGCGACGGTCGCGAACGTGCGCGAGGTGCTGAAGCAGGCGCGGGAAAGGCTCGGCGCGAGCGGGCAGCGGACGATCCTCTTCCTCGACGAGATCCACCGCTTCAACAAGGCGCAGCAGGACGCGCTCCTCCCCGGCGTCGAGGAGGGCCTCGTGACGCTGATCGGCGCGACGACGGAGAACCCGTACTTCGAGGTCAACTCGGCGCTGCTCTCCCGCGCGCAGATCTACGAGCTCGAACCGCACTCGATCGAGACGCTGCGCGGCGTCGTGCGCCGCGGCGCCGAGGCGCTCGACGCGGTCGTGCCCGAAGACGTCGAGGAGATGATCGCAACACGCGCGGGCGGCGATGCGCGCAACGCGCTGAACATCCTCGAGCTGTCGGTCGAGACGGCGCGCGCGGAAGGCGTCGAGCTCGAGGAACGGCACGTCGAGGACGCGGCGCGCAAGCGTCCGCTCGCCTACGACAAGGGCGGCGACCGTCATTACGACTTCATCTCCGCGTGGATCAAGTCCACGCGGGCCGGCGACGTGCAGGCGTCCGTCTACTACCTCGCCGCGATGCTCGAGGGCGGCGAGGACGCGCGGTTCATCGTGCGGCGCATGATCGTGCTCGCCTCCGAGGACATCGGCAACGCCGACCCGCAAGCGCTGCTCGTCGCGGTCGCTGCGGCCCAGGCGGTCGAGCACGTCGGGCTGCCGGAAGCGCGACTCAACCTCGCGCAGGCCGCCGTCTACCTCGCGCGCGCGCCCAAGTCGAACGCGTCCTACGTGGCGCTCGGGAAGGCGACGCAGGACGTGCGCGAGCGCGGGCACCTGATGCCGCCCGCCGCGCTGCGCTCGGCCGCGTACCCCGGCGCGAAGAAGCTCGGGCGCGGGCAGGGCTACGTCTATCCGCACGCCGACGAGCGCGGCTTCGCCGTCGACTGCCTGCCCGACGAGCTCGCCGGGACCGTCTACTACGAGCCGTCCGGGATCGGTGACGAGGTGGAGGTGGAACGAAGCGCTAGAGCGTTGCCTCGAGCGCGGCCTCGAACTGCTCCGGAGTGACCGGCTTCGCGAGGATCGTCAGCGGCTTCGTGCGGCCGAAGGCGCGCATCTTCGCCTTCAGCGGGTCGCCGGTGACGACGATCACCGGCACATCGCCGTCGAGATGCTCCGCGACGGCGAACCCGTCCATGCCCGGCAAGCCGATGTCGAGCACGGCGAGCATCGCCTTCTGCGCTCCGAGCGCCTTCAGCGCCTCTTCGCCCGAGCCGGCCGCGATCACGCGGTAGCCCTGCCCTTCGAGGATCGTCGCGAGGTATGCACGCAGGCCGCTGTCGTCCTCGACGACGAGGACGGGGCGCGACAGGGGGTCTGGGTCGCCGAGTGCATCCTTGCGTTGGAACACGCGCGGCTCCCACGCTACTCCCGGATTGTCGAAGTTTCTACCCCATTTCAGAGAATTCGCGCGCCCATTGCACTCGCGATCAACTCGACGGCCAGCCCGCCCGTCTCGTTCTCGCGGTCGAGGATCGGGTTCACCTCGACCACCTCGATCGAGTCGAGGCGCCCCGACTCGGCGACGAGCTCGAGCGCGAGGTGGGCCTCGCGGTAGGAGAGCCCGCCGCGGACCGGGGTGCCGACACCCGGCGCGAACATCGGGTCGACCGCGTCGAGGTCGAGGCTGACGTGCAGGAAGGAGGTCTCGGCGAGGAATTCCAGGGCCTCGGCGAGCACGCGCTCGATCCCCAGCCGGTCGAGGTCGCTCATCGTGAAGACCCGTACGTCGAGCTCCTTGATCAGCTCGCGCTCGCCCGGGTCGAGCGACCGCACGCCGACGAGCGCCGCCCGCGCGACGGACGGGGTCGGATAGACGTCCGACTCGAACACGTCGCCGGCTGCACCGAACGCAGCGGCGAGCGGCATCCCGTGCACGTTGCCGCTCGGCGAGGTCGACGGACGGTTGAGGTCGCCGTGCGCGTCGATCCAGAGCGCGCCGCCCGCCCCGCGGCTCTTGGCCATCCCGCCGAGCGTGCCCATCGCGATCGAATGGTCGCCGCCGAGCACGAGCGGCAGCAGCCCCTGCCCGGCCGCGTCGTCGACGAGCGCGGCGACCTTCTCGCACGCCTGCTTGATCGGGCCGAGGTAGCGGCAGGTCTCGCTCCCCTCGTCGGTCGCCTCGGGCACGGGCGAGCGGATGTCGCCCCAGTCGGAGACCTCGCGCCCGAGCTGTTCGAGCCGCTGGGAGAGCCCGGCGTAGCGGATCGCGGAGGGGCCCATGTCGACGCCGCGCCGGCCCGCGCCGAGGTCGAGCCCGGCGCCGATGATCGCGACGGGTTGACGAGTTTCTGCGGAACTCACGGCGGGAATCTACGGGAACTTCCGATGACCGACGGCCCGATCACGGTCCTGCTGGCGGACGACGACGAGCTCTTTCTCGAGTCGCTCCGAGCGTTGATCGACCGACAGCCCGAGCTGGCGGTCGTTGCAGCTGCCCAAAACGGGGTGGAGGCGATCGACCTCGCCGAGCAGCTCGACCCGGACGCCGTCGTGGTCGACCTGCACATGCCGCTCCTCGACGGCGTGACCGCGGTCTCGCGCCTGCGCCGCGACCACCCGCACCTCTGCCTGATCGTCCTCACCGGCGACTCGGACACGGAGCTCCACCGCGCCGCGGTCGAGGCCGGCGCGGACGGCGTCCTGCAGAAGCACGAGATGGCGCGCGCGCTCGTCGACCGGCTGGCGGGGATCAGACCGCCCAAGATCGCCTGATCGGCGCCGCTACACTCACGCCGCGCGGCGAGGTAGCTCAGTTGGTAGAGCACACGGCTGAAAACCGTGGTGTCGCCGGTTCAAGTCCGGCCCTCGCCACTTCTGCCCGCACGAAAAGAGACGTCCGGGCCGGTGCTACCGCGTCGCGAACGCCTCCTTGGCCGGGACCCTACGCCTTGCGGGCGAGCAGCGACAAGCCGTTCCCGACCGAGAAGTCCGCAACGTGCGTGAAGCGCCGCCGTTCGAGCTCTGCCCGCACGCGCTCGAGCGGCACCCAGATCGGCGTTCCGGCTCCCATGCTGTAGGAGACGGCGAGGTGGCCACCCGGCGCGGTGACGCGCGCGAGCTCGTCGAAGAAGGGGATCATGTTGTTGAGCGTCACGAGGTCGAACGCACCGCTCTCGTACGGCAGCTTGGACGCGTCGCCGACGTCGTACCGCTGCGGGCCGAGGCGACGCGCCTCCGCGATCATCCCCGGCGAGACGTCGACGCCGGTCACGTCGGCGTCCGGCCAACGTTCGGCGAGCACGCGCGCGACCGCACCGGATCCGGTCCCGACGTCGAGCGCGCGCTGCGGTGCGTGCGGCAATCCGTCGAGCGCCGCTTCGATCGGCGCGAGCCGCTCGCGTGAGACGCGCGTCGCCTCCCACTCCGGAGCGAGCC
>Ga0209577_10007261_pt1 | contig 10201 bp, 11 predicted proteins | sample GraSoiAngelo_109_FD_185874 | JGI IMG/M metagenome (GOLD analysis project Ga0209577, IMG submission 185874) | Grasslands soil microbial communities from the Angelo Coastal Reserve, California, USA - 14_0903_12_20cm (SPAdes) (version 2) | ecosystem: Environmental > Terrestrial > Soil > Grasslands...
GGCAATTGGAAATTGACAATTGAGGCGGGTTACCAAGGGAACTTTGCTGCGCTCTTCGGCGGCATTAGAGTTTAGCCATGGCCACCAAGACCAAGACTCATTGCGCACAATGCGACCAGCCCGAGATCAAGTGTGATTGTGAGAAGTACTGCTGCTTCTGCCAGTCGCAAATCAACGTTCGCCTCTGTACCGACGGACTTTATTACTGTCAGGCCTGTCGTGAAGCCTGCGATTACAAGCCGGGGGAGTAGGCCGTCCAGCGTTGCAGTACCGCGCTAGAACATCCGTTTCTCAGCCGCTCTTGACTAAACCGTCTCCTTAAATCACCACCGCTTCCTTATACTCCCCAAACACTTTCCGCATGGCATCAGAGATTTCACCCACGGTGGCGTAAGCGTCGACCGCGGCTATGATGTGCGGCATGAGGTTGGCCCCGCTTCGGGCAGCTTCTTGCACGCCATTGATGGCTTGCTGCCATGTCTTGCTGTCGCGGCGGGCGCGCAAGGCTCGAAGACGCTCCACCTGCTTCGACTCCAAGGCGGGATCGATGCGCAGAATGGGGATGGGCTTTTCATCTTCTATCTGGAAACGGTTTACTCCTACGACCACGGCCTCATGGCGGTCCACCTGCTGCTGATATTCGTAAGCGGCGTTCTGGATTTCCTGCTGGACGAAGCCGCGCTCGATGGCCTTGAGCATGCCTCCCAGGGCGTCGATCTTTTCGAGGTAACCGGTGGCGTGTTTTTCGATTTCGTTGGTCAAGCTTTCCACGTAATACGAGCCGGCGAGCGGGTCGATGGTCTGCGGCGCGCCAGATTCGAAGGCGATGATCTGCTGGGTACGCAGGGCGATGCGCGCGGCCTGCTCGGTCGGCAGGGCAAGGGCTTCGTCATAGGAATTGGTGTGCAACGACTGCGTGCCTCCGAGCACGGCGGCAAGCGCTTGGATCGCGGTGCGGACGATGTTGTTTTCCGGTTGCTGGGCGGTAAGTGAGGAGCCGGCAGTTTGCGTGTGGAAGCGCAACATCCAGGAGCGGGGATTTTTGGCCTTGAACTGTTCGCGCATGATGCGGGCCCACATGCGGCGGGCGGCACGAAACTTGGCGACTTCTTCGAGAAAATTGCTGTGGGCGTTGAAGAAGAATGACAGGCGGGGCGCGAACTTATCTATGTCTAAACCGGCATTGATGGCAGCCTGCACGTAGGCGATTCCGTTGCCCAGCGTGAATGCCACTTCCTGGACCGCGGTGGAACCGGCTTCGCGCATGTGATAGCCGGAAATGGAAATCGTGTTCCACTCGGGCACGTTGTCGTTGGCCCAGGCGAACATGTCGGTGATGATGCGCATGGCCTGGTGAGGCGGATAGATGTAGGTTCCGCGGGCGATGTATTCCTTCAGCACATCATTCTGCACGGTGCCGGAAAGTTTGCGTATGTCTGCGCCCTGGCGCTTAGCCACGGCGATGTACAGTGCCAGGAGAATGGATCCGGTCGCGTTGATGGTCATCGAGGTTGAGATCTTTGTCAGATCGATGCCGTCGAAGAGGCGCTGCATATCTTCGATCGAGTCGATGGCCACACCCACTTTTCCGACTTCGCCTACGGCCAGCGGATTATCGGAGTCGAGACCTATTTGCGTGGGTAGGTCGAAGGCTACCGAAAGGCCCGTGGTTCCGTGGCCGAGCAGGTATTTGTAACGCTTATTGGATTCTTCGGCGTCGCCCATGCCGGCGTACTGGCGCATGGTCCAGAGTCGGCCGCGGTACATAGTCGCCTGTACTCCGCGGGTAAACGGGTACTCTCCGGGATAGCCGACTTGCTGGTCGTAGTTCCAGCCTTCCAGATCCGCTGGGGTGTAGAGCGGGTGCACGGGGATGTGAGAGGAAGTTTGTTGGGCATCAGCAACTTTGGCGGCCGATTTCGGGGCAGGTGTTTTTGCGATATTCGACATATGGCTTCAACCAAAAAACTTCAACCACCAAGGACACGAAGGAACACTAAGGAACGCAACGCCGGATGACGATACACCTCGAAGATTCACTTCCTACCTTTCGTGCACCTTCGTGTCCCTGGTGGTTGAGGTTTACGACTTTCGTCCTACCCGCCAGAAAGAGCTGAGGCCAAAGTAGGCGAATGTCACGCAAAAGCAGATCGCCACGGCAACCCGCCCCGGGCCGATCTTACCAGCCTGGTAGCGGGCGTACTCGCGAGCAGTTGCCAGGCCGCCGATCACCGCCAAAAACAGGAAAACAAAGCCCGTGACCTCGAGCCACAGTTGATGCAGCACACGAGCGAAAGAGGCAGCGGTGGTGCGAGCGGCGTGCATCACAGCGCCCACGGCGCGGTAGCGGCCGGCTTGCCGGGCAAGAACCCGCCCCAAGATCGTAAATTTGCGGGCTGTCGAAAGCGTCGGCATTGCTCGATTTTATCGTTGAAATTAGCAATGTTGCCGGCAATCTTCGGAGGTACAATACCTCGGCGCGGTGAGCCACGTCACGCAACCTTGTGACGTCTGCAGCATCATAAGAATTGAGCCGCTTTTGTCCGGTTGGGCTCGGGAAAGAAGGTCATGTGGACCAGCAGCTTAAGCAACTGATGAAGGAACTTGGAGAAGCGATTAACGAATCCCTGGCCGATTCGGAGCAGATCGCCGAAGTCGTTTCCCGGATTAAAGATGGGGGATACGACATCTTTCTGGTGCTGGAAGCTACGATTGGCGTAAGCAAGCAAGGCGAGAAGCCTGGCGACAAGACCTCACTGGTGACGACACTAAGCAGCAATCCCGAGTTCAAGATTAACGAGCAAGATCTCAAATTCCTGAAATCTCTGCGCATTAAGATAGATGAGGACGCGGCATAACCCGGCTCCTCACTGCATTTAGCAAAACACGTCAGCGGCTGAAGCCGGACCTCAAATCGCAGTACTGCAGCGCTGAAGCGCTGCGCCACCCAAAACCACCCCTGCTTTCATGCGCCTATTTCCGGTGTGCTACTATCTCGGGTTGCATTTGCGCCTTGGGCCTGCCTTGACCGATCGCCGCCCAAGACGGCAGGTTTCAGGGCACTTAGCCTGAGTCGACCGGACGCGCCATGAAAGATACGCTCGGAGTTCTGTTGGCGGGAGGCGCAGGCGAGCGCCTCTATCCCCTGACCCGCGACCGGGCCAAGCCGGCAGTTACCTTCGGCGGCATCTACCGCATCATCGACATCACGCTTTCCAACTGCGTTAACTCCGACCTGCGACGCGTCTACATTCTTACCCAATACAAGGCGCTTTCGCTGAACCGACACATCCGCGAAGGCTGGAACATTGTGGCGCGGGAGATGGGCGAGTTCATCGAGATCCTGCCGCCCATGAAGCGGGTCAGCGAGAATTGGTACATGGGGACGGCTGATGCCGTCTACCAGAACATTTATTCCATTGGCTCGGAGCAGCCCAAGCACGTGATGATTCTTTCGGGCGATCACATTTACAAGATGAATTATGGCCGCATGCTGAAGCAGCACACGGATTCGAATGCGGACGTGACGCTGGCCACGATATTAATGGATCCTTCGGAGTCATATCGCTTTGGCGTTGTCGAAATTGACCGCGATAGCCGGATTACCGGCTTTTTGGAGAAGCCGCGGCAGACGGATATTCGTTCGCCCTACGATCCCACAATGATTTCCGGATCCATGGGCATTTACATCTTCAATACGGATGTCCTCATTCCGGTGCTGCTTAAAGATGCCGAAGACCCGGACTCCAGCCACGATTTTGGCAAAGACATCCTGCCCAAGATGGTGGACGAATACCGCGTGTACTCGTTCAACTTTGTAGACGAGAACAAGAAGGAGGCACTCTACTGGCGAGATGTGGGAACGCTGGAAGCGTTTTACGAAGCCAACGTGGATATTGTCTCGGTCTCTCCGGTGTTCAACCTGTACGACTCGGAGTGGCCGATCCGCACCCACCAGCGGCAGTATCCCCCGGCGAAGTTCGTTTTTGCCGAGCCGGGACGCACGGGCACGGCGATCGATTCCATTGTGTCTTCAGGCTGCATCATTTCAGGCGGTTCGGTAAAAAACAGCGTCCTTTCGCCCGATGTGCGTGTGAATTCCTACACCGAGGTGGACGCCAGCATCCTGTTTTCCCATGTGAATGTGGGACGGCATTGCCGCATCCGGCGGGCGATCATCGATCGCGACGTGCACATCCCGGAAGGGACGACCATCGGCTACGACGCGGAAGCCGATCGCCAGAGATACTTCGTCACGGAGACCGGGATCACCGTGGTGACCCGTGACTACTCTTTGTTCGAGAATCCCGTAACGGTCGATTACTTCACCAGCGAATAGGCTTGTACCCTTCCGGACGAAATTCTTAACCACCAAGGACACGAAGGGGCACGAAGGAAGCCTCCCAGGGGGCGCTTTCTGGCGCTTTTCGACTTTCGCATCTTCGCCGTATATTCGCTCCTCCTTTTCCTCCCCTGCTACAATGCGTGCTTCATAATGCCAGGATCGAATTCGTGAACTTTTGGGACCACAAAAACGTATCTGTTATGTGGATGTTAAGGCTCGAGGTGTGCCTGCTGAGATAGCCGTTCGCGCGGCCGGGAACAGGGTGAACTTCGGGCTTGCAGGACCAGGAGTTCCGGGAGTGCTGGTTGGAAGACGTCCAGGTCGTCGCCTTGCTGGTCCGTCGCTGTGTAGCCGGCGATGCGGCTGCGTGGGAGGAAATTGTCCAGCGCTATCACCGCCGGATTTACAACATTTGCTACCGCTTTGCCGGGTCGGCGGACGATGCTCAGGATCTTACCCAGGAAGTCTTCATTAAGATGTATCGAACTTTGAACACATACGATGCCGGACGGGGAGGGCTGATGACCTGGGTCACCACCATCACACGGAATCTGCTGGTGGATCACTTCCGTAAGACCAAGCAGGATCGGGTGACTGACTCGCTGGATTCGGCGCCTTCCGAGCATGAAGACGCTATGCCGTTAAGCGAGCAGATCGTGGACAAGAAAGCGCCGCCGGATGCGGGGGTGCGGAGTCGCGAAACGGGCGAGGCAGTGCATCATGCGTTGCAAAAACTCTCACCGGAACTGCGCGAGGCTGTCATTCTCCGCGACCTGCAGGACATGGACTACCGCGAGATTGCCACGGTACTCAAAGTTCCCGAAGGAACCGTCAAGTCGCGAATCAACCGCGGGCGTGTGGAACTTGCACGCCTGCTGCAACGTACCTATAGGCAGGTGATGTGATGCCAGAAGAAACCAGAAACGGGATGCGCTGCGAGGAGTTCGATGCTCTTCTCAGCGACGCCCTGGATGAGAAGCTGACGGGTGCGCAGCTGGAGAGCTTTCAGGCTCATGCCCAGGCGTGCTCGGTTTGTGGGCCGCTTTTAGGTGAAGCGGAGACGGGGCAAGAGTCGCTGAAGTCTCTGGCGGAAGTCGCACCTCCGGTGAACCTGGTCCACAACATTCTGGCCAGCACCACCGGCATTGATACGGCACGCCTGCGGTCGGCTGCGACGGCGCAACGGGAACCGTCGTTCATTGATCGGCTGCGGGCCTTGGCCGGGACTTTGATGAGCCCGGTGCTTGGAACTATCCGGCAGCCGCGTTTTGCGATGTCCTTTGGGATGGCGTTTTTCTCGTTATCGATCGCCATGAGCGTGGCTGGGGTGAAGTTGTCCGACCTGAAACAGGTGGACCTGCGTCCCAGCGCGGTTAAGCGAACTTACTACACCACAAGCGGAAAGGTGGTGAAGTATTACGAAAACATCCGCTTCGTGTACGAGATCGAGTCGCGAGTGCGGGACTTGAAGCGGGCGACTACGCCGGCAGAGCCAGGACCAAAGAAGAAAGACGAAAATCGCAAGAACAACAACACGAGTGGAGAACCTGAACAGAAAAAGGAACAGAACTACAGCCGGGGGGAGAACCAGCCAGTACTCGCTTTCGCTCCGAAGGATCCGACTGTCGTGACGGTTACCACGAACAGGAGGCTTGTATGAACTGCGCCAGCCACACGGAAGTATCGGCGGTGGCCTATTGCCGCACGTGCGGAAAACCGCTGTGCGCGAACTGCACGCGGGATGTGCGGGGGGTCATCTATTGCGAGCACTGTATTGCAGAACGCCTGGGAGAAGTGCAGCCGCCCCCGGCAGCTTACCAGCCGGGAGTGGATGCCAGAGCGCAGCTGGCCCAGGAGCGCCTGCCCAGCCCCGGCTTAGCCGCCGTCCTCGGATTCATTCCCGGCGTGGGCGCGATGTACAACGGGCAATTCATGAAGGGTTTTATACACGTCATGGTGTTCGTGTGCCTCATTTGGATGGCTGACCATTTCGGCCCGATCATGGTTCCGGTCTTTTTTGCTTATTTTTTCTATTTGGTCTTCGACGCCTACAAGACAGCTCATGCCATTGAGCTTGGACAACCGCTGCCGGATCCGTTTGGAATGGAGCGCATGTTCGGACCGGACGCCGTGGCGCGCCGGGCGACGCCACATGCCCCTGCCAGTCCGGTCGCAAGCAATCCCGGAGGACAGGAGCAGACCGTTGCTGCCACCGAGGAGTGTGGGCGTCGCGCGCCCACCGGGGCGATTGTGCTCATTATCCTGGGGGTTCTTTTTCTATTCAATAGTCTGGGTTTCTTGGAATTCAACTGGGTACACCGGTTCTGGCCCGTGATTCTGATTCTGCTGGGCGGCTGGCTGTTCGTTCAGCGATGGAACCGGTAGGGAGTTCAATATGGATGGCTATCAATACAATCGCGCCTGCCGCTGCACGCGTTGTCGCAGCCGAGGGATTATGTGGCCAGTCATTCTGATCACCCTGGGGATTCTGTTCCTGCTGGACAACCTGGGGGTACATGGTTTGGGCTTCGACCGGACCTGGCCGGTCATTCTGTTGGTGATTGGGGGAGTCAAACTGCTGCAAAGCAACGCTCCGACTGATGATCACGTGCCGCCGGCCTTGCCTCCAGCCCCATTAGGAGCGGGCAGTGTCCCGCCGGGACAAATGCCGCCGCCCTCAAGCGAGGTGAGAAATGTCTAGTCCTGCGATGACTCCCAGGAGGCCGCGTTCACTTGCGGGCCCGGTGGTCCTGATCATTATGGGAGTTTTCCTCCTGTTGCGGACGATGGGCGTCCTGCACTGGTCGCTGTGGCACGTGTTTGCGCGCTTCTGGCCTCTGCTGTTGATCTTGTGGGGCGTGATCAAGCTGATTGAATATCAGCAGGCAAAGCAGGAAGGATTGCGTCCGCGCGGTATCGGCGCTGGCGGCGTGTTTCTGATTATTTGCCTCATCGTCTTCGGACTGGCGGCAACGGAGACTTCGCGAGTCAACTGGGGCGCGCTGCGCGACGAGATCAACATTGACGACGAAGACTTCCAGTTCTTTGGCAATACCTACAACTTCGAGGATGAGTTAACGCAGGCTTTTCCTCCGGGCGCGAATCTCAAGGTAGTGGACGATCATGGCGCGGTAAATGTGAGCGTCGCAGAGGACAATCAGATCAAGGTAGTGATCCGCAAACGAGTTGGGGCCGACGACCAGCAGACAGCGGACAAGTACAACGCTCAAACCAAGCCGAAGCTTACGGTCACCGGCAATACGGTGACGCTGGACGCGAATACAGACGGGGCTGGGCAACATTCAATCGCGACAGATATGGATGTGTTCTTACCACGAAAAGCTGCGGTCTCCATTACTTCACGGCGTGGTGATGTGAATGTGAACGAGCGCGATGGCAATCTTGACATCTCGAATCGCAAAGGCCAAGTCGCGATCGAGGACATAAACGGCAACGCAGCTTTGAACCTGGAAGGTAGCTCAGCACGCGCCGAACGCGTTTCCGGCAATGTTTCCATCGAAGGCCGGGCCAAGGATGTAGATCTGAAAGAAGTGAAAGGCGCGGTTCACCTGAACGGTGAATTCATGGAGAGCGTGCGGCTGTCGGAGATCGCCAAGGGCGTGACGTTTAAATCGGCGCGTACCGACATGGAATTTTCCCGGCTGGATGGCGAGCTTGATCTGGATTCGGGTGATCTGCGGGCCAGTTCCCTTAATGGACCTGTGCGCCTGCTGACCCGTGCCAAGGATGTTCACCTGGACCAGGTTTCGGGCGATGTACGGGTTGAGGACGAGAACGGCACGGTGGAACTGCAGCTCAGGAGTTTGGGAAACGTACAAATCCAGAATCGTAGAGGGGATGTTCAGATTACATTACCCGCCAAGGCCGGATTCCAGGTGGACGCGCGCTCGCGGGGTGGTGACATCGAATCCGATTTTGGTGAGCTGAAAATCGACAAGGCCAACGATCAGGTCATTGCAACAGGAACTGTGGCCAGTGGCGGCCCCCGCCTGGTGATCACGAACGAGCACGGCACGATTGAAATTCGCAAAGGAGCGGCCGTTGCTGCTGCCCCTCCCGCTCCTGCACCTCCGAAAGCGCCCAAAGCGCTCCCTGCTCCGAAGGCAAAGGCGGTGGAGGAAACGGAGAATTGAAAGGGCAGGCTCCCGCCTTAAGGCTCAGTGCTAGATTTCTCTTTGTAAAGGCGCAGCCCGGTCGCGCGGGCAACCCGATCAGGACCTTGTCTGAGTCAGCTTCTGCTCAACCAGTTCCTCAATCCTCCGCAGGACTTCATCTTCTGGGAGATTCGTAGAATCAATAATCACCGCGTCGGGAGCCGGCACCAGGGGTGAGGTAGCGCGGGTGCGGTCGCGACGGTCGCGCTCGCGCAGTTCGGCTGCGGTTGCCTCGGCGGAGGGACCTCTGATCTTCTGCTGATCGAGGCGGCGCTGCTCGCGGACTACCGGGTCGGCATCGAGAAAAATCTTCAAGTCGGCATCAGGAAAAACTTTGGTTCCGATGTCGCGCCCTTCCATAATGACGCCACCTCCGGTTCCCAACTCGCGCAGGCGGTCTACCATCCATTCACGCACCTTGGGATTGACCGAAACGCGGGAGGCGGCCTCGCTGACATCACGTTCACGAATGCGAGCGGAAACATCCTTGCCGTCGAGCAGGACGCGGTTGCCTCCGAGGCTGGGTTCGAGCTTGATGCGTGATTTCTTGGCCAGATCCAGGAGGGCGGCTTCGTCGTCGAAAGAAACGTCCCACTCGATGGCCTTCAAAGCGAGTGCCCGGTACATGGCGCCGCTTTCCAGGTTGGTGTAGCCGAGTTTGCGGGCGAGGCGGGAAGCGATGGTACTTTTGCCGGCACCGGCCGGACCATCGATGGCGATGATGAGCTTGCGTTCTGGCGGAGTATCCATCGTGTGCAGTGCACTGCGCGCTCGGCGATTCAGGTTAACAGAAGATGGCGCTGGGCAAAACCTAAGCCTCCGCTTCGCTACTGCACGCACTCAGGCCCGGCGAGGGGCTGGGGTTCTTCGAGGAGCACTCCGCTGCTCGGGAGCGCGTGTCGTCATTTCCGTCTTCGGCGGGGTAACCTGAATCAAGGAGCGGTTTCCGACGTGGATGAAACTCAGTTCACGGGCGGCCAGCAAGGCATTGACAGCTTCTCTTACGCGCGAGCGAGGCACCAGATTTCCAAAAAAGTTCTCCAGTTCCTGCTGGTCCGCGGCGATGACGCAATCGAGATACTTGGATATCAGGGCGGACAAAGCCTCTCCCACCGAAATTCCGATACCTTCCCGCACTGCATCGGGAGTCCAGCGGTAGAGTACGTCCCACACGGAGCCTTCGGTCGGGCTGTAATCTACGCGGGTGATGCGAAGCTTGGACCAGAGCTCGCCAAGCGCGTGATCGAGGGCCGCAAGCGATATGCTGCCGCCCAAAGCTTCGACCATCTTCTGCTTCGAAATTGGACCCTGACGCCGGATGACCTCGAAGGAATCGCAGGCCAACTGGGAATATTCCGAGCGCGGCCCGGCTTTAGGCGCCTGACGAGGATTGCGCTCGCCCACGAGCGCGTAAAAGTAAGGGAACACCGAAGCGGCTACCAGGAAATTGTTATTTTCGTCGAACAGGTTGGCCTCGAAGGCGGCGCGCTCGCGCAGCAGGCGGACCATGAGCTCGGTTGCTTCCTGGGCGCGAGGATCAGCGAAAGCATGCTGCCAGGTGGGCAGGCGCTCGTCGGAACCGGCCCAGGCTCCGATGAAGGTGGGCACCAGTACCGGCGGGCGGAGAGGATACATGAGGCAAAAACCGACCGCCTCGATGAAGGCGCGGGCGTCCTCGAGA
>Ga0209577_10007262_pt1 | contig 10200 bp, 11 predicted proteins | sample GraSoiAngelo_109_FD_185874 | JGI IMG/M metagenome (GOLD analysis project Ga0209577, IMG submission 185874) | Grasslands soil microbial communities from the Angelo Coastal Reserve, California, USA - 14_0903_12_20cm (SPAdes) (version 2) | ecosystem: Environmental > Terrestrial > Soil > Grasslands...
TGAGCCCGGGAAGCGAACAACGACTTGCTGCCCGGCCTGGGCTCCCTTGAGGCCGTCTTCGACTTGAATGATCGCTTCCTGCCAGTCGGCGTCGTGCTCGGTGATCCGTTTGGGACGCGCCGGCGTGGCGGCGAGCTCGGCCGGACGCACCTGCTCCACGCGGCCCGCGACCACCATCGCCGCTTTCTGAATGTGCGCCCGCAGTTCCGCGTCGTTCACGTCGCGCCGAGCCCGCGCCACCGCCTCCTGCTGGTCCGCCACCACGACCGGGGAGTGTCCCAGCTCGTGGCCCACCTCGCGCACGGCCACCCCCCGCCCGAAGATCCAGCCTGTCGTGTAGAAAGTCGCCTGAGTTCCTGCTTTCAGCGAGCCGGGCCGTACGGTTTGCACGGTGACGGAATCGCCCGGCTTCAAGTCGACCGCGGCGGGCTTTTCGAGCACCTGGTCTACGCGGGCCACGACGGTCCGGGCCGATGCGGGGACCTCGGAGACCGCGACGGCCCCGACCTGGGTGACGGTTCCGATGAAGACGATGTCGGACTGCTTCACGAGCGCCGCGCGGCTCATTTGGGTGACCGCCGGCGATCCGAGCAACGAAAGGGCGAACGTGAGTAGAGTCGCTGACCGAGTGTGCATAAGACCCTCACTGCGACCGGTCTGCGGTCATGGCAGAACGGGGACGCTGAAGAAGAACGGATCGATCGAGACGGCCACCGGGGCGCCCGAGCCGTCGAGCAGCCGATGCGTCGGGAAGTCCACGTGCCGTTGATACACCACGCCTTGGGGGAAGTTAGCGGAATCGGGCGTATTGTTCGCCGAAAAAATGCCGAGGAACTCGCTGCCGCGCGTGAGCAGGCAGTTGTAGTCGCCGATGTACGGCAGGAACTGGAAGGTCGGCGTCGTGGCCGGGGCGGTGGCGAGCACGACGTCCTGGTGCGTGGCGAAGCCGTCCCGCGACTGTTCCAAGTGGGTGACCCACCGGCTGGCGTCCCCAGTCCCGGTCGACCCGGTCACCTGCTGATACAACAGGCCGACGGTGCCGTTGGTGGAGACCGCCAGGCTCGCGTCGGTGGCGTTCGTCAGGGTACGCAGGTCGCCGCTCCAGGTCGCGCCGCGGTCGGTCGAGCGCCGCACGTGCACCGTGTAGATGTCGCCCGTCCCGGCACGGTCGGCCCATGCCAGGTAGACGTTATCGCTGTGCAGCGCATCGACCGCGATCGACAGCGTAGAGCCGATGCGCTCCTGTCCCAGCGTCGGCGCGTTGGACCAGGGGATCGTCACGTGCGTCGCTACCAGACGGCCGGGGAGATGGTCCGACGGGTCGACCAGGTCCCGGAACGGGGTGGCGCCGGTGGCGCCGCTGTCGTCGCGCACCACGACCACATCGCTCGTCACATTCGACGCCGTGTTCGAACGCCAGCCAAAGTACGCCACGTACACGGTGTGATCCTGCGCCAGGGCGGGACGGATGGAGGGTCCGTTTTGCCCCACGGTGGTGCGGGTTTCGATTCTCCGGGACGCGAACGTCGCGCCCCCGTTGAGCGAGACGTCGACGGTGGCGGTGCGCCCGTCGGGTGCGTCGAAATCATTGAGGCCGACGTACACGCGATCGGCGCTGGAGACCTCGGTCGCGCGGACGAACGGTTGATCGATGTCGGGGCGCGACGCCTGCAGCGTCATCGTCGCGGGCGAGAAGAAGTCGGCGGCCTTGAGCTCATTCAAGGGGAATTCGGGCACCTTGATGATCCCGGCGTACAGCACCGGGGGGTTGCCCCCCACCGCGTGGGTGATGTCGGCCGTCATCGCCTCGCTCGGGAGCGTGTTGCGCAGCGTCCAGGAGTCGCCCCCATCGTCCGAGACGAAGATCGGCGCCGTGGCGCTGGCAGAGCCGCCGGGATTGGGCGTGAAGGCAGAGGCCGCCATGAGCTTCGGGTTCGAGCCGTACAGCGCCAGGAACGGCTCGGCGTCCTGCCAGGTTTCCCCGCTCAGCGAGACCGGAACCAGGTCCACGACCCGGATGCCCGCGAGCTTGCCCGGTGGCGCCTGCTGGTCTGGCTGGGCACAGGCGACGCACAGGGCGGCTGCGATGGTAATCACTCTCGTCCACATTATGACAAGTTACAGCAGGATCAAGCCTCGCCGCAGGCCCCTCGCCACTGCTTCCGCCCGGTTCGAGGCGTCGAGTTTTTCGTAGATGGCCGCGAGATGGGTCTTGACGGTGTGCTCGGAGATGCCGAGCCGCACGGCAATTTCCTTGTTCACGAGCCCCTCGCCGAGCAGCGTCAGGACCTGCCGTTCACGCGTGGTCAGAACATGATCTCCGCTGTCGACCGGCGCACCGGCGCCGTCGGGTGGCGTGCCTTCGAGCAACGCCCCTGCCACCGCCGCCGGCAGGGACGCGAGCCCCGCTGCCGCCGCGCGCACGGCCGCGCGGATCTCCTCCGGCGCCGCGCTGCGCGGCAGAACGGCCCGCGCGCCCGCGCGTAACATCCGAGCTGCAGCCTCGCCATCGAGATCCTCCAGCAGCACTACCAACGGCGGCGCGGCGCGGTGCGGCTGCTGCTCGAGGAGCACGGGGAGGGGGAGGGGGAGGGGGAGGTGAGACTCAGGCCCGGAGTCGAGCAGGATGACGTCGGGCAGATCAGGAGCGTCGGCCCCGGCGAGGAGGACCACGCCCGCGTCCTGGGCGACGGCGTGTTCGAGCGCTCGCCGCGTGCCCGAGGTCGGAGCCACGATGAGCACCCGTATCACGATGCCACCAGCGCGCGCGGGCGTCGCACCCATGCCGCGACCGCCGCCGCGGGGACCGCCAGCGCCAGGCTGCCCTGGATCATGGTGTTGACGCCGACGAGTCGTCCCGCAGCGTCAGCGAGTGGGCCGCCCGAGAACCCGGGCGCGAGGCGCACATCTGCCCGAACCCAGCGCGGTGTGCGACCGTCGCGCGCACTCTCGTCGGCGTGTACGATGCCAAGCGTGGCCGCGCCCACGAACCCACCCGGATGACCGATGGCGATCACCAACTCACCCACGTGCAGCGGCGAGTCCCGGACTACGGCGGCGGCCGTCGTGCGGGCGGGTTCGAGTTCTACCTCAAGGGCGGCAAGGTCGCGCTTCGGGTCGCGTGCCACGACCCGCGCGCGCGCGACAGAGCCGTCGCCGAGCTCGATGGTCGCCTGATTGCCTGGGACGACATGCGCGTTCGTGATGACGAGTCCCGAGCCTTCCGGCTCTCCCGTGTTCCACAGGATCCCCGCGCCGGTCGCGGCACGGCGCGTTCGCACCTGCACGGTGATATGGCGCAGTTGCTCCACCACCGCCGCGATCTCCTGGGCGAAACCCGCCGTCACGCCGGGGGCCGCCGTCATGCCGCCCGCGACGTCGGCCGCTCGCCTGGGGTCACCTGCAGCGTCTTCACCTGTCCTCCCCGGATCACCCGGGCCGCGATGGGCCGGCCCACGCGGTCCCCTCCGAGCTGCGCCAGGACGTCGGTTGGATCGCTCACCGGCGTGCCGTCGAGCTCGAGCAGCACGTCGCCGAGCAACAGGCCGTCCCGGTCCGCGGGTCCCCCCGACTCCAGGCTCACGATGAGTAAGGCCACGTCGCTCTTGAGCTCGACCTTCCGGGCGAGCGACGCCGGGACCCGCACCGGCTGCGTCCCGATCCCCAGATAAGCGCGCCGGATGCTCCCGCGTTCCAGCAGCTCTGTGACGACCCGCTCGACCGTCGCGACCGGAATCGTCACCGGCACCCCGCGCGCCAGCGCCGAGGTGTTGATGCCGAGCACGCGACCCGCCGCGTCGATGAGGGGGCCGCCGGAAAAGCCATCGTAGATCGCGACATCGAGGCGCAGCAGCGAATCGATTTCGGCGCCGTGCCACGTGCGCCAGGGACCATCCACGCGGCTCACCACGCCCCAGCTCGCCGTGACGCTCGGCCCCGGGCGGCCGAGCGCGATCACCAGCTCGCCGACCGTGGGAGGCGTGTCCGATCGCAGCGTCGCCGTCGACAGGTTCTGGGCGGCGAGCTTCAAGACCGCGAGGTCCGTGCTCGGGTCGCGCCCGGCGAGGGTCGCCGGGGCGGTCGTCCCATCGGGCAGCGTCACCGTGATGTTGTCGTCGCGGTTGATCGTGTGATGGGTCGCGACCACCACTCCTGCGCGCCAATGGACGCCGCTCGCCGGAATGCGCCGCCGGGCGTGTATCGCGACGACCGCTCGGCCGGCCGACTCGACGGCATCGGCGAGCTCGGTCGATAGGGATTGCAGCACAGTGCTCATCGTCTCCTCCGTCACCGGCGGGCGTCAGCGCCCGCTCACGTGGATCGGAGTATGGAGCGCGGCCAGGATGAGCGGCATCGGCCGAATGGGTTACCGGCGGCGCCCTAGCGACCATGGGAGCGGGCGGCGTGACCCCTGGGCGCCAGCGCTGCGCTGATGCGTGCCAGCGCCCGGGCGACGAGCGCGCGCTCGCGCGGCGTCAGATCCGCGAGCCGGCCGGCGACTTCCGCGCGGGCCGCGGCGAGCACCTTGCGCAGGGCGGCGCTTCCCGCCGGCGTCACGCGCAGCTGCAGGCGGCGGCGGTCGCCGGACGCCACCAGCCGGGCCACGAGCGCCCGCCGCGCCAGCCCGTCGACGAGCACGGAGGCGCTCGGCAGCGCGAGCCCCACGTAGTCGGCGACGGCCGACAGGGACGTGCCGGGGTTGGCGCTCACGTAATCGAGCGCCTGGAGCTGGGTGACGGAAAGGTTCACAGGGTGCTGCCGCCGCACCGCGGCGCGGACCAGCCGCAGCACGAGCTGCGCGGTGTTCACGACGGCGGCCGCGACGGCACCGGGCGTAGGCGCCCGAGTACTTTGTATATCTAATAGTTTCACTATCTAACTACATAGATAACCGCCTGCGGAACTTCGCGCCAGTTCTCCTCCTTGTTAGAGGAGCAGGAGCCCCGCCCGCCGTAGGTCCACGCGGGCGCGCTCAACCCTCACCGGAGGAGGCGAGCATGTCCTGGAAACCGATCGTCGTTGGCGTTGACACCTCGCCTGAGGCTGCGGGTGCGGCGGCGTTCGCCGTCCGGGCGGCGCAGCGCGCTGCAACGACTTGCCATCTCGTGCACGCGGCCCCCGAGGTGCCCGCACGGGGACGCAATCCTTACCCCTACACGCGCCTCGACGAGCAGGCCCGCACACGGGTCGTCGCAGCGCTCGGGAACCGCGTGCCGGCGCCGGTGCTGAAAACGCTCTCTGTGCGCCGGGGCCGGCCGGCCGCCGTGGTGCGCGGCGCCGTGGCCGCGCTCGGCGCAGAGCTCGTGGTGCTGGGCGGCAAGCACCACTCCACACTCGGGCGCTGGTGGGGCGGCAGTACCAGCGTGAACGTGGCGCGCAGCACCACCGTGCCGCTGCTGGTCACGGCCGGCGAGCCCGCCATCCGGCGAGTCCTCGTCGCGGTGGATCAGTCGGGCGCGGCCCGGCCGACGCTCGCCGCCGCCGAGCGCTACGCGACGCTGTTCGGCGCCGAGCTGCACGCGTTGAGCGTGATAGAGCCGCTTCCCGTCCTGCCCGAAGTGCCACAGCCGGAGGCGACCGACTACGATGGGCTCCTGGAACAGACGGTCACGCACGACATCTGGTCTCTGATCCGCACGCCTGGCGTGGCCACGCTCGTCCGGTATGGCGCGGCTCTGGAGACGATCCTGCGCGAGGCCGCCCAGTGGCGCGCCGATCTGCTGGTGGTCGGCTCGCATGGGAAAGGATGGGTCAAGCGGATGCTGGTGGGTAGCGTGACCGAGCGACTGATCAACAATTTACCTACGTCACTGCTGGTGGTGCCGACCGCTGCGGCGGCGCGCGGGTCGGAGGCGCGCGAATCGCAGCGCCGGCAGCCGGTCGAACAGTGATCACTAGAGGAACACGAGGAGGAGACATGAACATCCTGTACACAGCCGAGGCGGTGGTCGAAGGCGGGCGCACCGGGCGGGGCCGGACCTCCGACGGGCGCCTCACAGTCGAGTTGTCGGTCCCGCAAGAGATGGGCGGCGAGGGCGGGCCCGGCACCAATCCGGAGCAGCTGTTCGCCGTCGGGTACGCCGCCTGCTTCCAGTCGGCCCTGCTGTCGGTGGCGCGAGGCCGGAAGCTCGATGCCTCCGACTCGAAGGTCACCGCGCGGGTGGGAATCGGTCCCACCGGTCACGGCGGCTTCGGCTTGACGGTTGCCCTCGACCTGCACGCGCCCCATCTGGCACGTGCCGACGCCGAGGATCTGATGCGTCGGGCTCACGAGCGCTGCCCGTACTCCAACGCCACCCGGGGCAACGTCGACGTGACGCTCACCGTGGACGGGACCGAGTTGGACCGGAGGGCGGCGTGATGAACGTGAAAGCCGAGAGAATCACGCCCGCTCCACGAACCCCCAGCTCAGCCCGCTTCCTGCGAGAAACAGCAGCCCTGCGAGCGCCAGTCCTCTATGCAACCCCGTCATGAAATGCGCCGTCGCGACGCCGCGCGAGGCGTGCGAGCTGATCAGGGCACCCAGCAGTGCGATGCCCACCACCCCGCCGACCTGGCGGCTGGCATTGAGCACAGCCGAGCCGATGCCGGCACGCTCTTTGGGGGTGTGGTCGATCGCGGCGTGCGTCATGGCGGGCATCGCGAGCGACGCGCCCACGCCCACGGCGAGCATGGGTCCTACCACGCTCACGAGCGAGGCACGTGCGCCCACCAAAGCCAGCCCCAGCAGGCCCGCGCCGCCGGTGGCGAGCCCCAGTGCCATCGGTAGCCGGGCGCCGCGCCGCGCCGTCACCTGACCGGACACGAAATTCATCAGGCTGATCACCGCCGTCTGCGGTAACAGCGCGAGCCCGGCCGCGAGCGGCGAGCGATGCTGCACCTGCTGGAAGAACAGGCTCATGAGAAACAGCTCGCCGTAGAAGCCGAAGCTCAGGATCGCTCCCACCGCGCTTGCCGCTGAGAAGGTGGCGTCGCGAAACAGCGCAGGCGGCAGCATGGGGTGCGTGGCGCGCCGCTCACCCAGGTAGAAGAGCACACCCGCGACAGCCGCGACCGCGAGCGCCAGCACGACAGGAGCCGCGCCCCAGCCCCACACGCCTGCCTGAATCAGTCCAAAGGTGAGACCACCGAGCGCCGTGATGCCGAGCGCCTGGGCCTTGAGATCGAGGGGCCCAGCGTCGTGCGGTGGCACCGGCGGCACGTGGCGCAGTGTCAGCCAGCTGCCCAGGACGCCGACGGGCAGGTTGACGAGAAACACGCTGCGCCAGCTCCAGGCGTGCGTAAGGATCCCGCCCACGACGGGACCGGCGGCGACGGCCACGCCGGTGGCCGCGGCCCAGATGCCGATCGCCTGGGCCCGCTCGGCGGGATCGTGATAGTGGTGCCGCAACAGCGCGAGCGACGCGGGCACCTGCACCGCCGCGCCCACGCCCTGCAGCGCCCGGCACGCGACCAGCGTGGCGAGATTCGGCGCGATGCCGCAGAGACCCGAGGCGAGCGTGAACAGCGCGAGCCCGGCGACGAACGTCCCCCTGTTGCCGAGGCGATCGCCCAGGGCGCCGGCGGTGAGCAGCAGGCTCGCGAACAACAGTGCGTAGCCGTCCACCACCCACTGCATCCCCGCGACGCCGGCGCCGAACGAGCGCGCCATGTCGGGCAGCGCGACGTTGACGACGGTCGAATCGAGCACGGCCATGAAGTAGCCGATGCACACGGCGACGAGGACCCGGGAGTGGCGGGGAAGCAGCATGGGCCGGCGGCGCTGCAAGGATGGTGCCTCCCGCCCCCCTTACACGCGCTAGCGCACCACGATGGTGCCCGTCATCGCCGCGCCGTGTACCGCGCAGTCGTATTGGTAGGTCCCCGCCGTCGCGAACATGACCGCGTACGTCTGGCCGTTGCCACTCTTGATCGGACTGCTCGTGAACGCAGTCGATCCCTGAGACTGGACGCTGTGGGAGATTCCCTGGTTGTTGTTCCAGGTCCATGTTACGGTGCCGCCCACCGCCACCGTGTCCACCGCCGGATTGGCGGTGCCGTTGTGGGCGCTCGAGAACGCGATCGTCCCGTTGTTCCCAACGGTCACGGCCCCAACCGGCCCACCTCCGCCACCTCCACCACCTCCGCCACCTCCCCCGTATGGGCCGGTTGCCATGTAGCCGCCACAACCCGCCAGGGCCGCGAGCGCGCTGATAGTCATGATTGCTGTGCGTCGACGCATCGGATCATCCTCCTAGAGCTCGCCGCTTTCCCCGCCGGCGAGCAACGTGTGTGATCATCAGGTGGTGGAGTGGAGCAGCGTGCCGGCCAAGAGGATCACCAGCCACAGCACGAGACTGGCGACCGACGCCCGCCGGAACCGATCCCATCCGGCGGCGCGGCCCTGGCGGAGCGCGTGCTCCGCGCGCATCCGGATGTAGCCATTGCCGAGCAACAGGGCGATGAGCCCCATTTTGATCCAGAACACGACCGAGGTCGCGAAGCTGTGCAGCTGCGCGAGCATCATCAGCAGGCCGCTGGCGAAGAGAAGCGCGAGACCCGAGACCACCCAGCGGTGCACGCTGGCCAGGCGGGCCAGCTCCCCGGACCAGTCCGGCGTCGCGGGCGAGAGCTGGAGCGACGTGCGATCGGCAGCGACGGCCACGCCGCCTCCCACCAGGATGCCGACGAGGTGGAGATAGGTCACGGTGGCGCTCACGGGCGTGCGGCCGTAGAGGTGCGCCCACCGCGCGAGGAGCTGAGAGACTACCGTCGCCGCCACCATAGAGTCGGACTCCTGAAGGGTTCGGGAGTGACATCTCCCGAGAGCTAGACCAGCGGGACTACGCGGAAATTCCCGCGCGAGTTCGGAGCCTTCGCTGCGGCGCGCGGAATGCGTTAACATCACGCCTGAACCCACCGGAGAGAGGACGGATATGGATCGCGCTCGGCTTCTCACGCTTGCCCTGCTCTCGGTCGCGCCGGCGAGCCTGCCCGCACAAGCCCAACCGCGCTTTGCGCCTGCTCGCCTGGTGCGCATCGACCGGTTCATGCAGCAGTACGTCGACTCCGGGCAGATCGGCGGCGCGGTCGGGCTGGTGCTGCAGGACGGTCGCGTCGTCTACCAGCATGCGGTCGGGTGGCTCGACAAGGAGGCGGGGCGCCGCATGACCCCCGACGCGCTGTTCCGCATCGCGTCGCAGACCAAGGCACTCACGACGGTCGCGATCCTGTCACTCGCCGAGGAGGGGTTGCTGGCGGTGGGCGACCCGGTGAGCCGCTACATCCCGGCGTTCGCGCACACCACGGTGGCGACGAAGAGCGACACCGGCCCCGTCATGAAGCCCGCGGCGCGACCGATCACGATCCGGGATCTGCTGACCCACACGGCCGGCATCTCGTACGGCACGGACGGGCTGATCGCCCCCCTCTATGTCGCCAAGGGGCTGGGGCCTGCGGCGGGATGGGGCTGGTACACCGCGGACAAGGACGAGCCGATCTGCACCACGATCGAGCGGCTGGGAACGCTGCCGTTCACCGCACAGCCGGGCGAGCGGTGGGTGTACGGCTACAACACCGACATTCTCGGCTGCGTCGCCGAGCGCGCCTCCGGGATGCCGCTCGACCAGCTGATCCGGAGCCGCATCACGGGTCCGTTGAAGATGAACGACACGTATTTCTTCGTGCCGCGCGGGGCCAGCGGGCGGCTCGCGACCGTGTATCTGAGCGACTCGACCAATCACGCGCAGCGCGCCCCCGATGGCCCCCGCGGGCAGGGGGATTACGTGGACGGTCCGCGCAAGAGCTTCGCGGGCGGCGCGGGGTTGATCTCCACCGCCGCCGACTACGCCCGCTTCCTCGAGATGCTGCGCAACGGCGGCGCGCTGGGCGGCGTGCGCATCCTGGCGCCGCACACCGTGGACCTGATGACGCACAACCAGGTCGGCCTGCTGTACGACTCGACCGGGGCGCGCGGATTCGGGTTTGGGTTCCAGACGACCGAGCGCTACGGTGCCAACGGGATGGCGTCGGTGGGAACGTTCAGCTGGGGTGGGGCATACGGCAGCGGGTACTCCGTCGATCCGGTCGAGCATCTGGTCATCGTGTTCATGGTCAACCAGCTGCCGAACCGGAGCGACATCGGCGCGAAGTTTCCTACGCTGGTCTATCAGGCGCTCGTGACCAGCCGCGGGCCTGCCTACGCCCGATAGGCTCGAATCC
>Ga0209577_10007265_pt1 | contig 10197 bp, 7 predicted proteins | sample GraSoiAngelo_109_FD_185874 | JGI IMG/M metagenome (GOLD analysis project Ga0209577, IMG submission 185874) | Grasslands soil microbial communities from the Angelo Coastal Reserve, California, USA - 14_0903_12_20cm (SPAdes) (version 2) | ecosystem: Environmental > Terrestrial > Soil > Grasslands ...
TTGCTCGCGCTCGGCTTAATATTTCCGCGCGGCGCCCAGCTTTACGGAAACACATTTTTTGCCACGCTGCTGCTGTTTATCGGACTTGCGACCGACCTTTCACACTTTAAACGCACCGGTCAGCCGATAGCGACATAGCTTGGTTAGATTTCACTCGCCAAGCTCAAGAGACTCGCTGACCGCTTCGAATATAGGGCGATAGCCCTCAAAATCTTTTTCGGGAGCCGCCATTGTTAGCAACACGGCTGTGGGGCACGACGCGCTGCTACACCAAATATCGCGACCGGATCGACCCTTGGAAACCAAATATACTGGACTAGTTTCTCCTTAGTGATAAGACTACGGTGGATATGAAGCGGGCACACAAACCGGCGCCACGAAGCCGAAAGCACGATCCCAACTGGCAGCGAATTGTCGATGCTGCGCGGGTGCACTTTTTCAGTCACGGATTCCGCAGTGTCACCATGGATGATCTGGCGGAGGAGCTGGGTATTAGCAAGAAAACGCTCTACGCGCATTTTCCGGGCAAGATCGATGTGCTCGAGGCTGTGCTGGCCGATAAATTCGCAGGTGTCGAAGCGACGCTGAAGAAAGTTACGCGAGCGCACCTGCACGATTTCCCAGCGACTTTGCGGGAGTTATTAGCCGGTACGCAACGCGAATTGGATGAGATTAAGCCGCCGTTCGTGCGCGATATACGCCAGAAAGCGCCGGAGGTCTTCAAAGTCGTCGAACGCCGTCGTGCCGCCCTCCTCCAGCGCTACTTCGGAAAATTTTTTGTCGAGGGACAACGTGTGGGAATGGTGCGCAAGGATGTTCCGGCCAACCTGATCATCGAAGTTTTACTGGCGATGGTTCAATCGATCATGAATCCGCCGAAGATGGAGGAGCTTGGGATGATGCCGAAAGAAGGCTTCACCGGAATTCTTAAGATTATTCTCGAAGGCGCGCTCACAGCAAAGGGGCGAAAAGCGTGAATCCGTCATTCGTTCGGAAAGATCAGCGATTGGTGCGCGCAGCGGGAACTTTGACGTTACTTCTTTTGCTCGCCAGTTGCGGTGATCGCGGGAAGGCGGTTTCGGGAACGATCGAAGTGGACGAAGCGCATGTGGGCCCGCGCTTCAGCGGGCGTGTGGAGAAAATTTTCGCGCGGGAAGGCGACCATTTACGCGAAGGCCAAGTGATCGTCCAATTGGATGCGTCAGAGCTGCGCGCGCGTCGCGATCTTGCTGCCGCGCAGATCGATACCGCAATTCACGACGCAGATGCGCAGGAAGCGCAGTTGCAGTTCCTGCGCAACGATGCCCGACGCCAGCAGGATCTGCTGAAACGTAAAGTCGTATCTCCAAATGATGCTGAGCGTGCCGACAGCGCGTCGAAGTCGCAGGAGAAAAACGTAGCCGCCGCGAAAATGCGTGTCGCGCAGGCGCGCGCGCAACTGGCCGATATCGATGCGCAGTTAGCGGAAATGCAGGTGGTCGCCCCGGCGGATTCAGTGATGGAAGTACTGAGCGTAAAGCCGGGCGACATTTTGGTGCCGCCATTCAATCAGGAAGTGGCCACGCTTCTGCTGACCGGACATCTCTGGGTGCGCGTTTATGTTCCCGAATCCTGGCTGGGTTTGATTAAACTCGGCGAGCACGTTCGCGTCCGTGTCGATTCGTTCCCGGGCAAAGACTTCGATGGCGTTGTCGAGCAAATAAATCGTCAGGCTGAGTTTACCCCGCGCAACGTGCAAACAGTCGCGGACCGGATCAAACAGGTGTTTGGAGTGAAGGTCCGTTTGCCGAGCGACGACGATCGTTTACGCGCCGGAATGGCGGCGGACGTCTATTTTCCAAATGTGAAATGATGGTTAACCACGAAGAGCACGAAAGGTCACGAAGGCCAGAATAAAATTTGAAGCAAACTTTGGATTTCTTCGTGTTCTTCGTGTCCTTCGTGGTGATTTAATATGGCGCTACAGCAACAGCCGATGATCGAAGTTGAAAGGCTAACGAAGCGCTTCGGCACAATCACGGCTGTCGATCACGTTTCGTTTTCGGTCGGAAAGGGATCGATCTTCGGCTTTCTCGGTCCGAACGGTTCCGGCAAAACGACCGTGATCCGGATGCTATGCGGGATTCTGGAGCCGAGCGACGGCACGGGGCGAATCGGCGGGCACGACATCGTGCGAGATGCCGAGCCGATCAAAGAAATGATCGGCTACATGTCGCAGAAATTTTCGCTCTATGACGAGTTGACGGTGAATGAGAACCTCATCTTTGCCGGGAAGCTTTATGGCCTGAGCGGCCGCGAATTGAACCAGCGGCGCGACGAAATGATCGCCACGACGCATCTTGAGCCGTACATCGATAGGAGGGCCGGGCAGCTTTCGGGCGGCTGGCGTCAACGGCTGGCCATGGCGTGCTCGCTTATGCACAGGCCGAGCGTGCTCTTTCTTGATGAGCCGACTGCTGGCATCGATCCGGTCGCGCGGCGCGAACTCTGGGATTTGCTCTTCGAGTTCGCCGGTAAAGGCATGACGCTTTTTGTCACGACCCATTACATGGATGAAGCCGAGCGCTGCGATCATGTGGGCTACATTTACATGTCGAAACTGATCGTATGCGGTGAGCCGGACGACTTAAAAAAACTGCCGGAGGTAAATCCGCCGGGAACACGCCGGCTCGATGTGACTTGCGATCATGTGACCACGGCATTGCATGCCATGCACGAGATGCGCGGAGTGCGCAGCGCTACCGTCTTTGGCCAATCGATGCATTTGTTGGTCGATGAAAACGTCAAGCGCGCCCAAATTGAAGAACAATTGCTCAAAGTCGGGATTGGTCATGTCGAGATTCACGTAATCGGCCCTTCGCTCGAGGACGTGTTTGTCGAGCTTTCGGCCAAGCATGCCGCTGAACAACAAAAGGCTGCGTGATGAAACACAAACTTTTTCGCGGATTCGGCGCAATTTTGTTCAAAGAGTTCATCGTCGTCGCGCGCGATCCGCTCACGCTCTTTTTTTTCTTTTTCCCGCCGCTGATCGAGATGATTGCATTCGGCTATGCGCTCGATAACGACGTGAAACACATGGCGATGCTTGTTCTCAACGAAGATCGCACCGTCGAGAGCCGTCAGTTGATCGACCGTTTCGTAAACACGGAGACATTTCGCGTAGTGGGTGAAGTGCAAAGTTTGGAGCAGCTCAAGAGCGAAATGCGCAAAGGCCGCGCCTATGCCGCGCTCGATATCCCGCCGAACTTTACTCGCGAATTGTTGGCAGGCCACTCCGCGCAGGTGCAACTGCTTGTCGATGGCTCCAATTCCACGACGGCGTTGCAGGCTCTTCAGACTGGACTCGGCGTGGCGTTGACCCAATCAATGGAATCGCTTTTGCGTGAAACCGGCCGGAAGGGGATGCCGATCGATGTTCGCCCTCAAATGCTTTACAACCCAGCCATGCGCGCGCCGAACTTTTTTGTGCCGGGCGTGATTGGCGTCGTTTTGCAAATTGGGACGACGGTTGCTGCCGCCATGGCCTTGGTGCGAGAACGGGAACGCGGCACGCTTGAGCAATTGCTGGTGAGCCCCTTAAGCCGCGCGGGCCTGATGTTGGGCAAGTTGGTTCCATATTTGTGTATCGGCATGGCAATGGCGGTGGTTTTGTTCACCATTATGCGGTTTGTGTTTTTCGTCCCAATCGTGGGCAATGTCTTCGCGATGATGTTTTCCACGTTAGTGTATGTGTTTGCGCTGCTGAGCTTGGGTTTGCTCGTCGGGACCAGGGCCGAAAATCAAATGCAGGCGCTCCAAATGTCGATGGTATTTCTGCTGCCAAGCGTCTTCTTTTCCGGATTCATTTTCCCACGGGAAACCATGCCGTGGATTTTTTACGCCCTCGGCGCGCTCTTCCCCACGACATATTTCATCGCGCTCATGCGCGCGATCATTTTGCGCGGCGCAACGCTTCTGGAATACTGGCAGAACCTTGTTGTCCTGATGGTGATGTCGATCTTGCTGTTCAGTTTCTGTGCGTTGCGATTTCGGAGAAAAATTGCGTAAGCGCACAGGTGCGTTCCAGCTGTGTTGCGATCACTTCTTTTCAGCGCTCTGCGCATTGCTATCGCGGTCGCCGCGGTTTTGGCGTTACTCTGGTGGTTCGGAGTGAGAATGCCCGGCAAGAATATTTTGAAGGTTGCACCGCTGTCGACCGATGAAGTTGCGCTTCGTGAAGAACTCCGTGCCAGTGTGCAAAAGTTGGCTGGAGAAATCGGCGAACGCAACATGTGGCATTACCCGCAGCTCAATGCCGCTGCTGATTTTATCGAAAATTCTTTTTCGCGCGCTGGTCTCCGAACGCGTCGCGACAGTTACGACATGCAGGGGCAGGCCTGCCACAATATCGAAGCTGAAATTGCCGGCGCTCGTCCCGAGATTCTTCTGATCGGTGCGCATTACGATTCGGTATTTGGCTCACCCGGCGCGAATGATAACGGCACCGGCGTGGCTGCAACCCTCGCGTTGGCGCAGCGCTTTGCCGGCAGAAAGCCAGAACACACATTGCGCTTTGTCGCGTTTGTGAATGAGGAGCCGCCCTATTTTTTGTCCGATGAAATGGGCAGCTTTATTTACGCCGGCAGATGCAGAGCGCGCGGCGACAAAATCTCAGGCATGATCAGCCTCGAAACGATCGGCTATTTTTCCGACGCGCCGCATTCGCAAACCTATCCGTCGCCGGGATTGGGTATCTTTTATCCGAAAGTCGGCAACTTCATCGGATTCGTCAGCAACGTTCACTCACGGGTGCTGCTCCGTCGCGTAGTCGCGCTCTTTCGCAAACATGCAAAGATTCCGTCCGAAGGCGCGGCGCTTCCGGCAGTCATTCCCGGCGTTAGTTGGTCCGACCAATGGTCATTTTGGCGGTACGGCTACCCAGGTATCATGGTCACTGACACCGCGCCGTTTCGTTATCCCCATTACCATTCATCGAGCGACACACCCGACAAGCTCGATTACGATCGCTTCACGCTTGTGGTCAGCGGTATAGAGAAGGTGATCGAAGATCTGGATAAATTGTAGCGTCGGGCCTAGAGCATCACGCCGCGCATGATTACGAGGGCGATGCTGAAATAAATAATTAGTCCGGTCACATCGACCAGCGTTGCGACGAAAGGCGCAGACGATGTTGCCGGATCGGCGCCGACTCGCCGCAGAACAAATGGCAACATCGAGCCAGAAAGCGAGCCCCAAAGCACTACTCCGACAAGGGCAAGCCCGACGGTTATGGCAACAAGCGGCCAGTGTGGTCCGTATAGCTCACGGTGAAAATATTTCTCGCCGATGATAGACCACAGCGCGACCCGCAAGATCCCGATTGCGCCCAGAATCGCGCCCAACGACAGCCCCGCCCGAATTTCACGGGACGCTACGCGCCACCAGTCGCGCAACGTCACTTCACCCAGAGCCATCGCGCGCACAATCAGGGTTGATGCCTGTGACCCGGAATTGCCGCCACTGGAAATGATCAAGGGCAAAAACAGCGCCAGCACCACGGCCCGCGCGATTTCATCCTGAAAGCTCGCCATGGCAGTAGCGGTCAACATTTCTCCGAGGAACAAAATCACCAGCCAGCCAGCGCGTTTGCGAATCATTTTCCAGAGAGAGATGCGCATGTACGGTTCGTCCAGCGCCTCCATACCGCCGAATTTTTGGATGTCCTCGGTCGCTTCCTGTTCGGCAACGTCCAGCATGTCGTCGATCGTCACGATGCCGAGGAGCACGCCGCTCGAGTCAATGACCGGCAGCGCCGTCCGATCGTATTTCCGAAAAAAGTTCAGCGCGTCCTGTTGCGAATCGGTCACATTTAGCGCGACAAATGTTTGGTCCCGGATTTCGCTCACTTTTACCGTAAGCGGCTTGAGCAAAAACTCACGAATGCGCACGTCGTCGATCAGCTTGCCACGGTCGTCGACGACATAGATGACGTTGATCGTCTCGCTGTCCTGACCGGTCTCGCGCACGAAATCGAGAACCTGTTGCACCGTCCAATTGTCATACACGGCGATGAAATCCGGCGTCATCAAGCGGCCCACGCTGTCTTCGGGGTAACCAAGCAGTGCCGTGGCCACATGACGCTCGTCCGGCGTAAGCAGTCGAATCAACTGGCGCGCCGCTGCGCTTGGCAATTCTTCCAGCAGCGCCGTGCGATCGTCCGGCGCCATCTCGTTTAGAATCCCGACGACCTGCTCGTGTGCCATAGCGCGTAGCAATTTCTGCTGCGCGTCAAGATCCAGATATTCAAAAACATCCGCCGCCAGCGCGTGTGGAAGGACGCGAAAGATGATGACCTGTTCGTCTTCCGGCACATCAAGGATCACTTCGGCCACATCGGCCGGCGGCCATTCACGAAATACTTCGCGCAGCGCTCCGAAATTGCGGGCGTCGATCAGGCTTTTGATTTCCGGTTCTAAAATCTTACCGACCATAGCTGTTGTTCGCGCGCGGCTGCCGCCGAGTTTTAACACTCAGATTTGACAAGCGCAATGGTAGGATCATCGCGCTGCGATGACTCCCGAAAGGTTTCGCGACAGCGCGGCGTCCCTACCTCTGCGCTTGGCATTTGCCTGAAACGTTCGAAAATAAAGCTAATGCCGGCAGTTGCTACAGCCTCAATGATTCGGCGTGAGATTGGCGACGACCAAATCTGCGTGCTGATATTCGATCGCCCTGAGTCGGGCGCGAACATTTTCGACGCTGCCACGCTCGATGAACTGAATGAAAATCTTGATTTCATCGAGCATGACGCCTCATTGCGTGGCCTGATTATCGCGTCGGCAAAAAAATCGATCTTCGTCGCGGGCGCAGATTTAAAGACGCTGTTGCAACAGGCGCAGTCGGGCGATATGCGCGAATTCATTGCAAAAGGGCAGCGAATCTTTGGCCGACTTGCCAATCTAAAGATTCCAACGGTGGCCGCTATCCACGGCGCATCCGCGGGCGGCGGTTACGAAGTCGCCCTAGCGTGCGATTATCGAATCGCCAGTGATGATCCGGCCACGAGGATTGGGCTTCCCGAAACTACACTCGGACTAATTCCCGCATGGGGCGGTTGCACGCGCCTGCCCCGCTTGATCGGTGCCGAAAAGGCTGCTGACGTGATTTTGAAAGGGAAACTTTATTCTGCTCAAGAAGCTTTGAAGCTCGGGTTGGTCGATGAAATTGCGCCGCGCGATCAGCTCATCCATCGCGCAAAGGAACGATTGCGCGTCGGAAAACGCAAAATGGAGGGCGGATCTCCTGGGACGCCAGCCTCGCTGGCCCCTCCACGGCAACACGGAAATCCGGCGCCAGAACGCGCTTGCCAAATCATCAACAAGACTCTTTCGATTTCGCCTGATGAGTCGTTGCGGATGGAGCTGGAGGCGATTGTGGAGCTTGGCAAAACGGAATCGACGCAGAACCTGATCCGCAATTTCTTTTTGGCGGAGAAATACAAGAAAGGATCTTCGAGAACGCCGGCCGAAAGAGTGATACACGCGGCTGTGATCGGCGCGGGCGTGATGGGCTCAGGCATCGCGCAATGGCTCAGTTCTCACGGCGTCACGGTAATTCTGCGCGACATCGCTCGAGAACAGATCAACCGCGGTTTGGCGAACATCGAAAAGGTCTACGCCGACGCGGTCAAGCGCGGCTTGATGACGGAGGAAAAAGCAAAACAAGGTCGCGCCCGGATTTGTGGCTCGACCGCTCCCATGGAGTTGCGCGATGTGCGATTCGTGATCGAAGCCGCCTCGGAAAAACTAAGCGTCAAGAAAGAGGTTTTCCGCGAGCTGGCGATGGAAGCCGGTCCGAAGACCATTATCGCCACCAACACTTCGGCGCTTCCGGTCAGCGAACTCGGCGACGTTACGGTCTCGCCCGAGCACGTCATCGGATTGCATTTTTTTAATCCGGTCAGCCGGATGAAACTGGTGGAAGTTGTCATTGCGAAAGAGACTTCGGATGAGACGCGCGAGCGAAGCCTGGCCTTTGTGCGACAAATCGGAAAACTGCCGGTGATTGTGCGCGACAGGCCGGGTTTTCTGGTCAACCGCGTTTTGTTCCCTTATCTGCTCGATGCCGCCGAGCTTTTCGAAGTCGGCCTCGACGCGGAGAAGATCGACAACGCACTTGTGAAATGGGGCATGCCCATGGGACCGTTGCGCTTGATCGACGAAATCGGTGTCGATATCGCGATCGATATCGGCGACACACTTGAGAAAGCTTACGGCCGCCGCGATCACGTTTCGGCCGTCCTTCTCTGGTTGCGCGACGGACAGATGCTTGGACGGAAGAGTGGCGCCGGTTTTTACAAATACGAGGGCAAAGCGCAAACGCCGAACGACTCGCTCACTCAGTGGCGCCGCGCGTTGCACGGCGAACCCGAAGGCGCCGAAGGCCCGAATATTCCACCGGATCGGCACCGCGATCCCCGTTTGCGGTTGAACGAAGAGGCGCTCGCGCACCGGCTTGTCTTCCTGATGGTGAATGAGGCCGCGCGGTGCGTGGAGGAGAAAGTCGTCGATTCCCCGGAGGACGCGGACTACGGAATGATTCTGGGGACCGGCTTCGCGCCGTTCCGTGGTGGGCCGTTGCGTTTCGCCGAACATTTCGGACTGAGCAAAACTGTCGACGAACTCGAAAGGCTGGCTCAAAGCGAAGGGAAATTTTCGCCATGTGAGATACTGAAGAAGCACGCCAGGGACGGAACGAAATTTTATGCAGATTAAAATCGCCGCTCGAACTTCATTTCTCTCATTCCGAGCGAAGTCGAGGAATCTCTCGATACTCTTTAGGAAATTAGAGATGTCTCGACTTCGCCCGACATGACAACTGCGGAATATGAAATCGCCGCTCGAAGCGCCGGAAAAACAAATCGCTGAGGAAACCAGCGCGAAGTCGCAAACGCCGGCGCCGGTAATTGACACATCAAAGATGGCGAAAGGCCAGCGCGAAGCGCTCGAGCTGGCGGAAGCCGCGCGCGATCCGCTCGAGGACCGCGGCAGTTTCGCCAGCAATCTGTTTGTCGGCCGCTACGATTTCTCGCGGATCCATCCTTATCCGGCGCAAACCGCCGAGGATCGCGCGGCGGGCGAGGAATTTCTTGCCAGTCTGCAAAAATATCTGCGCGAAAACATCGATGCCGACGAAATCGATCGGACGGGCGAAATACCGCAAAAGAACATCGACGATCTTTTCGCGATGGGTGCGTTCGGGGTTAAAATCCCGAAGCAGTACGGCGGCCTCGGTTTATCACAGGTCAATTACGGACGCGCGGCGATGTTGCTCGGAAGCTGGGATGCAAATGTCACCGCGCTCGTCTCTGCGCATCAATCGATCGGCGTGCCGCAACCGTTGCTCCTTTTTGGGACTGAGGAACAAAAGAAAAAATATCTGCCGCGCGTCGCGCGCCACGAGATTTCTGCCTTCGCGCTGACGGAATGGAATGCCGGCTCGGATCCGGCGAACATGAGTCTCCGCGCCGAGCCGACCGAAGACGGCTCAGTGTTCATCCTCAACGGCGAAAAACTCTGGTGCACGAATCTGATCAAGGCCGGCGTGCTGGTGGTGATGGCACGCACGCCGTCGAAAATTGTCGGCGGCCGCGAGCGCAAACAGATCACCGCGTTCATTGTCGATGTCGATTCGCCTGGACTCGAGATTACATATCGCTGTCATTTCATGGGTTTGCGCGCGCTTTACAACGGCATCGTGAAATTCACCAATGTCCGCGTGCCGCGCGAAAACATGATCGCAAAGGAAGGTCAGGGATTGAAGGTCGCGCTCACGACCCTCAACACGGGACGCCTAACGCTTCCGGCCGCGTGCACGGGTTTATCCAAGCGCTTGCTAGAGATCTGCCGGAAATGGGCGAGCGAACGGATTCAATGGGGTGTCCCGATCGGCAAACACGCGGCGATTGCGGGCAAAATCGCGGAGATGGCGGGCAATGTGTTCGCCATGGAAGCAATGACGTTTCTAACGTCGGCGCTGGTCGATCGGAAAGCAGGCGACCTGCGCATCGAAACCGCAATGTGCAAAATGTGGGCCACTGAAACCACCTGGCGCATTGCCGATGAGGCGATGCAGGTACGTGGAGGGCGCGGTTATGAAACAGCGCACTCGCTTGCCGGACGCGGCGAGGACGCGGTGCCGGTGGAACGTTTGCTGCGT
>Ga0209577_10007266_pt1 | contig 10197 bp, 7 predicted proteins | sample GraSoiAngelo_109_FD_185874 | JGI IMG/M metagenome (GOLD analysis project Ga0209577, IMG submission 185874) | Grasslands soil microbial communities from the Angelo Coastal Reserve, California, USA - 14_0903_12_20cm (SPAdes) (version 2) | ecosystem: Environmental > Terrestrial > Soil > Grasslands ...
TCAAGTCTCCCAGCAGCTCCTGCGGGATGAAGGCCCACAACTCGTGCCCGTTGGTGACGTCGAAGGCGTGCAGATAGCCATCGTTGGTGGCGGCGAAGATCGCGGCGTCGTTGATGTTCGGGCTCGAGGTGGTGCCGCCGTAGATCACGACCGCGGGCTGCGAATGGAGGGGGTCGCCCATTGCGTAGCGCGGCTCGGTCTTGATTCCGTTGGCGTTCTCGTCCTTCAGGTCCTCGCCGCGAGCGTAGTTGATGGTGTTGTCGTGGGATGTCGCGGTGCCGACGCCCAGAATCGCGTTGGTGATGAGGGGGTTCGTGGTCGTCACCGCATAGGAGTTGCTCGAGGTGAGATCGACGGGGTTAGCCGGCTTATTGGTTCCGATATAGGTGTAGAGTTTACGCGCGCCGGCGTTCGCCGGATTCCAATCCGGTATCTGGCTCGCGGCGCCGCCTGCAGCCACCGTGGATCCGTCCGAGGACGCCGACCAGAAGCTCTGGGCGCTGTTCTTGAAGAAGCCGGTGGTGGGATCCACGGCCGCGACGCTGTTCTGATCCACGATGACGCCGTTCTGCACGGAATATTTCTTGATGTTGCCGGGCCAGTGATACGTGAGGCTGGGCTGGAAGACCGAGACGTACAGATCGTTCAGCGTCTGCGTGCGATTGAAAGCGTTCACCGATACCGTCGGCGCGGTGAAGGTCGTGCTCGTCTTCAGGATGTTGCTCACGATGTTCATGAGCGCCGTCTGCAGCCCGTTCAGATCGCCGGTCTGGTAGAACTGCCCGCCGCCCGCCGTGGCGGCCGTGGCCAGCCAGCCGCTCGCCACGGCGAGCCCCGGGTCGTCCCCGAAGCCGATAGTGTAGAGCTGCACGTTCTGCTGCCCCGGCATGCTCGGGAACAGGTCGGTGTTGAACATGTACTTCGCGAGCGCGGCCATGCATTTGCCGGCTTTCCCCGAGGGCCCTGGATAATCCCAGCCGCCTGGAATGGCGACATTGTTGGCATCCAGGCCATTGTAGGGCGATTTGGTGGTGTCATCGCACGCGCCGCCCACCGTCGCCTCGTTCGGCAGCGCGGTGATCAGCGAATCGGCCTGATTATCTGCGGTGGGCAGTCCGTCGGTCAGATAGACGATGAAGTTCTTCTGACATTGATACTGCACGGGCGTCTGGTACTGATTGGAGGCTGCGGATCCTCCGACCCGCGACCCGGCGACGCTCTTGGTCGGCTGTGACGTATTTCCGAAGAAGACGTTTCCGCCTGAGTAGTACAGATACGCCTCGTACAGCGTCTCCGACAGCGGCGTCAATCCGCCGGGTGTGTAGCTGTTCACCGTGGTCACGAGGTTCGTCCTGTTGGTGCCGACCGCGACCGGTGAGATGGGGTAAGCGACCATGCCGCCGGCCGCGTACGCGTCGGCGGCGTTACCCGGGTCCGCGGGGCCCGCCGGGCTGCTTAGATTATTGCTATACCGCATCAGGCCGATATTGACGTTCGACAGCGAGTTGATGAGATTGGTCGCGGCCTGCTGTACCACCGAGATGCGCGTGCCGCTCACGGTGGGCGGATTCGAGGCGAGGTAATTCAGATAGTTGGCACTGTAGAGCGTGTACCCCCCGCCCGAGGCGCCGTTCTGCGCCCAATAGGAATTCGCCGCGTTCGCGGTGTTGGTCCATTCGTTGGCCGCTGAGTTCGTCGTGCCGTTGTAAGTGGTCGGAAAAGGCGCCGTGCTCGAATAGTCGCCCTTGCATGCGACTTCGTAGCGGTTGGCGCCGCTGACTATGGTGTTGGCCCAGGAGTATTTGGGGCTCTTATATTTCCACTGGAGGAACTGGTCGGTGTAGAAGCCTGGGTCGATGAGTGAGTTGACCGCCGACTGACACTTCTGGTAGCTGGTGCTGAAGGAGCTCATGCCAATGCAGCCGGTCGGAGCGCTGCCGCCGCTCGCCTGAAAGTACACGAGCGTCGAGAGGCAGGCGCCCGCATAGGTCGTGTTCGGATTGAAGGGCGTCTGTGTCGTGACGGTCGAAGCCATGCTGCCCGAGGTGTCCAGAATGAGCAGGATGTTGGGCTGGGAGCCGCTACTTGAGCTTCCGGTGAAAATCTCGCTGTCATCGGCGAGCGCGCTGCGGCCGCAAACGATCACGAACAGCGAAGCTGCGACGAGGCTCTGCCAGCGGGGCTTGAGTATCAGGCTCATGGGGAGTCCTTGGGATATATCCGATGTGCTTCGGCGCGCCGGGCGGCTTGCCGGTGAGGGACCTAATTCGCCGCCACGACGATGCGCGTGACCGCCGATTCGTCCGGCTTCACGAAGACCGTGAGGTAGCGCCTGCCGCTGGTGCTGACGAAAGCATTCAGCTGAGCGAGAGTGACGCTCTGCGCTCCGATGAAGTAGGTCGTTTGCGACGTCACCCGGAACGAACGAGCGGTGCATGTCGGGCAATTCAGCACGACCGTACCCGTGTTGCTCGCGGGCAGGGTGGTGGTGTCGGTGGTAGCCTCGATGCCGAGCTCGAGCGAGATGACCTTGGTCGTCGCGGGGGCCTCTGCGCTCAGCGCGGAAACGGTCAGCGCGGCGAACACGATCAGTAGTTTGCGCATATTCATATTCATGGCCTCACATGCGGTGACACGAGTCGCGAGCGTCAATTGAATCCAGTCGGAGCGCCAGGCAGAGCGGAGGTCTGGGCACTCGCCGGCGCCAGCACGGCAATGCCCTGGGAGTGCGTGGATTGCGCGCCGCGCACCGAGTTCGCGAGGAAATTCCCTTGGCTCGTGATGGTGAAATCGTAGGTCGAGAATGCGTTCCAGCTGTTGCCCCAGATCGCCGGCTGTGCAGCCCCGCCGAGGTCCGACTGCAGGATGGTGCTGTACGTGTCGGTGCTCGAGCCGGGCACGAAGACATTGTTGTGAACCTCGTTGGCCGCGTCCGGGATGAAACCACCGGTCACGATGGTCTGCTCGATTCCGGTCTCGGCGGCCTGGAATGCGGTTTGCCGGTGCTGCTCGTTGCCAGCCATGACGAATTCGACGGCGGCTGCGTTCATGCCGGCGACGGCCAGCAGTGTGATCACGAGCAACAGCAGCAAGGCGACGACGAGCGCCGCGCCACGCTGCCTGCGATAACCGCCAGTCCTGAAATGCGCTTTCGTCACCACGGGCATCCTCTGGCTCAATTTGCCAACGCGTTGCGGAGCTGAATGGTTTTCGAGACCAGCAGGCGCCGGTAATGCTTCACGCCGGTAAAGCTGTTATCGGCGCTGAGCGAAGGCCGGTAAGCCTTCGTGTTGTCGGCGACGTTGGTCAGATCGCCGGTCGTGCCGTTCTTCGTCAGGCGGTCTCCGTACTCGTAGATACGATCGTCGATGAAGCCCGACTCCGGGCTGTCGGAGCGCACCAGGATCCAGATCCGCACCGCGACGATCTGAGCTGGACTAGCGGGAGGCGGGGGGTTCAACAAGTTCGTCAGCGCCGCGCCCGCATCGAGATATTCGGTTGCGGCTCCGCTCGCGGCGCCGGTGCCCCCGGTCAGATCGACCCCGTACTGCACCTGCAGGTCCTCGACACCGGGCTCGATCTCGTTATCCTGAAAGCATGGCAGTGGCGATGCCGGTGCCGTGCAGGCAGCGGCGCCGTTCAGCGCCTTGCTCCGCAGCGAAGGCACCCCGGCCTGGCTCGAGCTCTGATCGACGTAATACAGGTTGACGATCAGATTGTAGATCGTAGCGTTCACGTCCTGACAGAAGGCGCCGGTGATGTCCGTGACCAGGACCCCCGAGGTGCGGGTCGAGCAGAGGCGCAGCGGCCCCGAGGCGGACGCCGGCGGGACCGTGATCGTAGATGCCCGGCGCACGGTGATGGTGTCCGCGTTGGGCATGGCTGCGCTGGTGACATCGCTGCCGTTGCCGGCTGCGCAGGTCGCGGTATAGGAATCGTTCGTGCCCTGCACGGGGAAGCCGAGCAGCAACGGGAAGTTGACGCCGCAGGTGGAGGCGGCGGGGGCGCCGAGCGCCAGTTGAGCGTCCGTCGGCAGCGCTTTTCCGCCGATGCCGTCGGAGACGTTCGTGAGCCCCCAGTAGCCCGACATGCGAATGTCGGGCTCGAGGACACTAATGGCGTAACGGGCGTTCTCCTGCAGACGAGCGGTCGTTTCGTTTACTGCGTACGCGGCGTGGCTGTCGACGTACACCTGAGTCGCACCGGCGATCAGCACCAGTCCGATCGTCATCGCAACGAGGAGCTCGACGAGCGTGAGACCGGCGACGGCCCGGCGGCGAGCGCTTGGAGAGCGGTGGTGGCTGCGCAGCTGACTCATGATGGCATCAACTCGCGGGCACCTGGACCTGCATTTGGTACTGCTGTGTCCCGGTCTTTTCAGTCCAGCTGACCAATATGGTGTACGTCTGAGGCGTTCCGGGAGTGACCACGACCGTGCCGGTCGCCGTGCCGCCCGCGATGGCCTGCGAGAGTCGCCGCTGCCAGTGGTACAGATCGTCGGCGGCCATTTGCGCGGGAGTGCAGCTGACGGCGCCCGATCCCGTGCAGCCGTTGTCCGCGGCGGCGCCGCTGTATGCGTTGTTCGGAGCGATGCCCGCGCGCCGGTTCGCCCGGATGCGGTCGGCGATATCGGCCGCCAGGTTCACGGCCTGCATGCGCGAGATCGCGCTGCTGCCGGAATGCAGGGAGATGCCGAACAGGATTGCCACGCCCAACATGCCCACGGCCAGCACGACCAGCGCAACCAGCATCTCGACCATCGTGAATCCCCGAGGCCGGGCGGGGTACTGTTGCAGGCGTCGTGGTTGCAAGCTGGGGGTCACTTCCGATCTCCTACGGGCAGGTGCCTGCGGCGGCCACATCCGCACTGGTCGCGCTCACGCGAGCGCGTCCGCTGGCGGTGATCAGCACGGCCCGCTCGACGGAATTCGTGCCGACCATCTGATTGCCTCGGATATCGCACAGCAGGATGTTGCGCGTCGGCGTCTTGGCTCCGGCGGGGCTTGCGAATCCGCTCGCGAGGTACATCTCGATGCCGTTATTGTCGGTTTTGACCGTCATCGAGCTGTCAAGAAGCACGTGCCGCTCGAAGATCGGCTCGCCAGCATCCCATTTCCAGTTGAGGTTGGTGTCCTGGAAGACGATCCATCCGTTGAAGGCGCCGTAGCTGCACTGGGGAGCCGCCAACGTGGGGTCGGCCACAGCGCACACGGCCACATTCGTCTGGTGCTTGATCGCCTCCGTGCGCGCCAGGTTGAAGGAGCGCAGAAGATCGTTCGAGGCCGAGCTCAGGCGATTGTTCTGGACGAAGCTGCGCATGTTCGGCACGGCGATCATCGCCAGGACACCGGCGACCGCCACCGTGACCATGAGCTCCGTGAGCGTAAAGCCCCGTTGCGCTCTCATGCTCGCTGAGCCGTCGCTCGATCGGTCCGTTACCAACATGTTTTCCTCAGGCATCATGCTGGTGCAATCTACTGGACTCGCCAGCTGCAACCCTGAGGATCAGTTCACGCTCGAAGGACCGGTCCGACGAGCGGCGTCAACCGGGTTCCGGACGGTCGCCGGAAGGGACTGTAAGCAGGCGTACCCCGCTTTATGTCGTCTCGGCAGTGTGACGCGAGTAGCGGCCTTCGACTAATTGGCCCAGCAGTAGGCCGTGTTGTCGGCGCCGGCCGAGGTGATCGCGTGTTGCTGTCCGACCGAGTCCACCGCGAACGCGCCGCACTGCGTGTCGTTGACCTGGCTTTGACCTGCAACCGGGGTGGCGACGACTGTGTAAGAGGGCGCTGCGGGGGGATTGAGCATATTCAGGTTGGCGACGCAGTTGCCGTCCGCCGGCGTGCAGACTTTGAGCTGGTAATAACCGCTGCCGATCGGAACCCCGAAGGCGGTGTAGCCGAGCTGGTTCGCGGCGCCCGTATAGGCGGCCCCATTGGTGCTGAAGAAGCGCTCCTCGCGACCCGCGAGGTCGAGGACGGCGGTTCTCGCCTCGGTGCGCCGGGACTGGCGCACGTAGGTGATGTAGGAGGGAACCGCGATGGCGAAGAGAATCGTGGCGATCGCGACCACCACCATCAGCTCGACCAGCGTGAAGCCGGCCGCTCGGGTCGGGCGGTGAGCGCTGCGCGATTGCATGGAGCCTCTCCCGGGCGTTGCGGCGATGACTAGCGGCGCTCGATCCAGCTCAGGCGGCGCCCGGTATTATTCGCTGGCAGGTTGAGGGGCTGCGCGCCGGAAGCGATGTTGTTCGAGGCCGTGTCGACCTGGTTGGTCTCGTACACGAGAAAGCGGGTACCCGCGCCGTTGGTGGTGACGAAGGACATGCCGGTCGCATTGGTCTGGATCGCGATCGCCACCGCATCGGTGTACTTCGGGTTGGTGCTGAACGCCGGATTGGCCGCCGCACTCGGGGGCAGGAACACCTGATTGAACGCGCCGCCAGTCATCGCGTTGATGACGTAGGTGAAGCCGATGTCGCTCGGAAGCGCGCACGAGGTCGCATTGGCGGAGGCCGGGACGATCGAGTTCACCGTCAGCGCCTGCAGCACGAGCTCGGGACTGTAGATGATCTGCTCCTGGGTGCCCGGCAGGTTGAGATACCAGCCGAACTGCCCGTTGGTCGCGCAGGAAGTCTGGCCCGCCCAGCAGATGGTGGCGTTCGCCGCGATCTCGCGGTCCCCGGTCGCAGCGTTCACCGTCACGACCTGCTGCGTCAGGCTGGACGGAGTCAGATAGTAGTTCGCGGTCGACAGGCCCGTGGCGCCAGCATTCATGCTCGCGTACTGCACGCTCGCGTATGCATTCCACGCGCCCATGTTCCAGTCCCAGACGCCATAGAGGCTCTGCGTGCCGGAGGCGTAGGTCGCGGGAGCGGCATTGGTGACCGGCAGCCTCTGCCCGGTGCCGAAGAGCAGCATCACCTGCTGCTGCATTCCGGGGCTCGGCGCACCCGAGGCTACGACGATCGCGGTCGTGATCGGCTGGCCGGCGGCGGTCTTGAACAATGGCCCGGGCGAGACGGCCCAGTTCGACTCGTTGTTGCTCGTCAGGTCGAAGCGCCAGAGGTTTCCCTGCAGGTCGCCCGCGTAAACGTAGTCGGTGGTGTGATCAGCGTCCAGATCGGCCGCGGACGGGAAGGCGATGCCGTTGGGGCTCGCCGCGCTACCCGTTTGCGTGCTGAGGTAATAGAAGGTCGTGGCCGCCGTGTTCGGGTCGATGGTCATGATGAAGATGCCGGCATCGCCGGTTGCGCTGCCGTAACCGTTGCCGAATATGATCGCCCACTTGCCGTCGTGCAGTCGTCGCAGCTGCGGTGTGCCGTAGGTGTTGCCGAGATTGCTGCCGCAGCTCGACCCGCCCGCAGAGGAGGCGCAGCTGATCGTCGAGGAATTCCACTCGCCCACCACCAGACTTGCGGCTTTGGACTCGGCGAAGTTCGCGGGCGTCGGGTCGGTGACGTCGAGCGCGAAGATGGCGTTGCCGCCGGGCCCGAGACCGCTCGCGAGCCAGGTGTGCCACTGCCCGCGGTAGAACAAGTCGCCGGTCGCGGCGGTCGCGTCGACGAAGAAGTTGTGGCCGTACTGGACGTTCGCATAGTCGACGTTGTTGGTGGTTGAATGGATCGTCTGCACGACCGCCCCGGGCATGTACGCCAGCACCTCCTGGCCATCGTTGCCGGTGGCGACGAAGGCGCCGTTGGCGTCGTAGGAGCCCGAGCGGAAGCCGTGCAGCAGGCCGTCGTTCGAGCCGGCATATACGACGTTCGTGCGCGTCTGCGCGGCGGTGACAAACTGCGTGTAGGTTTGGGAGCCGCTCGCGGTCTCGGGGTTGGTAGCCGAGGGGTACAGGCGGTCACTCCACACCGCAGTGTAGGGCGCGATCGGCGGGCCCACCCAGGCAGGGCTCGAGTCGACGATGTCCCCCAGCACGTCGGAGCGCCTGCGGAACAGGCCCACGCCCGCGGTGCTGACCTCGCAACTGCGGTCACCGCGGAGGAACGCGAGGCGGTCGTTGGCCGCGTATGGCGTCGGCGACGGGCTCGTCGGGCAGCTCAGCGAGCTGAGCGAGGGTGATCCCGAGGTGTCGCCGGCGTTGAGGGCGGTCTGCTGAGCGCTGGTCAGATTGCCCCACTCGTAGGGAATGCCCTGGCTGCCGTTCCACGAGAGAATCACGCGGCCGGTCGGCGATTGGGCCGGCGTCGGTCCGGCCACGCCGGTGGTGGGGCAGGTGCCGCCGCTCCCCACTCCGGTCAGGGCGCAGGCGGCGTCCCAGTTCGGCGTTGGGGAGAGGACGACGTTGCCGAACGAGTCAAAGCCCAGGCTGCTCGCGGTCACGCGGCCGGTCCAGCCGTTATTCGGGTCGTAGTAGGCGAAGTAGGCCTGCACTCCGGACTCGAGCTTGGCGGACTGCTTCTCACTCGCGCCCGCGGAGCTCGCGGCGGTCGTCGCGGGACCCGCCTTGAAGCACAGGATCTCGTGGATGTTGGTGCTGCCTCCGGTCGAGCCGGCGAAGCCGAACAGGAAGCCGGCCGGAAGCGGACCGTTGGCGGCGGTGATGTCCTGCGACTTGATGACCTGCTGATAGGCGCCGCCGTTGACGCTGTAGGACAGGCTGAGGAGGCCTCTCTGGCTGATCTTCAGCTGATAGAAGATCGGCGTCGCCTGGGGCCGGGCCATCGCCGCCTCATTGGCGATCTGCATCGTCGAGGGCAGCTCGACATAGGCGTTCGGGATCGGCGCGTAGTCGTAGAGCGGGATCGTGTCGCCGGTGACTTTGACCGCCTTGCCGTGATGCGATAAATCCCACACCAGGCCGCTCTGGCAGGTGGCCTGGACGGCGGCCTGCTGGTCCGAGGCGGAAAACGAGCTCGGGTAGTACTGGGGATAGTTCGCGTTCAACCACGACCACGCGATGTTGCCCGCTCCGCGCATGCCGATGCGATTGGGTCTGTAGCCGTAGCCGAGCGCGGTGTTGTCGCCGGTCGCGGCATTGGGCCCGTTGTAGCCCGACATCCAGTTCGCGCCGTTCAGGAAGTTACCGTACTCGTCGATTCCGAGGCCGAGGTAGGCTCCCACCATCCCGACGTACGGCGGGTTCGCGTTCGAGCAGGTGTATCCGAGACTTCCACCCCACGAGCCGATGTTCGGGGACTGGCTCGCGTCCATGAGGAAGAAGCTGATGCCGTCGGCCCCATCCCCGCCCGCACCGCCGGAGTCTCCGCGGTAGGTGACGGTCTTGAAGGTGAGCGAGACTCCCGCACCGGTGGGGAAGGGCGTCGTGGAGACGATGGCGCCATGCTGCGCGTATCCGCCGGGGTTGCCGTTCGTGAAGCGCAGCGCCCCCTGTCCGTTCGGGTCGGGAAGCGTCTGGGTGGAGCCCGCGACGCCGTTCTGACCGCCGACCAGATTCTCGTTGTAGGTGCTCTGAATGGCGACGCACCCGGGTAGCTGCCCGTTGCCGGAACCCGAGGGCTGCGCCCCGGCGGCGCTCGAGGCGGTGAGGCACGCGTCGGCGAAGAAGAACCAGGGGTTGCTCGTCGTGGTGCCGGTAAAGTCCTCGCTGATGAGCGTCTGTCCATGCGCCGCGAGCGGCGCCGCCAGCGCCGCAAGCGCGGCGAACAGGGCGCGGAAGGTGCCGAAGGTGTTTCGATTCATATCACTGACAACTCAGGCAGACGATGCCCTGAGAGACCTCGTAAGTGCTTTCGACGATTGCGACCGTGGTCGCTGATCCGCCATAGCCGTAGGCATCGATCCGGTAAGCCTCGCCCGCCTGGTCCTTCGCGATGCCGAGATCCTCGATATAGAAGCCGGGCGGGGCGTAGTAGGGCTCGTTGCTCACGTTCACCGTCAGGCTGCTGGGGTTCGGAATGACGTTCATGTTCGGAGGCGTATAGGTGACGCCGATGTTCCAGGGCAGATCCACGGCAGAAGGCAGAGGCTGGTTGCAGATCTCGCCCTGGCCGAGGTTCGCGTTGAGCAAGGGAGCTGAGCACGTCCCGGAGCCGATGGCGGCGTTGTTCCCCTGCAGCAGCCACCACTCGGCGTACTGCTGTGCGCTCTCGGCGGCGTGCACGGCGCGCGCCTTCTCGCGCAGGTTGCCGGCGATCTTTTCCTGGGAGCCGAAGCCGCGGAACATGCTGAGGGCCAGGATGGTGATGATGAGCAGCAGCAGGAGGCTCGTGATCAAAGCCAT